>Ga0194061_1001984_pt1 | contig 11489 bp, 13 predicted proteins | sample SepL2221m_MetaG_FD_163423 | JGI IMG/M metagenome (GOLD analysis project Ga0194061, IMG submission 163423) | Anoxic zone freshwater microbial communities from boreal shield lake in IISD Experimental Lakes Area, Ontario, Canada - Sep2016-L224-21m | ecosystem: Environmental > Aquatic > Freshwater >...
ATCCCTACGACCGTGTGACCTACCTTAGCCGCAGCAATAGCCAGTGGAAGTCCAACATAACCTTGGCCAACTATTGCAATATTCATAATTACTTCCCAAATTCAGTCAAAGCCAATTTTGCTTCTGCGCTGTTCGGGGCAAATGCATTAATCAAAGGTATAACAGCCCGAGCAGCAGTCAAATTCCCGGCGCTTTTCTCGTGCCTTCCAAGTTGAAGCAATAGCAATTGGTTATAAGGATCCAATTTGATCATCGCCTTATCGAGCGCAATCGCGCCAGCCCAATTCTGTTGTTGATTTGCATAAAGTTGAGCTAAGGCGAACATGGCATCAAAGCTACGCGGATCGTTTGCGATCATGGCCTTCAGGCTCTCGATAGCGGGAGAGATGCCATGAACGTGCGCGATAGCTACCGCGCTGGTGTACTCAAAATCGGGATCTTTGAAAAGGTAGGTTAAAGGTTTGTTAGCTATTTGTTCGTATTGAGTAAGCAATTTTGGATCCGCTGGCGGCACGACCAACTTTAGGTAGTGCATAGAGCTTTCCGATCCGTAAAAGAGCAACGAGACCACAAGTAGCACTGATGCAAGGATGCCGGAAACAATTGGTTGCACCATTGAGATGCTGGGAGCCTTAGCCCCATCGGATTCAATCGAGACAGAGAGGCCAACCAGAGCACCACCAATCAAGTAACCCCAGATCGCGATTCCGAGATTGTCGATGGAAATAATTGACTGTGATTGATAAGTCAGCCAAGCACCAAAAACAACGGCAATCAATAATTGTTGTGGACCCTTAGTTATTCTTAGCGCAACGATTCCACGCCAAAAAATAAATCCCATTAGTAGCAAATATGCAACTAGTACGAAAACTCCGCCAGTTGCGGCAAGTTGTAGCGGAACATTATGTGCAACATTCGCAATTTGATCTGGTCCGAACCTCAGAGATTGGGTTGTGTCACGATATTGTCGGAAATATGCGCTAAATCTATCTAGTCCTACCCCGAAGAGCGGGTGGTGGGTGAACATGCGGGCCGCCGCTCGCCAAAAATCTCCACGATAGGTGACTGACGGTTTATAAATTAAACCGGCCAGCGGACCAATTTTTAGCATTCCGGCTACCACGCCAAGCCCGGTTATTAGTGCAAAGCCTCCCAATGTATAAGCAGCTTTCTTGTAACGCTGGTAAATCCAGACCAGAAGGATTACTCCCAGACCGACGCCGGCTGCGAGCAAACCTTGACGGGCTTGAGAAAAAAGGATCACCACGGGAAGAAGTAACACGTTAAAACCCGCTACGGATCTAAACCAAAGTTTATGTTTTGAAGCGATGACGATGCCAACATTGAGCACCAAGAGAATCGCCAAGCTGGCTCCGACAAAATCTGGATTTCCTAAAGTTCCTACGAGAGGGCTAAACGCGTAAGTATTTTTGGTGAAGTCAATTTTGTAGTGTTGCAGAAAACCATACGTGCCAGAAACTATTCCTACAAATACAACAGCCCGTTCAAAAATTACGAATCGATGCAACCTTATTAGGTACGCAGCAGAAAGGAAAAAAACTGTTAGTGAAAAGTATGAGAGAAATCCAGTTTTTAGTAAGGTTTCACCAAACATCCCAGTGAATTTGTTATCAGTAGCTAAAAATGCTGCAAGCAACGCAATCGCGAAAGCTCCGGAAAAGACGGTGGCCACGAGTAAAGTCCGATTTTGGATAAAATATTTGAATCGGAATATTAACCAACCCAATAACCAGAAGGCGCCTATTGATAAGACCCAGCTTTTTGGAGCATTGAATGGATCATTTAGAGAGAACCAAATCGCAAGTGAAACGGTGACGCTGCCCCAGATCAACCAACGCATTGCACCTTTATCAAATCCAGTACTTGCTCCAACTGACTTGATTCTCGGCGACTTAATTTCTGGTTTTTTGCTACCGGCTAGCTGATTGCTGTTTTTAGGGTTGTTCGGCCGATTTCCGCGATTCTGCCGATTTGCCATGTCGGGAGTTTACAACCGTGCTCCGATCGAAAACGAGGGAAATAAGGCACGCGCCCTAGTTTTAGACCTTGAAAGTGTGCGTTAAATGCCGCGATACTTCCCCGATGGAGGGTAGATTTCTTTGAAGATGAGTTTTCACCTCTGGCAGTACTTGGCGCTCGGACTCTCCTCTTTTATTGTCGTAGGTATCTTGACACCAATAGTCCGCCGATTTGCTGTCAGCCGCCAGATTTATGACCTTCCGAACTCTGAGCATAAGTCTCATATCGAGCCGATTCCGTATTTAGGCGGGCTGGCAATTATTGTCGGCACGCTTTTCATCTCCTATTTAGCCGTGTTTGTGAAAGATTTCTCGGCCCGGAATTTGAGGTTGGAAACGACCGTGCTCGGCCCAGCACTATTGCTTGGTCTTGTCGGGCTTTGGGATGACATAAAGAATCTAAAGCCACTTCCGCGATTGCTGGTGCAGAGTGCTGTTGGGATCTTTACGGCAATTTTACTGATGGCTTCCGATACGGTCGGGGTTCCGACCGGCCATTCATGGCTTGATGGTTTTATAACGTTGATTTGGATTGTGGGAATTTGTAATTCCATTAACTTCTTTGACAATGTGGATGGCGGTGCCGCAGGCACCGTTGCAATATCTTCTTTGGCTTTGACCTATTTAGCTCATCATGATGGTCAGTATTTCGTTACGGCGTTGTCGGCGGTTTTGGCTGGTTCGACTATTGGATTTTTACTTTGGAACAAGAGTCCGGCCAGAATATATATGGGAGATGCCGGTGCGCTTTTCTTGGGGATTTTGATTGCGACTTTGACAATTCGATACCACCCACACACGGGAACAAAGTGGACCTCGTTCTCAACCAAGATTCTCTTGCTGGCGATTCCGATTCTGGATACTTCAGTGGCTGTTGTTTCAAGATTGCTGCGGAGAGTTTCGCCATTCCAAGGCGGGCAGGATCATTTGTCGCATCGCTTGATTCGCGCAGGGATTCCGCGCCGGAACGCAGTATTTGTACTCTGGTTTATGACTGCTGTTTACGGGATGTTTGCGATTTTGATTCAATCGTTTTCCAAATTTGCTGGTGAAGTCACGGTTTTCGTGGCTTTGGGGTTGTGGGTCACGCTTTTTATTGGTTTTATTAAAACGGCCGATTCGTAAGTCAGCATTATTGCCCCCTCAGGTTAGACATCGTGCTTTGGGTGCGCCAGCAGATAATCAATTATCTGTGAAGTAAAAGTGCGAGAAATATTGGGTACATGGCTGACCCCACTCATTCGCCAGTATTCAACGGATATTCCAGCAGCGCAGTTTGGAAATTGCAGAACTTGAGTCTCATATCCTGCAACTGATCGATCCAGATCAAATTTGGTTTTTAAAGTCGTGGGAATTTTTGAGCAATGATTTAACCCAGCCCAGGTTGTGATTGTTTTAAGCGCACCAGGCATCGGCTTTCCGTTAAAGTGATTACCGCTATAGGTCACATCCTTGGTGCCCCAAATCTGCAAAATATTTATGGGAACCTGAGGTTTGCATTGAGCAGAGGTGATGAAACTGCCGCCTGCGATATTAACAATTGCGGCAATTCGATCGGCATGCTTACAAGCTAGGACGTTAGCCATGAAACCACCATTTGAATGACCGATGATAAATATTCGGATTGGGTCCACCGAATAGCTCTGACTAACTTGATCAATGATGCTCATCAAATAGGCATCGTCGTCAACTTTAGGTATTTGATAGTCGCAACATTCGGGCGTGGCATTCCAAAATTTATTGCCGGTGGGATCAGATGTACCGTCGGGGTGAACATATAGAAAGCCTTTTGTTTCTGCGATCGGGTTGATATTCAAATACTTTTCAAATTTATCGCCGGATTGCGCAAAACCGTGAAGGGCGATTATTAGCGGGAGTTGAATTTCCGGCGCGTAATTTGATGGAACATAAAGGTTAAATGGCCGATCCCCCGGGAATGCAAGAACCGTGGCTCTGGCGGGTTGTAAGGCGGAAGTTGCACCGAACATCAATGCAAAAACGACTAGAAGCGTCGAGCTCCTGCGGTGTCTAGTCATGGTCTGATTATAGAAATAGTATTCCCCATCGCCCTAGTGGCTATTTCAAAGCTGGGAGATGGAGAGGGCCTTTTAATGACAACAAGCCGACTGGAAGCTTTTAGTGACGGCGTCTTTGCCATCATCATCACGATCATGGTGTTGGAATTCCGAATTCCTAAGGGTCACGATTTTTCCGCGCTTCGCCCGCTCTTGCCGGTTTTTCTCAGTTACATCTTGAGTTTCATCTTGGTGGCAAATTATTGGAACAATCATCATCACACTTTTCAAATTGCAACCAAAGTTAATGGCCGAATTCTTTGGGCTAATGCCCATCTTTTGTTCTGGCTTTCGCTGACTCCTATTGCCACGATTTGGATGGGTGAAAACATCTCCTACCCATTACCAATGGCAGTTTTTGGTGGCCTGCAATTAGCTTGTGCCTTTGCTTATCTGGTTCTTAGTCGCGAACTTTTGCACGCCCACGGTCCGGAATCAGAAATTGGAAAAGCGCTTGGGGACAATCAAAAGAAGGAATTATTGTCACTTACCCTGTATACCGCCGGAATCCCGTTGGCATATTTGGATTCGCGAATCAGCTTTGCTTGCTACTTCATTGTCGCAGTGATGTGGATCATCCCTGATCGGCGAATTGAGAAGCGGATTCAAGCTTCGGGGATCAGTGAAGAAAATTAGCTCATAGGGCTAATATGGCCGATATGGAAAACCCAGGTAACCCAACTAATTCATTCACAGCTTGCGTAACACTGCTTCCCGATGGAATGGTCGGTGGCGGTTGGGGACGAGCCAGCACCGTAGCAATCGCGAAGGTGGTTAACGGCGTTTTAACCGATTACCGAATCGAAGATGTTGGCTGGGGCGCACTGCATGACACAGGTACTGAAGGTAGCCATCACGCTCGCATAGTTCGATTTCTGAATGAAAATGGGGCAACCGTGGTAGCAACCGGCCATATGGGCGATGGCATGCAGAACACTCTGGGCAAAATGGGTGTGAAGGTTTATCTTGATGTCAGTGGCGATGCGAAGGCGGCGTTAGAAAATCTAAGTTAGAAATTATTTTTCGGCACGAAAAAGCCGGTCGCCCTCCCTCAAGAGCGACCGGCTTATATTTTCTTAGGTGTAACTTATTTAATTAAGCGCTTTTGCTTGGGGTTGGAAGTACAGCTTTATCCTTTGGGCCCTTTGGTGCCTTCTCAGGAGCCGCTGGCCGTTCTGGGCGGATTGGACGAGGTGCAAGTACGGGACGCACTGGCTTTGTTGGAAGCGCAGGTAGCGCCTTGATTGCAGCATCGCGAGTGGCGGTGGCGGCAGCTACGGCAGCTTGACGAGCAGCAAGCGCCGCAGCCTTTACGCCGGTGGTTGGGGTACCAGCAATGGCGGTTTGATATGTGCTTCGGGCAGTCTCGAGAGCTGTCTTAAAAGTATCGTTGATGGTTTTGCGTGCGGTGGCTTGTGCCTTTAGCGCAGTTTGGAAGGTAATCATTGCGGCTTTGAAGGCGGTATCAGCTGCTACGCGATCTGCCTCCCATTTGGCAAGTGCGACTTTAAAGGCATCGAGCTGGGCTTGATAAGTTCCGGTGGTTGGTGCCGGAGTTGTATCTGCAAAGGCCGCAGTTGGGACAATAATCATGGCAGCGCCGATAACGGTTGCGATGATCGACTTCTTGGTTCGGAGTTTCATTTTGGCCTTCCTAAATCTGGGTCGGTGGTCTCGGTTCATTGGCCTGGGCATCTGCCTCGTCCTTGGTAGAAATATGAGCCCTGTCATTGTGAAAACCTTGTGAAAAGCTTGGCAGCCTATTACCAATTGGGCAGGTGGGTTAGGGTTCTTGCAGGATGAATAAGCCAAGGATTTTGGTAGTCGATGATGAAGTCGGGATGCGCGAATTGCTCACCGACGTCCTTCGGCTGGAGGGTTACGAGACCACGGTGGCCCCCGATGGCCTAGAGGCCTGGGCGTTAACCCGCAAAAACTCCTTTGACCTGATGATTATTGATATCAACATGCCAAAGATGGACGGTTTCGAACTCCTTCGAAAGATCCGCGAAGATGGTTCGGATGTGCCAGCTTTAATGCTCAGCGCCCGAAATGACAAGACGGATGTAACTAATGGTCTCCGGTTAGGTGCCGACGATTACGTGACCAAGCCCTTCGGAATCGAGGAGCTGGCGCTTCGAATCGAGGCGATCCTTCGCCGAACCTTAAAGGTCGAAGAATCGAATGTGATCCGATGTGGTCCCATTTCAATCGATGATGACAAACACCTAGTCGCCTTCGAAGAGGAAACTATTGACCTGTCTCCCACTGAATATAAATTGCTCAAGTTCATGATGGAACGCAAGAATCGTGTCATCTCCAAAGATGTCTTGCTTGAAAACATTTGGGATATTGATTTTGAAAATAACTCGACGGTAGTGGACACCTACATCTCATACTTGCGAAAGAAACTTCATCGCTCTGATTTCGAAGGGATTAAAACCGTAAGGGGAGTTGGCTTCCAGATCGTGGAACCGAAATGAAGTTAGTTCGACGGTTAACTTTCATTGTCTTTATCGTTACGACCCTGGTTTCGGCGGCAATCGGCGGCTTCGCAATTTCGCAGTACCAGTCGAATCAGATTGCCCGGTTAGACAGTTCGTTAAATGATCAAATTCTGAAGCTGCGAAGTTCCACCGAAGATCCGCTTTCTGTAGTCCAATACTTGGCTCAAACTTCTGCGATTCAATTTTCGGCAACATATATTCCGTCCACTAACGAGTTAGATGTAATAACGGTACAAGGTGAAGAATTAGCAAAAGTTCCAACTGCGGCACAGTTGCTCAAATCCCAAAGCAAAGCGATCTCTGTTTCACCAATGTTGCGAATTCGAACCTTTAAGCTGGCTGGCGGTGAGCATCTAGTTTTAGCAGAATCCGCGAAAGCGATTACTGAGGGAACCCGAACCCTGCTTCGCACCTTATTTTTCTTTATTTTAATTATCGACTTGCTGGTTGTGATCGTTGCCTTCTACTTCATTCGCAGAGATCGCCGAGTAAATGCGGCAAATGAAATTCTGCGCCACCAGCGTGCCACCATGCAGAGGTTCCTGGGCGATGCTTCCCATGAGCTACGAACTCCGCTAACGGTTATTAAAGGTTACGTGGAGTTAATGCGTAAAACTCCGGATCTTTCGGCGACCGAGACCGGTACTTATTTTCAACGCGTGAATCTTGAAATACGGCGTATGGAGGAATTGATTCGCGACCTGTTGTTATTGGCTGAACTTGGGGAAGAGCGGGAAATAGATTTTCAACCAGTAAATGTCAGCAACCTGCTTCGTGATCAGGTTCAAGATTTGGCAGCTTTGCAGGCAAACCGGAAAATTGATTTTGAGCTAGAAGATGATTTATTTGTAGTTGGCGATGAAACGTTAATGGTTCGGCTCTTTAGCAATATCTTTGCCAATATAAGACGTCATACGCCATCGGATGCCTTCGTTTCGGTCAAAGCATCCCAGGCGGCGAAGTCGACTTCGATAATCATCGAAGATGCGGGGCCAGGTTTAGCGACTGATTCAAAGATCGATGCAATACAAGTATTTGAACGTTTTGATCGTTCTCGCTCCAGGGAAACCGGTGGCTCTGGGTTAGGAATTAGCATTATGAAAGCGGTGATGGCGAAACATCAAGGCAAGATCGAATTTAGCCGAGCTACGGTTGGTGGGTTAAAAATCAGTTTGGAATTTCCGGCGCATCCAAATAATTCTTAGCGGTATAGGCTCACAACTATGGAAAGCGCCGCAACAATTTGGAAGCTCGCCCTGGAGTCATGGGCAATCCCGCCAGAGATTTTGGCGCAAGCCCCCGAACTTCCTTGGATCCACCCGCCCGCACTCTTCGGCGTGCCAGATCAAATCACTGAGACGCCTTCGCACCGGATTGCCCGAGAAGCTTTGCCACCAGGTGGCTCGGTTTTGGATATTGGTTGCGGCGGCGGCGTCGCAGCGATGGCTCTGATTCCGCCAGCCATTCACGTAATTGGGTTAGATCATCAAAGTGCCATGCTAGAAATGTTTACTGCCAACGCCACTAAACGTGGTGCGACCTCCGAAGTATTTGAAGGCTTTTGGCCAGCGATCGCTGCTGATGTTCCGATCGCCGATGTAGTGACCTGTCATCACGTGGTCTACAACGTTGCTGATATTGCACCGTTTCTGTCAGCCCTCGATAAGCACGCAACAAAGCGCGTCGTCATCGAGATGCCGCAGCACCATCCACATTCAGCTCATTCGGAGGCGTGGAAATATTTTTGGAATTTAGATCGACCAATCGTGCCAACCCCGCAAGAACTTTTAGATGTACTTTCGGAGATCGGCATCGTTGCTCAGGTTGAATACTGGGATACCCCGCTTCCAACCGATCGCGATTTAAGCAGCGCAACTGAGTTCACCCGAATCCGTCTCTGTTTGACTGCAGACCGGGATCCAGAAATTCGCTCTTACTTGGAATCTCAGCCGCTACCTAGCAAACGCGAGCTAGCAACTATCTGGTGGGATAAGTAGGGCAAAACAATGAAGAAACTTACCTATTTAAATTATCTAAAAATTATCGGAGTCCTGATCGTTTTAGCCTCGCTTGTACTTGCTGCCTGGATTTTATATTTAATTTTCGATCTTCCTACCAGCTACCGCGCCGAAAATTGGAATATCGCTTGGATTGGCTTTGATATCGCAATGCTCATTTGTTTAGCTACCACCGCGTGGGCAATTTTAAAACGACGTCAGGTGGCAATTCCGGGAGCCATGGTTTCAGCTACTTTTTTAATGATTGACTCTTGGTTCGATGCAATCACTTCGCAAGCGGGGTTGGATTTTAAATTAGCGCTGGCCTCTGCGTTATTGGTTGAAATACCCTCAGCGATATTCCTGTTTGGTTTTGGGCGTCGAGCAATGAGACAGTCACTAATAAATGCTCATCGCCGCGCTGGAATCGAAGTTGGAACGGTTTCCCTCTTTAAAACCAAATTGATGATCTTCGAGGACTAGGAACAACCCAGCAGGTTAGTTATAAGTGCTAGCCCGTACCTTTGATACCCCTATGGGTATGAACTCCAAAGTTTTAGGCCTAGGCTTAAATCGATCTTGGAGAGGAATTTGTCGTGAAAAAAATTGTAATTTTGGGAGCGGGCATCGCTGGTCACACCGCGGCGCTCCATGCCAAGCGAATTTTGGGGAAGAGCGTTGAAGTAATAGTCATTTCGCCAAATTCGAAGTGGAATTGGATCCCATCGAATATCTGGGTTGGTGTTGGCAAGATGCAACCAGATCAAGTGACCTTCCCACTGGCGCCGATTTACAAGCGCAAAGGAATCACCTTTCACCAGGCGCTAGCAAAGAATATTCACCCTGAAGGCGATACCACCACCGCCAATGGCTATGTCGAAATTAGCTTCACCGATCCCACCCGAAGTGGTGAAGTTGCCAAAATTGAATATGACTTTTTGGTTAATGCAACCGGACCAAAATTGAACTTTGCGGCTACCGAAGGCTTAGGTCCTGACGGTCATACTGTTTCGGTATGTACTTCGGGCCATGCTGTTGAAGCGGCCAGCGCGCTAACCGAAATCATTGCAAAATTGAAGACTGGTGCTCGCCAGCGGTTAGCAATCGGGGTTGGCCACGGAACCTGCACGTGTGAGGGTGCGGCATTTGAATACACCTTTAACGTGGAGCACGAGCTTCGCGCCGCCGGTGTTCGTGATTTTGCCGATATTTATTACATCACCAATGAATATGAGCTTGGAGACTTTGGGGTTGGCGGAATGGTATTTACTCAGAGTGGCTTTGAAACTACGAGCAAGCTTTGGACCGAATCGCTATTCCGAGAGCGCGGTATTCATGCCATCTTGGGCGCACATGTGGAAAAGGTTACTCCAGGAGAAATCCATTACGAGCAAGTCGATGGCGCTAAAGGAATCTTGTCTTTTGACTTCGCCATGTTGCTTCCACCTTTTCGAGGCGTGGACTTAAAGGCCTTCGATAAGACAGGGGCTGATATCTCCGAGAAGATTTTCGCACCAAGCGGTTTCATGAAAGTTGATGCCGATTACACGGCGAAACCTTTTGAAGATTGGCGAGCCGAGGATTGGCCAAAGACTTATTGCAACCCTAGCTACCCCAATATTTTTGCCGTTGGGATTGCCTTTGCCCCACCTCATCAAATTTCCCGACCGCGCAAATCTCCGAACGGAACGTTGATTGCCCCATCCCCTCCTCGGACGGGTATGCCATCTGGAATTATGGGCAAGCACGCGATCCTTAGCATCAAAGAGTTAATAACGAAGGGCCCGAATGCCGTCCTACCGTCGGCCTCGATGGCAGATATGGGAGCGGCTTGCGTTGCTTCGGCTGGATCGGGTCTTCGAGAAGGTAGCGCTGCGGCAATGACCATGTATCCGATCGTTCCGGATTACATCAAATATCCAGGCTCAGGACGCAGTGCGCCGGACACCTTTGGCGAAATCGGATTAAGTGGACATTGGATTAAATTGCTCTTGCATTACATGTTTATTTACAAAGCCAAAGCCCGCTTGGGCTGGTCGTTGATTCCGGAATAGGGAGCTGAAAATGAATAGCGCTGATGATGTGATCGCCCAGGCTCCGTTGCCGACCCCAGCCACTTTAAAGGCTCGAAAGAACCTATTTTTTCAGTTCTGGCGCTTTGTGGTTATCAATTTGCGGATGATTAAAATGATCCGAAAAGGCCACCACCCAATGGAACGCCACTAGATTTGACATACCCCTAGGGGTATAGGTAAATTCCGCTTTGTAAGGTCAACGGACCGAAAGAGGTGGAATTATGGCTACGAAAAAGATCCAACATGTTCTCTCTGACGAAGAGCAGATTATTGCAATATCCAAGCGCATCAAGCGCGCCCAAGGTCAACTTGGCGCGGTCGCTCGAATGCTCGAAGAAGGTCGCAACTGTGAAGAGATCGTGACTCAGATGTCAGCAGTCAGCAAGGCAGTAAACACCGCCGCCTTCACCTTAATCTCATCCAGCCTTAAAGAGTGCATCGTCGAAGGTAAATCAAACTCGGATGCCGTTACTGCCCAACTCCAAAAACTATTTCTAAGTTTGGCGTGAAAATTATGAGAGTCAATAAGAAATTTCTAGGCTTAGCCGCGCTTCTTTCAATCGCAGCAGTAACTCTGACCGCCTGCGGCTCTTCTACTTCCGCGATCACTAACTTAAGTTCCAAAGATTTTGCCACCAAGATTTCTGACACTTCGATCGTTGTTTTGGATGTTCGAACTGCCGGCGAGTTCGCTGCGGGTCATATCGCGCGGGCTATCAATATCGATGTGGATGGCGCTAATTTTCAAGGCGAAATATCAAAGCTAGATAAGAGCGCAACATATGCGGTCTATTGC
>Ga0194061_1001986_pt1 | contig 11485 bp, 10 predicted proteins | sample SepL2221m_MetaG_FD_163423 | JGI IMG/M metagenome (GOLD analysis project Ga0194061, IMG submission 163423) | Anoxic zone freshwater microbial communities from boreal shield lake in IISD Experimental Lakes Area, Ontario, Canada - Sep2016-L224-21m | ecosystem: Environmental > Aquatic > Freshwater >...
ATAAACTAGCAATCAATCCTAAACAACCTAAAATTCGTAGCGATCGGCAATTTTTTGCTGAAGACATATCCCTCATATCCATAAACCCCTTGTTTATTTTTAAATAAGTAGACTTAATTCATTGTTAGATAGTGGAACAGGCTTCTAGCCTGTTGACGGGCAAGATGCCCGTACCACGTTTTATATTTAACTGCAACCATCTACTTAGTAAACACTTTGACTAATACTTTTTGCGTTGTTTTTTGTGTTATTTGTTTGCACCAGCTTAAAAATTCTGGCGTAATAATCCCCTTGGGATAAAAAATTGTGCCAATCACAATCAAAACTCCAAAAATAATTAAGCGACCATCTTTGAGAAATTGACTTAACCACATTGGCACACCATTCACACTGGCGATCGCCCGTAAAGCTTCTGGCAAAGCTGTTAAAACAATACCGCCAACCACAGGTCCCCAAAATGTGCGTGAACCACCAATTAATACAAAAGCTAAGAAGATAATACTGGCATCAAAAGTTCCCTGCCGCGAATTCCATGTATTCAGAAAATGAGCGCTGACGGCTCCGACTACGCCTGCTAAAACTGCCGCTAAAGTAAAAGCCAAAACCTTGTAATAGGTAGGATTGATCCCCATCGAATCGGCAGCAAGTTCATCTTCTCGAATCGCAATTAAGGCGCGTCCCACGCGAATTTTTTCGAGACGATACATAAACGCCATACTCAAGCCCAACAGTGGCAACGCAATCCACAAATATTCCAAAGGCGACTGAAATGGTTGAGGAATACCAAAAATCCCGACTGCACCACCCGTAATATCAAGATTAAGGGAAACCACGCGCAAAATTTCTACAAAAGCGATCGTAGCGATCGCCAAATAAATCCCTCGCAATCTTAAAACTGGTATCCCTAAAATCACCGCCAATAAACCTGATACCAAACCCGCCACCAACATTTCCAGCAAGACCCACCAAACTGGCAAAGTACCTGTGTTGGTCGTTAAAATCTTGGTAGAAGCGATCGCCGCAATATACCCACCGATTGCATAAAAGCCAGGGGTAGCCAGCGACAACTGTCCCGCCATCAGAGGCAAATACACCGAAATCCCAAGGATCGCCCCAAATATTGCCGAGACAATCAGAAAGCCATAGGTATTGAAAAATTCAGCCATTATAACCAACCATTACATTCAGCATATTTTCGCCATTAATTTGAGAACCGATCACTTTTTTATAGAATTTTTTATACAAAAAGACCAACCTCTCCACTTAAAAAATAACCTCTCATTGCACTAATTCGCTATCATGAGTCAATAAGCAAAAATACCTTAAGAAAGCATTAAGATTTTGCGTAAATCTGTCGAAATTCAAGCGGTCAGCATCTAGCGATCGCCGCTAATTATTCATTTAACCTTAGCGTAAATCTATACACCACGATTTCTACGCAACCCCTAACTATCAAATTCTAGAGAGTACAAACAGTGGACATTCAAATTGGGCGCGGTAAAACTGCACGCAGAGCCTATGGCATCGACGAAATTGCATTAGTACCAGGGGGCAGAACCCTCGATCCCAACGTTGCCGATACCTTTTGGGAAATTGGAGGGATTCGTCGCGAAATTCCGATCATCGCCAGCGCTATGGATGGCGTGGTCGATGTGGATGCAGCCGTGAGGTTATCCGAGCTAGGAGCATTAGGTGTCATTAACCTTGATGGTATCCAAACCCGCTATGACGATCCCACGCCGATCCTAGAACAAATTGCTTCAGTGGGTGTTACCGAGTTTGTTGCCCTCATGCAAAAACTATATTCTGAGCCAGTCAAGCCAGAACTTATCCAAAAACGTATCCGTGAAATCAAAGAAAAGGGTGGTATTGCCTGCGCTAGCAGCATTCCCGTTAATGCATTTAAATATGGTTTAATTGCTGCCGAAGCGGGTTGTGATTTATTTTTCTTGCAATCCACCGTTGTCTCGACCACTCATATCGCAGCCGAAGGACTAATTGCCCTAGATCTCGCTAAATTCTGTCGCGAAATGCCGATCCCCGTGTTAATGGGTAACTGCGTAACTTACGATGTCACCCTAGAGCTTTTACGCGCAGGAGCCGCAGGTGTGTTGGTTGGCATTGGACCTGGAGCTGCCTGCACATCTAGAGGGGTCTTAGGTGTCGGTATTCCTCAAGCTACGGCTGTAGCTGATTGTGCGGCGGCTCGTGAAGACTTTTTCAAAGAAACGGGCAAATATGTACCAATCATTGCGGATGGCGGCTTGATTACAGGCGGTGACATCTGTAAATCGATCGCCTGTGGTGCTGATGCAGTCATGATCGGCTCCCCCTTTGCCAGAGCCAAAGAAGCTCCTGGACGCGGCTTTCACTGGGGCATGGCAACTCCTAGCCCTGTATTGCCACGCGGAACTAGAATCAAAGTGGGGACAACAGGATCGTTAGAGCAGATCCTGCGCGGTCCTGCGGGACTTGATGACGGCACACATAACCTATTGGGCGCACTCAAAACCAGTATGGGAACGTTAGGTGCTGGCAATCTTCGCGAAATGCAGCAGGTAGAGGTGGTAATTGCCCCTTCACTGCTAACCGAAGGCAAGGTGTACCAAAAAGCCCAACAACTAGGTATGGGTAAGTAATACCAAAACTAAGTTGGCGCAAAGCTCTGTAATTCACAAACAGGAGACACACAAGAAATTTGTAATATCCTTGTCGTAACATCAGTTACTTATTAAAATAGAAATATTTCCTATTATTTGCAAAGTCTTCGGACTTTAATTCATGAATAGGTGTCTGGTATTACAGCACTTTGCGCTAACTTAAAACCCAAGAAAGTTTTGAAAAAGCTTTCTTGTATACCTTGAATTCTAAATAGGCTGTATCATTGGCTAGGTAGGCACAATTAAATATAAATCCCCAAGTAGCGGCTTGCCCAGCTTTGCGGATGAATCAGCTTCTGATGGACGTACTTTATTAGAAATAACTGGCTTGGAAAGATCTGCTTAGAAATATGACTGGGAATGGCTAAAACCCATATGGCAAAAATTCTACTTGTTGAAGATAACGAAATGAATCGCGACATGCTGCGGCGGCGATTAAGTCGTAGGGGATTTGAAGTTATAGTTGCAGTTGACGGGGCTTCAGGAATAATAACTGCTCAAATAGAATTACCTGATCTCATCGTAATGGATATGAGCTTGCCAATTTTAGACGGATGGGAAGCGACAAAGCGGTTGAAACAAATACCTCTAACCTGTAACATTCCGATCATTGGCTGTTCGGCTCATGCGATGGTGGGCGATTATGAAAAAGGGATCGAGGCTGGCTGTGACGATTACGACACAAAACCCATCGAATTTGCGCGACTATTAGGAAAGATCGAGAATTTGCTAGAAAAGTATGCCAGAAATAAATAGACCAAATTTGTTGATTGTCGATGATGACCCGATGAATCGGGAAATTCTCCATCGTCATTTAAGAAATTTAGGGTATCAAAATATTTTCTTAGCCGAAAGTGGTGAAAAGGGACTGGAAATAGTTGCTTTGCAGCAAATCGATTTGATCTTGCTAGATATGATGATGCCAGTAATGAATGGGCTAGAAATGCTTCTACGTCTTAAAGCGCATGAAGATTGGCGAGTTATTCCTGTAATTATTGTCTCTGCCTTAGACGAAAAAGAGATGATGTTATCTTGCATTCAGCATGGGGCTGAGGATTATTTAATCAAACCATACGATCGCGTTTTCTTGAAAGTAAGAGTGAGTGCTTGCCTAGAAAAGAAAATCTTATATGATCGCGAGAATTATAATAAACAAAAACTCGAAGCAGCCTATGAAGAACTTGCCGTTGCTTATCATGAATTAGAAATTATTAAAAATGAATTAGAAGCATTATCCCATCTTGATGGATTGACTGGGCTTGCTAATCGCCGCTATTTTGATACAGTTCTAGAAAGAGAATGGAACGCAGCCCAAAGAGACAATAATTATTTATCAGTAATTCTATTTGATATTGACCATTTTAAAAAATATAATGATACCTATGGACATATTGCTGGAGACATTTGTCTGCGTAAAATTGCGATCGCTTCTGCAAAAGTCATTAAGCGTCCGCGAGATACGTTAGCTAGATATGGAGGCGAAGAGTTTGTCGTAATTTTACCAGACACTGATTCCACAGGTGCGAATATTTGTGGTGAGTTAATTCGCCACGAGATCGAAAGTCTAAATATTAGTCATATATCTTCCGAAATAAATCCCTATGTCACAGCTAGTTTAGGGATATCCACGCTCGCTCCTCAAGGAACAGTTGCAACTGCTCAACAGTTAATTAAAGAAGCTGATTTGGCTCTTTATCAAGCTAAAAGAGAAGGGCGAAACTGCGTTAAAGTATGGTCAAATAAACAGGTGCTAAAATGAGTATGCAAAACTTTCAAGTCTTAATTGTCGATGATAACGAGCCGAATAGAGATATGTTGGCGCGACGGCTGCGGAGAAAAGATTTTAGCTTGTCGATGGCCGCAAATGGACGCGAAGCGCTTTCTATGGTTAAGGAAAATCTCTATGATTTAATTCTATTAGATATCATGATGCCTGAAGTTGATGGCTATACAGTCCTAAAACGATTAAAAGCTGATCCAATTTTACGCAAGATCCCAGTGATTATGATTTCGGCGATCGAAGAGATGGATAGCGTTATGCAATGCATGGAAATCGGAGCCGATGACTATCTCACCAAGCCTTTCGATCCAGATATGTTAAAGGCGGCGGTTAATCGTTGTTTGTCGGAAAAAGTACAATCTGGAAGTTCACAAGATCAAGTTTTTGAAAGAAGAGTTCCTGCATTACCAACTGCCCCACCGATTGATCGTGGGGATCAAATTACTGCATTTAATTTGCCTGACAATACAACTCGTGGAACCGCAATAAATGTCCTAACTCTTGATGAGGTTGTCTATCGAATTATGCAAAAGGGAATGATCAATCGTAAAGGTTATCTCTATTTCAGTAAAGCGGTTTTCAACACTTTGTTTGATAGTTCGGGATTGAGTGACCAAGATATCCATCAGATTCATTCTCTTTTTGCGGCAATTCAGTCAGGTAGGGTTAAGGTGATTGATTCTAGTCCCCGATAATCGGAGAAAGTGATTCTTGTCTGATACGCAAGCTAAAAATGACGTAGACATTTTTAGCTTGCGTATTACTTGGGTTGCTTATTCTCTCAATCTTTTCTCTAGCATATTTATCCGCAGATCATCTTCTGTATAAATCTTGCCATAGTAACTTTTTTTGTTTTTTAGCCACAGCATCTCAAATTCAACGGCTTTATTAAAGGCGATCAGAGGATTGTCTAAAGCCATTGGGCAGTTAAATATGACCTTGCGAGTCTCAAAGCGATCCAGATGATCTGTGGGAAATGATTGCAAAAATGGCATAGATTTAGCGGTGATTGCGCCACCAACCACAACTTTTAACCCATGTTGTTTTGCCTTTGCCGCCATTTGCAGCGATAACTGCTTTATTCTCGGATCAGTATCAATCACAGAGCGATCGCATTTCAGAGATCCCGCTAAGTCCACACGCCCAATCACAATTCCATTCAGCTCTCCGATTTCTGATATCGTCAACATCTGCTCAAAATTGCTACACGCAGCGATCGTTTCTAGATTAATCAACAACTCGATATTTTGATCTTGAAGATGAGTTTTAGCAGCTTGCAAAAATTTCTGTAAAGCATAATCAGACTCAATCATCGGCGCAATGATCCTTTCTGTACCCAGTTTAATCGCATCAAATAAATCCCGAATCGCTTCACATCCGCCTATCTTAAGATTAAAACTGACCCCAGCCTGCATTGCGATTTCTTTAAGACGCATCGCCTCATCTAAACGAGTTCCTTCTGCTTCAAACTCAGCCTTCACCCCAATAACATGGTACATCTCCTTCATCTCACAAAGGATTTCTACCATGCGTCTCTCTATAGAATTCATAAATAAGCTCGCAGATAAGTATATTTCTATATAGTTCTATTTTGTATAAGTAGTTGAGCGTAACGAAAACTAGTACCCCAAGAATCAGGTTCGCATGGTTCGCGGGTGAATCTGATTCTTGGGGTTTTATGTTTAATTGAGCCTATCTACTCATGCACTTCGTCCCAGTGCTACTATACCAAAACGTGAGAGAACTAACATTGTCCTGAAGTTTTTTTGCAAAAAAATACAAACTTGCTATAAGCCGATATAAGCGGACTAGAGCAGAGCGTAGGTCGCCCACTACACGAGCGACCCACGATCATATTGTCGATATGTCTTTCTAAGGGTACAATTTCAGTCACCCGTACTTTTCTATATTTCTATGGAATTTAGCCTAGATAACCCACTGGTCACTTTATATGCCAGACTCATTGGATGGGTAACGGCAGGGTTTATCTTGGGAAAGTTTGTTCCAAAAAACTTTTCTAAGCATTTGGGGAGATTTTTATTTCTGTTCGGTGCGCCGTTTAGCGTTGTCGCTTTTATGCGCCGAACTACTCTGTCTGGCTATATGGCGATCGCCCCTGTGTCGGCATGGACAGCCCTACTAGTTGGAGCATCACTAGCATGGGTTTGGATTGACCTTGGGCTTTCCGATGAGCGGCTCAAGAGTATTTCAAGAGGATTGACGATCAATGAAAATCGCAATCCCGATGCGAATGATCGGAACACTAAAAATGAGCTTACATTGGAAAGTAATTGGAGTAAGCCAACCCAAGGGAGCTTTTTGCTGGCGATGATGATTGGCAATACAGGTTTTCTCGGTTTTCCTGTCATCTTGACCCTTGTAGGAACCGAATATTTTGCTTGGGGCTTGTTTTACGATCTGAGCGTTTCTCTTGGTGTGCAGATTTTTGGCGTTGCACTTGCCGCATACTATGGCACTGCCGAACAAATAAAAAACTGGACTGATCCATTAATTACAGTAATGAAAAACCCATCCCTATGGGCTTTTGTTATTGGTGCTTATGTGAAAACTGTCGATTTACCACCCCAGTTTGATGTTTTTTTCCAGAATGGAGCTTGGTTAGTGATCAATTCTTTTTTGGTGTTAATTGGCTTACAACTTAGCCGCCTAACCTCACTCAAAAATCTCCAACAAGGTTTAACTTGTCTATCTATTAAGATGTTGCTAACTCCTCTCGTGGTTGGCACTGGCTTAATGTTTTTTGGTGTTACAGGTGCTCCGCGCTTAATTTTAGTTTTATTAATGGGAATGCCACCTGCTTTTGTAACTACGCTATATGCAGAAAGATATGGACTCGATCGCAATTTAGCCATTACCACTGTTGCATTAGGCTCGATTCTGATTCTGTTTACGATTCCACTTTGGATGTGGTTATTTGGCTAACAAACAAAGAAAATAGCAACCATAGTCAGAGATTTTGGATAAGCCAGCCAAAATCTCTGACTATGAAAATGTCCTAGAATGAAAATGTAGTACGAATTAGACCAACAGTAGCCGTCGGATTAGCACTGGAACCTTCGGGATTAAATACCCAATAAACACCAGGGGTGAGGCTGATATTCTTGGCAAGTTGATAGCGATAGAACAGCTCCAAGTGATATGGAGTTGCTGAGGCATTATCACGTTTCAGGGGTTGACCGAAGAGAATTGCGCCTGTGCTGCCTTCTTTGAAAAGGTTAAGGAAATTAAGCCCAGCAATCCAAGTGGTGAAGGTTGCTGATGTGCCAGGGGTGACAGTATCGGCAAAAATTACTGTGCCTGATGTACTGAAAGTAAGGGAAGGATTCATTCTCCAGACTAAGTTCCCTGAGAATAGGTTAGATTTGCTTGCTGTGCCCAGAGATTCCCCAGTGGAATTGTTATTGATTAAACCTGTATTAAGGCTGCCTGTGGGTAGGTAAGTATTGGCATAGCTGACCGATGTGTCTAGATTGCTGGCAATTTTAAACAAGAATTGAGCAGCGATCGATGTGGTTCCACCAAATAATCCACCATCACCCGTTGCGGTTGCGGCTGCACCAGAGCTGTAACCAAGTTGTAGATTTACCTTATCGTCAAATTTGTATTCCGCGCCGACTAATGTACTAGTACCACCAATCCGAAAGAAGGGATCAAAACGACCAAACCTAGAAATAGACGCTTGTCCACTCGGAGCGAATGGTGTGATTTGAGTGAAGAAATCATCTGGAGCCGCAACGGGACCAACAAAGAAGGTAAATTTATCGTCAAAGGCGGGGAAACGATAGAACAGCAAGTTCATATTGGCTACATTCGTCGAGGTGGTGGCTCCAGATGCAAAACCAACTCTTGATGTGTTCGTGCCGAGGGTGTCAGCGATTGTACTGGCTGTGCCATTGCCGCCGATGAACAAGTTACCCATTTCAAAGCGAGTTCTTAATAAATCCTTGCCTGTGAAACTGGTATTGAAGAGAAGACGCACGCGATCGCCAAAGATCACGTTAGACTTATCATTTTTGGGACCACCTGAAGCCGCGATCGCTCCAAAAATCACCTCACCGTTAAGCTTAGTAGTAGTTGAAAACTGTTGCTTTTCTAATGTATTGGTTTGCTCTTTGAGGCTAATAATCCGACCACGCAAAGTATTAATCTCAGCCGAGAATTCACCTTGCAGCTTTTGCAAGGTTTCTAAATCTTGTTTGCTAACTTTGTCGGCTAAACCTGCGGAGATAATTTCGTTGATTTTGTCTAAACAAGCATTTAAACCTGCGGCAAATTCGTAGCGACTGGTCGATTGATTACCGCGATAGGTGCGATCCGGATAGCCAGCAATACAACCATAGCGCTCAACTAAGGACTGCAAAGCAGTAAACGCCCAATCAGTCGGCTTTACATCACTTAGTTGGGATACGGATGTAACACCTTGTGCAGTTGTAGTTGTAGAAATATCTAAATTCTTTAATTGAATAGCTTTGTAGGGATCGCCATTAGTAAAAAGTGCTGTTGTTTCTGAGTAAGCCCGATTCGGCAATACGAAGATTGTTGCCCCAACAGTGAAACAAGCGATCGCAGGAAAAACAGACTTTTTAGCGCTAAACATTTTGATTGTAATCCTCTATTGCACCTACCGTTAACATTAGACCTGTTAGTTCAAAAAGTCAAAAAAGATTAATCAGAGTAATCGCAGTTATTATTCTCTGGCAAAGTTATCGGGAAAATGGGTTTAAAACCCCGCCGTTCTAGGGCGGCTTTATATTAGTTTGGACATCTTACAGAATACATAATACAATGTAAGTATGACGCAAAAAGCTTTTAAGTACCGATTCTATCCAAATCCTGAGCAAGAAACCTTACTGAGAAGAACGATGGGTTGCGCTCGATTAGTTTACAACCGTGCATTAGCCGCAAGGACAGAAGCATGGTATGAACGAAAAGAGCGGGTCGCATACTCTGAAACATCAACAATGCTAACCAGTTGGAAAAAACAAGAAGACTTGCAATTTCTCAATGAAGTTAGTAGTGTGCCATTACAGCAAGGTTTGAGGCATTTGCAAACCGCATTTACTAATTTCTTTGCAGGAAGGGCGCAATATCCCAACTTCAAAAAGAAGCATCACGGTGGTAATGCTGAATTTACTAAAGCTGCTTTCAAATGGAAAGACGGCAAAGTATATCTAGCAAAATGTACTCAACCATTAGATGTGCGCTGGAGTCGTGAACTTCCTGAAGGTGCAGAGCCATCAACTATTACGGTGAAGCTCTCGCCATCTGGACGTTGGACAGTTTCTTTATTGGTAGACGTTGTAATCGAAACACTGCCTGAATCTCCTAATCAAATGGGTTTAGATTTGGGTATCACTAGCCTGATGGCTTTGAGTAATGGCGAAAAGATTGCTAACCCTAAAACTTTCAAAGCTAAGCGCCGTAAATTGCGTAAAGCCCAGAAAGCACTTAGTCGCAAGAAAAAAGGATCTAACAATCGCCATAAAGCTAGATTGAAAGTCGCTAAAGTTCATGCAGAAATTAGCGATGCTCGTCATGATTTTCTTCACAAGTTGACAACTCGATTGGTTCGTGAAAACCAAGTGATTGCAGTCGAGGATCTGTCTGTGAAAAATATGGTCAAAAATAAAAAACTCGCTCTCTCGATTAGTGATGCTAGTTGGGGTGAAATTGTCAGGCAACTGGAATATAAGTGCGATTGGTATGGTCGTACTTTTGTCAAAATTGATCGTTGGTTTCCTAGCTCTAAAAGGTGTGGACATTGCGGTTACATTGTTGATAAGTTGCCTTTAAATGTCAGAGAGTGGGATTGCCCTAAATGCAGCACACATCACGATCGCGATGTGAATGCTGCTAAAAATATTCTTGCCGCAGGGCTTGCGGTGAATGTCTGTGGAGCGACTGTAAGACCTGAAGAGAGTAAATCTCGGAAGGCTGGTGCTATGAAGCAGAAACCTAAGTTGTGAGTCTTAGGAATCCCCGTCGCTTCAGCGCGGGGTGGATGTCAACCATATCAATCATGATCAATTGCAAACAAAAGCTATGATCGAGAATAATCTCCAAGTTTGGTTGAACTTAGCAAAGCAAGAAGCTAGCAAAGGAAAATTACCCAGCTATATTCCTCTGTTAGCTCAGGTTAATCCCCAAACGATCGCGATCGCCATCCAGAATATTAACGGCGATCTGGTTAACGGCAATCTGGTCATGGCAGGAGACATAGATGCAACTTTTCCACTGATGAGCGTGATCAAGCCGTTCTTGCTGCTTTATGTACTCGAAAATTTTGGGGAGACAGAAGTTTTTCGGATGGTTGACGCAAAACCGAGTGATGATCCATTTAACGCAGTTCCTGCCAGTAAACCCAGAAACCCGATGATCAATAATGGTGCGATCGCCCTTGCCTCATTACTAACATCCTGTGAAGATTTACAAAATTGGTTAAATCAGCGATCGGGCGCAAACTTGACCATGGATCAAGAAATGCTTGATTCTGTACGCTCGGTGACGAATCGCCGTAATTTAACGATCTCCAAACAACTGAAAACTTTAGGGATAATTGCTGATCACCATCAAGCGCTTGCCATATACGAAGAGATTTGTTGTTTACGCGCCCATGTTCAAGATCTAGTAAAAATTGGTGCTTTGTTTGTTGATACTGGGCGATCGCCATATATCCCAATCGTATTAAAAATCATGACAGAATGCGGAATGTATGAGGCTTCGGCAGAGTTTGCTGCGGATATTGGTTTGCCATCCAAGTCCAGTGTAAGTGGGGCTTTGTTATCAATTATGCCAAATCAATCGGCGATCGCTTGCTACAGTCCCGCCCTTGATGCGATCGGGAACTCTGTGGCAGGGTTATTTTTAATGCGTAATATAATGAAAATCAAGGGCGAAATAAGTTAATGACCCGCAAAGCGGGTCATTAACTTATTTCAGTTTGATCGCTGTGATGTTTAGCTGAAAAATTCATCTCTTCGAGATTTTTTCTGGATGATCTTAGCGATCGTGTATATACAGCTAC
>Ga0194061_1001987_pt1 | contig 11474 bp, 14 predicted proteins | sample SepL2221m_MetaG_FD_163423 | JGI IMG/M metagenome (GOLD analysis project Ga0194061, IMG submission 163423) | Anoxic zone freshwater microbial communities from boreal shield lake in IISD Experimental Lakes Area, Ontario, Canada - Sep2016-L224-21m | ecosystem: Environmental > Aquatic > Freshwater >...
CCCGTGCACTCGCTTGCGGACAGTCAGCGCATGCGCGAGTCGCTTCGTGCCCTCGAATGCAGCGTGGTGATTGATGTGGCCATGACTGAAACAGCGCGGCAAGCAGACTACGTTTTGCCTGCCAGCAGCCAGTTTGAAAAGGCCGAGGCAACGTTCTTCAACCTTGAATTTCCTCACAATGGTTTCCAGCTGCGCCACCCACACTTTGCACCCCGCCCCGGTACGCTTCCTGAAGCCGAGATTCACGCTCGCCTTCTCGAAGCGATGGGCGAGTTGGATAGTTCCAACTACGCTTTCTTGCGCTCGGCAGCACGCATGGGATACACAGCGTTCGGCATGGCCTTTGCCTGGAAGGCTATGCGGGACAAGAAGGTGGCTCGGTATGCACCTGTCGTTCTCTATCGCACCCTGGGGGCCAGCCTGCCAGCCAATCTTGCGCCTGCTGCATCACTCTGGGGCATCAGCCAGCTGTACGTGCGAGCCCAACCTGCGGCGGCGCGGGGCGCTGGGTTTGGTGGGCCGTCACTGCTTGGTGGAAACCGACTCTTCGACGCCATTTTGAAAAGCCCATCCGGCGTTATCTTTGCAGTCAGTCAATACAGCGATAGTTGGGATGCTGTGAAGTTACCGAATCACAAGATCAACCTGCACATAAAGGAGATGCTGGATGAATTGACAACGATTGACAGCAAGCTTCCGCCCCACCGCCCTGACTACCCCTTCATCCTGTCTGCTGGGGAACGCCGCGCTGACACCAGCAACACATCCATCCGCAACCCGGAATGGCTGAAAAAGGGTAATTTTGGAATGCTGCGTATTCATCCGCAGGATGCGGCTGCGCTGGGATGCACGGACGGTGATTGGATCCAACTGCGCACCCCGCGCGGTGCTGCACAAGCGCCTATAGAGCTGACTGACGAGTTGCAGCCGGGCCATGTCTCGTTGCCCAATGGCCATGGTCTCGACTACCACAAGGTTGATGGCTCGTTGGACCGTCGGGGTGTTTCGTTGAACGAGCTCACCAACACCGAGGACCGTGACCCCTTTGCCGGCACACCTTGGCACAAGTACGTGCCGGTGCACCTTGAACGTCTCACCCCAGCCTGAAGCCAAATTGAGAAGGACATGACCCACGTTGTGACCGAAAGCTGTTGAACATTCCGCACTCGGCCTGCTCGAATGCACTCGTCTGCCTTCGGTCGGCCGGGCGCCGGCGGGCTTCCAAGTTTTACGTCTAAAAAATACCCTGTGCGCTCACTAGGCCAGAGGTTGGTTTTCGCCTTAATCCTGGTTCATACCCTAACCTTGCGCTCTCACCACAGGGCCGACAACACCTTCCAGGTTCGAAGTGATCGCCTTGCGGTATTCCGATACATAAAAATCCACCGCCTTGTCCTGATCTTGCTCGCCGTCACTATGCGACAGAAAATTGAAGGCGTTGTACCGCCCGGCCGCAAACAGGATCGCGGCGCTGACTTCGCCATCCTTGCCATCCTCAGCCAGCCGATTGGCAAGGTGGATGAACTCGTCAACCAGTTTGAGAAATTCTGGTGGGTATGCCATGAGGGCCTTTCATGTGTATCGCTGGCGTGACTGGGTGACTTCAACAATGGAATGCTCTTTGACCATCCTAACCCGTGCCATACTTTGCTTCATGCATTTGATTTTCTATCCTTGATCGCTGCTGCCACGCGCCGCCCGTGAAATCCCGGCCGCCTTGCTGTGACTCGCATACTATTCACGAAAGTTGACCCATGAAAGTACCCATCCTGTATGTGTTCAACATCTCGCACTACTGTGAAAAGGCCCGCTGGGCATTGGAGCATTTTGGCATTGCCCATGAGGTGCGCCATGTGATGGTTGGCACGCACCGACGCATAGCCAAAAAACTGGGCGCTAAACACGGCTCGGTGCCGTTTTTGCAGACCAGGGGCGGTGTGATTGCGGGGTCTTCGGCCATCATCGACTGGTGCGAAATGCAAAACTCCAGCAATGTCCTGAGCCTCGCAGGTGAGGCGCCTGACCAAGTGCGTGCGGTTGAGAAGCGGCTTGATGAGATCGTGGGCGTTCACGTGCGGCGTTTTTACTATTCAGATGCACTCATCAACGACCCCGCCTCCGTGCGCCCCATTTTTTCCAATGGGCTGCCCCTGTGGCAACGCGCCGCGGTGACCCTGGGCTGGTCACGCATTGTGCCGATCATGGTCAAGGGTATGGACCTGGGGCTAGAGCAGGGTCAACAATCACGGGCGGTGGTGGAGGCTGAACTCGACTGGCTCGATGGGCTCTTTGGCGACGGGCGGCCCTATCTGTTCGGGAGCCAGTGGACGCGCGCGGACCTCACCGCCGCAGCCTTGCTGGGACCGCTTGTAGCACCCAAAGAGCACCCCATGGTGCATGCGGTCGTTTTCCCCAAAGGGGTTTCTGAGACGATGCAGGCTTGGGCGCAACGGCCTGCGCTACAGTTTGTGCGCAGGATGTATGCGGAGCATCGGTAATGGCGGATTTTCTTTGAAAACCTCGCGAGGACTCAATGCAACGTTCCCCTGAGCGACAAGGCCAGACCAGAGGGTTGTACCCCGTCAAACGCAACCCGTTGGCTTAGGCAGACCGCCGTATTTGGTAATGGGCTTCATGGGCCCGGTCATCCAGAGTTTGAACACGGCGTTTTGTTCCTGTTCCAGATACTTGGCAAACTTGCGAATGGGCGGAACGCTGCCAAATTCCTCGTAGTACTCGCGGGCTTTCATGATTTGGGCCCACTTGGTGTCGTCAAGTTCGTAGTCGTCCGCCTGCGCCATGGCGCGGCCGATCTCCTCGGTCCAGTCACTCATGTCCTTCAGGTACCCGTCTCCGTCACGATCTGGCAAATTCATACGGTGTGCTTTATAGAGGTGGCCAGCCCAGGCTGGCTGGCGGTTGATGGATTTTTGTGGGCGCCAATGAGTCGCTCTAAAAACTCCCGCAGGAAGCGTTCGGTTTGTGCACCATGAAATCGCTCGGTGATTTGGCCGTGGCTGTAGGCGATTACGGTTGGAAACCCCTTGGCCTGATGTCGCCCAGCGATACGCATGTTTTCGTCGGCATCCACTTTTGCAAGTAAAAACTGCCCTTCGTAGGCGAGGGCCAATTTCTCTAGCAGAGGAGTCAAGACCCGGCACGGGCTGCACCAATCGGCGCCGATATCCATCACGACCGGAACCGCATGGGAACGCGACACCACTAGTTCGTCAAATGTAGATTCCTCCACATCGTAAATCGATAGATTCATGTGGCTATGCACGCCAATTTTGGTACCGCATAGTGGCCACTGCGCCGGCAATAATGCCGCCCACGGCAATGAAGGAGCCCAGTGCCAGTGTGGAGATGCCCGACAGACCCTGGCCAATCGTGCAGCCGGTGGCAGTAACCCCACCAAAACCCATGAGCACAGCACCCATCAATTGCGTGCGCAGGTCCTCCAGCGAGGCAAAGCCCTCCCAGCGAAATTGCTTGGTGCTGACTGCATACGCAAAAGACCCCAGCACCACGCCGACCACGGTGGCGATGCCAAAGGTTACCCGCAGTGTCTTGTCGGTCCACAGCATCAATAATTCCAGACTGTAGGCGGTTGGCGCCACAAAACTCAAGGATTCCAGTGTGCGTGTATTGGTGGCGAAATACACCGTCTCAAGGGTTTCCGGGTTCTCGCCGTAGCCGATATGTCCAGTCAGGTACCAGGCTGCCACGATCAACAGCCCCAATACGGTTGATCCCAGCACGTGGGACAGGTTGGCGCGAAAACGCTTGTCCTTAAATATGAATACCAGCATGCCCAGGCTGATGACCGAAGCGCTCGCCAGCAGCGCTGACGTCTGCGGCAATCCGGTCAGCTTGGCCAGCAGGGTCGCCAGGCTCTGGTTGGATAGACCCCAAGCGGAAAGATCGATAGCAACCGGATCCAGAAAGCTGACCCTCCACTGGCCAAACAGCCCTTTGAGTGTCATATAAGCTGAAATTGCCAGGAACACCAATACCACCAGAGAGCGAACGCTGCCGCCGCCCACGCGCACCAGATTCTTATTGGTACATCCCGCAGCAATCGTCATGCCAACACCAAACAGACCGCCACCCACCAGCAGGGACAACCACGCCAGTGTGGGCCGTTGATAGACAGACTTGGCCAGATCAATCTGCCCAAAGTAGGACAGCGAGCTGGTGCCGATCATTGCGACAGCAATGGTGAGCAGCCACATACGCATGCGCCCCCAGTGAGCCATGTTGACGATGTCAGAGATGGCACCCATCGTGCAGAAGTTGGTCTTGTTGGCGACAGCGCCAAATATAAAGGCGAGCACAAAACCGCCGAGAACGACCAGCGTGGCGGGGTTGGTGGTTTCGCTCATGAAATACTCCCGATCAACAGATTCAATTAATTGCCCGGCGTGCTACCACCTGCAACCCGCGCAAGCGTGTTGCGTATCGCTTCCGGTGTATTGATGATTCCCATGAACTGGCCCATGCCAAGGGCTGGCCAAGCCAGTGCAATACGGTACCGAGCATACAGCGCGAATACCTTGTTGCCGATGATGAATATTTCGTAGGGCATACCCGCAATGTGGTCCGCACCGATCTTGTTCATCCAGCCGCCTTCTCCGTCACCGGGGTCGTTCATGGCGACGCCGAAGACGGCCATTTTGCGATCAGCCATCACTACCTCGTAGACACGGCTTGTATTGCCGACGCCTTTTGCCAGGTTGTCCTGCACGGACTTGAGTGCATCTTCAAAGCTGGGATGGGTGCTGAGTTCACTGTTGGACGAGTCAAACCGTTCCATGCCAAACATATAGCGGTAGCTTGGCAAATTCGCCTCGGCTACATCCCCGCCAAAGGCTGTGCCTTCGCCCAGCGCTTTTGCCAGACGTGCTTGTACGGCTTTTGCCGGAGCTTGTGCGGTTTTAAACTGCCCCCGCAAATAGGCGCGAAACCAGTAGTCCGGGTTCATGTAGGACACTGTGCCGTCACTTTGCACGCCCACCCGAATGCCGGCGGCAACGATGCCTGAGCCTCCAATGGTCTGGATAGCTTCCAGAATGGCAGGGTCAGTAACAACCAGACTGGCATGGGTTGGGAGGCCCTTGGGCGTGTGTCGCCCAATGACGGTGAAGCCTTCAGCCTGCAGCTTTTTCTCGACCTGGGACAGTTGGGTGGTCAGGTCCGCGGCGGGTAGTTTGCTAGCCTGGAAATAGGGCGCTGTTGCCAGGCAAACTTGGGTGGAAAGCAGCAGAGTGCACCAAAGAAGGGCCTTCTTCATTGTCAGTTCAAATGAACAGGCAAACATCAGATTCGCCGGCGAACTTCATGAACGTGGCGGCGCCGCCGTATTCGACTTGCTTGATGAATTCACTGGTTTCGAACTCAAAAAGGTCCACCGTCATCTGGCAAGCGACGAATTTGACGTCGGCTTCCAGGCAGATGTCGCGCAGTTCTTGAAGTGATGCGACGCCCTTTGACTTCATCTTGTTCTTCATCATCATGGTGGCCATGGATTCCATGCCGGGCAGCATTTGAACCATAACCGGCATGGGCACCGGCATAGGCATGGCTGGATTGGCCAATGGGCTGATCTTGATATCGTCTAAGCTGGTGCGTAGCAGTTGCAGCCCATAAAACGTAAAGAAGATTTGTACATCCCATCCCAGCGCCGCGGCGGTGGATGCCAGAATGAATGGCGGGTATGCCATGTCCAGCGTGCCCTTGGTGGCGATAAGTGCCATTTTTTTGGTTGCCATGCGTCGTGCTCCGGAATAGGTTGAAAGCTGCTATCTCATGCCTTCTTGAGATAGAACACAAACTTGCTGTTTTCGCTGCCTTGTTCCAGCAGGGCATTGCCAGTTTGTTCCGCGAACGCCGCCATGTCACACACTGAACCCGGGTCAGTGGAGATCACGCGTAGCACCTGTCCAGAGGTCATGTCGGCGAGTGCTTTTTTTGTTTTTACGATGGGCAAAGGGCAGGCCAGGCCAGATGCGTCAAATTCCTTGCTGAATTCCATGTCATATCTCCGTTGATGGGTTGTTTCCAACCGGTTGTTGTGTGGGGAACTGAATGACCATTGCGTCACGGCAATGCCTTTCTGATTGTGCCGATTCTTGAGGAGCCCGCGCACTTCGTCTATCACCGCAAAGGGTAATGATGGGTAACCCATATGGGTAGTAAGACCAAAGTCAGGCGCTAATTCGTGAAAGTCGGTATTGCGTTGAGCACCAGTTATCGCTAGCCTTGATGGCATGCGTAAAACGTTTTTATTAATCGCTTTGTGGTCTCTTTTGGCGTTTACCTGGGCGCAGACGCCCAGGATTTTCCTGGAAGCCGACTTGAAACTGGGTGAAAAGTTGATCGCCGAGAACAAGTGCACCGAATGCCACGCCAGCAAGGTGGTGGGTGACGGCAGTGCGATATACAAGCCCAAAGGTCGTGTGAATGCACCTGGCGTCTTGCGGGGCATGGTCGAGCAATGCAATACGGAACTCAATCTTGGGCTGTTCCCTGAAGAAGTGACCGCCATTGCTGCCGTTCTCAATCGGGACTACTACCACTTTAATTAGCGGTTCATGATTCCCGAGTCAACGTTGGGGATTAGTGTTACCACCAATGGCGTGGGCAAAGCCTTAATGTATATTAGCATATTCGAATATATATTTACGTCGTTGGAGGAGCTAGCGTGAACCAAGAAAGACCCGTTTCAGGTAGTCTGCGAAAGGCGCCTGAGAGTTTTTTGAGTCGGGATGGAATTCAGAAAGTCGTTAGCGAAGCAAAAAATGGTCGCCGCGATTTCATTCGAAGCGCCTTTGCGGCTGCGACTGCAGGTGCGGCTTTGCCAGCAGCGATGGCCCAGAGCAACCCGGTTCCCACCGAAGGCGGTGACCCCAATATTTTGAATTTGCCAGAGCACAGCAAGGGTTTGGGCCAGGGCGTTGCACCGGACGGCAGCTATGGCAAGCCGTCCAAATTTGAGGCGGACGTACAACGCCGCCAAAGCCCCGGTTTGACTCAGACCACCCAGGCTTCGGTGTCTTTTGCACCGCTGCAATCTTTGTTTGGCATTGTCACGCCCAGTGGTCTTCATTTCGAGCGTCACCACCAGGGTTGGTGGGATATTGACCCGTCCAAGCACCGTTTGATGATCAATGGAATGGTCAAGTCAGCCAAGGTGTTTACCTTGGACGAAATCATGCGATTGCCTGCGGTGTCGCGTTTTCACTTCATCGAATGTGGCGCCAACACCGCAGTTGAATGGGGTAACGTGGCCGTGCCAACAGCCCAATACACCCATGGCATGATTTCGTGTAGTGAGTTCACCGGCGTTCCGTTGATCACGCTGCTGGAACTAGCTGGTGCCGATCTCAAGAAAGGCAAGTTTGCGCTGGCCGAAGGCGCTGACGGGTCGTCCATGACGCGCACCATTCCCATGAGCCTGATCCTGTCGGGCGAAGTGTTTGTGGCCTATGGACAAAACGGTGAAATGTTGCGACCGGAGCAAGGTTACCCTCTGCGACTGATTGTCCCCGGCGTGCAAGGTGTGAGCTGGGTCAAGTATCTGCGCCGCATCGAAGTGGGTGACATGCCCTACGCCACCAAGGACGAAGCGATTCACTATATTGACTTGCAGCCTGACGGGTTGGAGCGCCAATACACCAGCATTCAAGAATGCAAGAGCGTGGTCACTACGCCGTCGGGCGGACAAGTTCTGCTGGACAAAGGCTTTTACAACATCACAGGCCTTGCATGGTCAGGTCGTGGAAAGGTCAAGAGGGTGGACGTTTCCGTGGATGGCGGCCGCAACTGGCGTACGGCCAGACTGGAGACGCCTGTTCTGTCCAAGGCGCTTACACGCTTCAATCTGGACTGGGTGTGGGATGGAAAGCCCACCATTATTCAGAGCCGGGCCATGGACGAGACGGGCTTTGTTCAGCCGACATACAAGCAGCTTCGTGCAGTGCGGGGGACTCGCTCGATTTACCACAACAACGCCATTCAGTCATGGTTGGTACAGGAAAATGGCGAGGTGAAAAATGTTCAAGTTGCGTAATGCATTTTTAGCCACCGCGCTTTTCGCTCTGTTGGGTACCGCTGGCGCCCAGGTTGATGTCAAATATCCGGGCGTGGGGCGTGCTGCCACCCCTAAAGAAGTGGCCGCATGGGACATCGATGTGCGACCTGACTTCAAGGGGCTACCCGCTGGTTCTGGGACGGTTGCAAAGGGGCAGGATATATGGGAGGCCAAGTGCGCTTTGTGCCATGGCATTTTTGGTGAATCTGGGGAAGTGTTCAGCCCGCTGGTGGGCGGTGTAACGCCGGAAGACATCAAGAAAGGCCGTGTTGCCAATTTGATGAACGCCAATTACCCTGGACGTACAACCTTCATGAAGGTGCCAACGCTGTCCACTATTTGGGACTACATCAACCGCGCCATGCCGTGGAACGCGCCCAAGTCGTTGTCAACCGATGATGTGTACTCGGTCGTCGCGTTTTTGTTGAACCTCAATGGCATTGTTCCTGACGACTTCACGTTGTCTGATAAGAACATTCGCGAAGTGCAGGCACGAATGCCTAACCGCAATGGCATGACGACTAGGCACGCGATGTGGCCTGGCAAGGAGATGGGTGGTGTAGCCAAGGCCGATACCAGCAATGTGGCCTGCATGAAGGACTGCACGCCTGAAGTCAAACTGGCATCGTTCCTGCCGGATTTTGCCCGCAATGCGCACGGCAACCTGGCCGAGCAAAATCGGGGTGTTGGTGCGCAACATGGCGCTGATACGACACGTCCTGAGGCGAAAGCAGGCACGCCAACGTCAACCGCCGCACCTGCCGCATCGAAAGCCGAAGCGTCGAGCGCCGGCAAGGTTGCATTGGCTTTGTTGCAGAAAAATGGATGCACGGCCTGTCATGGTGTCAACAACAAGATCGTGGGGCCAGCATACTCCGATGTTGCCAAGAAGCATGCCGGAAAGGCAGACTATCTGGCTGACAAGATCAAATCCGGTGGGTCGGGAGTTTGGGGCGCAGTTCCCATGCCGCCCCAGACTTTGAGCGATGCCGAAGCCAAGACTATTGCGGCTTGGCTGGCATCGGGCGCGGGTAAGTAGGGCAATCACGTTAGAGCAGTGGCAACTTTTTATCGGTATTTACTTTCATTCAGGAGACTCAGATGCAAACTCGTCGCAAGACACTCAAGCAAAGCGCCGTCGTGGCTGGCTTACTCGCCGCTACGGGCTTGTTCCCACAATACGCTTTGGCCGCGTTTAACAAAACTGCGTTCGAGGCCAAAACCCTCGCGGATGTTCTGAAGGCGATGGGTGCTGGTGCTCCAGCTGAGAGCAAAGACGTCACCATTGGTGGCCCGGACATTGCTGAAAATGGCGCAGTGGTTCCATTGACGGCCAGCACAGCCTTACCCGGCGTCAAGCAGATTTTGATTCTGGTTGAAAAGAATCCATCTGCCCTGATTGCCGTCTTCAATGTGACCGATAGCGTGGAAGCGAACTTCGCAACGCGCGCCAAGATGGGGCAGTCATCCGACGTGTACGCCGTTGCCATCATGGCGGATGGCAAAGTGCTCTTTGCCAAAAAAGAAGTCAAAGTCACCCTGGGTGGATGCGGCGGTTAATCGCAATAGCCTTCACCCTATCAATTGGTCGGGGACAGAGCTTGTTCGCTGCGTGTAACTGCGGACTGTCCCCAATGTTTTCTTATATCAGGAGCTAAAAATGGCAGATCCAATGCGCATTCGTGCACAAGTAGCAGGCGACAAAGCGACCGTTCGGGTTTTGATGGCCCATGAAATGGAGTCCGGTCAGCGTAAAGATGCGGCTGGCAAACTCGTGCCAGCCTGGCATATTGCAGAAGTGACGGCAACCCACAACGGCAAACCCGTTTTGACGGCAGAGTGGGGTCCCGCGGTTTCCAAAAACCCCTTCCTTCAGTTTGTGGTCAAGGGCGCCAAGGCAGGTGACAAAATTGCGGTCACCTGGAAAGACAACAAGGGTGATACGCGCACTGACGAAGCCACCGCGTCCTAGCCGACCGCGTGTTCTCAAACAAGGGCGTGGCGTTGGGCTCGCCCTTTTTTTCTCCCCATGTTTTGAAAACTAAAAGAGGTCACTATGAGGACGTCAATACTTCTCTCGATGTTGGTGCTTGGTAGTTTGACAACTGCATCAGTCTTTGCTCAAAAAACCGCAGTCCAGAGCATTGAGGAATACCGTGCCATGTTGGCCGATGGAAACCCTTCGGAACTGTTTGAGGCCAAGGGTGAAGACCTTTGGAAGCAAAAGCGCGGACCCAAAAATGCATCGCTTGAAGCGTGCGATCTGGGTAAAGGCCCCGGCGTCTACAAGGGTGCATTCGTTGAATTGCCGCGCTACTTTGCAGACACCGGGCGGGTCCAGGACATGGAGTCCCGCCTGCTGACCTGTATGCAGAACTTGCAAGGCTTTGATGCGAATGAAATTGCAAAGACAGCATTTGGCAAGGGTGAGCAAGTCAATGTGACAGCACTGGCCACCTGGTTGTCGTCAGAGTCCAAGGGCATGCCGTTCAATCTGTCGCAAGTCCACCCGCAGGAAAAGATCTCCTACGAGGTAGGCAAGCGCCTGTTCTTTCAGCGCGCGGGCCCGCATGACTTTGCCTGCGCTTCCTGCCATGGGCAAGACAACACGCGGATTCGTTTGCAAGATTTGCCCAACCTCACCAAGAACCCGGGCGATGGCATTGGTTTTGCGGCTTGGCCTGCGTACCGGGTATCGAATGGGCAGATGTGGGGCATGCAGCAGCGCCTCAACGATTGCTATCGCCAGCAGCGTTTTCCCTATCCCGGCTTTGGCAGCGACGTCACGATTGCCCTTGGTGTTTACCTGGGCGTCAATAGCGCAGGCTCCAAGTCGATTGCCCCTGCTCTCAAACGTTAAGCCCAGGAGATCACCATGAACAAATGCAACTATTTTTCGGTGTTGTCCGCTGTTGGCGTAGCGCTCGTTATGACGGTGGCGTCGGTTCACGCCCAGCAGGCCAAACCGGTGGCTGTCGCATCGGCTGGCAATACGGAGTTGTTCGATTTCTTTGCCCGTGAAGCGGTCAAGTCATCGTTCAGGTCCGAGGGCATTGTCAAGACCAGCGTGCTCGACACTGACGAGACCAATAGGGCCTGTAGTGCGGCCGATGTGGCGGGCAAGCCTTTGGACAAAAAAAGGGCCAAAGAAATCGAGGCCATGAACCTCAAAACCGTTAAATGGCCCGCTGACGGCAAGTTTGTCGGGGACTGGAAAGAGGGCGAAGCACTGGCGCAGAGCGGCCGTGGCTTGACCTATAGCGATGATGCCAAGACGCCAAATGGCGGCAATTGTTACAACTGTCACCAGTTGGACAAAAAAGAAATTTCCTTTGGAACCATCGGCCCCAGCCTGTACAACTACGGAAAATTGCGCGGCGTG
>Ga0194061_1001988_pt1 | contig 11474 bp, 22 predicted proteins | sample SepL2221m_MetaG_FD_163423 | JGI IMG/M metagenome (GOLD analysis project Ga0194061, IMG submission 163423) | Anoxic zone freshwater microbial communities from boreal shield lake in IISD Experimental Lakes Area, Ontario, Canada - Sep2016-L224-21m | ecosystem: Environmental > Aquatic > Freshwater >...
GTGCAAACAGTGACTACCGGTGCTGTTGTTGCTGGCGTCCTTACTCTTGGCTAAGTGAATTTAGTGCACCTTCATGTAGGGTGCACTAACCAAGCAAAGTCTCCCCAGCCAAACACTTGGAGCCCACCTCTCCAAGTCCACAGCAAAAGGAGACTGAGCTTAGTCAGTCACAAAGAGGCCCCTTCGGGGGCCTTTTTTACGTAAGTACTGCCCCCATCTATCCGGACAGAACATTAAAGGAACCACCATGCCAACCATCACCATAGACAACCAATCCTACGACCTCGATACCCTGCCACAAGCCGCCAAGGACCAACTCCAAAGCCTGCAATTTTGTGATGCCGAGTTAGCCCGACTCCAAGCCCAAACCTCAGTCCTGCAAACTGCCCGTATGGCTTATTCCAAAGCCCTGCAAGAAGCGTTGCCGTCCATACTGGAACAAGCTCAAGCCAGTGAAACGCTGAAGTTCAACTAAACGCTGTGGACAATTACCTGCCACTTGCAAGCATCGACTTATCCCCACTGGATGCACAAGCCCTTGCCGACCTGCAGCAACTAGCCGCCGAGTCTATGGGCTGGAAACCGTTAGGTGAGGGTGCCTACCTGCACCAAGGGGATGGCGAAGAGAATGTCATCCATGTGGTGGGAATACCCGACACAACAATGGCGGGACTTAACGTGTTGCTGCTAACCTAATCCCAGCTTCAAACCATTTCAAATCATCTAAGCTCAAAGAAAGTACACCATGACAAACCCCAAACCCAGCACACCCACACCAACACCCGAAAAGATGAAAGCCGATTTGGAGGAGATGTTGCGTAATGCAGCCCAAGCGAAAGCCCCTCAGACCCCAGCGCCCGTCAAACCCCGGTAGTTTCATCCTGACAATTGCCCGGTGCGGTCTTCATCAGGACTTAACGTGTTGTTGCTGACATGAAGCCAGGAAGCGACTGACTGCGCGTCGATAAAATTTCCGGGCTGGATTACTCTGTATATTTTCAACCACTGCCTGACCACCAGCCGTCACATGGACGTGCTGGACGGTCACCGTTTGTGGCCCGGTTGATTTCAATTTGTGCAGCGCGAGTAATCCTGATTGCGCCGCAGCGATCATCTTGGCACCGCTGCCACAAAGCTCACCGCCAATACCTTACCCGTGAAATCGTCCGCAATGTCGTTACGTCGACGTGCGTCCTCCACAGACTCTCCATCATTGAGAAATATCACCTTCACGCTGTGGGCGTCGTCGGTGGTTACACGCGATTCAAGTTGAGCAACCCGAGATTCAAGATTTTTCATTGAGTAACCCTGCTGCTGTTTCCGATGGTCTGTTTCGCACATGCCAAAAGTAGCTCGTCGGTCAGTTCTTCGCCCGGAATGGCCCGTCGCACAACTGCCTCCAATTCACGGTCTGAATACTGGTAGACGCTTCGTAGGTTGGCGTGACTGGTTTCCAAGCAAGCGATGCGTCTCTCAAGGGTTGCCATGCTTTGCCTCCAGTAGTTCAATGCGCGTGCGCAGTTCGTCCGTCTCTGAAATCTTGCTCAGAGCGCCAATGGCTCCAAGCAGCGCAGCACCTTGACTCGGTGCAATGTCGCCACCAGCCACCGCAGACAGCACCGCACGGCCTTGGTCGGTCAACGTGCCACCATCTGGCAATTGAAGCGCGACCGACTGTTCCATGCCCTTCAGTGGCGCTACAGCACGCTCCAGCAGTAGTCGGGCAGCACCCACATCACCACCAAGCGCCTTGGTCATCATGGCTGCCAGCAGCTCCGGTACGCGCTCACTGATAGCAGCGCGGATTTTTGCAACCTCACCTGTACCAGCAGGTCGGCCCTTGGGGTTGCCGGACTGTCCTGCCTTCCACGCATGCGGTGGTGCTTTCTTGCCTGTTGTTGCCATTGTGTTTTTCCTTTGCTCTATCAGTGCATTACCGGGTAGCTAGTTTCTTTGCCTTGCCTGCGAAGTAATCAGTCTTTGCTGCCTTACCCAAGGTATCGACCAAAGCCGATTCAGCCTCACCAATCAGCTTTTGCAGCATCTCCCACTGGGGCAGGCCGTGATGCAGCGCCAGCCGCTTCAAAGCAGCTTTGGCGTGGACCTCAATCAGGCAGTCAATGCGTTCAACCGGACAGTCGGTGCTCTTCAGGTGACGCGCCCTGAAAGCTGCCTGTCGCTGTGCATTGGTTTGTGCCATTCGTTCATCTGGTATCGTTACACGGTAACGTATGTTAGCCGGTAACAGTTGACTACGTCAACCACATCGCCTCGACTGGAGCGCACATTGAAGTGGGCTTCTGCACTCCGCAGGTCAAGACGCTTCGCTTCGGTCACCCGAGCGAGCGCAGATGGTTTTGACGGTGCCCAAAGGCACGCCCGTTTGCTCAGCAACTTCCCGCAGCGGCTGTGACCGGCGTAGTTCAAGCACTCGCTTGCGGACTTCAGGTGAAACAGGGGGTTTCATGCTGTCTGTCCTTTCGACTGATTTAGTTCGCGCATCACGTCACGCAGATCACGGGCGACAAACGCCACGCCACCTGCAGCACGGATGCGCTCCAGAAAGACGGATTGCTCGGGCATCAGCTTCCCAGTGGGGCTTTTCACCTCCACACCTAGCAGACGACCATCACGCAATTGCCCCAGTACGTCAGGGCAACCGGTAAAGCCGAATCGAATAAAGCGGCCACCGACTCGGGCGGCCCCAGAGTTCATGCGTTCACACCAGACAACGGCAGGATGGGCCTTGAGCGCCTTCAACACCTCCAGCAGTGCAGCGGACTCGGGTCTGTCGTTTGTACGCTTGGCGGGGCTTGCAACCATGCCGAACAGGTCAGGCATTGGCGGCATCTTCTTTGCACCAGAGAACGAATTACTCATTTTGACCCCCCGGCGGTTGCGCTCACATCCTCGCAAATTGTGTGTGCGCGCTCCCCCGTACCCCCTACCACATGTGGGGGTGTGGGGCACCCCACTTTTGTGTTCACATCGGCAGAGTCCCCATCATCTATGTGGGGTGATGTGGGGGTGTGGGGTTTGGGCAATCCAGCGAACAAGCGACCTGCGAGTGTTACTGCCCATCGTTGGTGCATTCTTCCGTGCCCCCTGTAGTCCAACGGTTCCAACCATTTCGCACGCTGGCATTGATTGACGATTCGCTTGGTATCGTCCGGGCGCAATTTCAGCTTCAAGAAAGCGGGTTCACTCTTCAGCATTGCGTGAACATTGTTTCTAGCTTGCACGGCAGGACTGCAATACTGCCCACGGCTTTCAAACTCCGCTATCAGCTTTAACAATGCAATGGCATGGTCATCATCAGCACGTCCTTGCTGGCGCGATGCGAACCCGTCACCATCAAACCCGGCGCCTTGCACCAATTGAGGCAAGCCACCTTCCAGCCATTCCAGCGTTACAGGTTCACGGCGCGGCCCCAAGTTGCTCTTCTGGTGTTCCAGCGTCAGTAGTCCATCGTCACCACGGCTCAGGAATAGGCGACTACGGGCGCTGTTGTGCCACGCGGTGGAGCCAGAGTAGCCCTCTCCCCCTTCGGCCTTCTTGTTGCGGCTTGTGGCCTTATCAACGTGTGCCAGCAGCAACACAGCGCAGTCGGTCAGTCGTGCTACCTCCCCCAAGGAGCGCATAAAGGCGCGAACCTGACGGCGCTGGATTTCATCGCCCCCAAACGCATCGCTTGCGTTGTCCACCAGCACCAGCCCGATATTCTCGGATTGAACAATTTTGCGAAGTTCAAAGTAACTGGCAGTGATTTCGCCAGCCCCACGGGTTTCTGCGGCAAATAGCTCGGGATGCTCCGTACCGTCAACGATATGTAGGCGCTCACGCAGTTGTTCAGGGTTTATCAGCCACGCCTTGCAGATACCAGCTAATCGGTGTCGCACCACGCTAGAACCGTCCTCAAGACTCACGAACAGAACTTTGCATGGAGCGGTATCAACCCCGAAGAGTGGCCTGCCCAACGCAGCGCAAACACCCAGCATCAATGCAATGGTGCTTTTGCCTGTACCGCCATGCGCTCCCATCAGTGCAACTACACCACGCGGCAAATACCCATCCCAGACGAACCCCGGCGGTGCGGCTGGATTGGTCAGCACGTCAAATACGGATACAGGCTTTAGCAATGGCCCCAACACCTCACCGGTCACGTTGTCAATCGTCAATCCTGAATATTCCCCACCCGGCAGTGGCGAGAACTTACGGCAGGCGCTGCTTACAAGGTCCGATATCGAGGCCCGACGAGCCTTCCAACGGGAGTCGTGTGGTGCATTGCTGGCATCCATCAAACCATAAAGGTGATTGACTACAGCCCCTGCGTACATGCCGTTGCGGACCATTGAACTCGCTAGGTCGCGCAGGTTGTCGTGGTAGACATCACCAGACAAAACTCCTTGGATCATGGAAGCATGACGTCCGTCAGGTGTTGTCTGCTCTGTTACTCCTGTAGCTTCGCTGGTCTTCGTTTTCTTGACGGTGCGGAAGCTCTCAGCAACCTCTTTAAATCCCACAAGAGCAGCTATCGGCCCAGCCTTGATGGTGTTGCCTGTCAAAGTGAGATAGCGCACCGTAGAGTAGAACTCAGCTTTCAGTCCATCATTGGAGCCGTTAACACCAGCGTCTAGCTGATCACCGTAGCCAATGGCACGAAGGCCAGTACCGCTAGGTGATATTTCGATATATGCGGCTCCCAGTTTGTCCAACAAGGCTAGCGACTCAGGGGATGGCCTACCGTCGATGACACAGTGGTCAATGTCTACGCCCACCAGTCCGTCACCATTCAAGACAATCCCCACGCCCGTGCGGTCACCTTCAAAAAAGGCCGCTTCCGCTTGGTGAAACGTCCCCCACGTCGTAGAGTCTGTCGAACTGGCACGGGTATTGGGTCGGTCTGGCGCGTAAGGCACCTTACGAGGCTTCTCGCCGGGTAGACCCTCAGCGCTCCACGTCACCCATCTTGGTAGCTCTCGGAGTTCCTGCGGGATGTTGTCGAACTGAGGTGCTTGGAACGAGTAGGCGGCTTGAGTTGTTGCGTTCATAGCGCCCCCCAGACTGCTACCAGACCGACCTGCACCAGTAACAGCGCGAATGCCACAATTAGTCCAGCGTCAATGCCTTTATTGAGGTAGAAGCCGCTTGCAAACAGCTTGCAGCGTGCGATAAAATTGGCAGCGCATTTACTGAGTGTTTTTACGAACTGCCCGGCGCTCACCGGGCTTTCGTTTTTGTGGTGGGTGGTCATTATTTGACTCCCAGAACTTGAGCAATCGCGGCTGCAACTGACATCTGATCAGGTGGGAGGGTCAGTAGCTCATGCGGGACTGCGCTCAGGAGTTGCAGCTGTTCGTCGATTTTCGCCAGAACGGGAACGGTTGCTGCCTTGTTGCCAATGACATACACATGGGTGCAACCCCCGATGTCATGTGCGCTTTTGAGTCGCAACGCAGCAGTGGTTATAAAGCCTGCGTCATCAGGTGTGAACTGGAAAACCTGACAGTCTTGATGCAGGGCGGCAGACGTGACCAGCGCGATGTGCGAGGGCTGCGTCCACAGCTCAACATGGTGGATGTTGGTGGGCCTAGAGACTGAGGACGGACGCAAGGCTTCCAGCCATTGGTCGATGTCCGAGCGACGGTAGCGAACAAGTTTGCCAGCCTTGAGCGTGATCTCACGCCAGCCATACTTGTTGGTGGAGCGCCAGCCAGCTTGGGTTTGCTCGGCGATGCCGTACTGTGCGGCGACATGCTTCGGAGTGAGAACATCCTGCGGATCGCGCAGAGTATGAGACGTAAGGAAATTTGTTTCCATACAAGCCTTCCAAAAAGGTATCAAACCTTTCGGGGGACTTGCTAGAAAAAATACGCGCAGTCACCCGAAAAGACAAAAGTCCTTTCAGATGGCTTGAACTTCCTTGCCGAAAACGGCAAGGTATTCACTCGATCCGATTCTTGGCAAGAGCGGACGCTCTTACCGATAACTCTGCGGCTTACGTCAACTAGTCGCAAGGGCATTTCAGCGCCAAGGGCCTAGCGTGCCGAAGCACCATAAGCGGAGGAATAGCGAAATTATAGGAGTTGATTTAGAAAAGGTCAAATATGATGCGATATGCGCCAAGCATTCATTCTCTCCAATCTTTTACTAAGTGGAATTGCATTAATTCGCTTTTAAGCTAATATGGATAACTACGACATTCGTCACTACATTGATGACAGCGGCAAAGATTTGTACCAGCACTGGCTAACAGGCTTGCGTGATCGGGTAGCTCAAGTGGCAGTCATTCGGCGCGTTGCCAGAATGACAGTGGGGAATTTTGGTGACCACAAGTTCTTGAGAGACGGTGTATCGGAGTTACGGATCGACGTTGGTCAGGGCTACAGGGTGTACTTTGCTCAAGTCGGTGACCAATTGATTTTGCTCACCAATGGGGGTGACAAGCGAACGCAAGAGCAGGATATCGTTAAGGCAATTACGTTGTTGAGGAATTGGGAGAAACGAAATGAAACCAGATCGTGATCATGTTGAGGCCAGTGCGGAAATGTTTCGGAATGACCCGGCGCTGGCTGCTGACTATCTCAACTCAGTGCTTGAGGATGGGGACGAAGCCGACTTAATGCTGGCCCTGCGCTCCCTTAGTAAGGCGTTTGGCGGCGTCCAAGAAATTGCGCGTCAGGCTGATGTCAATGCACACACCCTGTACAGAACACTTTCCCCTCAAGGTAACCCTGAATTGCGGACACTGTCATCTATCCTAAAAGCAATGGGTATGCGATTGGCTATTCAACCCTTAGAGCATCACAGCCCAGCCTGATTTGCGCCCCCAGACAAACCCAGTGTTGGAATCCCGACCACCATTTGAATGCTGATGTTGAACGGCACCACATTGGCAGCGTCAACCAGAGTATCCTGACTCAAATGGGCGTAACGCTGGGTCGTCTTGATCTGGGTGTGACCCAAAATCTTCTGCACCTCATAGAGAGATCGGCCAGCATTGACCAAGAAGCTGGCGAAGGAATGGCGCAGATCATGGATGCGGACATCAGCCAGTCCTGCCTGAATCCGTGCCGTGTCCCATGAGTAAAAGATGCTTACATAGGGTTTGCCAGTCTTGGGGTTAGGGAAAATCCATTGGTTGTCGTCATGGGGCATGGTGGTCAACATCTGCAGCACACCGTCAGAGAGCGGCACATACCGGGGCTTACCCGCCTTGGTGACAGAGACACGCCACTGCTTGCGCTCCAGATCAAACTCCTCCCACTTGGCATCCAAGACCTCCCGCTTACGTGCGCCGGTAAGGATCAGCATGGGGATGATGTACTGGAGCATGGGGTTCACACTCTCCTGAACCGCCTTGTAAAGGGTTTGGGCTTCGACTTCGGTCAGGAAGCGCTCTTTCTTATGCGGGTCTGCAAACAGCGGCACACCCTGCGTGGGATTCTTGGAAATTCCCGGAATCTCCCAGCGCACCGCCAAGTTCAGGGCATAGCGCAACTGAATCAAACAGCGGTTGCAGGTACCCAGCGCAAGCCCCTTGGAGCGCATCTTCTGCTGAAAGGCTATAACGTCATGCTTAGTGATCTCGTCAAGATGCTTCTTTCCAAACGAGGGCAGCAGGTGATTGCGGTTGTAGGAGTCGTCACTTTTCCAAGAACGCTTGTACCCTTTGACGAACGGCATGTAACGTTCCGTTACCCGACACCGCATTGGCTGGGTTGAACGTGCTGTTGCTGACTTGATCCCAGAGACACGAAGCAGCTCTGGCCGTTAGCGCCTAAAGAATATTTCAGGACCGGTCTTCACTGCGTCCTCCGGTTTTCCTCCAAACCCCCATGGCAGCAAAGTCTGGGGGTATTTTTTCGTCCGTCGTTTTTTCAACCCAAGAAGGAGTTTCTATGTTTGTTCCATTTCTCGCCGCCGCCGCACTGGCCGGTGCCTTCGCCAACATGGGCGCTATGGCTGTAAAGGTCAGCGTGCTTACCCTGGCACTGCAGGTCACCAGCGTGATGCTCATTGCCGTGGTCATTGGCGGCATTGCACTGTACTTGCACAGCCAGCGGCAAGCCCGGTAGGTCTCTGGATCTCGCAAAGCGCACTGCCAAGGAGTTGTGGGTCACACCGCTTTGGTGACGCCAGTCGGCCCCATCGGCACCTCTCGAAAAGGCTAGTCCGGCAAAGTCAAACCTTGATAGCAGTGCTGGTGCAACGCCAGTGCCACAGAGCGATATCAAATTGAGCGTGTTCGTGGCGCAATGCCACATCAACGATCTCGACTCGTTAGCTTTATCCCGCCGGGGGCAGGCAGGGTAGGCAGATTTTCCATCAAAGCAATAAGCCTATTTGACGACATTACGTGGGCAAAAAACTGGAAACGTCGTCGGCCACCGGGGCAGCCGTAACTGGCCCCATCGCCTTAGCCCGTCCGGACTGAGGTAACCCCTAACACCCAAGCACTCTTTCTCAGGTAGCAATACCGGGGGAATTGGTCTTGGGTGTTGCTTTTTAAGGAATCTATGCAAGTCATACGCAATCTGGCTGAAGCGGCACAGGTCAGCAGCCCGGCCATACGCAAATTGGTAGAGCAACGCATCAATGACCTCGGCGGCGAGGCATTCGACACAACGGAGTTGGGCTACTTCCTGGTTGTGGAACCGGAGGACAAGTCCGAAGCCATCGAAAGCCAACTGGGGTTCTCGATCGTGGCCAATCGGTTTACGCAGATCCGATATGACCAAGAGGGATTCTCGCCGTCGTTTGAGTTCATCGAGGAATTCCCCGAATGCTTCGACATGGTGTTCGTTCTCTCGGACGATGGGAATGGCGTGGAGGTGTTTATTGCCAAGGAGGCCGACCCTGACCTGATCGCCATGTGCGTGATGTTCGCGGTCACGGCAGAAGGGGACGGAACATGACACCCCAAGACGTACTACTACTAGCCACTTTCGGGTGGCTTTTTTGTGCCTGTAAATGGCATTTCGAAACAGCGCAAACGTAACCATCCTATATGAGTAAGCGAACACTAACTTATCTCGCATTCATTCATTTACATAAAAGGAGTATTCCATGGACAACGAAATCATTGAAGAAGTCACAGCAGCTGAACCGGAAGTGCGCATCGTAAAGATTGCCGAATGTGGCTCACTCTCGAATCGCTCCCGGCTGATTTACCAACTGGGCGTTGCAGTCAACGGCGATATCCAGCTGCGCATCTTCCGGAACTCGGCTAGGGGCTACTTTTGCAAGGACTGGGTTTCATGGGCGCTAATCGACATGCAGCTAAACGAAGCACCGTCGTTCAGCAGTGGCGATATCCAGAGGCTGCTTTTCGAGGGCAAAAGCGTCAATTCCGGGGCCTTTGCCGTAGGGGTACTGCGCAATGAAGGCTTGGTTCGCAATGTTCCTGACAGTCTGCGCTGTTACGAACGGTTGGACCCGACAGATTGGCTAGCCGAAATTCAGGCGCTATCGCACGCTGGAATCTCGCTCTCTGAGTTGCAGCTACCTGTGCAGCCAGTGGTGGTCGAGAAACCTGCCAAGAAGTCTGCGAAGAAGCCAGTCAAAGCCAAACCCAGTGACGCCAGTGAACCCATGGAGTCCTGATGGGGCACATCACGTTGGCGTTGGTAGTCGTGGGCTGTCTCGGGCTGATGCATCCCACAAGTCGCCAGCTGGGCATGCTATGCGTGTTCGTGTTGTGCATTTTGTATCCCCCGGTTCTCGTCGTCGCGCTGGTCCTCATTGGGGGCGGCGCTTTTTTGTATTTCAACCAAAGAAAGTGAGTTAACTATGAGCTATGAAGATTGTGTATTTACCGCTGCAATGGATGCCATCGAGCATGACTGTCCAGTCGATTTGATGCCCCTTGTGATAACCAACCAAGCGGCCTTATGGGCAGGCCTGGAATCTGGCCAAGCAGCAGGACTGTGGGATTGAGCGGCAAGCCTGGTTCGCGTCGTGGTGGCAAGCTGCACCCGACGCAGTTCATTCCACTATGGGGACCGAAGCACACGGCACTCGTGCAGATGGTCTGTGTGGACGTATTGGCACGTTGGGGAGTGCATGACGTACGCAGCTATCTCGCATGGAGGAAAGTCATATTGCTGTCGGTGGCCGTGTGTGCGTGCACGGGCGGCTATCTGTATGGCATCGGTGGATTCATCGGCGGCGGCATGGCAGGAGTAGTGGTCCCGCTATTTTTGGTCTTGGTGACCATACTCCTCTGTGGGGTGGCCCTGATGCTGCTGGTGTACTGCGTGGCATGGTACTTATTGTTGTGGGTGTTGCAGGCGCTGTTTCGTTGGTAGCGCGGCGTGCATGGGCAGTGGCCGAACTGGCTTGGGCAACGCTTACACCATCAGTTCTGTAGCGCTTCCTTGGGGGGCCAATCGCAAGGCTGGTAAATTTTGCTTGCGAGTCGGTCCGCTTGGGGCGTGGCATGGGGCAGGGCTGGGGATTGTGCTCGGGGCTGCGGATGGCACAACTGGGCCAGCAGGCGGGGCTGCGTCGCGAGGGGCGTCCGGCGGGTGCGGCGGTCCCGGGGCCGGACAGGGCGAAGTTGCAGATTTTCAGGGAAAACAGGATTTCGCCAAAAAGCAGCGGCAGTGAGGGGGGCGAGAACCTGCGGATCTGCGGACCTGCGCCAAAATTTCAACGTGATCCCAACTGATTGCAAGGTGTCATGCGCTTGCCCCTTGAAACCAGATTGCGCGACCCAATGTAACCTCGGCGCAGAGTTGATCCCGTTTGCTTCGTAGTGGATCGACAACCAAAAAACAGTCACGGTTTCACAGATCGTGCACAGCGGAAGCATGACACCTGAGGTCATGTTTGCCCCAGAACCCAGATGGGAAAGAAGCCCCTCAGTGCAATGCTGAGGTGTTTGACTGTTCAAGGTGATAGGCACCCTGAGCGGTATTAGCAAATCAGCATCGGCTGAAGGTTAATTTTCCCAAGGGATAACTGTATGTCACTCGCACCCAACTCTGGGCAACCCCCAGTACCTTCGATTCCTGTCAAACAAAAATTCTCGTTACCTGCGAAATTGTTGGCGGAATTGAACAGAAGCACGCCACGATCACTGGTGCCAGCACCAAGCAAGATTGCGCAGGTACCCAAAACCCCCGCAACACCTGCAGCGCCTGCCGTCAAGCAGACGTTCGACATCAGCAACGCAGAATTCGTAACCACAGTTTTCGGGAAGCTACCAGAAAACACATTTGCAGCGGTATGTTCCAAGAAAGGTGATCCAACCACCGGTAATTGGTTTGCCATGACGGCTGGAGCCACAAACCTTCAGACCCCTAACGATCGTAATAACTACATCAACTGTTCCAGCTTTTTTGCTGACGAAAAGGGCAATGTCAAGGCACGCAAGGATGGATTTTCCGCCATGCATTTCATACTTCTGGATGATCTGGGAAGTAAAGTGTCCTTGTCGGAATTGTGTGCTCTACCACCGTCGTACTTGA
>Ga0194061_1001990_pt1 | contig 11469 bp, 8 predicted proteins | sample SepL2221m_MetaG_FD_163423 | JGI IMG/M metagenome (GOLD analysis project Ga0194061, IMG submission 163423) | Anoxic zone freshwater microbial communities from boreal shield lake in IISD Experimental Lakes Area, Ontario, Canada - Sep2016-L224-21m | ecosystem: Environmental > Aquatic > Freshwater >...
GAACCACTCTTATCAAAGCAGTGGTTTGTAAAAGTCGGACCGCTTGCAAAAGCTGCGGGCGATGCGGTGCGCGATGGTCGCGTCAAGATCGAACCCGAAGAACTCTCTCCGCGTTACTTTGACTGGGTAGATGGCATGCACGACTGGTGTATCTCTCGCCAACTCTGGTGGGGCCATCGCATTCCGGTGTATTACGGTCCGAATGATGAAGTTGTTGTCTGTGGACCCGGTGAAGAGCCGCCTGCTGGATATACACAGGATCCCGATGTCTTAGATACCTGGTTCTCCTCAGGACTTTGGCCTTTCTCTACCCTGGGGTGGCCCGAAGAGACGGCAGATCTTAAGAAGTTTTACCCAACATCGGTACTTGTTACTGGTTATGACATCTTGTTCTTCTGGGTCGCCCGCATGATGATGCTGGGCTTATATGCGATGGATGGCGTTCAACCATTTGAGACTATTGCTTTGCATGGACTGGTTCGCGACAAATTTGGCAAGAAGATGTCCAAGAGCCGCGGCAACGGCATCGATCCGATCGAATTCATGGACAAGTACGGGTCAGATGCAGTGCGCTTTACCTTAGCGCGCATGGCCAACCCTGGTACCGACCAGGCGCTCGCCGAGGAGTGGATCGCGGGTTCGCGTAACTTTGCTACCAAGCTGTGGAATGCAACTCGCTTTGCGACGATGAATGGTGCTCATACTGAGGGAGAGCTTCCAGAATTTGAATCACTTAATCTCATCGACCAATGGATTCTCACTCGCTTAAATGAAACTATTGCGGAAGTCGATTCGTTACTTGAAGATTTTGAATTTGCAAAAGCTCTGGAATTGCTTTACCACTTTGCCTGGGACGATCTCTGCGATTGGTATCTCGAACTCACAAAGGCAACTTTCGCCGGTGCTGATTCTGCTAAGACTGCGCGAGTCTTAGGGCATGTGCTTGATCAACTAATGCGTCTGCTGCATCCGGTGATGCCATTTATCACTGAAGAGATCTGGTGCAGCCTTACAGGTAATCCATCACTAGTTATTGCCGATTGGCCGAAGGCTCAACCAACTCTTTCCAGTGAAACGTCGCTCAAGGTAGTGGCAGAGATTCAAGAAATCATTACCGAAATTCGCCGCTTCCGAAATGATCAAGGTATCAAGACCTCCGCAAAGATTGTTGCGAAGTTCACTGGTCTTGGGGAACTTTCAGATTACGAAGATGCGATTCGCTTTATCGTTCGCGCCGATCGCGGTGACGGTCCATTCAGTGCCAAGATCGAACTGGGTTCCGTTGTTGTTGATTTCGATTTAACTGGCGCGATTGATGTTAAGGCGGAACGCGCACGCTTAACCAAGGATCTTGCGACAGCGCAAAAGGACTTGGCAACCGCGAAGGTGAAGTTAGAGAACGAAGGGTTTATGGCGAAGGCGCCTCTCGAAGTCGTCACCGAGATTCGGGAACGACTGGACGTAACATCGATAGATATCGTGCGTATTGAAGCAGCGCTTGCTGCGCTACCAACTGAATAGAGTCACATGACCGCGCCAGATGATCTGCAAACTCTCGATGCGATATATCACGCACTTTTAAAGCGTTGGCCCGAGACGCGCATTCAACCCTCTCTTGATCGAATCTCGGCTCTCTGCGACGCCTTGGGCAGCCCGCAGCTCTCGTACCCCACCATTCATATCGCTGGAACAAACGGCAAAACGACTACCTCGCGGATGATCGATGCCTTGCTGCGTGAGCTCGGGTACCGCACCGGCCGCTTCACCAGCCCGCACCTGGAAAGCTTTTTGGAGCGAATTTCTATCAATGGCCTGCCCATTCCACCCGAGGGAATGATTGCGACTTATAACGACGTGGCTTTGTACTTTGATTTGATTGATAGTCGCCAGCCGCACCCCGTTTCTTTCTTTGAAGCGATGACGGCTCTGGCATTTGTAGCTTTCGCAGAGTTCCCTGTCGATGTGGCGGTGATTGAAACCGGCATGGGCGGAGAGTGGGATGCCACCAACGTCGTACAAAGCCAGGTATCGGTAATCACCCCGATCGGGCTGGATCATCAAGAGTATCTAGGTAATACACTCGAAGAGATCGCACTCACCAAATCAGGAATCATCAAACCAGAGTCACATGTAGTTCTCGCGGCTCAGCCACCAGAGGTTGCAACCATACTTACTGCACGAGTTGTTGAACGAGCTGCAACTCCATATCGCGAAGGTTTGGAATTTTCCGTGGCAAAGCGCGACCTGGCTGTCGGCGGTCAGTTGGTTTCAGTTAATGGAGTCTTTGGTTTATACGATGATATTTTCATTCCTCTATACGGGGCACATCAATCAACTAATGCTGCGGTTGCACTCGCGGCTGTCGAAGCATTCGCTGGTGTCAAACTTGATGAAGAGGTTGTTCGAAAAGCCTTTGCCAACGTTGATTCACCAGGAAGGTTAGAGGTTATTTATCGCGATCCAACTTTAATCGTTGACGCTGCGCACAATCCGCATGGCGCACATGCTCTGGCGCAAACCCTCGCTAATGAATTTGATTTCGAGTCCATCTTTGGAGTTGTCGCGATTCTTGGCGATAAGGATGTTCTCGGAGTGTTGAAGGAATTGGAGCCAGTGATAGATCGTCTGGTAGTTACCCAGAGCACCTCCGATCGTGCGCTTCCAGTGGATGCTCTATTCGATTTGGCGCTTACTGTTTTCGGTGCGGAACGAACTTTTAAAGAGCCCGACCTGCGCACAGCTATCACCTATGCGATGGAGCAGTGCACCCTTATCAATCAGGTGAGCGAAGGAATTTCCGCGGTCGTCGTTACGGGTTCAGTCGTGACGGCAGGGGAGACACGTGCCATTGTTCGTTCCATCGCGGGGTACGAAGAGTGAGAGTTTTAGGTTCTGCAGTACTCGTAATGGAATTCTTCGTAATGGATTTCGCACTTTTGATTGCCATGAATAAACATGGAGCCTTAGCCCTCTCGCTGGGAGCGACCCTAGCTCTGGTAATTTTGTTGACGGCGGGCGTCATGAAAAAAATGACCGGTTGGTATTTAGGCACGGTGTGGCAACTCTGCCTTATTGCATATGGAGTAGTTGTCCCAGCGATGTATTTCTTGGGCCTCCTCTTTGCTGGGCTTTGGGTGAGTGCTTATTTGATTGGGCGTAAGGGTGAGGCGATTCGGGCCTCCCTGCTGGCCAACCCTCCGAAAGAGTAGATTTCAGCCGAAATCGCCTCGATTCTTTCCCCTGAGGAGTACCTAATACACTTCCCCCATGGAAAGAACCCTGATCTTGGTCAAGCCCGATGGCGTTAAGCGCAATCTGGTGGGCGAAGTCGTATCTCGCATCGAGAACAAGGGTTACACAATCGCAGCGCTCAAGATGATGAACGCTGATCGTTCACTCTTAGTTCGCCATTATGCAGAACACGAAGGCAAACCTTTCTTTGAACCGCTCGTGGAATTCATGTTGTCAGGTCCGATCGTCGCTATCGTTGCAGAAGGCAATCGCGTAATCGAAGGATTTCGCAAACTTGCTGGTGCAACTGATCCAACAACAGCCGAACCCGGAACCATCCGTGGCGATTTAGCGCGCGACCAAGGCACCAAAGTCGTACAGAATATTGTGCACGGTTCCGATTCTGTTGAGTCGGCAGATCGTGAAATCTCCATCTTCTTCCCTGAACTCTAAGAAAGGTCTCTTGTGAGCAAACAAAAGCCGAGCCGTATGTCCTTTATCGGTCGCGATATGGCGGTTGATTTAGGTACTGCTAATACGTTGGTCTATGTCCGCGGACGTGGAATTGTTCTCAACGAGCCCAGCGTGGTCGCCGTCAATCAAGACACTGGCGCGATACTCGCCGTTGGAATTGAAGCTAAGCGCATGATTGGTCGTACCCCGGGAAATATCGTGGCTATTCGTCCTCTTAAAGATGGCGTGATCGCTGACTTTGATACCACCGAGCGGATGCTCCGTTACTTTATTCAAAAGGTGCATCGTCGTCGCTACCTCGCCAAGCCACGCATCGTGGTCTGCGTTCCATCTGGAATTACCGGCGTTGAACAACGCGCGGTTAAGGATGCTGGTTATGCAGCTGGCGCCCGCAAGGTTTACATCATCGAAGAGCCAATGGCTGCCGCGATTGGTGCAGGTCTACCGATCCATGAGCCAACCGGCAACATGGTGGTAGATATTGGCGGAGGAACTACTGAAGTTGCCGTTATCTCCCTCGGCGGAATTGTTACCGCACTCTCGATTCGTATCGGCGGAGATGAACTCGACCAGGCGATTATCGATTATGTAAAGCGCGAATACTCATTGCTGCTTGGTGAGCGCACCGCTGAAGAGATCAAGATGGCAATTGGCTCTGCTTATAAGCTGCCCGGCGAACTCGATGCAGAAATTCGCGGTCGCGACCTTGCCACCGGACTTCCTAAGACGATCTTTGTATCAGCCGAAGAGATCCGCAAAGCCTTAGAAGAGCCGGTCAATCAAATCATTAATGCTGTGAAGAGCACGCTCGATAAGACTCCACCTGAGCTAGCCAGCGATCTTATGGACCGTGGAATCGTGCTCACCGGTGGCGGAGCGCTGCTACGTGGACTTGATGAGCGCCTGCGCCATGAAACTGGAATGCCGGTTCACATCTGTGATCGCCCACTCCAAGCGGTAGCCGAAGGTTCAGGAAAGTGCGTTGAGGAGTTTGAGGCCTTGGAGAAGGTCTTGATCTCTGAGCCACGTCGTTAATTCTTAGCGACCATTCTTTAAAGGAGATCAGTGGCAAGAGGCGGCGGTAATCGATCCCGGTTACTGCTCGTCATTTTATTAGTCACTGCTCTTTTCTTTATTACCCTTGATCTGCGCGGGGTGAGCCTTACCAAGGGTTCACGATCTGTCACACAGACAATTCTCTCGCCAGTGCAGAGAACAGTTTCAACTATCTTCTCTCCAGTGGGGCGCTTCTTCGGCGATGTAAAGAATTTCGGGAAGACAAATGCCGAGCTCACACAAGCGCTTGCGACCAATAAATTGTTGAAGAGCAAACTCGCCGCTGACTCGGATGCAAAGGGCCAACTCCTCCAACTCAAAGCCGTTCTAGATTTAGCTGGGCGTGGAAATTATAAAGTTGCGGCCGCTCGCGTGATCGCCCGTGGATCTGCATCCAGTTTCTCCCAAACCATAACGATCGATGCTGGAAGTTCGAGTGGCATTCGATCCAACATGACTGTGATCTCCCAGAATGGACTGGTTGGAGTCGTTAAATCTACGACCAGTTCAACTGCAATAGTTTTATTGATGAGCGATCCAAGTTTTAAAGTTGGAGTTCGCATCGCACGCAGCCAAAGCGTTGGCGTTCTCTCGGGTCTTGGCTCGACGGAATACTCTCTTGTGCTTTTAGATCCTTCCGGAACGATCAAGACAGGTGACATCCTGTTAACAAATGGCTCCGAAGGTAATAGACCCTTTATTCCCGGTGTTCCTGTTGGTGTTGTCGTCGGCGCAGATAATTCGGCAGCCTCACTGACGCAAACGGCCACCGTTAACTCCTATGCCAACCTTAACGACTTAGGCATCGTGTCGGTCGTGTTGAGCGCCCCGACGACTGCTCCAAGTAGGCCGCTTCTACCTACGCCAAATCCAACTGTGACGGTTTATGTGACGCCAACTCCCTCTCCAGTAATTTCGCCGACGCCATCTGTTAGTCCTACGAAGAAGAAGTAGATGAGCCCAGTTCGGATTATTTACACCCTTGGTTTTTTCTTCGCGCTCTTTGTGATTCAAGAGTCTGCCGTCTCGCTTATTCACTTTCCAATCTCAGGATTTTCCTTATATCTCGCCTTGGCAATCTCACTGATTGCATTTGAAGATCACAATGGCGCGATCGTGACCGGCTTTTTGGCAGGAATAGTTTTGGATCTCTCTCCAACTTCAAATGCTCCCTTCGGGCAATGGGCGCTGATCCTTACCTCTATCGCCTTCCTATTCGCGGTGAATCGTGACTCGATCGCCGATGTAACGTCCTCGCCAATTACCTTCGTCATCGTTGTTGCTGGAGGAGTAACTCTCGCTCTGGTCGCATATCTCATCTTTGGCTCCCTCTTGGGTGAGGAAAATGGCTCATTAGGACATGATGCGACCGTCCTCGGGGGCAACCTGCTGTGGACGGTCATCTTCACTCCGATGTTCTTGCCGGCGCTCCGTCGTGGCCATGAATACTCCTTAACGGCGCGGGAGCGATAATGAGTCAGCGCTCTCGTCTTAATTTGGTAGTAGTTCAGGTGCTAGTCCTGTCGTTGATGTTGGCGATGATGGGCAGACTCTTCTATCTCCAGGTGGCAGCAGGGTTGAAATATCAAAATGCTGCCGTCAATATCACCAGTCGAGATATCGTCACCCCTGCTGTTCGAGGAGCAATCGTCGATGACACAGGATTACCCATGGTGATGGATCGCCCCGGAATGGTTATTACCGTTGATCGCAGCGCGCTCGCCAAAATGCCAGATAAGGGTCAGGCGCTCTTGAAACGCGTCGCCTCTTTAATTGGCATTAAATACCACGATCTCTATGTTCGAACCCGACTCTGCGGAGAAATCACAAAAGGCCCAAAGGCCGGTTGTTGGAACGGGACGCTGTATCAGCCGATCCCTGTCACAAAAGAGGCCACGCAAGCCCAGGCCCTTAAAATCTTGGAAAACCCCGATATCTATCCCGGCGTAACTGCGATCCCAGTTCCTATTAGAAGCTATCCATCGCTGGCCGGAGAGAACATTGCACATGTTCTTGGGTATGTTGGTTCGGTAACCTCGGCGGATTTACTTAACACTGGCAAGCAGTACTACCAAAATGAAACTATTGGTAAGTCGGGCTTGGAGTATGAGTACGACAGTTATCTACAAGGCTCACCGGGAATTAAAACCGTAATTGTAGATCGCACAGAAAACGTCACAAGCACATCAACGACAACACAGCCCATTGCTGGCAACAATCTAGTCACAAACATCAACGCAAAGTTGCAGGCGGTTGCAGAAAAAGCGTTGGCAAGTTCTGTGATGAGTGCGCGTGCCCAAGGTTATCGCGGCGATTCTGGTGCAGCGATTGTGATGGATGTACACACTGGTCGAGTACTTGCAATGGCTTCCTATCCGACATATGACCCCAATATTTGGCAGAAAGGTTTAACGACCGCTCAAGCGGCTGCGCTCTTTAGCGAATCCGATGGCGTGCCCGCGCTCTCCCGCGCAATTGATGGAACGTACGCGCCGGCATCCGCTTTCAAAGCACTTTCGGTAGTCGCGGCATCGCACGCCGGATATAACCTCAATTCAAATTTCGCCTGCCCATACTCCATCAAGTTTGGCAACAAGACCTTCCATAACGATGACACCAAAGTCCAAGGAACCATGTCACTTCAAACTGCCATTGCGGTTTCCTGTGACACGATCTGGTATCAAATCGGTTATGACCAGTGGGTAAAAGATGGTGGATTGCGTCCCAATAAGAATCCCAATGACTTCTTCTTTAGAAATGCTTCGCTCTTTGGAGTTGGGAAGCCAACCGGAATTGATTTACCTTCTGAAGCGGCGGGACGATTGCCGGACCGAGCCTGGAAGTTGGCTTACTACAAAGCTAATAAGAATTTTTACTGTAACTACGCCACGAGAGCAAAACCATCAGACCTCACGCCATTTTTGATCGCCATTGCAAAAGAAGATTGCACCGACGGCTATATCGTGCGCGCTGGTGATGCCATTAACTTCGCCATCGGCCAGGGCGATGTATTGATGACGCCAATTCAGATGACCGATATGTATGCGGCAGTGGCCAACGGCGGAACCCTCTATAAGCCAGAGGTCGCGCGTGCGGTTGTTAACCCGGATGGCGTGGTGCTTCAGGAGTTCCAACCTCAAGCCACTGGCAAGATTCCAGCTTCAAGTAGCACCTTGAACTTCTTGCATGCTGCGCTCCGCCAAGTCGCTGTTTCTGGCACCGCAGCTGGGGTATTTGGCAATTATCCGATTCAAATCAGCGGAAAGACCGGAACCGGGCAGGTCCAAGGGCGAAACGCCAATGGCACCGCTAAAGATCCGACATCGTGGTTCGCTTCCTATGCCCCTTCGAATAAGCCCGAATACGCTGTCGTCATGATGGTGAGCCAGGGCGGTTACGGTGCAGGAACATCTGCGGTCGGCGTCAAAGATATTTATAGCGCCATCTTTGGAGTCACCGGCAATACCGTGGATCCCACTAAGGCGATTTTTCCCACTGGTACACCGCCTAAATCAATTCCCAAGATCGATGTTAAAAATGCAAAGTTGAAAACGCCATGACAATTTTCCGCCCGCAGTCTCGAACCCATCGGTTGATGCGAAATGTTTCCGGATATGACCGTTGGCTTACCTTCGCCGTAGTTGGCTTATTAGGATTTGGAACTCTTCTAGTGTGGGCTGCGACAAGGAATTGGTTCGCGTCGCAGCACCTTGATCCGCAGTACTACTTGAAACGTCACATCATCAATATTTTTATAGGCGCCGCGATGGCGTACGCGACAACACTTATTGATTATCGCCTGCTTCGGGCCTATACCCCGATCGTCTGGGGGCTTGGTGTCTTGGGGTTGATCGCAGTTCTTACACCCGGAGTCGGCTCTACGGTCAACGGTGCAAAAGCATGGATCGCTCTACCCGGAGGTTTTCAAATACAACCCGCGGAATTGGCAAAGATTTCTATCATTCTCGGAATCGCAATGATTCTGGCGGAGCGAAATGGAATTGGCGCCGACCCATCCGATAGAGATGTATTGAAGGCGCTAGGCGTTGCAGCCTTTCCAATCGCGCTGATCATGTTGCAGCCCGATTTAGGTACAACGCTCATCATCAGTTCGGCAATTGTGCTCATGATTGCCGTCTCCGGCGCACCATCCCGCTGGGTTGCAGGGTTGCTACTCCTTGCTCTCCTCGGAGGATTCGTTGCCGTTAAAGCGGGGGTTGTAAGTCAGTACCAGATCAAGCGTTTGCAATCATTTGTAAATCCGAGTGCCGATCCACAACTGAGTGGATACCAATTGAGGCAAGCTCGAATCACAATCGGTTCCGGCGGAATTTTGGGTAAAGGCCTCTTCAATGGCCCGCAGACCAACGGCAGGTTTGTTCCCGAACAACAGAACGACTTCATCTTTACCGTCGCTGGCGAAGAGACGGGATTCCTGGGATGCGGGCTGATGCTCCTGTTCTTTGGCCTCCTTTTCTGGCGAGCGTTTTTAATCGCACAGCGAACCAACGATCTCTTTGGCAGGCTGGTGTGCGTAGGAGTAATCGCCTGGTTTGCACTCCAAACCTTTGAAAATATCGGAATGTCTATGGGGTTAATGCCGATGACTGGGGTACCGCTGCCCTTCATCTCCTATGGAGGATCCTCAATGTTTGCCACCTTGATCGGTTTTGGGCTGCTTCAGAACGTTCATTTACGCTCGCGGTAGCGTCAAATTGGCTATCGGCCGCTGATCTGCGATACTTATAACAAGATTTCAGTACTTCAGCGCGAATCGTCCGCCGCGAAGACCCGATATCCCGAGATTTTACTTTTTATGTCAGGTTTTTTTAGAGCATTATTTAGAAGAGGATTTGTTTTATGGCGCCAGAGCCAAAGAAATCGCGTAAGCGCGCGGCTAAACCCGCAGCGACCAAGAGCGAAGCCCCAGTAGAAGTTTCTGCTGACTCCGCTTCCACCCCAGAGCGTGGCCAAAGTAAGCCACCAGCCAAGCGATCCGCCAAAAAAGCCGTCGCAGAGGTTCCGACTGAGGTTGTAGCACCGGCCAAGGTCAAGAAGGCAACTACCCCGGTTCCCGTTCCACTATTTCAAGAGGCACCTACAGAAGTTGCCCCTGCCAAGAAAGCCCGCGCCCCAAAAGCAGAGCCAAGTAATAGTGAATCTGAAACTGCAGCAGCCCCCGCCGAAAGTGATGAGCAGGCACAACGCCATCGCCGTCGCCGTGGAGGCCGCGGTCGCCGTCGTCCAACGGACGACTCCACCACCGAAAGTACTTTGAATGAAGATGGTGAAGCGCTAGATTCAGATTCTCTGGATGGCGAAGATGAAGTTCTAAATGCAGATGGAACGACGCATCGTCGCCGCCGTCGTCGTCGCGCCAAGGGCGAAGGCGTTGAAGCTGGCGAGAGCGTTGATGAAGATGGCGTAGTTACTGTTGTAAAGGTTCGCCCACCACGGGAGAGCTCACCAACTCGTACCGACCGCACTCCTCGTAACACTCGCGATCGAGATCGCGGCCGCAGTCGTGACAGTCGTGACCGTCGTGATCGCGATGATCGCGCCCCACGTGATTTCACCCGCCGTCGCGGAACCATCATTACCGAGCAGGAGTTCTTAGCACGTCGTGAAAATGTAGATCGTGAAATGTTGGTCCGCCAGACCGGCGACCGTACTCAGATTGCGGTACTCGAAGACAAGATCATGGTGGAGCATTACGTCAACCGAAATAGCAATATTTCCTATGTCGGTAACGTCTACCTCGGCCGCGTTCAAAATGTACTTCCATCGATGGAAGCCGCATTCGTTGATATTGGCAAGGGACGTAACGCTGTTCTCTATGCCGGTGAAGTGAATTGGGATGCCGCTGGCATTGCTGAAGGACAGACCCGCAAGATTGAACATGTCCTCAAGACCGGTCAATCAGTATTAGTACAAGTAACTAAGGATCCAATTGGGCAGAAAGGTGCGCGCTTAACCTCGCAGATCTCGCTCCCCGGTCGCTACCTGGTTTATGTACCTGGTGGCGCAATGAGCGGAATTAGCCGTCGCCTTCCCGATCAAGAGCGCAGTCGCTTAAAGTCCATTTTGAAGAATTTGATTCCAGAAGAGGCGGGCGTAATCGTTCGTACCGCTTCGGAAGGAGCAACTGAAGAAGAGCTCGAGCGCGATGTAATTCGCCTCAAAGCGCAATGGGATGATATTCAAGAGAAATCCGAAAATCCTTCCACGACAGCTCCATCACTTCTTTATAGCGAGCCAGATCTCACCGTTCGCGTCATCCGCGATATCTTTAATGAAGATTTCCGTCGCCTCATCGTGCAAGGTGATGAAGCATGGGATGAAATTAATAATTACCTCGGACACATCGCTCCTGAACTCACCGCCAAGATGGAAAAGTGGACTGGCGCGCGTGACTTATTTGCAGAGAACCGCATTGAAGAGCAGTTAGCCAAGGCATTTGATCGCAAGGTTTATCTACCGTCCGGTGGTTCCCTTGTTATCGACCGCACTGAAGCGATGATTGTTATCGACGTCAACACTGGAAAGTTCATCGGTAAGGGCGGAAATCTGGAAGAGACAGTTACCAAGAACAATTTGGAAGCCGCTGAAGAAATTGCCCGTCAATTGCGCTTGCGCGATATGGGCGGAATCATCGTTATCGACTTTATTGATATGGCGTTGGAATCCAACCGCGATCAAGTTCTTCGC
>Ga0194061_1001992_pt1 | contig 11464 bp, 8 predicted proteins | sample SepL2221m_MetaG_FD_163423 | JGI IMG/M metagenome (GOLD analysis project Ga0194061, IMG submission 163423) | Anoxic zone freshwater microbial communities from boreal shield lake in IISD Experimental Lakes Area, Ontario, Canada - Sep2016-L224-21m | ecosystem: Environmental > Aquatic > Freshwater >...
TGCCTTGGAGAAACACGGAAAAATCGCTCAGTTGATGCATCCACTCTTCGATCCCCTCCCCATCGCTGCGTTCACATCATTTTGAAGGATAATTCCGTCCCCATCGACGGGTTTTGCAAGATCCTCCAACGTTTAACATTTAACTTTCAACACAAAATCCGGACACCGGCAGCCGTTTGAAAAGTCGGCGCGTCGCAGTCTCGCGCAAAACTTCGCAGTTGGAACTCCGCCCCCGCCGCACGATGCTCCCGCCAATGCTCGCGGAACTTTCCAACGTCACCAAATCCTACCGCTCCGACGCCGGTGCGGTCCCCGTGCTGAACGGCATCAGCCTCACTATCGCCGAGGGCGAGACCGTCGCCATCACCGGCCCGAGCGGCTGCGGAAAAAGCACGCTCCTCAATCTCCTTGGCGCGCTCGACCAGGCCGACTCCGGCGAAATCCGCGTCGCCGGTCGCGACCTCACGAAGCTCGACGCGCAGCAGCTCGCCGAATTCCGCAACACCACCGTCGGCTTCGTCTTCCAGCTCCACCACCTGCTCCCGCAATGCACCGTGCTGGAAAACGTCCTCGTCCCCTCCATCGTGCGCAAGGATGCCGACCGTGCCGCACTTCGCGCGCGCGCCGCGCAGCTCCTCGGCGCAGTCGGCCTCAGCCACCGGCTCGACCACCGCCCCGGCCAGCTCTCCGGCGGCGAACGCCAGCGCGCAGCCGTCGCCCGCGCACTCATCAACAGCCCCAAGCTGCTGCTCGCCGACGAGCCCACCGGCGCGCTCGACCGCGCCAGCGCCGAACGCCTCGCCGACCTGCTCGCCGAGGTGCATCAGCGCGAGAAAATCACCATCGTCATGGTCACGCACGCCCCCGAACTCGCCTGCCGCATGGGCCGCATGCTGGGGCTGGTGGACGGAAAACTTGCGGACGAAAAACGGCCAACGGCATGAGCGATTCAAAGATCGAATCAGCGAGTGCGGGAAAAATGCAGATCAAGCAGGAAGCCATGAAAACAGGAATGGCCCTTCATGGTTTCCTGCCTTCTTGCTTCAATAACTTTGCCCCCGCGCAATGACCACGCGCCGCCTTCTGCTCGACAGCATCCGCCACTACTGGCGCACGCACCTCGGCGTCATCCTCGGCTCCGCGCTCGCCGCGCTCGTGCTCACCGGCGCGCTCATGGTCGGCGATTCGGTGAAGGCCACGCTGCGGGCGCAGGCCGAGGCGCGCGTGGGGAAAATCGGCGAGGCACTGCTCTGCGGCGAGCGCTTCGTCCCGTGGCCGCGCGAGGTGGAAAAGCGGCCGTCCGTCGTGGCGCGCACATTTGCGCCGGGGCCGGACGCCGCCGGCGTGCTGATGCTCTCCGGCACCGCCGCGCGCTCCGACGGAAAGGCGCGCGCGAACAAAGTCCAGATCGTCGGCGTGGACGATGCGTTTTGGAAATTGTCGCCATCGACAAAAGCAGTCCCGCTCGCCGCAAACGAAATCGCGCTGAACGAACGCCTCGCCGCGCAGCTCGGCGTGAATCCCGGCGACGAAGTCTTGCTGCGCCTCGAAAAGCCGAGCGCATTTTCCAAGGACGCGCCGCTCTCCGGCGAAGAAGAGGGCAGCGTCTCGCTCCGCTTGCGCGTTGTGCGCGTCGTGGGTGATGCGGACTTCGGTCGCTTCGCGCTCGCGAGCGGACAAGTGCCGCCGCACACGGCGTTCGTGCCGCTCGCGGCGTTGCAGGAAAAGTTTGGATTTGGCGAGCAAGTCAACTTGCTGCTGCGATCTGAGTCTGCGGGTTCTGTTTTCAGTGCTGCCGACAAGGTGAAGATTCGGCGAAGCATCACGCTTAGTCGAATCACTCTTGGCATAGTGCAATCGAGTAGAATGGTCTTGCCGAGCAGCTTCTTGCAAGACGAAGGCGAATTAGTTCGCCAATTTGGGAATGAATTCCGTGTTGTTGAATTACCAAACTCCGACGGTTTAGAACTTCGCAGCCAGCGCGTATTTCTCGATCCTTCGATCCCAAAGGCGGCACGCCAAAGTGAAAATTCTGACGAGAAGCTGGTGTCTCACGATATTCCGCTTTCGCCCGAAGATGCCGAGGTTGCGAGCGGAAGCGCGGAATCGCTCGATTTTCGCATTCCGGGTCCGAAACCTCCCCGCGGCCTCGACTCCCTCACCTACTTCGTCAATGAACTCCGCGGGGGCGACGGCTCGGATGCGAAGGCGAACGCCACGCCTTACTCGATGGTCACGGCGATTGATGCGGCTGCGTCGGGCTTTGTGAATCCGAAGCTGGCGGACGGCGAAATCCAGATCACGCGCTGGCTCGCGGACGACCTCGGCGTCGCACCGGGCGCGAAGGTCACGCTGAAGTATTTCGTGATGGGCGAGCGGCGTCAGCTCGTCGAGAAGGCGCGCACTTTCACCGTCGCCGCGCCGATCCTCGAAATGGACACGCCGCAGCTCCAGATGGACGCGGACGGCAAGGACTCGTGGATGCCGGATTTTCCAAACGTCCCCGACAAGAAGAGCTTCGGAAAATGGAAGCCCGGCTTCGACTTCGACGCGACGCGCGTCCGCAAAAAGGACGAGGCCTACTGGGAAAAATATCGCGGCACGCCGAAGGCATTCGTGACGCTGAAGACCGGCCAGGAGATGTGGGGCAACCGCTGGGGCAACCTCACGAGCATCCGCTATCCCGCCGGCACGAAGCGCGAGCAGGTCGAGCGCATCGCCGCATTCATTGACCCCGCCGCGCTCGGTTTCCGCGTGGTGAACCTCCGCGAGCAGGCGCTCGCCGCGACGAATGCGCCCGTGGATTTCGGCGAGCTGTTTGTGTATTTCAGCTTCTTCCTCATCGCCGCGGCGGCGGTGCTCACGGGGCTGCTGTTCACGTTCACCATCGAGCAGCGTGCCGCCGAGGCCGGGCTGCTGCTCGCCGTCGGCTGGCCCGTGAAAAAGGTGCGCCGCCTGTTCCTGCGCGAAGGCTTCGTGCTCGCGCTCATCGGCTCGCTCGCCGGCGCATTGCTCGCCGCGCTCTACACGAAGGGCGTGCTGCACGCGCTCGCCGGAGTGTGGGGCGGCGCGACGGGCGGCACGCGTTTCGTCTTCGCGCCATCGGCGGTGACGATGGCCATCGGCGTCGTGAGCGGCGTCTTTGTCGCGCTCTTCGCCATGTGGCTCGCAAGCCGGAGGCTTTTCAAGATGGAGGCTGCCGCGCTGCTCACCGGCGCAGTGCAGCACGAGGGAGCCGCCCAACCCCGTAGCCGCGTTCGTGAGAGCGCGGGCACGCTTCCGGGCGGAGGCGGTGGGCGAGGATCAGCCCGCGCTTTGACAAGCGCGGCTACATGCGTCATCGCCGCGCTTGCGCTCGCAGTTTTCGCGAAAGGAAACTCCGGCGCATTCTTCGGCGCTGGCGCGCTGCTGCTCATTGCGGGATGCCTCTTCGCGCTCGCGAGACTTCGCCAGGTGGCCGGGGGCACCGGCGCGGAATCCATCGCGCAACTCGGCGCGCGAAACATCTCGCGCCGACGCGGACGCAGCCTCGCGACCATCGCCGTGCTCGCGAGCGGCGTCTTCATGGTCATCGCCGTGGATTCCTTCCGCAAAGGCGCACCCGAGGACACGACGCAGCGCGGCACGGGCACGGGCGGATTCGCATTCATCGGCGAGAGCAGCGCGCCGATTTACGAAGACCTTAACTCCGCCAAAGGCCGCGACGCCTACGCGCTTGATGATAAGCTCATGTCGGGCGTGCATGTCGTGCAGATGCGCGTGCGCGACGGCGACGATGCAAGCTGCCTGAATCTCAACAAAGCCGTGCAGCCGCGCATCCTCGGCGTGGATTTTTTTGAGTTGGGGACAGGGCACCCGCGCGATCCGAATGAACCCCCGCCAACACCTAGTGCCAGCAGTGGCTCGCTATGGCGAAAACGAGCGCCATTCTCCCTCGCATGGTGGAATGTCGCCACGAAGGACGCGACTGCGATACCCGGTGTCGTAGACGCGAACACGCTCCAGTGGGCGATGCAGAAAAAGCTTGGTGACGTGCTCGAAGTCCCCGGCGAACGCGGCGACAAAGTGCGAGTGGAATTCTCCGCGACTGTGGACGGCAGCGTGTTGCAAGGCCTCGTCATCATCCCCGAGCGCGACTTCGTGGCGAAATTCCCAAACACCGCCGGATACCGTTTCTTCCTCGTAGATTGCCCGCGCGAGAAAATGGACGCCGTGCGCGAGCACCTCACGCGTCAGCTCGGCGACCGCGGACTCGAACTCACGCCCGCCGTGAAACGCCTCGCCGAATTCAACGAAGTCGAGAACACCTACCTCTCGATTTTCCAAGTGCTCGGCGGACTCGGCATGCTGCTCGGCAGCGCCGGCCTCGGCATTGTCGTCGCGCGGAATGTCTTCGAGCGCCGCCGCGAATTCGGCCTGCTCGAAGCCGTCGGCTTCACGCCGCAATTGCTGCGCCGCCTCGTCTTCGCCGAACACCGCTGGCTTATCAGCGGCGCGCTCGGCATCGGAGCCGTGAGCGCGCTCACCGCAGTGTGGCCGCGACTCTCCGCGCAGGCCGCGCATTTCCCATGGCGCGGAATCCTCACGCTCCTCGCCGGCATGGCGCTGCTCGGAGTATTCTGGGCCTGGCTCGCCACACGTCTCGCGCTGCGTCGCTCACAGCTCGCAGCGCTGCGGACAGAGTGATTGTTTCGGGTGGAGCACGCGGGTCGCGTGCTCCACCCGAGAGCTGCCATCGCACTCAATCGTGATTTTGATCGCGCGCGGAGCGCGCCGTGCGCCACCTCTTGCCTCGCCTGCGCGGCGCGCTAGAGTGCATGCACTTTTTCCGCCAATGAAACGAATGGTCCCAATTTTTACACTGCCCGCGTTCTTCGCGCTCCTGATGTCGTTTGTCATCGCCACCGCACCATCGCGTGCGCAGGACGACGAGCGGACCGCGGCTGCGTGGGTGATTGCCGATTCCACGACCGGCTTCGTGCTCGATTCGCAAAATGCGAATCGTCAGGTGCAGATCGGCAGTATCACGAAAATCGCGACGGCCATGGTCGTCCTCGACTGGGCGAAGGCGCGCGGCGAGGACCTCGGCCAGTCCGCGACGGTTCCGCAGACGGTGAATGTGCTCAACAGCCCGAACAGCATCGGCCTGCGTGCAGGCGACAGCATCACGCTGCGCGACGCACTTTACGCTGCGCTGCTTCAGAGTGACAACGAGGCTGCGGAGACGCTCGCGGCCCACGTTGGCGCGAAGCTCGGCGGAGGGAAGACGGAGAAGGATGCGGTCATCTTTTTCGTCGCGCAGATGAACGCGCTCGCTCGCAAGCTCGGGATGAAAGGCACGCGCTTCCTGAATCCTCACGGCCTCGACGATCTCGAAAAGAAGCTGCCTTATTCGACCGCAGGCGATGTCGCGCTGCTCACGAATTACGCCGTGTCGCAGACGGGCTTCGCATTTTACACCTCGCAGCGTGAGCGGAAGATCGCGTGGCGGACCGCAGGCGGCGAGTCGCAGTCGTATCTGCTCAAGAACACGAATGAACTCGTCGGCGCGGACGGCGTGGATGGCGTGAAGACCGGCACCACGCGCAAGGCCGGCGCGTGCGTCGTCATTTCCTCTGCGAAGCCGCCGGACAGCAAGCAGGTCGGCGATGAGCATGTGATCATCCCGCGGCGGCTCACGGTCGTGGTGCTTGGCGCGCCGTCGCGCTTCATCGTCGCAAAATCACTCCTCGCGCGCGGCTGGTCGCTGCTCGACGAGTGGGCGCGCGCGGGCCGTCCGACGGGTGTCCGCAAGCCCGGTGCTTCGCGATGATCAAGACCATCGGAGTCCTCACGAGCGGCGGCGACTGCCCCGGGCTGAACGCGGTTTTGCGCGGCATCGTCTGCACGGCGGCGAAGCTGAAGTGGAGGGTGGTCGGCTTCCGCGACGGCTACGAAGGGCTGCTCGCTGACGGCGAAAACATGGAGATCACGCTGCAAAACACCGAGGGCATCATGCAGCGCGGCGGCACGATCCTCGGCACGACGAGCCGCGGGCATTTTGTGCGCAAGGGCGGCCCCGGCGGGCGCGGGCGGCTCGAGCCGCACATCATCGCGCGCACAAAGGAGACGCTGGAAAAATTGCACATCAGCGCGCTCGTGACGATTGGCGGCGACGGCTCGCTCGCGACTTCGCAGCAGCTCTTCGAGGCGGGCATCCCCGTCATCGGCGTGCCCAAGACGATTGACAACGATCTCGAGGCCACCGAGTCGTCGTTCGGATTCGACAGCGCGGTCGCGTGCGTCACTGACGCACTGGACCGCCTGCACACGACGGCGCGTGCGCACAAGCGCGTGATCATCATCGAGGTCATGGGCCGCCACGCAGGGTGGATCGCGCTGCACGGCGGGCTCGCGGGCGGGGCGGATGCGATTTTGCTCCCCGAGATTCCATTCAGCTACGACAAGCTCGCCGACGCGGTGCGCGACCGGGAAAAGGCCGGGCACCCGAGCACTCTCATCGTCGTCGCCGAGGGCGCGCGGCCGACCGGCGGGCGCGAGCATTACCACGCCGCGCAGTCCGGCGAATACCGTCTCGGCGGCATCGGCGAGACCGTCGCGCGCGAGCTGGACAAGCGCATCAACCGCACGCGGCTCACGAAGGAAATCCGCACTTGCGTGCTCGGTCATCTCCAGCGCGGCGGCGATCCGACGACGCTGGACCGCATCCTCGGCACGAGCTTCGGCGTGAAGGCGGTGGACCTTATCGCCGAGGGAAAATTCGGCCAGATGGTGAGCTACCAAAACTACCAGGTGCTGAGCGTGCCGATCGCGAGCGCGGTGCGCCGGCAAAAGATCGTGCAGCCCGACTGCCAGATGGTGGCGACGTGCCGCGCGATCGGGATTTCATTCGGCGACTGAATCAGGACGCCGGCTGCGGCGCGCCTGTCGGGCTGTGCTCGGCGAAGAGCTGGCGGATCACGTCCTCGATCGGCGGCTCCTGCACGTTCAGATCCGTGATGGGAAAGCGCCCGAGCACTTCGCGGCACACTTCCGTCGTGCGGGTGCGCGGCACGCGGAGGCGCACGGCGTGCGCGGTCGTCTCCACGACTTCGCCGAACGCCGAGAGATCGCCCGGCGCGGTGTCGCCGAAGGTGAAGCCGATGATCTTGTGCGTGGCGTAGCGCTCGATGACGCGCGCAAGAGGGCCGTCGAAAAAAATCTTCCCGTGATCGATGATGATCACGCGCGGGCAGAGCGCCTCAATGTCGCCCATGTAGTGGCTCGTGAGCATCGTCACGATGCCGTGGCCCTTGTTATAGTCGCGGAGAAAGTCGCGCACCTTTTGCTGCGAGGTCACGTCGAGGCCGATCGTCGGCTCGTCGAGAAAAAGTACCTTCGGCGAATGCAGCAGCGCGGAGGTGAGCTCCAGCTTCATGCGCTCGCCGAGGCTCAGTTCGCGCACCATCACGTCGAGCTTGTCCTTCACATCGAGCATCTCCGTGAGCGCGCCGACCACTTCGCGGAAACGCTTCTCCTCGATGCCGTAGATCGCGCGGTTCAGCTCCAGCGATTCGCGCGCGGGGAGGTCCCACCACAGCGCATTTTTCTGCCCCATGAGCAGCGAGAATTGCCGCTTCAGCGCATCCTCGCGTTTCCACGGCACATGGCCGAGCACGCGCGCGTCGCCGCTCGTGGGATGCAGCAGGCCGCTGAGCATTTTCAGCACGGTCGTCTTGCCCGCGCCATTCGGCCCGAGGAAGCCGACGCACTCGCCTTTCTCGATGGAAAAGCTCACGCCGTCCGCCGCGCGCACCTCCTCGTAATCGCGCTTGAAAAGCCCGCGCACCGCGCCCGCGAGGCCGGGGCGTTTTTTGTAGGTGCGGTAGATTTTCGTGAGACCGCTGGCGGTGATGGCGGGCATGGATGGGAAAGTTCTCAGTTCTCAGTTCTCAGTGCTCAGTGCTCAGTGCTCAGTGCTCAGTGCTCAGTGCTCAGTGCTCGGTGCTCAGTGCTCGGTGCTCAGTCAGGATTTTTACGCGCGGCTCCGAACACTGCGCACTGAGAACTGAGCACTGAGCACTTTGGCAATCATGATTCGCGGTTTGTTCGTGTGCCTCGCGCTTGGCGTCGTCGCGAAAATGCGCCACGCTTTTCGCCATGAGCACCAGCGAAAGCCCGAGACCCCCGTTGCCGCCATTCGATGCGCAGACCGCCGCGCAAAAGGTCCGCATGGCCGAGGACGCCTGGAATTCGCGTGAGCCGGAGCGCGTGGCGCTCGCGTACACGCCGGACAGCGTGTGGCGGAATCGTGCGGAATTTTTGTCGGGACGCGCTGAGATTGCGGCGTTCCTGCGCCGGAAGTGGGCGCGTGAGATCGAATACCGGCTGATCAAGGAGCTGTGGGCGTTTCACGGCAATCGCATCGCGGTGCGCTTCGCGTACGAGTGGCACGATGACTCGGGGCAATGGTTCCGCTCGTATGGGAATGAGAACTGGGAGTTCGACGGGCGAGGGTTCATGCAGCGGCGCATCGCGAGCATTAATGACCTACCGATCTGGGAGGAGGAGCGGAAGTATCGTTGGCCGCTCGGGCGCAGGCCGGATGATCATCCGGGGCTCTCTGATCTCGGGCTGTGATGCTGCACGCTCGTCGCGGCCAACGCTTTCTCGCGACCCGGCAAGATGCGGGAAAAAATTCACAAGGTTCGTCGTGCGTCGCGACTGCTTATGTGGCAAATGTCATGTTGTGAATACGACCGAAGACGCGGGAACCAAACCGCAAAGCGACCCGAAACAGCAGGACGCTGCGGCCTGGAAGGCCGTCGTGCTGAAGTACCAGGAGCCGTCCGTGCCGCGCGCGGTGTGGCAGCTCGTGAACACGATCGGGCCGTACGCGGGGCTGTGGGTTCTGATGTATTTCAGCATGTCGTGGTCGTACTGGATCACGCTGCCGCTCGCGATGCTCGCGGGGCTGTTCACGGTGCGGATTTTCATCATCTTCCACGACTGCGGGCACGGGTCATATTTCAAGTCGCGGCTGGCGAATGACATTGTCGGATTCGTCACCGGCGCGCTCACGCTCACGCCGTATTATCATTGGAGGTGGGAGCATTCCATTCACCACGCGAGCGCGGGCTCGCTGGACCGGCGTGGCACGGGCGACGTGTGGACGATGACCGTCGAGGAATACCTGCAGGCGTCACGTTGGAAGCGGTTCTCGTACAAGCTGGCGCGCAATCCGGTGGTGCTGTTCGTCATCGCGCCGATCTTCCTGTTCATGATCCACCAGCGCTTTTACTCGCCGAAGGCGAATGCGCGCGAGCGTTGGTCGGTGATCTGGATGAATCTCGCCGTGCTCGCGATTGCCGCGGGATTGAGCTGGCTGTTTTCGATTCACCGCGGGTGGGGCTTCGGCATCACGGCCTACCTGCTCATCCATCTGGTCATCGTGACGGTGGGCGGCGGCGTGGGCATCTGGATGTTTTATGTGCAGCACCAGTTCGAGGACGTGTACTGGGAGCGCGATGAGAACTGGGACTTCAAGGCCGCCGCGCTCGAGGGAAGCTCATTTTACAAGCTGCCGAGAATCTTGCAGTGGTTCTCGGGCAACATCGGCTTCCACCACATCCACCACCTCAGCCCGCGCATTCCGAACTACAATCTCGAGAGCTGCCACGATGCGGATCCGATGTTCCAGGAGGTGAAGCCGCTCACGTTTTTCAAGAGCCTGAAGTCGCTCACGTTCCGCCTGTGGGACGAGCAGCGGGGCAAGCTCGTCGGCTACCGTCGTGCGCGAAAACTTCGCAAGGAGCGCAAGCAGGCTGCGGAGCGGTCTGCGGAAAATCACCGGCCGTCGGGGACCGAGCAGCGCTGATCGGCGGGAGGTTTACGAGGCTGTGCCCGCGCGTTTTCGCTCACAGTTTCCAAGAACTTCCTCGCCTCCGGGTTGATTCTACACCAAACAAAAACTCCTATGAAAAAACTCCCTCTCCTCGTCCTGTTTTGCGCCGCGCTGGGCGCTTCCGTCTTTGCCGCTGATGCGAAAAAGAACGTCCTCATGATCGCCGGCAGGCCTTCGCACGGGCCGGGCGAGCACGAGCATAATGCGGGAATCCAGCTCCTCGCGAAGTGCCTCGGGCAGGGCGCGGCGGATCGCGTGGATGTGAAATTTCACCTGAACGCCGAATGGCCGAGCGCGGAGGAACTCGCGAAGGCGGACACGGTGGTGATTTATTCCGACGGCGGCGGGGGACATCCCGCGGCGTCGCCGGATCACCTTGCGCAGCTCGGCAAGGAGATGAAGCGCGGCTGCGGCTTCGTGTGCCTGCACTACGCGGTGGAGGTGGAGAAGGAAAAGGGCGGGCCCGAATTCACGGACTGGCTCGGCGGATATTTCGAGAAAAACTGGAGCGTGAATCCGCACTGGGATGCGGGCTTCAAGTCGCTGCCCGCGCACGCGATCACGAGCGGCGTGAATCCGTTTGGCACAAATGACGAATGGTATTTCCACATGCGTTTCCGCGAGAGCATGAAGGGCGTGACGCCCATCCTCACTTCCATCGCGCCGGATAGCACGATGAGCCGCGCCGATGGCACGCACAGCGGCAATCCCACCGTGCGCGAGGAAGTGAAGAACAAGGTGCCGCAGCATGTCGCATGGGCCGTGCAGCGCGAGGACGGCGGCCGCGGATTCGGATTCACGGGCGGACATGTCCACAAGGGCTGGGGCAATGCGGATCAGCGCAGGCTCGTGCTGAACGCGATCGTGTGGAGCGCGAAGGGCGAGGTGCCGACGGGTGGCATCGAGTCGAAAATCACCGACGAGGATCTTGCAGCGAATCTCGATCCGAAGGGCGCTCGCAAGCCCGCCGCGCCGAAGCCCGCCGCGCCCGCACCGGCGAAGTGAGGGGGCAGAGACGGCAAAATCCACGCATGTGTTGAGCGCAAAATCCCGGGTGGAGGGCGCGACTCGCGTGCTGTCTGCGGCGACCCGCCGCAGACGCTCGATGCGCGCGTGTTTCGAATCAGCGTTCAGATTTGGATGCCCGTTTGAAACGCAGAGGCGCAGAGGAGGATTGTGGAGGCAAGCAGAGGAACGCGTCAAAACTGCTCTGCGACCCTCTCTCCATTCCTCCGCGCCTCGGCGTCTGAAAAATGCCTGGCGGTTCCGCTTGAAGTTGCGAGTTACGCGGTGTTTCCGGCGGGTCGCCGGAAACGGCACGCGAGTCGCGTGCTCCACCCTGGAGTTGCTGTCGCCCGTCAGCGCGATTTTTCATGCCCCAGCTGCGTGCAAAACGATGTCCGCGGATGACGGGCATCCTGCCGCCCACTAGCTTGGAAGAACATTGCCGCCGCGTGCGGGCACTTTCCATTTGCCACGCAGCGCCGGCGTGCGGAGAGTGCGCGCCCTTTTGAAAGCAACCGAATGAGCCAACAACGCCGCGTCGTCATCACCGGGATGGGAGTCCTCACGCCAGTGGGA
>Ga0194061_1001993_pt1 | contig 11464 bp, 9 predicted proteins | sample SepL2221m_MetaG_FD_163423 | JGI IMG/M metagenome (GOLD analysis project Ga0194061, IMG submission 163423) | Anoxic zone freshwater microbial communities from boreal shield lake in IISD Experimental Lakes Area, Ontario, Canada - Sep2016-L224-21m | ecosystem: Environmental > Aquatic > Freshwater >...
CGAGCATCGAGGATCAGAAGGACGGCGACGGAAAAAATGTGACTACCAGCTACGGCATGCCGCTGCGCTCGTGCGTCTCCGCGGAGGAAATCGCGAAGCTCACTCGCCCGGCAGCGAAGCACGCAAAATGATCTAGCCCGTCCGCGCGATTAGAGCGCGTCCCTGAAACATTTGGGTGAGAAAACGCGGAGACGCGGAGATGCAGAGGCCTGCATGGAGAGCAGGCTTCGCCTTTTCCTCCGCGTCTCCGCGTCTCTGCGTTTCAACAATGCCGTCCGCTCGCTTCGGAACGCAATTTTACACACGCTCTCACTGCGCTGTGCCAGCCTTCGCCTGCTTTACCTCGGCGGCCCTGCGCGCGGTGATGCACGACCCGCACTGGTACACGCGCGCCTTCAGCGGTTCGCCGGGGAGGAGCGCATTTCCCGCAGAGATGATTTTCTCCGCACCAAATGGAAATTTCGCAGTGAGGGGCTGTTTTTCAGATTTGGTTTTTCCGGTTGCAGCGTCCTCGAAAACGATCGGGATTTCCCGCATCTTCATTTTTTCATGATGCACCGGGCACTCGTCCTCGACGCCTTCGCTCAGATCGCGTGGCAACGGCGGCTTGCCGAGCGACTCCTGCGCCGCGATGCGCTCTGGATTCATCGTGTTGCCGGGAAGTGTTGTGCGTTGCTTTTTCCCGTCGCGGACATTGTCGCCGTTGCCCGCGTTGGACCGGTCGTCGCCCGGCTCGCATGACGAGAGAAGCAGGATCGGGAGCAGTGCGAGGAAGATGAGCGGGCGGGACGGCAAAGTGGGGGTTCTTTTGCGCAAGTTGCTCACGGCGTCCCTCGCGGCGCAATTTGTTTTCCGCACTGGGCCGGCCGCTCAAAGGTTACGTCATGCGGGATGCGCGCTTCGGACGCAGCTCACTCCAGCAGCGCCGCCGTCCCGCTCGCTTCGAGTTTCACTTTTGCGATGCCGCCGCGGCTCGCCACATTGGTTCCTTGGCCGATCGGTTTGAGAACTCCGTCCGGCGTAGCTGCAAATTCGAGGGGCACTTCCCGCGCGGTGTCCGTTGGATTCGCGAGCAGGATCAGGCGCGAACCGCCGCGCTAGGCGGCACGAATTTTCACGCCCGATTCGCGCTCCTTCAGCGTCACCGATGCGTCAGGTTTCGCGTCGAGCAGGAACGGACCGATCTGTGCGAGTTCGGCGTTCACGTCCTTCAGCGAACTACGGCGAGGTTTTCCCATGCGAAGGTGACGCTCTTTTTGCCAGTGACGTGCGGGAACGAGTAAAAGCCAATCCCGGTCGCGCCGCGGATTACATGCCCGCCGCGCGCGCCGCATCGGCCTCCTCCGCCTTCGCCACGGTCACCAACCCACTTCACACCACCTCCACCGGACACTTCGGCAGCGCACGCAGGAAGGCGCTCCCATAGTTCTTCGTGAGCACGCGCGGGTCGAGGATGACGACGATGCCTTTGTCCTGCTTCGTGCGGATGAGGCGGCCGACGCCTTGGCGGAGTTCGAGGATGGCTTCGGGGAGCGAGTAGTCGCGGAAGGGGTCGCCGCCGTTGGCTTCGATGAGTTCGAGGCGGGCCTCGATGAGTGGCGTGTCGGGCACGGCGAAGGGGAGGCGGGTGATGATGACATTTGAGAGCGCCTCGCCGGGCACGTCCACGCCGCTCCAGAAACTCTTCGTGCCGAACAGCACGTGGCGGTCGTCCTTTTTGAACTCGGCGATGAGGCGATGGCGCGTGAGGCCTTCGCCCTGCACGAGGAGGGTCATGTCGTGATCCTCGTCGAGTTTTTCGCGGCAAAGGGACGCCACGTTTTGCATCGTGCGGTAGCTCGTGAAGAGCACGAAGGCGCGCCCGTGCGTCATGGCGACGAAGTGCTCGATTTTCTCCGCGAGCGCCTGCTCGTAGGCGGCATCGCGCGGATCGGGCATTTTTTTCATCACGTAGAGGCGCATCTGCCGCTCGTAGTCGAAGGGCGAGCCGACGCGCAGAGCGTGGACGTCGTCGGCGCCAATGCGCTTGCGGAAGTAGTCGAGCGCGGCGTCGCCGGTGCCGAGCGTGGCGCTGGTCATGATACACGTGTTGTCCTCGCGGAAGAGGAGCGCGTGCAGGTGCGCGGCGATGTCCACGGGCGCGGCATGAAGGTTGTGATACTGCGTGGTCTTGCCGCTCTGCTCGACCCAATAGACGTGCTGCTCGGCGTCCTGCTTGAGGAATGTCGCGAGGTTCGAGCGCGCGTCGCGGATGCGGCGTCCGAGGTCCTGCAACTCGGCCTTCGTGAGTTCGTCCTCGGTGGCCTTCACCGACTGCACGACCTGCGCCTGCAGGCGCGTGAGGTCGGCGGAAAGGGTGTCCGGCACGAAGTCCGGCTGCCGCACGCGATACTCGCGCCCCTTTTTGAAATCCGCGTTCGTGCCGACTTTCGCAAAAAATTCCTCGGCCTTTTCGAGCGCGTTGCTCACCTCGCGCACGCCGTCGGGATTGCGCAGCACTTGGAAGAGGCCCTTCTTCGTCTTCGGATTGTAGAGCCGGTGCAGCGCGTAGCGGAGACCGTATTGCGAGACATTGAGGCCGATCATTTTCGACGCCACGCCCTCGACGGTGTGCGCCTCGTCGAAGATCACGAAGTCATTGGCAAAAAGGTAGCCGCTCTCGTCGTGGTCCTGCTCCGCGATGCCGCCGAGGCTGAGGAAGAAAAGCGTGTGGTTCATCACCACGAGGTCGGCGCTCACGAGCTGCTTGCGCACCCGCTGGTAATGGCAGCGCGGGTTGTTGCCGCAGGTCTTCGGCGTGCAGATGTGCGGCTCGCTGCACACGAGCGACCACACGTGCGAATCCGGCTCCACCGCGAGGTCGCTCAGCGAGCCGTCGTCGGTCGTCTGCGCCCAATCCCAGATGCGCTTCAGCTCCTCGGTTTCCGTCGAGGTGAAAAGCTCGCCCGCCTGCGACATCGCGCGTTCGAGACGCGTCGGGCAGACGTAGTTCGCGCGCCCTTTCCACAGGATCGCGCTGAAGTCATCCGATCCTGCTTCGTCCTTCGCGGGCAATGCACCGGGCCGCACTCCAAATTGTCCCGCGAGCACTTTTCGCACAATCGGGATGTCTTTAAAAATGAGCTGCTCCTGCAAATTGATCGTGTGCGTGGAGATGACCGCTTTTTTGTTTTGCGACTTCGCCCACATCACCGCCGGGATGAGATACGCGAGCGACTTCCCCACGCCCGTGCCCGCCTCGACGACGAGATGCTTCCGTTCCGCCAGCGCCTCCGCCACCGCGACCGCCATCTCCTGCTGCTCCGGCCGATACTCGAAGCTCTTCGCCTCCGACAGCAGGCCATCCGGGGAAAAAATCTTCCGGATGGTCTCCGCAAAATCAGACGGTGATCCGCTGTCGGGTGAAATCATGTGAGCCGCGCAGCATCCGCATCGCGACGCGCGAAGCAACTCTGCAGGCGAGCCGCTGTAGCCGCTGATTCTGGAATGCGGATGAGACGCCACTTGCGAAATGCTCCCTGCAAAGGCATTCTCGCCGCATGATCACCGTCGAAGCGACCGAGAAGGAAATCGACGTCACGATCCCGCGCGATGAGGTGGACGCGCACGGTCTGGACGCGATGCTTCGCTGGCTGGAGTTCGACGGCATCACCCGAACGAGCAAGATGACTGCGGATGAGGCCATGCGGCTGGCCGAGGACTCGAAAGCCGGCTGGTGGGAGCAAAACCAGCACCGCTTCCTCCCGACTGGCACCGCCGCGAGCTGATGCGCGTCATCGTGGACGCCAATATTGCCTTCCGCGCCATCAGCGGCCAAGGCGGGGACATCCGGCTCGCCATCCGCCCACCTGCGCCCGTCGAGCTGCGCCCCGCGCTTCATTTTCGCGGAGCTTTTCAAGCACAAGGAGCGCCTGCTGCGGCACACCGGTTGGGACAACGAAACGCTCACCCGCGCCGTGCATCTGCTCACCACCCACCTCCGCTTCGAGAACGAAGCCGCCGTGCCCATCGACACATGGATGGATGCGCACCGGCTCTGCCACGGCGTGGATTTGAAGGACACGCCCTACATCGCACTCACGCTGCACCTTGATGCGCTGCTGTGGACGGAGGACGAGGAATTGAAAACCGGCCTTCGCGCGAAAAGCTTTGACCGCTTTTACGAGCCACGCCGTCCGTGATTGCCACCACGACCCTCGGCGACATGGAGCAGCACCAGTGGAACCGCTCGCGCTTCGCGGGCGTGGTGAGCGGCATCACGCGCTGCGGGAATTGCCTCGGCGTGCCGGCCATCGGCGGCGATGGGTAAGTTTTACATTTTGAGAAAATGAACGCCCCCCGTCATTCAATTCCAACTATCAGTCCGTCCCTCGGACCCAATCCCGACGCCGCCGCGCCGTGAGGTAGCTCGGGATGGTCGTTTTGGGGTGGAGTTTTTGGAGGCTCATGTTGTCACCAGCGGCTTTAACAACCACCCCACATCGTCGTGCCCGACTCCGAGTTCATCGCCGCATTCGCCTCGAGCAACGTCGAGCTGAAGGACGCTCGCATTCTCGCGGGCATCATCATCTCCGCACGCCAGAATTCATCACGCTGCGCCAGGCGCTCGGCGTGGAGGAGAATATCCAGGGCGCAAATATCAAGTCGCTCACCGCGAGCGAGCACTCACTGATGCCCGCCGGGCTGGAGGCGACGATGAAGCCGCAGGATCTCGCGGACTTGCTGTCGTTTTTGAAAGGCGGGGCACAGTGAGGGGAGGGTGCTTCTTCGTTTGGTGTTAAAAGTGAAAACTCAAAAGTTGGACGTTGGGCACCGCGCAGCGGCGCAGCCATGTCACGACGCGCAACCACATTCGGAACGCGCCTGCGGCGGGCTCAACGTGCAACATCCAACGTCCAACGCTTAACTTTTAACGAAGGACGCCGGCGGAAATCCGCTCGCCATCACACCGCGCTCGCATACAACGCCAGTTCCTCCCTTTCCTCGAAAATCCCATGAGCAAAAAATACAACGTCGCCGTCATCGGCTATGGATGGGCTGCCACGGCCCACATCGCCGCCATCAATGCCACCTCGAACGCGCAGGTCACTGCGGTGTGGAGTTCGCGCAAGCTGGACTCCGCGGATCTTTCCGCGAAGCACGGCTCGCCGATCACGGCTTACACGGATCTCGCGAAGATGCTTGCGAGCAAAAATGTGCATGTCGTGGACATCACGAGCTATCCGAACCAGCACGCGCAGCAGTTCATCGCGGCGGCAAAGGAGGGGAAGCACATCATTGTCGAGAAGCCGCTCGCGATCGAGTGGAGCGACATCCTCGCGATGAAGGCGGCGGCAAAATCTTCCGGCGCGAAAGTGTGCGTGTGCTTCGAGTGCCGCTGGTCCTCGCAGTTCCTCGCGACGAAGGCGGTGATCGATCAGAAGCTCGTGGGCAAGCTGCACTACGGCGAGGTGGACTACTACCACGGCATCGGCCCGTGGTACGGCCAGTACCGCTGGAACACGAAGCGCGAACTCGGCGGCAGCGCGCTGCTCACGGCCGGCTGTCACGCGATGGATGCGCTGCTTCTTTGCATGGATGCGGATGTGACCGAGGTGAGCAGCTTCGCGTCGCAGAGCAGCAATCCTGTCTTCGCGGCGTACGAGTATGCGACGACTTCCACGACGATTCTGCGTTTCAAAAGCGGCGCGGTCGGAAAATGCGCAGCGGTCGTGGACTGCCTCCAGCCGTATTATTTTCGCACGCACCTCGTCGGCAGCGAGGGCAGCATCCTCGACAACAAATTCCACAGCCAGAAACTCGGCGGCCTGAACAAGAATTCGTGGTCGCAGCTCTCGATGAAGATGCTCGATTCCGGCGACGTGAGCGACCACCCGTACCAGACGCAGTTTCAGGCGTTCTTCGATGCGCTCGAAGAGGGGAGGGACATGCCGCTCACGAGTTTCAACGATGCGTTCAATTCGCACCGCGTCATCGCCGCTGCGGATAAGAGCGCGTCTGAAGGACGCACGGTGAAGCTGAGCGAGATCGCGGAGAAGTAGCCGCCGAAGGCAGGAGGCGGGCTGATTGGAAAATGACGGATGACGAAGGTGCGCCATTCGCCATTCGCCATCCCGCCCGCCCGCCTCGATTCCTTGGCGGCTTGTGGTGTCCTCGTTTGGCGTTTGGCGTTTGGTGTTGGAAGTTTGGCGTTTGGAGTTTGGCCTGCCGCAGGCGCTTCCCATCTCGGAAAGCGCGTCCGGACTCCGCAACGCCGCTGCGCGGGGCCAAACTTCCAACACCAAACTTCCAACACCAAACGCCAAAAAAGGACTCCGCCCATTTCTCCGCGCGCTTCCATTTTTCCCGCGGGCAGCGTAGTGTGCCCGACCCGTGATCGAAAATCCTGAGTCCACCGCAGCAGACGCAATCCCCGCCGCCCCCCGGAAAAGGAAGAAGCGCGGGTTCTTCGGACGCGTGCGGCTTTTTCTCCTGTGGGTCGTGCTGCTGCTGTGCATCGCGGTGCAGGCGCCGGTGTTTCCGCATGTCGTGCGCGCGGCGCTGAAGTTCCGCGCGTGGCAGGGCGGCGCGACGCTGACGATGGGTGAGGTGGAGGGCAGCCTGTTCGAGTCGGTGGTCATCCACGACATGGTCCTGGGCTACCGCGCGGATGCCGGGGCTGAGACGCGCGTGGAGATCCGCCGCGTGCGTGCGTGGCTCGCGTGGAGCAATATTTTCCCCGCACCCGTCGCGGGCTGGGTGCGCTCGGGAGCGGAGAAGTGCGGCTTCTATCCGATCGGCGGAAACGGGCTGTGGTTCCGCGAACTTGAGATGGACGATGTGACTGCGCACCTCACGCTGCCGAACGGCGCGGATGCGGGGCCGCCCGAGGAACTGAAGCTGCAGTGGCTTCGTAGCGCGCTCGCGACGCGCGGAGCGCAGCCGGGGATTTACACAGTCCGGAATGCGGATGTGCTCGTGAGCCGCGGCGACGATTCGCTGCGCGTGAGCGGCGCGCATTTTTCATTCAGCGCGACGGCACCGGGAACGCTGCGCGCGGCGAAGATCGCGATCCGGACCGGGGCGGTGCGGAAGAATTTCAGCGGCGTGCGTGCGCACACTTCGCTGGAGGGATCGCGGGCGACGATCGCTGGCATGAGGCTCGCGCCGGACGTGACATTGCAGAGCCTCAGCGTGTCGCTCGATCATTTCGCAAACGGAGAACTCACGCTGAACGCCGACTGCGACGCATTCGGCGGAAAACTCCAGGCCGACGCGGCGGCGGCGTTCCGTGACCGGTGGCTGCGGTTCGACGGCAGCGGAAAATTTTCGGGGATCAGTGTGGCGGGCCTCGCGTCATTCCTCGGCCTCGGCGATGCGGCGGGCGGCGTGCTGAACTCGGGAAATTTCACCTTCCACGGCTCGCCGAGCGAGGTCTCGAAATCGGAGGCGACGCTGCGGTTCGATGCCGGTGCGTTCCAGTGGGAGTCGCGCCAGTGGGACTCGCTCGTGCTTGGGCTTTCGCTCGTGGAGCAGCGGTTGCAGATCCACGAGTTCAAGCTGCGGCAGGGGAAGAGTCAGCTCGCGATCAAGGGCACGATGGCGCTGCCGCAGCCGGGCGCGAATTGGTGGGACCGGCAGTTCGATTTCAAGGTGGACGGGGATATCCGCAATCTCACCGAGCTGTCCGCGCTCATGCTGCCGGAATTCAAGTACACCGCGGGGCAGCTTTTCATCAGCGGCGCGGTGAGCGGGAGCGGCGTGCAGGCGGATGTGCCTGCAAAATACGAGGGCCAGATGGTCGTGAGCGGCAATGCGCTGCAATGGCGCACGGCACCGATCGACAGCCTGAATGCCGCGCTGCTTTTTCACGGACGCGAGCTGGAAATCATCAGCACGCAGGCCCTGCACGCTGATGACCTCCTGCGCGGGAGCGGGCGCATCAGCCTCGCGGACGGCAGCTATTCCGGCGAGTGGCGGCTCTTCGCGCGCGACCTCAGCGTGTACCGTTCGCTGCTCACGCCTTACATTTTGCCGACGCCGCTTGCGGGCGGGATCGAGGCGACGTGGGCCGGGAAAGGCGCAGGCACGAATCACGAGGGGACATTTTCTGCAAAGCTGAACCGCTTCCGGCTCCTCGGCCCGGGCGGCACGCTGCCGCTCGATGCCGAAGCCGCCGGCACGTACCGGCCCGGCGAGGTGCAGTGTGAAAAATTTCGCCTCGCAGAAAGTGGCATGGTGCTCACCGCGGGGATCAGCGTCGGCCCGAGCGCGGTGAATCTCCGCGACGTGCGCGTGCTGCATCACGATCGCGTGTGCCTGAAGGGCGACGCCTTCCTCCCGCTCGATCTGTGGCAGCGCTGGCCGGATGTGAACTTCGCGCACCTGCTCAACGACGAGACGGTGGGCCGTGTGCGCATCGAGGCCACCGAACTGGATCTGCGCGCAGCGTCGCGCATCACCGGCGTGGACTGGCCGATCGGCGGCACGCTCACCGGGAGCTTGAACGCGGACGGGCCGCTCGGTGCGCTGAAATTCAGCGGCTCTATGCAGCTTGCGCGCGGAATCATTCCGCTCGACTGGAATGGCAGCGCGGTGCGCGAGGTGGGCGCGCAGATTGCGTTCGATGGAAATGCGATCCGGATCGATCAGGGGACGGGGCGCTATGTGAATGGTGATTTCGGAATCGGCGTCCGGCTCGATCTCGCGAAGCCGCGCACGCCCTCGCTGGAGGCCGTGGGCAGCGGCACGTATCAGTCGCAGCCGTTCACCTTCACCGTGAAGGGCGACGCGTGGAAGCCGCTGATCACGACGGATGGGCACGCGCCATTTTCCGGCAATGCACCGGCGGCACTGCTGCCACCTACGACGGCACCCGGACCTCCCGGGCCGCCCAGTGCTCCTGCTCCCGCGCTTCCGCCCCCGCTTCCTCCGGCGACGCCGCCGAAGTAAGGCGCCTCGTCATTTTTTCCGGCTGTGTGTCGCGAGGATCGATCAGCCCGCGCTTTCACAAGCGCGGCTACAGCTTCCCGAGCTTCCCGAGCATCTCGAGGATCGCGCCGAAACCTGCCGCGGCCTTCTCTTGCGTCACGGGCTTGTTCAGGAGCACGCCGCCGTCGAGCCGCTCGATGAGTTCGGGATCGAGTTCTTTCAGGAAACTGCTCGGCGCGCACGAGACTGCGCTGCCGTATTTCGTGCGATTCCGGCACCAGGTGATCGCGAGCGTCTGCTTCGCGCGGGTGATGCCGACGTAGAGCAGTCGCCGCTCCTCGTCCACGGTGCCCTCGAGCTTTGAGCGTTCATGAGGCAGCACTCCCTCCTCGCAACCGACAAGGTGGACGTGCGGAAATTCGAGGCCCTTCGACGCGTGCAGCGTGATGAGCGTGACGCCGCTCACCTCCTCCTCCTTTTCTTCTTCGCGCTCGTGGCGGAGCAGCATCGCGTCGAGCCACTCACGGAGACCCTTGCCCTTGCCGTCGTGGTAGGACTGAAAATCGTCGAGCAGGTATTTGATGTTTTGTTCCCGCTTCAGCCATTCCTCCGGCGTCTTGCAGGTGCGCTGAAGGTCGGTGAGGTAGCCGCTGTCGGTCAGTAGCGCGCGGAGGACGCCCGGCTGGTTCGCGAGCGGCTCGTGCATTTTCAAATCCATGTCGTCGAGGAATGCGGTGAATTTTTCCACCGCCCCGCGCGTGCGCGTCGTGAGCGATGCGAGAAATTCCTCGTCGCGCAACATCGCGAACACCGAGCAGCGCGCGTGGATGCTCGCGGTTGTCGCCTTTTCCACCGTGCCGTCGCTGATGCCGCGGGCGGGCGTGTTCACGATGCGCAGGAGCGACACGTCATCATCCGCATTCATCAGGCACGCGGCGTAGGCGAGCACATCCTTGATCTCCCGGCTGTCGAAAAAGCTGTTTCCGCCCACGACGCGGTAGGGGATTTTCATGTCGCGGAAAGTCGTCTCAAAAAGCCGCGACTGCGCATTCATGCGGAACAGGATCGCGAAGTCCTCCCACTTCAGCCCCTCCGTGATCTTGCGGCTGTGGATCTCGCCCACGATCAGCGCCGCCTCCTGCTGGTCGTCCGGCATTGCGAGGATGCGCACTTTCTCGCCGCCCTCCTTCGCGCTCCACAGTTTCTTCGCGCGGCGCCGCGCGTTATTTTTGATGAGCGAATTTGCCGTGCCGAGGATGAAGTTTGTCGAGCGGTAGTTCTGCTCCAGCTTGATCACCGCGGGATTCGGAAAGTGTGACTCGAATTCGAGAATGTTCGACGCCTCCGCGCCGCGCCAGCCGTAGATGGACTGATCGTCGTCGCCCACGACTGCGACGTTGCGCTTCTCGTCGGCGAGCAGCGTGATGAGGTCGAGCTGCAGGCGGTTTGTGTCTTGGAATTCGTCCACCATGATGTAGCGGAACTTTCGCTGCCAGCGCTCGCGCACATCGCCGTGCTCGCCGAGCAGCCGCACGGTCAGCAGCAGCAAGTCGTCGAAGTCCACCGCGTTCAGATTTTTCAACTCCTGATTGTAGCGCGCATACACCGCGCCGATGAGCGTCTTGTCGTCCGCAGGTTCGCGCCAGCCGGTGTTCTTCGCCTTGCTGATCATGTTCTTCGCAAGGCCGGCATCCAGCTTCTCGTCGCGCGCGGCGGTGCGCGTGATGACCTTTTTGATCAGCCCCGTCGTGTCGCCCTCGTCGTAGATCGAGAAGTTCTTTTTGTAGCCGAGCTTCTCGATGTCCTGCCGCAGGATGCGCACGCACAGCGCGTGGAAGGTGGACATCACCGTCTTCTTCGCCTGATCGGGATCGATCATCGTCGCGAGACGCTCGCGCATTTCCTTCGCGGCCTTGTTCGTGAAAGTGACTGCGAGGATGTTCTCCGGCGCGGTGCCGCGCGAGATGAGGAATGCGGCGCGCGCGGTGATCACGCGCGTCTTGCCGCTGCCCGCGCCGGCGAGGATGAGCAGCGGGCCCTCGGTGGTTCGCACCGCGCGCTCCTGCTCGGGATTCAAATCGAAAAGTCGGAAGGCAGCCATTTTGGGCGGCGAGAAAAACACGCGTGCGATCTTTTGCAACGATGCTTCCGAGAAAACGGTGGAGCTGAAGCATGAAAATCACGGCAGCGGCGAGGGGAGTCTTCCGGGTGGAGCACGCGACTCGCCGCGGACACCCGACGCGTGCGCATTCGCAAGCGGCGGACAAATTTGAACGCGCACAGATTTGGAAGTCCTGCGTGTTTTTTCGCACGCCACGAAGTGTTTCAGGCGGGTCGCCGGAAACAGCACGCGAGTCGCGTGCTCCACCCGGGAGTCGCCGCTCGCCGCCAACGTGCTTTGTTGCATTATCACATAGGATCGCGTGATATGCCGCCACCGAATTCTTTGGACACGGGATAGGGCAACCCAAACACCATGAACCCTGTGCCCAATACCAACACCCACACATCACACGAATCCCTTCCGGCCCCGCCTGCGGCGGCGCAGGGAGGG
>Ga0194061_1001995_pt1 | contig 11456 bp, 10 predicted proteins | sample SepL2221m_MetaG_FD_163423 | JGI IMG/M metagenome (GOLD analysis project Ga0194061, IMG submission 163423) | Anoxic zone freshwater microbial communities from boreal shield lake in IISD Experimental Lakes Area, Ontario, Canada - Sep2016-L224-21m | ecosystem: Environmental > Aquatic > Freshwater >...
CCTATAAAATAAAAGATAATAAAATTCGTTTCTGAGAAGACTCGCTTACATTTTAACACATCAAATGTATTACATCCAATGGAAAGAGTGGGTATACTAATCGATAAACTAAAGGAACAATTTGCTGAGCAAGCTGAAACAGATAGTTTATTGGCTACCGTTGAAATGATTTTGCTGGAATTGCAACAGCGAAAAAATGTCCCTACTTCCAATAGTGCAGTTTCGGTGATGGATCTACTGCTGAATAACTCTAGAATGCATTCCATTTCCATGACGAATTCTCTGATCTCAAAATCTAATCAAAAGAAGAATACGGAACTAAGCGGATGGCTTTTTGATATCAATACTAGTTTACCGGTTGTTGAAGAAGATATTGAAATCAACAAAAACGAATTTGCCTCTGGCAAACTGGAATTGAATGACCTGATCAAAAATGAAGCTTTCAGTATCAATGATCAATTAAAACAAAGTGAACCTGAAGTAGCTCATGGGTTTAATGAGACACCTATCCGTGATTTGAAGAAAGCTATCGGGATTAATGATCGTTACCTTTTTATCAATGAATTGTTCAGAGGCGATGAGATCATGTATGAGAGAAGTTTAAAGACAATTAATGGATTTAATATTTTCCCGGAAGCACAATATTGGATTGAAAGAGAATTGAAATTAAAATTGGGATGGAATAACAATTCAATAGCGGTTGAACATTTTGATCAATTAGTTAAAAGGCGTTTTTCCTGAATATGTGTTATGATTTTATTCGTTGCCCCGGCATTAGCATATACATACTTTTTTGCAGCTTTTGAAGCGGAATGATATAATGGGTTTCCCGCATCTAATAGTTGTAATAAAACATCTTCTAATTCTAAGGCATTTTCTACTGCAATGCATCCTCCGTTTTCAACAAGATCTACTGCCTCAATATATTTTTCATAAACAGGTCCTATAATTACAGGTTTCCCATACGCTGCTGCTTCTAATACATTGTGAACTCCATCTCCACCAAAGCCGCCCCCAACAAGACATATAGTGGCATAATGATACAATCTCGTGAGCATACCATAATTGTCAATAATCAATACCTGCGGATCATTCGACATGGCTTCATTTTTAATAAGCAATTGTTCATAGGTAGAAAATAACATGGAATTTTTATAAAGTTTCAAACATTCTTTCAATCTCTCCGACTCAATTTCATGAGGTGCTATAATGCACTTGATGGTAGGGTGTTGGTTAATGAAATGATCTAATTCTTCATCATCTTCAGTCCAGGTACTTCCTGCAACAATGGTTACCGAACCTTTACAAAAGGTTTCAATTATCTGAATGGGTTCAAAATTTGCAACAATGTCCAACACCCTGTCAAATCTGGTATCCCCGCTAATCATTATTTTTTCTTGCAGTCCTACCTGTTTTAAAAGAATTGCTGACTGTTCGTCTTGCACAAAAAACTGACTAAAGTTTTTAAGGATGTTTCTATAAAAATTACCATACCACTTAAAAAAAATCTGATCTTCTCTAAAGATGCCAGAAGCTAACAGGAGCGGTATTTTTCTTTCTGCTGCTTCTTTGCAGTAATAATGCCAAAACTCGTATTTGATAAAAAGGATGAGGCTCGGCTGCACTATATTGAAAAAACGATTAGCATTTTTTGCAGAGTCCATTGGGAGGTAGCTAATAAAATCCGCAGCAGGGTAATTTTTGCGAACCTCATAGCCTGAGGGCGAAAAAAAGGTTAGTAATATTTGATAATCAGGGTAACTATGCTTGATGGATTCTATGATGGGCCTGCCTTGTTCAAATTCACCTAAAGAAGCACAATGGATCCAAATGACTGGCTTTTTTTGGAGATAGAAGTAATTAGAAAGGTTTTTAAAGACGAATCTTCTTCCCCTGACCCAGTTTTTTGCTTTTTCATTTTTCCAGCTGATAAGCCAGGCGGCCTTGGGGTATAAAAAAACGAAGAGTTGGTATAGTATTTTCAATGGAAGGTTTCTATTTACAAAATAACGTAATAAATAGTAGCTTATTTCAGATAATTAGGAATCATAATTTGTTATGATTTTCTCGTAGATTTGCCGCCTCAATAAGACCAAATAATATGCGTCCAATACAGATGGTAGACACCAAACAGCAGTATCTTAAAATAAAAGCTGAAGTGGATGCCGCCATTCATGAGGTTTTGGACTCGGCTTCCTATATTAATGGAAAAGCAGTTCAAGATTTTACAGCGAGTTTAAACAATTATCAGGGTTCAGGATTTACAATCCCCTGTGCCAACGGAACAGACGCTCTGCAGATTGCGATGATGGCGTTAGATTTACAACCCGGGGATGAAGTAATTACTCCTTCATTTACCTATATCGCAACTACTGAAGTAGTGGCTCTATTAAAATTAACACCCGTATTTGTTGAAGTAGATCTCTATACATTTTGTTTGGATCCCGTATCAGTTCGCAAAGCAATTACACCCAAAACAAAAGCTATTGTGCCGGTTCATTTATACGGACATGCAGCACCAATGGAAGAGATCATGGTGATAGCGAAAGAGTTTAATTTATTCGTGATTGAAGACAATGCACAGGCCATTGGATGTGATTATCGTTTTGCTGACGGAACTACCCAAAAAACGGGTTCAATCGGAACAGTTGGAGCTACCTCATTTTATCCTAGTAAAAATCTTGGTGCTTTTGGTGATGGGGGGGCCATTTTTACTAATGATGCAGCGCTAGCTCATAAAATGAAAATGATAGCGAATCATGGACAGCAAACACGCTATTATCACGAAATAGTAGGGTGTAATTCAAGGTTAGATTCTATTCAGGCTGCTATTTTAAATGTTAAATTAAAAGAGTTAGATCATTATATAAAAGCCCGTCAATCGGCTGCTGCATTCTATGATGCTGCATTTGCAGATAATGAAAAGATTACTACTCCATTTGTAGCAGATTATAGTTCGCATGTCTATCATCAATATACTTTACAATTGAAGGGTGTTGATCGTGATGCTTTGAATGCATACTTAGCTGAGAAGAAAATTCCTTCTATGATTTATTATCCGGTACCAGGGCACAAACAAAAAATGTTTAGTGCCTTTAAATTGCCGGGATTAGATTTGAAAGTAACAGATTGGCTTACAGAAAGAGTTATTTCTTTGCCTATGCACACCGAGATGGACACAGAACAACTTTCATTTATTAGCAATAGTATTTTAAATTTTATACATAATTAAATATGAAAATAGCAGTAGTAGGAACAGGATATGTGGGACTTGTTACTGGAACATGTTTTGCAGAAACAGGGAACAAAGTAACCTGTGTAGACATAGACATTAAAAAAGTAACAAAGTTATCGAATGGCGAGATCACAATTTACGAGCCAGGTTTGGAAAAAATATTCTTGCGTAACACTAAAGAAGGTCGTTTAAAATTCACTACTAATTTAGAAGAAGGCATTAAAGATGCTGAAATAGTATTTCTTGCATTGCCCACTCCACCCGGAGCAGATGGTTCTGCAGATTTGAAATATATTTTGGGGGTGGCGAATGACTTAGGAAAGATTCTAACAAATTATATGGTAATCGTAGATAAAAGTACGGTACCTGTTGGAACAGCCGCAAAAGTTCATGCTGCAGTAGCCGCTAATTTCAAAGGAGAATTTGATATAGTAAGTAACCCTGAATTCCTGAGAGAAGGAGTTGCAGTGGATGACTTTATGAAACCAGATAGGGTAGTAATTGGAACAATGTCTGAAAGGGCAAGAAAAGTAATGGGTGAATTGTATGCCCCATTTGTGCGTCAGGGTAATCCGGTAATTTATATGGATGAAAAGTCTGCAGAACTTACTAAGTATGCTGCTAATTCATTTCTTGCCACAAAAATCTCTTTTATGAATGAGGTAGCACAGCTTTGCGAAAAAGTGGGTGCTGATGTGGATATGGTGCGAAGAGGTATTGGTAGTGACGATCGTATTGGTCGACGTTTTTTATTCCCTGGAATTGGATATGGAGGAAGTTGTTTTCCTAAAGATGTACAAGCATTGATCATGTCTTCTGAAGAAGTAGGTTATAATTTCCAGATTCTAAAAGCTGTTGAAGAAGTTAACGAATTACAAAAACTTCACCTGATACCTAAAATCAATAAGTATTTCAATGATAATTTAAAGGGCAAGCACTTTGCTCTTTGGGGATTGGCTTTCAAACCTAATACAGACGATATTCGTGAAGCTCCGGCTTTGTATATTATTGATGCTTTAATTAAAGCTGGTGCAACAGTAACTGCATATGATCCTGAAGCGATTCCAAATGTTCAGGCTTTACTCGGACATAAAGTAAACTATGCTGCGGATCAGTATAGCACACTTGCTGGTGCAGACGCATTGATCATTGCAACTGAGTGGAGCGAATTTAGAACGCCTGATTTCGAGATCATTGAATCAAAGCTTAAGAACAAAGTAATATTTGATGGCCGTAATTTATTTGATGTGAATCAAATTAGAGATTTAGGGTATCATTATGAAAGTGTAGGTAGACTTTAAAAAAAAACTAACATGTCTCAGAAAAGAATATTAATTACAGGAGCCGCTGGCTTCTTAGGTTCACATCTTTGTGATCGCTTTATTAAGGAGGGATATCATGTAATTGCCATGGATAATTTAATAACAGGCGATCTTAGAAATATAGAGCACCTGTTTAAATTAGAAAATTTCGAATTCTATCATCATGATGTGTCGAAATATATTCATGTTCCCGGAGCACTTGACTATATCCTACATTTTGCTTCACCTGCTAGCCCGATTGATTATCTGAAGATTCCTATTCAAACTTTAAAAGTAGGCGCATTAGGAACACACAATTGTCTGGGACTTGCAAAAGCAAAAGGTGCTCGTATGCTTGTGGCATCTACCAGTGAAGTTTATGGAGATCCAATGGTGCATCCGCAAACCGAAGAGTATTGGGGTAATGTAAATCCGGTGGGTCCAAGAGGTGTGTACGATGAAGCCAAACGTTTTATGGAATCTATCACCAGGGCTTATTATACTTTTCATGGAGTTGAAACCAGAATCATAAGAATTTTTAATACCTATGGTCCAAGAATGCGACTCAATGACGGAAGAGCATTGCCTGCATTTATTGGGCAGGCATTGAGAGGTGAAGATCTTACCGTTTTTGGTGATGGAAGTCAAACACGTTCTTTTTGTTATGTAGATGATTTAGTAGAAGGTATTTATCGTTTATTAATGAGCGATTATACCATGCCTGTAAATGTTGGGAATCCAAATGAGATCTCACTGAAAGATTTTGCAGAAGAAGTATTGAAATTAACGGGTTCATCTGTGAAAATTATTTATAAAGATCTTCCCGTTGATGACCCAAAACAGCGCAAGCCAGATATTACTAAAGCGAGAACATTATTGGGTTGGGAACCAAAAGTTGATAGAGCAGAAGGGTTGAAAAAAACGTATGAATATTTTAAATCACTGCCTAAAGAAGAATGGTCTAAACAACCTAAAGAGTTTATAAGTCATTAAATCAATTTATGTCTAAGCCATTAATTGTTGTAACTGGAAAGAATGGACAATTGGGTTGGGAGATCTTGCAGATTGCAGAATCAGTAAAAGATAGTTTGGATTTTTTATTTACTGGAAGAGATGAATTGGATCTGTCAAAACCCGAGACCATTGCGCCTTTTTTTGAAAAAAATAATCCTGATTATTTTATTAATTGTGCTGCATATACTGCAGTAGATAAGGCAGAACAAGAAAATGAATCAGCCTACAAAACCAATGCTGAATCAGTTGGTTTAATTGCTCAGTATTGTTCTAAAATCCATGCGAAGCTCATTACGATTTCTACGGATTATGTATTTGATGGAAATGGAGTAGCACCTTACACCACAGAAACTAAAACCAGTCCGATCAATTACTATGGTTACAGCAAATGGATGGGAGAGCAATTGGCTTTATCCAATTGTGCAGAAACTATTGTTATTCGCACATCCTGGGTATATAGTGTGCATGGAAACAATTTTGTGAAAACTATGTTGCGCTTAATGAACGACCGTCCAGAATTGAATGTGGTCAGCGATCAAATCGGTTCGCCCACATATGCTGCGGATCTTGCATTAACGATTATTAAAATAATTGAGTCCATAGAATTGGGTCATGCCCATTACGGTATTTATCATTATAGTAATGCTGGTGTGATCTCCTGGTTTGATTTTGCAACTTCAATTGCAAAAGAAGGGGGCAAGAATTGTATTGTGCATCCGATTCCTTCCAGTGCTTATCCTACACCTGCAAAGCGTCCAGGTTATTCTGTCATGGATTGTTCTAAATTGGTGAAAGATTATGGGATTGAATTAAAAGAATGGCAAAATAGTTTAAATACATGTATACAATTACTTGTTAATTAATAGAGAATAATTTGGGATAAAAAAAACCGCTGAAATTTCAGCGGTTTTTTTTTAAGTTGCCCGACCTGGATTCGAACCAAGACAAACTGTACCAAAAACAGTCGTACTGCCATTATACTATCAGGCAATCCTATACATTCTATTCGAATGGGCTGCAAAAATAGGGGTGTACCCCAATTGTTCCAAATTTTTTAAAAGATTTCTTAGCAAAATCCCTTCTTAACATACAAAATTAGAAAAAAATCAGTCACTTTTTCTACACTAAAATGCTTAAAATGGAGTGGACAGTTACTTTTAACATTTATATTTAATATTCAAAACCTAAATGATTAAATAACTGCCATGACGAACAAACTGATTTTATTAGCCCTTTTTGTGTGTGCGATGATTTTAATGTCGTACAAATACGATAAAAAGAAAAAAGTGGTCTTTTTTGGTGATAGTATAACAGAAGCCGCAGTTAACCCCGGAGGTTATATCAGATTAATTGATACAATCATTCAAAAAGAAGGACTTACCAGCAATTATGAATTGATTGGTGCTGGAATTAGCGGTAATAAAGTATATGACTTATACCTACGCTTAGAAAAAGATGTCCTGGAGAAAAGCCCGGATATTGTGATTATATACATTGGTGTTAATGATGTATGGCATAAAATGAATGGTGGAACTGGAACGGATTATGATAAGTTTGGAAAATTTTACGATGCTGTTGTTAAAAAAATAAAAGCAAGTGGCGCAAAAATCATTCTGGCAACTCCAGCTGCGATTGGCGAAAGAACTGATAACTCAAACCAGCAAGACGGAGATTTGAATTTATATTGTAATTGGATTAGAAAATATGCATTAGACAATGCGCTTCAATTGGTTGATCTAAGAGCAGGGTTAATGGAATATAACCTCAAAAACAATCATGAGAATAAAGAGAGAGGCATTTTAACTTCTGATAGAGTGCACCTTAATCCAACGGGTCAGCAATTTGTAGCTGAAGCTATGTGGAATGAGATAAAGAAGATAAAGTAAAAAGTGAAAAATAAAAAGTAAAAAGTGAAAAGTGAAAAGTGAAGGAATAGCTTGCAAGTGTATAAAAAAAATACCCCTCCTGTTCGCTTGCGAATAGGAGGGGATGCTGATGCCGTACTCGGGGCTGGGGTGGTTGATTAAGAAACAATAACCAGATAATAGTTTTTCTTCCCCTTTTGCACCAGAATATATTTTTCCTTTAATAAATCACTGGTATCTATAATAGTTTTATCAGTAGTAATTTTTGCTTTATTAATGCTCAAACCCCCGGCCTGCCACAATTTCCGAGCTTCCCCCTTGCTTGGAAAAATTTGAGTGTCGGCTAAGAAAGAAACGATATCATATCCTGCATCAATCGTACTTCTTGCAACCCCGATACTCGGAACACCTTCCATGACTTGTAATAATTGCTCTTCACTCAAGCTTTGCAATATTTCAGTAGTTGCATTTCCAAAAAGAATTTCAGATGCTTTTACAGCAAACTCAAAGTCATCTTTGCTATGTACAAAACAAGTTAGTTCTTCAGCTAACTTTTTTTGAATCGCTCTTTCGTGCGGTGCAGCTTCTTGTTTTAATAATAAAGCTTCCATTTCTTCTATTGGCAAAAGTGTAAAGATCTTGATCCATTTCTTTGCGTCTTCATCACTTGCATTTAACCAGAATTGATAAAACTGATAGGGGGATGTTTTCTTAGCATCTAACCACACATTTCCTTTTTCTGTCTTTCCAAATTTACCGCCATCGGCTTTTGTAATAAGTGGACAAGTAAAAGCAAATGCTTCGCCCCCAGTTTTTCTACGGATTAATTCTGTGCCGGTTACGATATTACCCCATTGATCACTTCCACCCATTTGCAATTTGCAGTTACGGTTCTGATATAACCAGTAAAAATCGTATCCCTGCACCAATTGATACGTGAATTCAGTAAAACTCATCCCGGTTTCGCCCTCCAGCCTTTTCTTTACACTATCCTTCGCCATCATATAATTCACTGTAATATGCTTACCCACATCACGAATAAAATTCAAGAAACTGAAATCTTTAAACCAATCGTAATTGTTGACTAATTCAGCTGCGTTGGGTTGATTATTATTAAAGTCCAGAAATTTTGACAACTGTTTGCGAACCCCTTCCTGATTGAATAGTAGGGTTTCTTCACTCAATAGATTTCGCTCTTCACTTTTACCACTGGGATCGCCTACCATTCCGGTAGCTCCACCCACTAATGCAAAGGGTTTATGTCCTGCACGTTGCAGGTGCACCAACAATAATATGGGAACTAAACTTCCAATATGTAAACTATCTGAAGTAGGATCAAATCCGATATATCCAGATACCATTTCTTTTTCTAACAACTCTTTTGTACCCGGCATGATATCCTGAATCATACCCCTCCATTGTAATTCTTCAATTAAATGCATCTTCCAATCTATTTGCGCAAAAGTAATTACTTCATTTGGTTGACTATTGAATTTTAATCAACTAAAGCAGATATTTTTGCTCAAATACAAAAGGTTTATGAAAAAGGTTGGTGATGGTACACGTATTTTAAATTTTCTGATGGACGGATTCCTTGTTTTCTGGCTCAGCTTTGCAGTATTTAAGTATTGGAATTTTTATGTGGTGAATTGGCATTTTAAACCCATTAATTTCTGGTGGTTTATTGCTGGTGTATTGCTGCTCTATTATAGCTTTTTTGAAATCATTTGGGCCAGAACGCCAGGTAAATGGTTATCAGGTTGCAAAGTGGTGAACAAAGATGGAGGAAGGCCTAGTATATGGCAAATTTTTGGTCGTAGCTTTTTAAGACTTATTGTGATAGACTTCTTTTTCAATGCTTTCTGGGGTAAACCTTTACATGATCAATGGACAAGCACAGAAGTGGTTGAAAACTGATTTATGCAGCAGATTGATTCATTCCTGAAATCGCAACTAAGGGCACAGGCATTACTTTACATTTGCCGCCTAGAAATTCTAATATTTTTCGAAACTCATTTTATTTATGGCAAAAATTGCTATCAATATCGCAACAGGAAGTTTACAGCAAGCAGAAATGATTGTAGGAATTGACCTAGGTACCACGAATAGTTTAGTGGCAATTATACATCCCGAAACCAAGCAGCCAGTAGCATTACGCGAATTTAATACCAGTAGTCTGGTTCCAAGTATTGTGCATTTTGATGAATTTGGAAATCCAACAGTTGGTGAACAAGCAAGAGCATTCTTAGAGTTAGATCCTCAGAATACCATTTTTAGTGCCAAACGATTAATGGGGAAAAGTTATAAGGATATCAAAGAAAATGCAGGATTTTTTGCCTATAAAGTAATCGATGATGATACTGAAAGTCTGGTAAAAGTGCAGGTGGGCAACCAATTTTTTTCACCCATCGAATTATCATCTTTTATTTTAAAAGAATTAAAACAGAGAGCAGAACATATTTTAAAAACGCCTGTCACAAAAGCAGTAATTACAGTTCCCGCATATTTTAACGATGCGCAAAGACAAGCTACCCGTGATGCTGGAAAGTTAGCAGGTTTAGATGTGATGAGAATTGTGAATGAACCCACTGCTGCAAGTTTAGCGTATGGCTTAGGAATGAATCAAGAGGAAGAAGCAACTATCGCAGTATATGATTTGGGCGGAGGAACTTTTGATATTTCTATCCTTCATATCAGCAATGGAATCTTTGAAGTATTGAGCACTAACGGAGATACTTATCTTGGTGGTGATGATCTTGATAGAACCATTATGCAGCATTGGTTAAGCGAAGTTGGAATTACAATTGAAGAATTGCATGAACATAAAACATTAGCTCAGGGTTTGCGATTAAAAGCGGAAGAAGCAAAAAAACATTTGAGTACACATGAACGTTTTTCAACTGATTGGAACGGCGAAGTTTTAAGCATTTCAAAAAATCAATTTGAATTATTAATCCAGCCCTTGGTTGATAAAACAATTGATTGTTGTAGGCGAGCCCTTTCTGACGCGAAACTGAGTCCTGACGCGATTTCTACGATCGTGATGGTGGGAGGATCTACACGTGTTCCAGCAGTGAAAGATGCTGTTAGTACTTTCTTTGGTAAGCCAGTGAATGATCGTGTGAATCCTGATGAAGTGGTGGCATTGGGTGCTGCTATTCAAGCAGATATTTTAGCTGGAAATAACAAAGATTTTTTATTACTGGATATCACTCCACTGAGTTTGGGAATTGAAACCATGGGCGGGTTGATGGATGTATTGATCCCAAGAAATTCTAAAATTCCAACGAGCGTTGGAAGGCAATATACAACGCATAAAGACGGACAAGGAAGCATGCGTATTTCTGTTTTTCAAGGGGAGAGAGATTTGGTAAAAGACAATCGAAAACTAGCAGAATTTAATTTAACAGGAATACCTGGAATGCCTGCAGGTTTGCCGAAAGTAGAAGTGCAATTTTTAATTGATGCAGATGGTATTTTGGTGGTGAAAGCAAAAGAATTGCGGAGTGGTATTGAACAAAGTATTGAAGTGAAACCTCAATTTGGATTAACGGATGAAGAAGTTGAAATCATGCTGATGGATAGCATCACAAATGCAAAAGATGATATGCAAATTCGAGCATTGGTGGAAGCAAGAACAGAGGCGGAGCAGATTTTAGATGTTACTGAAAAATTCATTGGTAAAAATCAATTGCTATTAACCCAACAAGAAATATTAGATACTGCCGCGGCCATGCAATCCTTACAAATGGCGTTGACAATGGATGATAAAAACCTGATTCAAACGAAGATTGAAGAATTGAATGAAGTATCCCGACCATTTGCTGAAAGGGCGATGGATGCAGCTGTTAGCGGCGCTTTGAAAGGGAAAATTATTTAATCTTTTAGTTGCATCCAGCGTTGAACATATTTTCCTAAAATATCGAATTCGATATTTACAATGGAACCAGTTTGCACTTCGTTGATACTGGTATGTTCGAAAGTGTAAGGGATAATGGCAATGCTGAAATGATTACTATCCACATTAAAACAAGTAAGACT
>Ga0194061_1001996_pt1 | contig 11441 bp, 10 predicted proteins | sample SepL2221m_MetaG_FD_163423 | JGI IMG/M metagenome (GOLD analysis project Ga0194061, IMG submission 163423) | Anoxic zone freshwater microbial communities from boreal shield lake in IISD Experimental Lakes Area, Ontario, Canada - Sep2016-L224-21m | ecosystem: Environmental > Aquatic > Freshwater >...
TACTGATATTGTTCAATTAAGTTGTAAATCTTTGCTGTAGTTTATTTGTTGTAATACTTCATGACACGCGATATTCGTATTGGTTTTGCAAATTCTGTCGGTAATACGCCCCTAATTGAAATTGAGTCTCTATCGGCAGCAACAGGTTGCACGATCCTCGGTAAGGCGGAGTTTCTCAACCCAGGGGGAAGCGTTAAGGATCGAGCGGCTCTATATATGGTACTAGAGGCGGAAAAAGCAGGAACGCTCAAGGCGGGTGGCGCGATCGTGGAAGGTACGGCAGGTAATACAGGCATTGGGCTGTCTTTGGTTGCTAATGCACGCGGTTATCGCAGTGTGATCGTGATGCCCAGCAATCAATCTCAAGAGAAAATCGATTTGTTGCGAACATTAGGCGCTGAGGTGGAGCTAACTAACCCTGCGCCTTTTAGTAGTCCCGAAAATTATTATCATGTGGCTCGTAACCGTGCTGAAGAAATTGAAAATGCTTTTTGGGCAAATCAATTTGAAAATCTGTCTAATTCTGACGCGCATTACTATACGACTGCGCCCGAAATTTGGCGGCAAACTGGTGGTGAACTGGATGGAATTGTGATGTCATCGGGGACTGGCGGCACGATTGGCGGGGTAACAGCTTATCTCAAGGAGCAGAATCCCAACATTGCGACTTATCTAATCGATCCCACTGGTTCGGGTTTGTACAGTTACATGACCACGGGCGAGTTTAAAGCCGAGGGCAATTCGATTACAGAGGGCATCGGCATTAATCGCGCTACCGCTAACTTTAATCGCGCCAGACTAGATGGCGCTTTTCGGGGAACCGATCAGCAAGTAATCGAGATGTCGCAATATCTACTGAAGCATGATGGTTTGTTTGTCGGTAGTTCAGCAGCATTAAACGTAGTTGGTGCGGTGAAGCTAGCTCGAAAACTTGGTAAAGGTCACACGATCGCGACAATTCTCTGTGACGGCGGCGGTCGATATCAGAGCCGAATGTATAACCCACAATGGCTAGCGGAAAAGGGATTAACACCTGTGGTTAAGGGCTTGGAGTTTATTGATGACTAGTATCAAAAAATATCGCCGTATCGGTGTCGGTGTGATCTGGGATCGCGATCGCCAACGCATCCTGATCGATCGCCGCCTACCTGAAGGCGAACTGGCAGGGTATTGGGAATTCCCAGGGGGCAAAATTGAGCCTGATGAGGAAGTGAGGGATTGCATCAAACGGGAATTACAGGAAGAGCTGGCGATCGAGGTGGAGGTTGGAAATCACCTGATCACCGTCGATCATGAATATGAAACTTTAAAGGTGAGCTTAATTGTGCATCACTGTAAACTCATATCGGGCGAACCACAGGCGATCGCCTGTTCAGAAATTCTCTGGGTGACAGTGGATGAGCTAGACAGATATCAATTACCCGCCGCTAATTATCAAATTGTTGAGGCTTTAAAATCGCGATCGGCAGATCAATTACTATAAAATTTTTATGTTAACCCATGAAAACAGACAAATTATTTTACCGAATCTTCTTAAGTGAACCAAGCTTAATTGCCGAATTATTATCGGACATACCCGAAAATTGCCAATTTGAATATAGCGCTCCAGTTGTGAAGGAAAAAGAAATTCGCTTGGATGGAGTGCTAACGCCCATTAGCGACAATCCAGATCTACCAATCGTCTTTCTCAAAGCACAAATGCAACGCGATCCAGAATTTTATAGCCGTTACTTTAGCGGCTTATTTTTGTATCTGCATCAATATAAAGTCACGAGACTATGGAGGGGTTTGCTTATATTGCGCGATCACAATCAAGATTTAGGCTCAGCAAGAACCTATCAAACTCTACTTAACGAGCAAGTCCAAAGATTATATTTAGATGATTTATTAACCGAAACAGACCTAAGCCCTAATTTGACTATATTAAAATTAATTGTAACTCCTGAAACTCAAGCGGTATCACTAGCCCAGAGCATTTTGACTAATCTGGAAACTGCTGAAGCATTTCGGCAAAAACTAGATTTAGTAGAGGCTATACTGGTAAATAAATTTCCGAAACTAAGCATAGAAGAGATTCAAAAAATGCTCGATCTTAGAGAAGCCGATATCACTAAAACTCGTTTTTATCAGGAAGTATTGCAAATCGGTCGCCGCGAAGGTGAACAGATCGGTCGCCGCAAAGGTGAACAATTTGGTTTACAAATCGGAGAAGCCAAGATGGTGATCCGTCAGTTGACGCGCCGTTGTGGTAATCTCACGCCTTCTCAAGTGCAAAAGGTGCAATCGCTATCTCTACCCGAACTTGAGTCTCTGGGCGAATCATTGTTAGATTTTCAAAATGTATCTGATTTAGAGAATTGGTTCAAGGCAATATAGAGCGAGCAAGATGTTTTCGCTTATTTATCACATTTTTATGACCGAAGACATCAATGTTGAACAAATAGCCACTGAGCTATATCAAGAAGCAGTTAGTAACTTTGAAAGCGGCAATTATCAACAGGCGATCGCCCTGCTCGAACGCGCCCGTGCTTTAGCTATTTTCGATTCGCGATTGGGAGGCGATATTCTGATCTGGTTAGCCAATTCCTACGACGCGATCGGAAAAACAGAAGAAGCGATCGCTATGTGTCGCAGTCTTAAAAAGCATCCCATTGGCGATATTCGCAAATCAGCAAAATATATGTTGGGGATTTTGACCGCGCCGCCCCTTAGCAAACTAGAGGGTGTGACCTCCGAAGTACCGATTTTAGAGTCGCCTGATACCTATCAATCTAAGCCAGTAGCCAGAAAGACAAGTCAAAATAGCAAAGATCAAAAGCCTTTTCGCGAAGTTTCCCTTGAAAAGCCCAATACCGACAACAGCAATGGTATTTACAACTTTCTAGGATTGGCGATCGCTGTTTTTTTAATAGTCCTAACTTACTTTGCTATTGCCAAATAATACCAAAACTAAAAATGGTTGCGCCATTTTTAGTTTTGAAAACGTTACTGGGTTTGGTTTTCAATTCACAAAAGTGTTGTCACATTTTTGTGAATTGGTATAAGTACTCAAAAGAGAGTTGCAGCGCTTCGCGCTGCAACTCTCTTTTATTTGGGAATCCATAATGATTCAGTGCTGCAAACAGCAAACCCAAAAATGAATGGTATGCTAACCTATACTTTTGTTAAGTAAAATAAAGCAAAATTCAAACTTTATCGATCAGTTTTAACTTGTCGAATAAATTTCAACTATCTTCTGGGAGTAAATGGAGTGATGAGGAAAGCGATCCCCGCACAATGGGTTAATTTAGGAATGCACCTAGTTTCAATGGTGTTTGGTTTATTTGGTCTAGTTTTTGTACTACCGAATACCACGTTTATTGAAAGCCTCTCTGAAACTGGTTTACAAGTCTTTTCATGGGGAATGCAAAATGGTGGTGCATCCTATATGATTTTTGGGGCGATCGCCGCATTCTTGTATGGGAAAGAAACTATTGGACTGAAGAGAACACTTGCTTTTTGCATACCTGCGATCGGGCTTTCATTAACCAGTGAACTACTTGGGACTAGTACAGGTTTTCCCTTTGGTGCTTATTCCTATCTGAGCGGATTAGGGTACAAAATCGCCGACTTAGTACCATTTACGATTCCTCTTTCATGGTTTTATATGGGGTTTTCCGCCTTCCTTGTTTCAACAACAATTCTCCGCTTCGGTACTGGCTTTGGGCAAAGGATTGGGGCCATATTCCTTGGTGCTTTAATGTTAACATCTTGGGATTTTGTCCTTGATCCCGCCATGAGCCAGACTCCATATCCTTTCTGGGAATGGCATCAGGCAGGTGAGTTTTATGGAATGCCTTACCAAAACTTTATCGGCTGGATGGGTACTGGCGCGTTATTTATGACCGTTGCTTCCCTAATCTGGGGTCGTCTTAGCCAGCCCATTCTTAATCGCCGCCAAATTCTGTTTCCATCAATTATGTATGCAGGAAACTTTGCGTTTGCCTTAATTCTCAGTTTTAATGCAGGATTTTATGTTCCTGCCATACTAGGGCTTATGGTCGGCGCATTACCTTTGGCGCTACTTTATTTCACAACTCCTGTTGGTGATTTGCCAGAAAAGTTGACCGCTAATGACTCGACAAATACACCTATGGTCATCCCTGTAGTAAATGTTGAACAGCCTACAGAAACAATCGCTACTCATTAGAAAATATCTCCAAACAAAAAAGTAGATGATTGCTTTGCAATCATCTACTTTTTTATTTGCCTTGCAAAGCTTTTAATTCCCTCAAAATTACCATCAAGCCTTTGTTTTGATGATCGATTTGCTCAGAAATTTTGTCTATGCGCTGACTCATCGATTTGATGACATTATCCTGATGCTCTATTTTCGTGTTTAGATCGTTAAACCTAGCCACAACCTCACGCTGAATTAAGTTTTCGATCCCTTGTACTAACAAAGTTTCGGTCGATGTGAGGCGATTCATGACCATTTGCATACTAGGCTCATCGTCCTGCTGCGTTTCAGTCGTCGCATTAGATGAAGTAGTAGGCTTAGTAGTAATGCCTATAGACTGAGACGTATCGGCTTTCAGAAAACTTTGAATACGAGAAACCAATACATCGGCTTCAAAGGGCTTTTCGAGAAAATCAAACTCGGTGAATGGCTCAGGTACATGCTCAGTAACTTGTTCCTTTAGCCCAGAGATCATGATTACAGGCACATTCTGCAAACCATCGACACGGCGGATCGCCTGCAAGGTTTGGTAGCCATTGTATTTGGGCATAACGAAGTCAAGCAAAATCAAATCGGGAAATGCTTTTCGAGCTGCATCTAGCCCTGATTTACCATCGCTTGCTTCTAAAACATCATATTTCCCCGCCAAAATGCTTTTGACCATTTTGCGGATCATGATGCTGTCATCGATTACCAGTACTTTCTTTGCAGCCATGGGTTTGAAGAATCCGCCCCAAATATGTATGCGAGTCCATCATATTACATCACAAAACTCGTCTGGTTAAAATATTTTCTGGACAATTTAACCGCGCTTAGCTGCGATTATCGTTTCGCTGAGGGCAACCCATTGATTAACATCTAGATCCTCAGCGCGGACTTGTCCATTAATTCCCATTGATTCTAAAATTAGAACTAAGCGATCGCGATCTATTTCCGCGATGAGATTATTACGAAGCATCTTGCGTTTTGTGGCAAAACCCATTGTCAGTAACCGATCTAAGAACTTGGGATCGCTGGCGGGAGTGATGGGCGGACGAGGAATGATACGGATTACTGCGGAATTTACCTTGGGTGGTGGATAGAATGCGGCGGCGGGAACATCGCAGACAAATTGGCAATCAGCGAGATATTGAATTTTGACGCTGAGGGCATTGTAGGCTTTGTGTCCAGCTTTTGCAGCTAGGCGATCGCCGATTTCTTTTTGGACTAGTAGAACAATTTGCTCAAACTGTTGAATCGGTTCAGCGAGAGTTCCTAGTAACCTTTTGAGAATTTCGCCTGTGATATTATAGGGAATATTAGCGATAACTTTGTTTGTTCCCACAGGGAGGGGAATATCAAGAATACTACCTTCGATCAGATGAAAATTTTTCTGATGCATGGTTTTACGAAGTTTTTCGCAAAGATCCCGATCAATTTCGACAGCGGTGAGTGATTCGACAAAGGGCAGAATCAAACGGGTGAGATTACCTGTTCCCGGTCCAATTTCTAAAATGCGATCGCTTGATTGCAATTTCCCTGCTCGCAAAATCTTGTTTAAGACCGCATCACTCCGTAGCCAATGTTGCCCAAATTGTTTACGGGGACGGATTTTACTAGATGCTTGGCTAGATTCATAAACAGGTTGATCGGGAGTTGACATTGGCGATCGCTTACTAAACTAATTAAACCAATGTACTATAGCGCCTGCCGCTAAAGTATCATCATCAAACCACTATCGCTAAACCACTATCGCTAAACAGTTAGCGCTGAATGTGCCAAGCCTATCTTCCGCCTTTACAATCCGTCCCGCACATTCGAGAGATGTTGGTCATGTTGCCGACATTCTAACTGAGAGTTTTTATCGGAATTACGATCATAGTGACGACCATCACGATCGTAAAGCTAACTTTTGGCAACGCGGCTTTATCGATTGGGTCTTTCCCCTTTTGCGCTACGGCATCATTCTCGATCTTGGTAGTCGCTTTGATGAACAAACACCTTTTTATACTTGCATTGTCGCAACCCACAAGACTAATCAATCTCAAGCGATCGCTTCCCTAGAGATTTGTATGCGCTATGTCCCGACCAAATCTCATCCCAAATTTTGGTTAGTTCGAGAAACACAGCAATATCCTTATATTTTTAATCTGGCGGTACATCCTCAGTGGCGACGGCGCGGCGTGGCAAAGCAACTTTTGTTAGCAGCCGAGAAAACTGTAAAACAATGGGGGTTTTCGCGCTTGTATATGCATGTACTGGAAGACAATCAGCCAGCGCGTGGTCTTTATGATCGCTTTGGTTATCGACTGCATAGCCACGAAGGTAATGTTAGTTATTGGCTATTAGGTCGCCCCCGACGTTTTTTATTACAAAAAAAGTTATAGGCTGAGGGAACCGCAAAGCGTCTGCCTCAGCTTCGAGCTACAATAGCTGATGTACCGAAATAATTTATCAAGAGTACGTCTGCCAACTATGACCATTGCAACCGATATCCCTATCCCCACAGAGCCTATTATCACTGACAGAGCAAATAGCCAAAGCTATCAAATGGCGCAAGCAGCCGCGATCGCTGCGGATGATCGCAAGGGAGAGAATATCGTTTTGCTAGCGATCGGTGAAGTCTCGACTTTGGCAGAGTATTTTGTAATTGCTACTGGATTTTCTAAGGCGCAAGTGCGGGCGATCGCTAGTTCTGCGGAAGAGGCGATCGAGATCGAGTTTGGACGTAAACCCCGAAACATCGCAGGCGAGCAAGATGGCACATGGGTATTGCTAGACTACGGCGATCTGATTGTCCATGCAATGATGGCTCAAGAACGTGAATATTATGATCTAGAAGCATTCTGGGGACATGCCCCAAAGTTGCAGGTTATTGTGCCATCTCCTGAAGGAAAAGATGAGGGAAACAGTTTAGTGAATTAAAACCGATTTTATTGATTTACGTTCACAAAAAAATAGGGTTGTGTGGCTTTGCCACACAACCCTATTTTTCTTTTTGCGGTAATACTAGACAGCCGCGAAGTTCGCAGCAACGAAATCCCAGTTAATTAACTTGTCAACGAAATTAGCCATGAAGTTAGGGCGGCTATTCTGGAAGTCCAAATAATAAGCATGTTCCCAAACATCCATAGTCAACAAAGGTACTTGACCTTCGTGAATTAGAGGATTTTCTGCATTAGGAGTCTTGGTAACTTTCAATGTACCGCCTTCAGCAACCAACCAAGCCCAGCCGCTACCGAACTGAGTAGCACCAGCATTTTTAAATTCTGTCTTAAAGTTATCCAAGCTACCAAAGCTAGCATTGATTGCTTCCAACAAAGCACCAGTAGGTGCGCTACCGCCAGCAGGAGAAATCCCATTCCAATAGAAAGTGTGATTCCAAACTTGAGCAGCATTATTAAAGATGCCAGCCTTACCTTCCTTGTAGCTAATCTTGATCACTTCTTCTAAGGTTTTGTCAGCAAGATCAGTATCTTTAATCAGATTGTTGAGGTTGGTTACATAGGCTGCGTGGTGTTTACCATAATGAAATGATAGAGTGTCAGCAGACATACCCACAGCAGCAAGAGCGTCTTGGGCGTAGGGTAAAGATGGGAGTTCAAATGCCATTGTTGTTTAACCTTTTAAAGTTTGAGTTGATTTCTAAGCTTTAAGTATTGTTACGATTATAGGCTAGATTGTAAATCGTAGCCACTGTTACAACCTGTTACAAATTTGTCGTTTTGGCGATCGCTACCCAGCAAAAAACAAAAGCATTAAAAACAAAAGCGGCCGCTTTTGTTTAAATCTACGAAGTAGCTAGCGTACGACGCTTCGTTACCATTCGGAAGGCTTCGATAATATCGCCCTCCTTCCATGTCGAGAACTTAGCAAGCGAGATACCGCACTCAAATCCAGAGGCGACCTCCTTCGCATCATCCTTGACACGTCTGAGCGAATCCAGTACGGCTGAATGCACAACCTCATTGCCACGCTTAACGCGGACATTACAGTTACGTTGCAACTTACCGTTCTGGACATAACAACCAGCCACAGCACCCTTACCGATCGCAAAGATGGCGCGAACTTCAGCTTGACCAAGGTATTCTTCGATCATTTCAGGATCGAGCAAGCCTTCCATCGCATCTTGGATATCTTCCAAAAGCTTATAGATGACGTTGTAATCACGGAAATCAACACCCATCTCATCAGCAGCCTGTCTAGCACCTGGAGCCATCGAGGTGTTAAAGCCTAAGACTACAGCCGAGCTAGCTGCTGCCAAACTGATGTCGTTCTCGGTGATCTCACCAGGGGCGGATAGGAGAATGCGGAGTTGGACTTCGCGCTGAGGTAGTTGCGCCAAAGAGCCAAGAATAGCTTCGAGTGAACCTTGGACATCGGCTTTGAGGATAATGTTGAGTTCTTTGAGGTCGCCTTCTTTGACCTTTTCGGACAGAGTACCAAGGGTGACACGACGAGAAGCCATTGCTTGTACCAAGCGAGCTTGACGTTGATCCATCGTCCGTTGATCGGCGATCGCTCTCGCCACTTTCTCATCAAGATAGACTTCAAACTCATCACCCGCCGCAGGGACATCGCCCAAACCGAGGACTTCCACCGCAAAGGATGGTGAAGCTTTGCCAACTCTTGTGCCGCGATCGTCAACCATCGCCCGTACTTTACCAAAGGCTGCACCAGCAACAAAGATATCGCCGACACGCAATGTCCCGTTTTGGACAAGTAATGTCGCCACAGGTCCCTTCGCCTTGTCGAGGTGAGCTTCAATAACCGTACCTTTAGCAGTACGGTTAGGGTTAGCTTGTAAATCTTCAACTTCAGCAACCAACAGGATCATTTCCAGCAAGGTATCAAGGTTCTCGCGGCGGATCGCGCTGACGGGAACCATGATTGTGTCGCCGCCCCATTCTTCGGCAATCAGAGAGTATTCAGTTAACTCTTGGCGAATGCGATCGGGCTGAGCTTCAACCTTATCAACTTTGTTAATGGCAACCACGATGGGTACTTTGGCCGCACGCGCATGGCTGATCGCCTCAATAGTTTGAGGTTGGACACCATCATCAGCAGCAACTACAAGTACCGCAATATCCGTTACCTTCGTACCCCGCGCACGCATGGCGGTAAAGGCTTCGTGACCAGGAGTATCAAGGAAGACGATCTGTTGTTTCTGACCGTTATGCTCAACATCAACATGATAAGCACCGATATGCTGCGTGATACCGCCTGCTTCACCTTGAGCAACCTTGCTCTTACGAATCGCATCAAGAAGAGTGGTTTTACCGTGGTCAACGTGACCCATGATTGTAACCACGGGAGGACGGCGTTCCAGTTTATCAAGATCGGCAACATCGATCATCTCCGTCTTGAGCGCTAACTCAATGACTTCAGGCGCATGAACCTCATATCCCAATTCAGTTGACACCATTTTGGCAGTGCCAACATCAAGGGTTTGGTTGATATTTGCCATGATCCCCTTCATAAACAGGGTACGAATTACCTCTGTCTCCGAAAGAACTAAACGCTTAGCCAATACCGCAACGGTCATGCCCTCTTCGATCTCCACCGATGTTGGTTTTTCGGGAATGACTTCGACTTGCTGATGACGGCGATCGCGACTTGGTGCAGATCTTTTGCCCTTTTGAGTCGGCTTAATATCAGCCGCCATCGTTGGCTTCGATGGCACTGCTGCTGCCTTGGGACGCGCCGCAGGACGAGCGAGCGACAAACTGATCTGTGCTAGCTCAGCCGCAGCGTCTAGATCCGCCTCATCATCATCGTCAGCAAAGTCGCGGAGATAGCGCTTGGGCTTATTCAGGCGATTCTTTTCTTTAAGCTCTAGTAAATCCTTTTCTTCCTCTTCCTTGGATTTGCCCTTACGTTTACTTGCCTTACCTGGAAGAGTTGGTTTTTCGAGAAGTTCAGGTAGCCCTGGATTGAATGCATTACCAGGCTCTGGCTTTTTCGCATTTTTGTCAGCAATGACGGGCTTCTCAGGCGCACGCATCAAAGTTGGCATCGGTGGACGCAAATTATGCGGTGGTTCTGTCGGAGCCGTGATCCCACGCTCGATTAGTACCGAGTCCTTGACCAGTTTAGGCGAGCGACTCGGTGGTCTTCCGCCTGAAGGCGCTACAGCAGGTTCGACAGGTTTGTTCAGTTTTGGTCTTTCTGGTCTAGGGGTTTTGATAACATCTTGCTTGGGGGCAGATTTTGTCTCCTGCTCAGATCCACTGGCAATCTTGGTTTCAGTCTTGAATTGTTCCGCCCGACCATTTGCTGCACCATTCGTAATTTTGGCAGAACCTTTGGTTTCATCGGGCGGTCTGGCTGCGGGTGGTTTTGGGACAACTACGGCTTTAGGCGCAACTGCAACAGGTGGTTTCGGGCGTTCGGGGGCGACGGGTTTCGGGGCTTTCACCTGTGGTGGCGGTGAAACACTCATCAATGACTGTTTCGGTGTGGCGGCTGGGCGTTCTGTTTTTTCCGATGGGGGGCGATCAGCTCTGTCTTTGAGAGGTTCTTTGGCAATATCTTTGCGAACAGCATTAGCCGAGCCAGCATTAGCGGCTTTAACAGGCACAGGTACAACTTTTTCTGAAGCCTTGGCTGTACTCGAAGATGGATTAATTGCAGGTGCATTAGGATGCGAGACCAACTCGATCTTCGCCGCTGGCTTTGGTTCGATCTTAGCTGATGGCTTGGTATCTGGCTGATTTACAGCGATCGCCTGAGGTGGGACTGGTGGGGTCAATGCTGGTTCTGTTGTCAATTCTATTTTAGATGCAGAGTTAGGAGAAGATGCTGACGCAGGACTGTTTACGGATTTGCCGCTATCTGATACAGATTGGCGGTTGGGAGGCGTGACTAACGATGAAGCAGGGGGCATGGGCGAGAGATGATTAATAACAGGAGTTGGAGTAGAAGGCTCTAGGCTAGGCTCAGCGATCGCCCTAGGTGGACTTATCGGTGGGGTCGCATTATGGGATGCATTATCGGAAGCGCTATCGGAGGCAGGAGGAGAATTGAGGCGGATAGTGGGCTTACTAACAGCAAGGATTTGCTGCTTAGCAGTACGAGCTTCAGATTCTTTGGTCTTGGCGGCAGCAGCCACCTTTTTCTCAGAAGCCTTGGGATCGCCAGCTTTAGGCTCACTAGTTTTTTTGTCACCAGTATTTGGATATGCTTGAGGGGCTTTGGCGCGTACCAACTCCGCCTCTGATTCTGTAATTGTACTACTATGACT
>Ga0194061_1001997_pt1 | contig 11441 bp, 8 predicted proteins | sample SepL2221m_MetaG_FD_163423 | JGI IMG/M metagenome (GOLD analysis project Ga0194061, IMG submission 163423) | Anoxic zone freshwater microbial communities from boreal shield lake in IISD Experimental Lakes Area, Ontario, Canada - Sep2016-L224-21m | ecosystem: Environmental > Aquatic > Freshwater >...
CAATCCGCGGCCCTTAAAAAGGCGCTGGCGCTGGGCGCTCACGTGGTCACCTTGCCCCAACTCCACGAAGGCAGCATGCGCAAAATTGACCGCCAAAACGCCAGTTTCTGGGCCGCCTGCCATACCACGTCGGGGCCGGACGCACTGGGTATGCTGGAGCGCCAGCGGGTTCGGACCTGGCTGAAAAACGGCTATGCCGCACTCGCCGCGCTGCCGTTAGGCTGAGAAGCAGCCCTGAATATCACCTCCACCGTGGTGCCCTTGCCTTCGCGCCCGCCGGTGAGGTCGAGGTCAGCACCATGGAGTTGGGCGATACGGTGGCAAATGGACAAGCCCAGTCCGGTTCCGGATTGATCGGACTGCGCCAGGCGAAAGAAACGCTCAAATACACGATTACGTTGTTCCTCGGGAATGCCTGGGCCATCATCGGTGACTTGGATGACAGGGTCTCCGTCGCGTCGAAAAACTTTGACATGGATTGCTGACTGACGCGGGGAATACCGGATTGCGTTGTCCACGAGGTTGGACACCAGCATGGCTATCAGATCGGCATTGCCCAGCGCCACAGGAACTGCCAGGTCTGCGTCCAGCTCCAAAGTGTGACCACGCTGAAATGCCTTGGGAGCCAGTTCAGCGCACATTTCTTGCACAACTTCACCCACATCGAGCGGTACCGGATCCTGCAATGGCTGGTCAGCGTCGAGACGGGCCATCGCCAGCAACTGCGATACCAGCCTGGAAGCACGCTCTACACCGCGTTGCAACTGGTCTAGAGCATGCTGACGGTCGCTATCGCTAGCGGCATTGCGCACCAGGAAAACTTGCGTCTGGATGGAGGCAAGCGGAGTTTTCAATTCGTGTGCGGCGTTCGCGGTAAATCGACGCTCTCCCTCCAGGCTATCGGCCATCTGGCGCATGAGCTTGTTTAGCGCCGAGATGATTGGCCGCACCTCCGTCGGGGACTGCGATTCATCCAACCCGACCAGGCTATCTGGCTTACGGCCATCAATTTCGGTGGCAAGGCTGTTCAGCGGTTGCAGTCCGCGTTGGATGGACAACCAAAACAGTACCAACAGCACCGGTAGTCCGATGGCCACCGGGCTGGCCAAATGCAGCGCGATGTTTCGTATCAGGCGGTTGCGCAAATCGTAATCCTCGGAGACCACCACACGGAAATCCCCATGGCGATCCCATACGCTAAAGTGCCGCCAGACCTGCCCGTGCGGGTCGCTTGACTCAGAAAAACCATCCCGCGCCGTCATCATGCTTTCAGGGGCGTTGGCGGAGCGAAGTATCAACAGTCCAGAACCATCCAAAACCTGGTAGCGCAAATTTCTCTCGTACTGGGAGTAAATGGCGCGTGTTACTGCAACTTCCTTAATTGCGGGAACACCCTGCGACCGAGCCCCAGAACGCCCCTTCAACCTTGCCAGCCGCTCGGGCAATTCAGGCCACTCATTGAAGACCTGCTGTAACTGCGGCGCCTTGCTCGGACCGGGAATCGACGCCGCATCGTCTTCGTCGGGATCGGTGACGCGCAACAGCGCAAGCCCCGTCTGCGCCAAATGCACGTCGAATAGTTCGTAGACTTCGTCCACACTGTCGCGAACGGTCAACCATCCAACGCCCGCGGTATAGGCCAAACTGGCCAACGTGAGCGCGAGCCATAGCCGTTGATTGAGACCGCGAAGCTGCAGGGAAATCACTCCTCGTGTGTGGCGACCAAGGTGTACCCAATGCCCCGTACGGTCTGCAGAGAAGTGGAGCCGATTTTTGCGCGCAAATTGTGAATGTGAACTTCGACGGCATTGCTATCCACATGGCTCTTCCAACCGTACATCGACTGCTCAAGTTGCCCACGGGTCAGCACCTTGCCAGCGGCCTCCATGAGCGCACGCAAGGCGCTGAACTCAAGCTTCGACACCCTAACCTGCTCGCCATTCTTGGTGAGCGTGTGCTTTTCAAGGTCAAGCCGTAGGGATCCAGACCGCATCACACCACTTTGGTGGCCAGAACGCCGCACCAAGGCCCGCAGCCTCGCAACCAGCTCCTCCATCTCGACCGTCTTGGTCAGAAAATCGTCGGCTCCCATTTCCAGGCAGGCGACCTTGTTGCGCATAGAGTCGGCGGCGGTCAGCACCAGGATGGGCATGGCATTGCCCTTTGTGCGAAGCGTGCGAATGACGTCCGCTCCACTGACTTTGGGAAGCCCGAGATCCAGAATCATCGCAACAAACTCCTGGGCGTCCAGCAAGTCCAAAGCAGCAACTCCGTCCTTAATCCAGGTGACAGCAAAGCCGGACTTTTGCAGTGCGGCCCGAAGCCCCGCGCCCAATAATGCATCGTCCTCAACAAGCAATACCTGCATCTACCAGGATCCCGCGCCACATTGATTCATGACTGAGATTATTCGAGCATTTGCGTATTTCCAACACAGTGAATACCCCAATGCGCAACAGCATGCACGATGCACCGCAGAGTAGGCAAACAGGGTGCGGTCGCACCATCCTTACAACGTCTTAATGTTGCGTTGACTTTCTTAACCCGTTGACCCTCAGCGCTGCTTACGCTCGGTTACTAATGTTTCAACCTTTGTACACATTGGTTGGATTGGACGAAACCGGGATTTAGGAATTTCCAGCATGACTCAACAGTGTTCGGTATCGGTTTGGCGCTGGTGCACAGCGGCATTGACGGCAGCTCTTCTAGGTTTACTTGCGGGTCAAAGCGCACGGGCGGCGGACCCCTTGATTGATGGGCGGGTGATTGGTGAAGCGCGCTGTACCGAATGTCATGACACCGAAAAATCACTCTTCGGGCACACCCAGCATGCCAGGGTGTTTCGCGAAAACCCGCGTAATGACACTGAAAGAACGGTCTGCGAGGCCTGTCATGGCCCAGGCTCCCTGCACGCAGTCGACACTTCTGACAAATCCAAGATCATCGGTTTCTCCAAGGAATGGGGCTCCTCCATCGAACGCCAAAATGGTCAATGCCTGACCTGTCACAAAGGCGGCCAACGTATGCATTGGCCCGGCTCGATTCATGAAACGAATAAATTGGCGTGCTCTGACTGCCATAACCCGATGGCGCGCTTCTCGGCAAATGGTCTGATGAAGAAGGCCGGCATCACGGAAACGTGCCAGTCCTGCCACCAGCAGCAGCGTGCGGAGTTTCGTAAGAAATCGCATATGCCGGTGCCTGAAGGCAAGATGACCTGCGTGGATTGCCATAACCCGCACGGAACCAGCGGCAAGCGCCTGCTCAAGGCCGACACGGTCAACGACCTGTGTTACACCTGCCACGCGGAGAAACGCGGCCCCTTCCTCTGGGAGCATGCCCCGGTGCGGGAGAACTGCATGAACTGCCACTCACCGCACGGGTCGAACCAGGACAAGCTGCTAGTGCAAACCCGCCCCATGCTGTGCCAGCAATGCCACAGTGGGCAGGGCGCCATGGGCCACCAGTTATTCGCGGCCAATACCCTGCCAACGAATATGACTGGGCTCAACGTTCCCGCTACCAATGCGAATGCGGGCAGCCGACGAACGATGGGACGGTCATGCCAGAGCTGCCACACCCAAATCCACGGTAGCAACAGCCCCTCGGGCGCACGCTTCCAGCGCTAACCTGATTGTGGAGATTGCACAAATGACACATTCCAAGAACACACGGAAATCACAGGTGACAGCCCAGCCCAAAGTGAAGCTGATCGTTGTCTGCATCGGAGCTGCGTTGCTCCAATGGGGAGCAAACTCAGCGCTGGCCGACTCGGCGGTCGGCGTCGATATGGCGAACGGAAATGCGCTCAACCCTCCGGGACGATCGTCCATGCCAAGGCCGCTTTCGGCGGATGGCGCGGACACTGTTCGCCGATCTCCCTCGGGCCAAATGTACGGAATTCCCTACGACACCAATGCCGAGACAAGTAAAACGCAGAGCGGCTGGGAGTACACCGGTGGCGTCGAAGCGGGCGTCCTTGGGGGTGATCCTGGCACCAGTAATGCCCTGTACCGAAAATACAAGGATTTGAAGACTGGTGGTTATCTGAACTACTTTGAGGTGGAGGCAGACAATCCGGGCACCGCACAATACATGTCGGCCTTTGGTGGTGGCGCGGGACAACGTGACCAGTTTTATGGGTTTCAATACGGCCGCTACAACGACTGGAAAGTCAAACTCTTTTACAACGAGACGCTGCACGTCTTTTCAGATTCTTACAAGTCCCTCTACAACGGAGCCGGTTCTGGCGATTTAACTCTGGCTGGTGGATTACAGCCCATGGGTGGCGCCAAGCCCATTCTCAGTGGCAACCCGACCGTGTTTCTCGCCCCTGCTGTGGCATGTACAGCCATCCTGCCATGCTGGCAGTACACCGGTGCCGACGGTGTATCCAAGATTTACTCCAATGCGGCGGCGGCGGCGGGAATTAACTGGACCGGCAGCGCAACCATCGCTGCGGGCACCGCGGTGTCTCCCAATTCGATTGCCGGAAATATCAATACCTACCTCAATACGGTGGATGCAACCACCGAGCTCGCCCTAGTGCGACAAAAGGCAGGCGCAACGGCCGAGATCAAATTCACCGACAACTGGAGAGGCTACTCCAGCTACACCCAGGAAGTGCGCAAGGGGTCTCGCCCCTTCGGCATGAACGAGAACAACTATACGGTGGAGATTGCCGAGCCAATCAACTATGTAACGCACGATTTTCTTGCCGGCATAAGCTATGCCGATACGCTGACACAAGCCAATATTCGCGCCTCCGCTTCGCTGTTTCGCAACAACACCAGCACATTGACGGTTCAGTTGCCCTGGTTGGCCGCAGCAACACCGCTAGGTGCCGTGCAGACCACTACGTTTGATCTGTATCCGGATAACCAGGCATTCAATGTCAAGGCTGAAGTGGCACGCAACCTGCCAGACCTTTTCAGGAGTCGTGTCACCGCCGTTGCCGCTGTAGGCTCATCGCGACAGGATGACACCCTGATGCTCCCCTTCACGCCCCAGGAGGCAGCGCAATTGCGCGCCGCCATGGGTGGGTCTTCGATTCTGCGGGTAAACAATCCGGGCTACGCGGTAAACACCGTAGATCTTGCAAACTGGGATGGCACCAATGGCTCGCCGCTGAGCCAGTCGACCGCCACCCAGCGCATCGATACGCGGCTACTGAATGTGGCGTTGTCCGCGCGGCCATCGGACCAGTTAAGCCTCAAAGGCGATGTTCGTCTCTATGAGACCATGAATCAGGGTGGCTATATCGCCTACAACCCGCTTACTGGCCAGTTCGGACGGGGCTTTCGCAACTCCACCACGTTTGAGGCGGTGGTTGGCAGCGCGGGTGACCCCGGTGCAGTGGGAGTTGGCTGCTACGCACTGCCCGGTTACCCGGTGGTGCCGGGATGCAAATTCAATGGCAATGTTGGAACAACCGGCCAGTCCACCAACAACCCTGCCAACGCACCTGTCTTTAGCCCGGCGAGGTCCGTCAAACAGACCAACTATGTAGTTTCCGCCGATTACGACGTGGGCAAAGGCATCAGCATCAATGGTACTTTGGAGCGCGAGGACCTTCATCGGACCTTCCGTGAGCGCGAAGAGACCTGGGAAGACAAAGTCAAAGTGGGCTACACCCACCGCGGATTTGAAGAGGCCACCGTGCGCCTTTCATTCGAGAACGGGCGCCGACGTGGCTCGGAGTATGAGTTCTGGCCGACCGGTGACTTCGGTACCGGGCTGCCAGGCCTGGACTGGAACACCATCGTGAGCCAGTACCTCAAACCGGCAGCCGCCGCTCCTGGCTGGACGGTTGCACCCGCCAGTCTGTCCGGTTATCTGGCACGGTACGCCTACGAGTCTCGTAAATACGACCAGGCTGATCGGGATCAGAAAGTAGCCAACGCCAGGTTGAACTTCAACCCCGCACCGGACGTGGATCTGGGCGTGTCAGTACAAAACAAGGACATCACTTATCCCAATTCGGTTTACGGCCTGGGCAAGGATCGCCTACTGTCGGTGAACCTGGAAGCGAACTACCAACCCTCGGCAGACAAGCAGATTTACGCTTACCTCTCCACCCATGAGGGTGCCAAGACCATGAGCGCGAACTCAGGTACCAATGCGGCAGGCGCCAACAATACCTGCATTTTTCCTGTCGGCACAGTACTTACGACCGAACAGGTCGTGCAGAAGTGCGCGCAGCAGGTCTGGTTGACCGCCTCCGACTGGGGTGCTGACAGCTTGGACCGCACCAATGTCTTTGGTGTCGGCTACCAGACCACCGTGGGCGGTGATATGCGCCTGGGACTCGACTATTCGTATGCAGAGAGCAAATCAGCCTTGCGCTACAGCTATGGGTCGAACGTGTTTCTTGCGGGACAGGCAGCGCTTGCGGGCACCGAATTCACCAACATGACACTGGCGCAGAACACGTTGTCGATGAATTTGCTGATTCCCCTGCAGAAGAAGGCGAAATTGCATGTTCTGTTCCGGCATGAAAGTGGAACTGTCAAAGACTGGCATTACGAAGGAGTTCCGCTGGGTGCCAGCGCTGCGGAAGGAAACGCCACGCTCGCCCTGGATTCAGGACCGCAGGACTACCACACCAACGTCATTGGTGTGATGTACCAATTTCTGTTTTGACCGCCCAGCACTCGTAGAAAGACACGAATTATGAGAGACAAAGTTGAGCAACTCCAGGGAGCGGTAAGCCATTTGGTATCGCTACTATTGGCCATACTGCTTGGGTTGGTAGTGTGTTCCCCCGCAAGCGCAGAAGATCCGGTAACGATTGCCACCACGGTTTGCGTAGCCTGCCACGGCCCTGACGGCAACAGCGTGATTCCCATGTTCCCCAAGATCGCGGGGTTGCAGGAGAGCTACATCGTCAAGCAGCTACGCGACTTCCAGACCGGTCGACGCAAGAGCGATGTCATGGCCCCTGTGGTCGCAGCACTCAAGCCCGAAGACCTTGCGCCACTTGCGCGGTACTTCAACCAACAAAAAATGACTCCTGGAGAAGAAGTCGACAAGAAAACCACAAGCCTTGGCAAATTGGTGTTCTTTGACGGCAACGAGGAGACTGGTGTTCCCGCCTGCGTTGGCTGCCATCGCCCCATGGGCACCGGGTTCCAGATCTATCCCCGCATTGGCGGCCAGCATTCGCAATACGTAGCGCAGCAGCTCAAGAACTTCGCCAGCGGGGAACGCAACAATGACGTCAGCCGCTTCATGCGGGTGGTCGCCAAGCGCATGAGTGAAGAAGAAATTCAATCCGTTGCAGACTATCTGGTCTCGCTCGACTCCAAATAACAACAAGTTCCATCAGGAAGTGGTCATCATGAATAAGCATTTAGCACTCTGGTTATTGGCACTATTGCCAGCCTTCGCCTTGGCGCAAACGCCGCCATGGTACGAAATCAAGGGCGAGTTCAAAGAAGCGCTCGAAGCCAAGGGCGACCCTGCACGTGGCAAGGCCGCGTTTACCCCGTGCGAAGGGTGTCACCGTGCCGACGCGTCCGGCCGCGCAAGTGGCGCCTATCCACGCATATCCGGGCAGCATGCCAGAGTATTGGTAAAACAGATCACGGATATCCGGGGGGGCAAGCGCTCGGTGTCCAAGATGGAGCCCTTCATTGATGACCATGTTCTGACCCCATTCAACATTGCCGACATTGCCGCCTACCTGCAGACACTCCCGGTACCGAACACCAATGCCAAAGGCCCGGGGACCCTGGTGGCGCGCGGAAAACAGCTGTATGAGAGGGATTGCGCCGACTGCCATGGCGCCAAGGGGGAAGGCGACGCCGCAAGTTTCTATCCCATGGTGGCAGCCCAGCATTACCGGTACCTCCTGCGAGAAGTCAATTTCATCCGCGACGGCGATCGGCGCAATTCCAATCCCGACATGGTGAAGGTCATCAAGTCCTATTCAGGGTCGGATCTCGAAGCAGTGGCGGATTACATGGCGCAATTTGCGCCGATACCGAAATAGTCGTTGCTGCGAATAGAATGTTCCGTCCGAACAGTATATTTTTTAGCAACTTTGATAGGAGTAGTACATGTTGAATACAACCACACATCGCCGCCAGTTTCTGAAGATTGGCGGCTCCGCTCTTGCGGCCATCCCCGTCATCGCATTGACCAGCAACGCCTTCGCCGCCCCGAACGCAGCTATGAGAACCGCCCTCAAGTACCAGGACAAACCGTTGGCAGAAAAGAGCTGTGCCAACTGTCTGCAATTTGTTCCAGGTGCCTCTCCCACTGCCAAAGGTGGTTGCAAGCTGATGCCCGGCGACACCGAGATCGCTCCGACGGGCTACTGCACCGCCTGGGTCAAGAAGGCGTAACGCCACGGGCCAGTCCCGGACACCCTTTCAGGGCCTCTGTTTTCGTTGGCGACGCAGGTTGCCCTGGAGTCGACACCCTTGAACACCACCGTTTATGCCGACCTGCCTCGCGCGGAGTCGGTGTGGCACGCGCCTTTTGCGGCGTCAGGGCACTTTGATGAGTTGCGAGCCGGCCCTTCCAAGGCCTCTGCGCTCGGCGCGAGCGCTCCTGATTCGATAGCTGGTGACGCACTATTTACGGCGCATTGGCGGCATTTCTTTGATGCCTGTGCGACCGATGGCGGGGGCGATCTGAGCCAACGTGCGGAACGTCTGGCACGCCAGATTCGCGACAATGGCGTGACCTATAACGTCTATGCGGATGAGGGCGGCCCGCAACGGCCCTGGTCGCTGGGGCTGTTTCCCCTCATCATTTCACCGCAGGGCTGGCAACAAATTGAAGCAGGCGTCACCCAACGCGTGCGCCTGCTGGACCGGGTCATGGCCGACGTCTACGGCCCCCAGGAGTTATTGGTCCAGGGCCTGCTACCGCCCGCTTTGGTACACGGACACCCGGGCTACCTGCGCTCCATGCACGGCGTGCAGCCCGTGGGCGGTACGCACCTCCATATTGCGGCATTTGATCTGGCGCGCGGGCCGGACGGCAACTGGTGGGTGGTATCGCAGCGCACGCAGGCACCGTCAGGCTTGGGTTATCTGCTCGAGAATCGGCTCGCGGTGTCGCGACTTTTCCCACAGAGCTTTGAAAGCTTGCATATTCAGCGCATCGCAGCAACCTACCGTGCCCTGATCGAAAGCATGAAAAGCATGTGTCCGGCTGGGCAAGATGCCCACATTGCATTGCTCACGCCCGGTCCTTACAACGAGACCTACTTTGAGCATGCCTACCTGGCCCGCTACCTGGGGCTGACCTTGGTCGAAGGCAATGACTTGGTGGTGCGGGACCAGCGGCTGTTTCTCAAAACCCTGCGTGGGCTGGTGCCGGTACATGGCCTGCTCAAACGTTTGGACGACCAATTTCTCGACCCACTGGAGTTGCGCGCCGATTCCACTCTGGGTGTGCCCGGCCTGCTGCAAGCGATTCGCGCTGGCCATGTGCTGGTGGCCAATGCGCCGGGCTCGGCGTTTCTGGAATCACCGGCGTTGCTGGGTTTTTTGCCGGCGCTATCACAATATCTGCTGGGTGAAGCATTGCAGTTGCCGGCGCTACCCACCTGGTGGTGCGGTGAACATTCGGCCATGGACGAGGTCATGCCACGGCTGGCAGAACACACTGTCAAACCGACCTACCCGGGCTCGACCATCCACGGCAGTTTTGAAGCGGTGCTCGGACGCACGCTTAACGTCAACGAACGGGAGCTCTGGGCACAGCGGATTGCCGCGCAGCCCGACAATCACACGGTGCAAGCCTATCTGCCGCTGTCCCAGATGCCCACCTGGCACAGCGACAACCTCGGTGGCAGCGTGGTGCCACGCTCGGTCATGCTGCGGGTGTTTGCGGTGTCGCAGGGCCCACAATCCTGGCGCGTCTTGCCGGGCGGGCTGGCCCGCGTCGCTGGCGGCAGCGCCGATGTGGCTTCCATGCAGTATGGCGGCAGCAGTGCCGACGTCTGGGCCATGACCACCGGCGACGTCGACAAAACCACCCTCTTGCAGCCGGCGTTGACGCCCACCGCGCTGGCCCAACGCAAGCGCTTGGTCACCAGTCGCGCTGCTGAAAACCTGTTTTGGCTGGGCCGCTACAGCGAGCGCGCAGAAAATTCGGTGCGCTTGGCAAGACTGACGCTGGAAGTGCTTAACGGCGAAGACCAGTCGCTGCAGCCACTTTTGACCTGGCTCGGGCGCATGGCCGTGATCAATACCCTGGTGCTTCCCAGCGTGCCATTGTTGACCTCGGCCCCCCAGGCACGCCGGGTGTTTGAACGCACATTGATCTCTAATTTGGGCTCCAGCGAGCAGGCCACCAGCGTCGGCTACAACCTGCGTGCGGTGCGTCTGGCGGGCGCAGCGGTGCGGGAGCGCCTTTCGCAGGAACACTGGAGTCTGATGCAGCGTGCGGAAGAGCACTTCTTTGAGAGCTGCGCGCAGCACATGGCGTCATCCGACTATTCGGCCTTGCAGGCGATGGCGGCACTCAAGACGGCCAGTGAACATCTGGTCGCGATGACCGGTTTGCAGACCGACCGCATGACGCGCGACGATGGCTGGCGCCTCCTGAGCATTGGGCGGCACATCGAACGCCTGGGTTTTTTGTCCTCCGCGCTGCGCAACGGGCTGGAGACCAAGGCCGTTCTATACAACGGTGGCTTCGAATCCATGGTGGCACTCTTTGACAGCACCATCACGTTCCAGGCGCAGTACCAGCAAAGCCGCGATATGGCAGCCCTCATGGACTTGCTGGTGCTGGACCGCGATAACCCCCGTTCACTCGCCTGGGTGGCGCACACGCTGCGCGGACGCCTGGCCAAATTGGCCGGTAGCGAGCCCAACCAGCTCAGCCTGCTGTCCTACAGCGTGCCAGACGCTGGCCTGTGGCAGCTTGATGCGTTGGCCAGCCCCAACGACGAGGGTCGCTATGAAGCCCTCATCAACTTGTTGCTTGACTGCGGTGAGGCGGCTTACCTGGTCTCGGAAGAAATCGGCGCCCTCTACTTCACGCATTCCGGTGATGGCGGGCGCAGCTTGGGGGCGTGATGCAGTTGCAAGTCACGCACGACACCCGTTACGACTACACGCCCGCGGTCAGTGTGGCCCAACACATCGCCTATTTGCAGCCGTTGACAACGTCGCGCCAGCAATTGCTGGGCCACCGAATGGTTGTCACCCCCGAACCCGCGCAGCAGCTGATCAGTACCGATATTTACGGCAATACCCGGCTGTTTTTTGCACTGCAAAACGCCCACACACAGTTGCAGGTGACGGCGTCCAGCATCGTATCGACCCAGGCGCCTGACCCTAGCCCCAGCGTCATCTCCTGGGAAGCGGTGCGCAACCACTTGCAATACAGCGCACGCGAGCCGTTTGACGCTGCCGCAGAATTTGTTTTCGCCTCGCCGCTGGCGCCACGCCATGCCGATTTTTCTGTCTTTGCAC
>Ga0194061_1001998_pt1 | contig 11438 bp, 11 predicted proteins | sample SepL2221m_MetaG_FD_163423 | JGI IMG/M metagenome (GOLD analysis project Ga0194061, IMG submission 163423) | Anoxic zone freshwater microbial communities from boreal shield lake in IISD Experimental Lakes Area, Ontario, Canada - Sep2016-L224-21m | ecosystem: Environmental > Aquatic > Freshwater >...
ACATCTGAATAAAGCTCACACCGTTCTGCGCCAATCGCATGGGCCAGAGCAACTGCCGATGTATCGCCCCCCCCCCGTCCCAGCGTCGTGATGTTGCCGGCCCGGTCGATCCCCTGAAAACCGGCCACGACGACGATGGCCCCGTTGGTGAGATCTGTGTTGATCGTCGTCGGATCGATAGTCACTATTGAAGCCCGGGTATGCTGTGAGTCGGTTATTATCGGTACCTGCCAGCCGAGATAGGCTTTGGCCTTATAGCCCATCGATGTAATGCAGAGCGCCAGCAGACCCACCGATACCTGTTCCCCGGCCGATATCAGAAAATCGTACTCGCGGCCGTTCTGGCCGGGACACATTTTATCGGCCATCTCGATCAGGCGGTTGGTCTCACCGGCTCTAGCGGAGATGACGACTACGATGTCGTTATTATCTTCATATGAATCGATGATACGCCGAGCAATTTTTCTGATTTCGTCCGGTGTGCCGACCGCCGTACCGCCGTATTTCTGAACAACACGTGCCATGCCGTTCTCCTGATGATAATTCTTTTGTTTACGGAAAAGTTTAAAAAAACCCGGCAGCCATGACTGCCGGGCAAGCGTATCAATATATCAGTTGCATGTAAAGATTATACCAGACCGTGTGCGACCATGGCGTCGGCAACTTTGATGAAACCGCCGATATTGGCGCCCAGCACGTAGTTGCCGGGGGCACCATACTCGTCCGATATTTCATAGCAGAGGTTGTGGATGTTCTTCATGATGTTTTCCAGTTTGACCTCGGTGTCCTCAAAGGTCCACGAGTCACGGCCGGCATTCTGCTGCATTTCAAGGGCGCTGGTGGCTACGCCGCCGGCGTTGGCCGCTTTACCCGGCCCGTAGGCAATTTTGGCGTCCAAGAAAACTTTAACCCCTTCAGGGGTTGTCGGCATGTTGGCCCCTTCGCCGACGGCGATGCAGCCGTTCTTGACCAGGGTGGCAGCGTCCTTGCCGTTGATTTCGTTCTGGGTTGCCGAGGGCATGGCTACCTGACAGGGAATATCCCAGATATTGCCGCCGGCAATAAACGTGGCATGTTTGTGGATGGCGGTATAATCCTGGATCCTGCGGCGCTCCACCTCTTTCAGCCGCTTGATAAGCGGGAGGTCGAGACCCTGCTCGTCAACGATTACGCCGTTGGAGTCGGAACAGGCGATGCATTTGCCGCCCAGCTGATGAATTTTCTCGATGGTGTAGATGGCCACGTTGCCTGAGCCGGAGACCAGGCAGGTCTTGCCGTCAAAGGAATCCTTACGGACTTTCAGTGCCTCGTTGATGAAGAATGTTGCGCCGTAGCCGGTTGCCTCGGTGCGTACCAGTGAACCGCCCCACTTCAGGCCCTTGCCGGTCAGTACGCCGGCTTCCCAACGGTTGGTGATGCGCTTGTACTGGCCGAACATGTAGCCGATTTCGCGGCCACCCACACCGATGTCGCCGGCCGGTACGTCGGTATGTTCACCGATGTGGCGGTACAGTTCGGTCATGAAGCTCTGGCAGAAGCGCATGACCTCATCGTCGGACTTCCCTTTGGGATCGAAGTCGGAGCCACCTTTGCCGCCGCCGATCGGCATACCGGTCAGGGAGTTTTTGAAAATCTGCTCGAAACCGAGGAACTTGATGATGCCCAGATAGACGGAAGGATGAAAGCGCAACCCGCCTTTGTAAGGGCCGAGAGAGCTGTTGAACTCAACCCGGAAGCCGCGGTTGATGTGCACCTTGCCCTTGTCATCCTGCCAGGGCACCCGGAAGATGATCTGACGTTCCGGCTCGCAGATGCGCTCGATGATCTTGCGCTCAAGGTATTCCGGATGTTTTACGACGACAGGTCCGAGAGATTCGAGGACTTCGAGAACCGCCTGGTGAAACTCGACTTCGCCCGGGTTACGTTTGAGGACATCCTGATAGATGACTTCAATTTTTTCGTCCAGCTTTGCCATGCACATTCCTCCCATGATTAAAAATTGTGCCATATATAGATAACAACAGTGCAAAATGCAAATAAAATAGTCAATAGTGCGGCAATAGTGTGCAGTATGGGCGCTTGTGAAGTCAAAAAATATGCTTTGCTGACGTTAAAATAATCATAATCGTCCCGCATATACTGCATGGTGACTAAAAAGTTGGCATTGGCCACATCAGTATCTGCCCCCGGAGTAATTGCTGCCCGGAGGATGAGCTCCGTCAGGTATCGTCCGATAGAGTTGGATTTCCGGTCAATTGCCTGTTATACTGCAGCGGTTAATTTACTCTCCCCCGGTTGGACGCAGCTGTGCTGCTTCATACAGATAGGTACAACCACCATGATGATTGCCATGTCAGTTTCACTCCCGTCCGGGACACCAGCGCGGCGACCGCTTCAGATGCGCGGGGGGGCTGCATGAAACGACCTGAAAAGCCGCTTTCCATCCTTTTCTCCGCCTCCGAGACTGCTCCTTTTGCAAAAGAGGGGGGGCTTGGTGACGTCGTCGGAGCGTTGCCGAAGTATCTGGCCCGTATGGGGCATGATGTGCGGGTGGTGCTCCCCCGCTACTACAGCGTGAATTGCGAAAAATATAATCTCAAGCTGCTCCCCGGCACGCTGGTTGTCCCCATGGGAATCATCGGCCACCAATATTGCGGCGTGTGGGAAGGGCGTCTGCCGGGAAGCGATATTCCGGTTTATTTGCTTGAGCATGAGGCCTATTACGGCCGCTCCGGACTGTATCAGCAGGATGGCGAAGGATACCTCGACAACGACAACCGCTTCGTGTTCCTCTCCAAGGCATCGCTGGAACTCTGCAAAATGCTCGAATTCATCCCGGATGTGATCCATGCCCACGACTGGCATACCGGCGTGATACCGGTGCTGCTCAACACCTCCTACCTGCATGACCGCTATGTCGGTAATGCCGCATCGCTTCTGACGCTGCACAACATGCAGCATCAGGGTATTTTTTACCCCGGCCTGATGGATGTGCTGGGCATCGGCTGGAAGCATTTCAATTACCTGGAACTGGAGATGAACGATCAGGTCAACCTGCTGAAGGGGGGCATTTACAACGCCACTCTGCTCAACACGGTCAGCGAGGGGTATGCCCATGAAATCCAGACCGCAGCATATGGTTGGGGGCTGGAGGATGTGCTGCGGGAGCGTTCGGCTGATCTGACCGGTATCCTGAACGGCGTTGACTACGAGGAGTGGGATCCGGCTACCGATCCGTTCATTGCCAAAAACTACACCGTGCGCACCGTGAAAAGCGGCAAAGCTGCCTGCAAACGCGATCTTCAGGCGGCCCTGGGGTTGCCGCAGCGTGCCGATGTGCCGCTGTTCGGCATGGTATCACGGATGGTCAAGCAGAAGGGAACCGACCTGCTGGCCGAAGCGATTCACCGCATCATGGAGATGGATGTGCAGTTCGTGCTGGTCGGTAACGGCGAGCCGTGGGCGCATTTCTACTTTGGTGACATAGCCGCCCTCTATCCGGACAAGTTTGCCAGCTATATCGGTTACAACGAGGGGCTGGCCCACAAGGTCGAGGCGGGATCCGACTTTTTTGTGATGCCGTCGGCCTTTGAACCGTGCGGGCTCAATCAGATGTACTCCCTGGCCTACGGAACACCGCCGATCGTGCGGGCCACCGGCGGACTGGACGACAGCGTGGAAAATTTCAACGAAGCGGTACTTACCGGCGACGGCTTTAAATTCTGGAACCACAGCGCCACAGCCCTGTTCGATACGGTCGGCTGGGCTGCCTGGACGTTTTTCAATAACCCGAAGGGGCTGGCCGAGCTCCGCAAAAACGGCATGAAAAAGCGCTTCACCTGGGAGACCGCTGCCCATAAGTACGACGACCTGTATCATCTGGCCGTTCTGCGGCGGCGGGGGAGTGAATACTATCGCAACAGATTCGGGGTGTAGGCAACCCCGATGTGCCATATCCATGGGATAGGGTAAAATTTCTACAGGATCACGGGAGCTGCGACAATGAGCTTTGTCATCTTTAATTCCAGACTTTCAGATAGCAGTGTGAAAAAGGCCCAGGGGTTTATCCTCAGATTCGACATATCCGCTGATGGCCTCGAGGCGACCTGTTTTTATGAGCCGTTTGCCGAAGGGGAGCAGTTTAGCTCCGACGATCTCGTCGAGTTTATCGCCAAAGCGAAGATCGTTACCGGAATCGACGAGGATGCGTGCCAGCAGCTGATGAAAAAAGTCGCGGGTCGCGAACGCGTGCAGCGTCTGGTTATCGCAAAGGGTGTACCCATGGTGCCTGGTGAGGACGGTCGCATCGAATTTACCGACCTGCAGAAGGAGAAGCCGGCCGCCGGTGCGAAGAAATACGATCAGGTTGACATGCGGGCGGTACGGGAGTTCTTCAACGTAGCAGCAGGCGATGCCGTTGCTATACTTCACCCGCCGGGAACAGGCACCCCTGGAGTGACGGTGCAAGGTACGCCACTTCCGGAAAAACCGGGAGCCCCACTGAAGTATTCGCTCGGTAAGCGGGTGCAGCTTTCTGCTGACGGCCGTACGGTGGATGCGACCGGCGATGGTCGCGTTGCTTTTCAGGACGGGGAAATTTCCGTTGAGGATGTCTTCACAGTCAAGGGGGATGTGGATTTCAAGGTCGGCAATATTGCCTTCAACGGCTTTCTGGAAGTAAGCGGCGATGTGCTGGACGGCTTCACGGTGAAGGCAACCAAGGGCATCAAGGTTCAGGGCAACATCGGCAAATGTGTCATCGAATCGGACGGGAACATCGTTTTTTGCGGTATGGCGGGGCGCAAGGAAGGATCTATCAGTTGCGGTGGTTCCATTAAGGCAAACTTTATCACTGAAACCTCTGTTACGTGTGCCGGTGACGTTACGGCCGAAATCGAGATTCGTTCCTGTGATGTCAAGTGCCTCGGCAGGGTGCTGGTGCAGCAGGGGGGGATTGCCGGAGGGCGCTGTGTTGCCATGAAGGGTGTGGAAACTGCTGTTGCCGGGTCTGCCACATCGCCGCACACCTTGATTATCGCCGGTGTAAGTTTCAAAGACATCGATGAGATCACCCGCCTGGTCGACCAGCTTGAAGATACTAAAATCTACCAGGGGTGTACGAGTGCCGAGATACTGAAACGGAAGGACGCCGTTGTTCGTGACAGTTTGCGGGGTATGAGCTCCCGCACTCAGCTGCAGACCATTCCCAAGGTCAACGTCAGAAAAACGATTTATGGGAATGTCGAGATCGAGTTGAAACAGTACGCCGATGTGAATCAGGTCGAACAGGACACTCCGGCCGCAACGATCTTCGATCTCTTCAAAAAAGTCAAAGCTGTACTGATAACCAATTCAGCCAAGGTCAACGAAGAGCGTACCGGTCCGCTTTCGATGGTTCCCGGCACGATGAGCGGGACAGTTTCGTTTCTGCCAATGACCGCGCTTTCCGAGGGCGTTCCCGCCAATTAAGCTCTGAAGCAAATTCCTTCCACGAAATACTAAGCTGAGTAGCACTCATTGGCTATCGCTACAAAACTATCAAACAACTCTTTCTTGAAAGCTCCGTTTTCGGCCTCTTCACGCATCAGTTTAATGGCTTCGTTATGTGAGCTTGCCTTGCGATGAGCCCGATTCATGATCAAGGCGCTAAAAACATCACAGATGCCGGTGACTTGAGCACTTCTGGGGATGTCGTCACCTTTCAATGCCGCAGGATAGCCATTTCCGTCGTACCGTTCATGATGAAAGCGGACGATATTGAGGACAACTTCACTGTAATTTCCGCTACGTTTCAGATACTCATAACCTTTCTGGGTGTGTTGCTTAACCTTGTAGTATTCATTTTCGGTGAGGGCGTAATCCTTTTCGAGAACCTCACTGGAGATGAAGGTCATACCGTAATCATGGATAAGACACCCGATCCCCACGTCAATTGCCTCGTCAGCGTCAATGCTGAAGAGCTTTTCGTGAACCAGCAGAGCGAGAGCCGTTACCTGCACCGCATGGGCAAAAAAATAAAAATTGTTGTCAACAATTGATTTTAACGGTTTCAGCGCATGAGGGTCAGAGGCTACGTATCTCAGAATATGCTCAGTCGTTTGACGACAACGATTCAGATTGTCAGACGTTTCCGGTGATTCAAACATGTCAATCACGGAATTTACCGCCACCTGATACAGCAGTTTACCTTTAGCAGCGCCGCTAAGTTCTTCATTGGAAAGCAGTTCCGTCAGGTTTCTCTCCATGAAATCGTTCACAATCTCCATATCACCGCTTCTGACATATAAGAACTCGGTAAAGCTTCTTTCAAAGCGGCTAAAATCTGCAGCGGTCAACATTCTTTCAGGAGTTTTGTAGAGCACATAATTGCCACTGCTCTTAAGATAAAGAGCAACGCTCGGAAAACAGTGCGGCGAGATACTGTCCACGCTTATAGCCCGCCAATAACGATCTTGACTCATATTAATTTTTCCCCTGATGATGTTGGCGCTGTACAAAAGATCCGATTACAGAACTACCACAGAATTTACCACATTTCCAGTGAATGGGTAGCTAAAAACGATGACCATGCATTCTGAAGTTTAATTACGGAGACGGTGACGGAAGATAATGATGCTGGAAATAACTGTTGACCGTTCGCGAGCTTCTTCAGCAATCCTCTGGCTACCACGTCTGGGTGGCAGAATCGATGGTAACAGCCAGCGTCGCCCGCAGCCATGAAAATTTTGACTTCAGCACATCGAAATCGGGACCGGATGTTATGAACGCCGCGTCTCCCTTGATCAGAAAACCGGCGCCGGGGCCGTTATTGCCGGTCACCTTGCTGCTTCCCAGAGTAATCAAAACCTTGCTGTTGAAGGCGATGTTGGCCTCGGTCTGATGCATATAGCCCGCCGGGATCAGCAGGTGGTCATCTTCGGACACCCTGATGTAGCTGTTCCAGGTGTTGACCATGTGCGGGCCGTCCTGACCCAACGTGGCGATGGCTACTACGCCGTCCTGTTTCAGTATCTCCTGCAGTTTTTCCGGAATCATCGGTACTTCCTTCTGTTGTTTGTTTTATTGCGTCTGATAAGAGTTCGTTGGATATTCGGGGCAATTTATTGTGGGCATAATCACCCCGGCAGCGGAAACCTCGATTTTCGAGTCACCTTGTTCTGGTACATTTTCATATCAGCCACTTTTACGGCACCCAGCAGCTTCTCCTTTGTTTCAGCCACTGCGGTCCCCATTGAGAATTCCACGACGTAGCCATCATCACTGATATTGGCCTCGTTGAGGCAGGTCTCTATCCGCTGTACTGCGGCGTTGAGGGCTTTATCACCGGTTTCCGGCAACAGGATAGTGAACTCGTCTCCACCCGTTCGCGCCACCAGATCATCAACTCTGAAGGCCTGTTTGAGAATCGCTGCAGCTTTGCAGATCATCCTGTCTCCGGCAGTATGACCGTAGGTATCATTGGTCGACTTCAATCCGTCCAGGTCAATGATAATGATGCTTACGGGGTAACGTCTGCCGGTAAGCAGTCTGTCCAGTTCCGCTTCGTAGTATGTCCGGTTGTAGAGACCTGTCAGGGCATCGTGGGAGCTCAAGTACTGCAGTTGTTCTTCGCGGGTTTTCCGATTGGTAATGTCCCTGATGAAGACGGTTACTTCATTTTCGGCAGTCTTTATGAAATTGAACACCAGGTAGTGAATTGCAGACCCGTGCATGAACTTGAGGTCAATCTGCTGTTTTTCTGCACTCTGCAGGGTTGCGTTCAAGCAGTTCAAAAAATTAAGTATGGTGTCAGGGGGGAGCTGGTCGGCAACGTTTGCGCCTGCCGTGAAGTTCAGAACGTTGCTTTGCTTGGGACGGTACTCGATCACGTTGCCATCTGCGCGAACCTGAAGGACTGAATCAGGCAGCGCTTCGATGATGCTTCGGTTTTTGAATTCACTCTGTTCAAGCAGCTGTTCTGATTGTTTTCGTAACGCAATCTCCTTCAAAAGCGGGGCAGTAACGAATTTGTTCATAAATACCAGCAGCAGGCTTACCAGTACGGTGTGTTCACACAGTTCAAAAAACAGCTCGTTTGGCGACAGATGCTTTTCAATCCAAGCTTCCGCCAGTTCAGCCACACCGCAGCTCACGACAAAAATGATAATGAAACGGAACACGAGCGCCGCTCTGCCTGGAACTGTTGAATCAGTTTTTTTTGTATCCATCACCGGATTTCCTTATACAGGAGAGAGTGGTATGATCCTTACACTATCACAAACATCCCCGATTGCAGTGGATTTTAAGTAAATCAGGTGGAGAGAGTAACTGCTGAAGTACGTCACTTTTTGTGGCAATCGCTGCAGGTAGTCGGACCGGCTCCCATGGCCTTGTGACAGTCAATACAGGTCTTGTGGGCCCAATCCTTGCCAAAGCCTGCTATTTTACTGCCACCGTCAACAGAATCGTGGCATGAATTGCAATCACCCTTATGCCCTTCGTGATCGAAGACAACATTGTTTTTGAAAGTGATGATCTTTGGCGGATTCGAGGCAGCAACGGCCGAAAGTGCCGCCACAATTAAGCACAGTACTCCGGAAAAAATTCGCATCGGTTCCTCCAGGGCTGGGTATTATCCGTAGCTTTTCAAAATATTCAACTGTTTCTCTTCACAATGGGGGCACATACCGTGGCTGAACATGGCTTCGGAATGTTCCGTAATATAAGTTTCCACATGATGCCAGCTGTCCTGTTCATCCCTGATTTTTTTGCAGTACATGCAGATCGGGATAATACCTTCGAGCTGACTGATACGGGCAAGCGTTTCTTCGAGTTCTCTGTTTTTAAGATGGAGCTCAGCTGTCCGCCGGGCGACCTGATAGTCCAGTCTTCGTTCAGGTTCCGCAGCTCTACTACTGCAGCATCACGCTCGTTCAGCGCCTGCTCTGCATCCACGCGGGAAAATGCGAGTGCGATCAGTATGTTCGTCACCGCTGCGATGAAGAAATTCATGCTCTGCATGATGCCGGTACGAAACAGTACCGCCAGCCCTTCTGAGGCAATAGCAAAGCTGCCACGCACCAGATACCATAACGCACCTGCACATAAAAGCCAGATGAGCGCCCTGGCTCCCTGCATCATCTGAAAGCGGTTTGCAGAGCGCAGAGCCAGTGCGGCGCCTATGAAAAAGGGGACACGGAAGAGGGATACGGAGAACAGGCGGATGCCGGTATGGGGCATGGGATAGGTGAACAGGTAATAGACGGCGCCGAGTGCCAGCACCGAAACCAGGTACACCCTGTCAGTCGGAGGTTTTCCGGCAATGAGCAGGGCACAGCGGTGAATCAGAACCACTGAAACCCCGACCAGCATATTTGCAAATACGTTGGCAAACCAGGGGGGCAGCTGTGCGCGGAACCCGATAAGCAGTCCGGCCACCCCGAAACAGATCATGGCTCCGCACAGATGGAGCCTGATGGCGTTGCCCCTCTCATGGAATGCCAGAAATGTTGCCCCTACGAGGATATTAAGCGCACTGAGCGAGAGTATGACTGTGTCGGTATCAAGTGCCTGCATGTTGGGTATCTCCACCACTTAAGAATGTATGTACCGGCTGGAGGCAGCGGAACACGTAATTATAATTGAACGGGGCTGATGGCCCGGATCAGTCAAGCAGCTCCCTGATCGCACAAATCAGTGCGTCAAAATGTACAGGCTTTGACAGGATTTTGTCAGCTGAAAACTGGGCGGCCAGATTGGTCAGATAACTCTGTTGCAGGAGAGCCGACCCGCCGGTCAGCACAATGGTTTTCGGACGGACGCTCTGCCTTCGCAGCCACATCAGGACAGCGATCCCGTCCTGTTCCGGCATGACGATATCAGTGACAACCAGATCGAAGTGCTGGCTTTCCAGCTGCCTGATTCCTTCATTACCGTTTACCGCAACAGTTATCTGGTAGCCGGCATTTTCGAGGATAGCCGTCATCAACTCCAGAATGTTTTTGTCATCGTCAATCAGCAGTATCCTGGCCATGCGGTCCCTTCCTCAATCCAACATACGTTCTGGTATAAGCGCGCCGGTTGTTGCATCAAGCAGGCCGATACTCCTTTAAAATCGTCCGATATGCGCAATTTCTAAGTTCTGCAGCGTTTTGTGGTGCAATGGGCTCCGTTCTGTTCATACGGCAGAATACGGTGAGCGTAACATGTTACACGTCAGCAGGCATCATGTTACGTTACATGTGTTACGGCAGCCCGCCTCGTCATCCCGTGTAATTCAGTCCGCAAGCCCCGTATTCTCGCGGATTAAAGCATGTAAAGAGCCTTGGCGTGCTCTTTGCTCACGGTCTGTTTGCTCAAACGTGGGGGGAACAGGTAATGGCAGCAATGATGCGTGACATCGGTTTTTCACTACAGGCGGCCTGTATCCTGCTGATCTTTCCAGGACACGCGCTTGCGGAACATGCGCACTCCGGGTTGCCGTCAGAGATCTCGACTGCCCTGTATGGTTCCGTTTCAGCACTTCTGCTGGCCGCAGTGTTCATCGTTATCCTCAAACGTGAAGTGCGTTGCAAGACCCGCCTCGTATCGGAATCGGCCGAGCACAAAAAGTGGGAAGAATCGCTGTTGCAGAGCGAGTTGAACTACCGGACACGTGTGCGACAACGGCATGGGGATCGACCCGCGCTACCACGAAAAGGTATTCGGCCTGTTCGACAAACTGGATGTAACCAGTGAGGGGACCGGCGTCGGACTGGCGCTGGTACGGAGAATCGTCGGGTTTTATAAAGGCAGAATCTGGGTGGAGTCCGACGGAGCCGGTCAGGGGAGCTGTTTCAGGTTTACGCTGCCGGAAGCGCTGCACAACGAGGCAAACACGACAAGGAGCACACCATGAAAGGTGAACCGATAGTAATCATGCTGGTTGAGGATGATCCGGCCCATGCCGAGATCGTCAAAAGAAACTTCGAAACATCACGGATGGTGAACAGGATGATACACATTTCTGACGGCCAGGAAGCGCTGGACTATCTCTATCGGCGCAACGGCTTCAGTCAGCCGGACGCCTCGCCCCGACCGGGGCTGATTCTGCTTGATCTGCGCCTGCCGAAAGTTGACGGCCTGGAGGTGTTGAGAATTGTCAAGAGCGACCCTGACCTGCAAAGCATCCCGGTGGTGGTGTTGACGACCTCGAATGCGGAGACAGATATCGCCAAGGCCTACAGCTGCCGCGCCAACAGTTATCTGGTCAAGCCGGTAGACTTCGAAAAATTTTCCAAACTGCTGGAGGCGACCGGGTTGTACTGGCTGGCCTGGAATGAGACCCCCTGATTTTGATGCGTGATACAATTTTGCAGTTGCTTAAAAAGTCCCCTCCACCTTGGCGGACCTCAGAGGCCTAAAGGGGAGGGCGAGGGAGGGGGGGAGGTTGCCATGAAATCAACATGTTGCAACTTCAC
>Ga0194061_1001999_pt1 | contig 11432 bp, 8 predicted proteins | sample SepL2221m_MetaG_FD_163423 | JGI IMG/M metagenome (GOLD analysis project Ga0194061, IMG submission 163423) | Anoxic zone freshwater microbial communities from boreal shield lake in IISD Experimental Lakes Area, Ontario, Canada - Sep2016-L224-21m | ecosystem: Environmental > Aquatic > Freshwater >...
CTGCCAAGTAAAACCCATCGCGCAATACTTCCGTCAGTGGCGGAATTCTTGAGGACGCACCATGCACGCAACGAGATGGATGGCGGTTGCCATGGCCCTTCTCCTTGCCGCGTGCCTTGTGCAGGGCGCCCCCAACGGGTCCGACTTGTTCCATTGCGACAACGCGCTCAGCAGAACAAGTTTGATCATCATCGTTTCGCCATCAGGGATGCTCCAGCACGACGATGGAGTCAGTGCTGGGAACGGCGAACTCATCGCTTTCTGCCGAGGCATTTTGCCATGATGTTCATGATCATCTCGGGGTCTTCGAGGTTGCGCGGGTAGTAATAGTAGATGAGGTGTTCGGGGTTCAGCGCCAGCACCTGGGGCAGATTCGCTTCCAACACCGGTCCGGCCTTGGCGGGCAGGTCATGATTCTCAACCAGCAGCAGTCCCTCTTTGCCGTGGGCATGCGCTTGCGCGAGGAACCGTTCCCCGTGTCCGCCGAGCAACACCTTTTCGTCGTTATCCACCAGTGGTGCCTCGGCGGGTCCCCACGGGCGCCCGTCGCACCCGAAGATGTCGAGGTTGGCGATCCCGGCGCAGGGCTCAGCCAATGCCGGCCCCTGGTAGGAGTGCAGGAACATCGCCAACCGGACATCGGGCCGAACCGCGCGGGCGTGGGCGCCCATGGCGTCGTAGAACTGCGCCAGCACCTTGGGGCCCTGCGCCTCAAGCGTCTTTGGCTCGTCCCAAATCAATCCACGGATTGGCCACCGGCCCAGCAATGTCCCGAGCCGGTCGCGGAAGAACTGCTGCACATCCGCGCGGGTCACGTCACAGGCTGGTCCACTGAAGGGGTTGACGTGCGGCCGACCGTCAGGCTCGATGAGCCAGGTCTCCGGGTGCGCTGCCGCGAATTGGCTCGGGACCTTCGGCGCCCCGGCCGTCAACCCGGCCCAGCGCGACGGCACCGCATACACCTGCATGCCTGCCCGTTCCGCCTCGCGGCAGATGCAGTCGAGGTTGCGCGGCACCGCCGTGAGGTCCTGTTCCAGGATGGCCAGCGAGACAATGTTCGTACCGATGTCGGCCATCCAAGCCATGTCCTCGCGGACCTGGCGCGGCACCAGTGTGTACATGTGGGCGCGGAAATAATAAGCGTTTAATTTCATGCGAGTCCTTTCCAGATGCGAGCCATCGCCGAAAGCGGGTTGTGGCCGAGGTAGTCCCGGCAGGGTCCGATCTGGGCGCGGCCGGGTTTGCGGACCACATCCTCGGGATTGCCGCCCAGCGGATGATAAAACTCCCAGACCGTTCGCGTGCGTGCGAATTGGACGGCAGTCGAGTCCAGCGCCTTCTCCAGGAGTTCGCGCGCGCCAGATCGGTTTCCGTACGCCAAGGAACCTTCGACGGCCCACAATGTCATACTGTTCCAGGTTGCCCCGCGCCACAGCCGCAACTCGAAGGCCGGATCGGAGCGCGCCACGGTCGCGATCGGATGCGCGGTCAGGAACCGGTCCGGGTTCAGGAGATTCACGCGCAGCGCCGCGTCCGCCTGGGCCGGACTGGCCGCGCCAACCACCATCGGCCAGATTCCCTCGAAGAACAGGTGCCGTTGCGGCGGATCGTTCACCGTCCAACGGTCATGAAACCAATTCGTTTCCGCGCAGAAGAAGGCCTGTTGAATATAGGTCCGCAACCGGGCCAGCGCTTCCTCATGCGGGCCAGCATCGTGGCCGAGACGGCGCGCCCACGCCGCCGCAAAGCGCCGGCACCAGAAGACATGACTCGTCGCGTCCACGCAGGCCGACGGTTGAAGCAGCGGTTCGGCAAACCGGCAACTCTGGTCCATACCGCTTTCCCACCGGCCATCGCCAAAGATATCCGCGTAATAGTAACCGCCATCCGGGAGTTGGCGGTTGGTGTCAAACCACGCCAATTGTCGGCACAGGGCGGCGTACGCCTTCGCGAGCAATTCGTCGTCGGACCGCATGGCGAGACATGCCTCAACGGCTACCGGCCACAGCGGCGGATACGGCAGGGCTTTTGCGAGCCGCTCCGCCATCGGCAGGTTCGCCGGCAACCAGGTCCGCGCCGGATTTTCGCCCATCCAGACAAATGGGATCAATCCGTCCGCGCGTTGGAGTTCCAGCAGATTCAACATCTGGTCGCGGGCGATGGCCGGGGATTCCGCCACCAGATCGAGGACTTCGTGGACCAAATCGAAATGGCCGCAGGCCGGGCCGTAACAGTAACCAGGACCGATCTCCAACCACGGCCGGCAAAACGGCGGTGACGGAGGATGCAGGCAACGCCGCTGCAAATCGGCGACGTAACGCAACATTCCGCCCCATTCCGGTTTGCCGGCCGATGCGCTCGGCGTCAGTACGCCGGCTGACAGGATCTGGCAAATGGACTGGGTCATGGGCATGCTCCAAGGAGTATCGGTTCACACTTCGCACTCTGAGCCGGAGAGGCCGGAATAGACAGCCAGTCGACAGTGTGTTTACCTGCTGGCACGCGTCCGCTTGGGGTGTCGCAGGGAACTGGCGATTGCACGCTGCCTTGCAGACGATCACCGTGAAGTTCCAATGACAGTTGAATACTGCCCAAGGGATGAGGCACCGCGACCTGGATCCTTTTCAACGGGCCCCATTGGGGTCGGATGCTGGCGAGGGCAAAACCCAACGCGGCGGGGCGGATGCCCGCGATACTGGCGATCTGGTGGTACAGCGGATGTGCTCCCCAGGGATGGCAGTCGCTGCGGGTCGGCTCGGGAGATTCGGGCGTGGTTGTCAAACCACGTTGGGACAGGTCAAACCACAGGTTCAGACGATGAAACAGCAGGTCCGGACGGTTCAGGGCGTGGTACGCCTCAAACAGGTAATGCGTGAAATAGATGGTGGTCCGGGCCAGGTCCTGATCCTGACTCAGACTGCGGGCAGTATCGGCAACACGATCGGGCGACAGAAACCCCGACAACAGGGCCAGGATCTGCACGTGTTCGCTTGAGGTTTCCACCCCCGGCGCATCGCTCCAGCGCCGACGCTTTGCATCCCAACAGCATTCCAGGGCGCTGCCGACGGCGGCGGCCCGTTGGCGTTGCAGGGCGGCCACCTGGCTTTCACCCAGGGCGTCCTCCAGTTCCGCGGCAATCTTCAGCGTCCAGGCAAAATGCCAGTTGAGAATCGCCGAGAAACCTCCGTTGGCGCCGACTGGAATGCCCGCGTCCCAACCCGGAACCCAATCAACAAAGTTCCAACCCAGGGGCGATTCAATCAGTCCACTCGCGTGCTGCCACTGGCTCCAAGCATCCAAAATCGCTCTGATGCCTGGCAAATGCCGGCGGATATAGGACGGGTCATCCCGCCACAGGGCATGGTCGTGAACCATGTGGATCCACCACAGGGCAAAGGGAGGAATGATTTGCACTCCCCGCGCCGGAGAGCGGCTGGGAACAAGGCCATTGTCCAAGCGGCAGTTGGCAAAGGCCTCAATGGCCTGTTTGGGCAGGCCATCATCACGCATCAGGCAATAGGTGGTCAGGACTTCCAGCCGGGTATCACCGACGTATTGCAGGCGTTCGTAATAGGGGCAGTCGTAATAGGTCTCATGCGTGCCCACCCGCATGGTGTGCAGGCACAGGTCGCGCAGGACGCTTTGCCGGGGATCGTCGGTTTGGCAGGCCCCCTCATCGGTGAAGGGAAAGCCTGTCGCATAAAGTTCAAGTTTTTCAACGACCAGTGGAGCCTCGGCCGTCGTCAACGTGATTTCCATCCAGCGACCGCATTCCCATTCCACAGGCAGGAAATCACGCGCCGGTCCGGCCGCCGGAAGGAAGGCGGGGCCAACCCCGCGCAGGTATTTCCCTTCCCAGCGCCGCCGGTCACCTTTGTCGTTGCCACCGTTGGGATCGCTGGGAAGTCCGGCGTAAATCCCCTCGGCAAAACGCAGCGATACGGACGACCCCGCACCAAAGGCTCGTAGTCTGGGCCAAACCGATCGATAGATCCCCAGATCCACCAGACAACGCCGCTGGGTCTGTGGTGGAATCGTGAGTGTTGCCTGCCCATCCAAGAAACGCTGCCAGGCTTGGCGTTCCCGGGCCTGATCCCGCGCCGGATCCAGCACGGGCGAGACGTGATCCTTGAGCGCCGCATCGTCCAAGAACACAGCCTTTCCATTGGGCACTTGCTCGTGGGTCATGGCAGGCAAGCATTCGGGGACGAGAATCGGCGGATATTGGTCCGTGACCGAAGTGGGCGTAAAACCCTGACGACCTGACGGTGCAGGAATGAACTCCTTCCCCGCCCCTGTCTCCCAACCCCACGGCATTGTCGCGGCATCGATCACTGACCGAGCGCCGGTAAAGAAGCCCAAGGGCTGGTCAACATCAAAACCAAAGGCCTGCAAGGTGCAGCATTCCCAGGCGGCAATACCTGTCGCCACCAGATCGTGCCAGGGATCATCTGCGCTGAGGATGACGCCGGGCGCGACCGAAAGCTGGTTCATCGGCGCCCGATCCCCGCCACACCACAACTGCAAGGCCAACCAATGCCGACCCGCGGAAAGATCCAAGTCATAGGTTGCAAAACGCCAGTGATTGGAATCGCCGCGTTCCGGCAGCGCCCGAACCGACTGTCCATCGACGAAAAACAGAGCCCGTTCATCGGCGCTGAGATGCACACGGAGCGTTGCTGATTCTTTGAGATCAAACCCCAGTCGATATCCCACGACAAAGGGTGCCCGAAGCCCCGCAGGCGTCACAAGCCATTTCGCCAGCCACCGCCCCCGCCGCCAAATTGGATTCCAAGGGTGTTTGGGTTCAGACTGGTCAGCAGATAATCGCACGCGGTGGATGGTAGTCATGGATCAGGATGATAACGGAACAGACCGGAAATTGGCAAGTGGCACAGGTGAACAAGGATCGACATCCGGGGGCTTCGTTGAAGATTCCCTCCTTGATCTGAGTCCATCCGGTCAAGCCCGCAATGGGGATGTCTCGTTCTCGATTCATGCCGCAGGTACCACAAAAGGGATTTCATCGGTGATTTCGGAACTTTCTTTCATCTTGTTTGAGGAAACAGCGGACCTGGCGCGGCACCAGCGTGTACATGTGGGCGCGGAAATAATAAGCGTTTAATTTCATGCGAGTCCTTTCCAGATGCGAGCCATCGCCCAGAGCGGGTTGTGGCCGTAGTATTCCCGGCAGGGCGCGGTGAATGCCTGACCGGGTTTGCGGGCCACGTCCTCGGGGCGGCCGCCCAGCGAATGATAAAACTCCCACACTGTGCCGGTGCGCGCAAACTCCGCGGCGGTCCGGTCGAGCGCCTTCTCCAGGAGTTGCCGGGCACCGTCGGGCCGCCCGTAGTGCAGGCAGCCCAGCGCGGCCCACATCGTGAAGGCGTTCCACGCCGGGCCATGGAGCATCCGCATCTGGAAAGCGGCGTCGTTGCGTCCAACCGTGGCGATGGGATGCGGCGTGTTGAACCGCTCGGGATGGAGCAACGTGCCGTCCAGCGCTGCCGCCGCTTGTTGGTCGCTGGCGGCACCGACAACCAGCGGCCACATGCCCTCGAACGCGAACTGCCGGTGCCACGGGTCGTGAAACCAGTTGGTCTCCGGACACCAGAACGTCCGCTGGATATACGGTCGCAAGGCCGCCACCGCGGCCTCGTGCGGACCGGCATCCTCGCCCAGTCGTTTCGCCCACAACGCGGCGAATTGCCGGCACCAGAACACGTGGCTCGTCGCATCCACGCAGGCGACCGGCTGCGGGGGCGGATTCTGGAACCGGATGCTCTGGTCCATGCCGCTTTCCCACTTCTTGGTGCCGAACACGTCCTCGTAGAAGTAGCCGCCGTCAGGCAATCGCCGGTTTGCATCGAACCACGCCAGCAACCGCGTGAGCGCGGCTTGGGCGCGAACGAGCAGTTCCTCATCAGCGCGCGTTTGCAGACAGGCCTCAACCGCGACCGGCCACCAGGGCGGATAGGTGCCGGCATTCTGCAGCCGCGCGGCCAATGGCGTGCCGGCCGGCAGCCACCGACGCGCCGGGTTGTCGCCCATCCAAACGAACGGGATCGAGCCGTCGGCGCGCTGGACGTCGAACAGGTTTAGCATCTGGTCGCGCGCGAGTTCGGGGTCGTCGGCGACGAAGTCGAGCACCATGTGCACCAGGTCAATGTGCCCGCAGGCCGGGCCGTAGCAGTACCCGGGGCCGATGTTGACCCAACGCCGCGTGAACGGCGGTGCGGGCGGCTGCACACACCGGGCGCGAAGTTTGACGATGTACTGCAGAACCGGTTCCCACGACCGTTTGCCAACCGGGCCTGGCGAGGTCCGCACGATGAGATTGACAGAACGATGGTCCATCACTTCCTTATGCCTGTCACTGCGCCGGCGAGCGCATACGGTTCGCCCCCAACGCCCTGCCAATTGCCGACCTATGCGTTGCCCGGCCGCTCGGACTTGAGCTTGGCCTGCCCAGGATTGATCACGGTGGTGGCGAGGATGTTGTTTGTGGCCGATTGACGATCTGGATGGCGCTCAGATACGGCCGGGTCATTATCTTGGTCTTGTTGGCCGGGCTCGCGTCGAGGGTCTGCGTCTTGCCGCTCAAACCACGGAAGACCACATAGTTCCCTTCCGGCTTCTCCGGGGTCTCTTCGATCCAGCGGTCGATGTAGTCGCAAGGGATATTGACGGTCTTGAGCGTCTTCTCCTGGCCAGCGACTTTCAACACCATGCTATCCTTGACCTCTTCGGTCGCCTTGCCCGGGTAATAGCAGATCAGGTCATAGCGTTCATACGGAATATCGGTGATGGCGAGGGGGAACTCCATCACGGGTGCGGGGGAGGCCAACTGGGCATTGCCATCGGTCGGTTCAACCGATGTAATGGCAGCGGAGCGGGAGACAGTGACGGCTTCAACCCGGGTCGCCACTTCCTTGCCGCGACTATCGAGGGTGGGAACTGGTTTGTTATCGGCCCAGACGTTATTCCAGAAACCTTGCGGCACAACGCCGGCAAACATATTGGCTCGCCACTGGTAATCGGGCTTCATATCACCCTTTAAGGTAAATTTGAAGCCGATGGAATCGCTGGTCGCCGCTGCGACCTTAATGAGGTGAAATGCCGATAATTCACGTCCAGCCGCGTCCTTGGCCACAACCGTGACAGTAAAGTTTCCGGATGGATACTGGCGGGCGGCACTCAGGCCTTCAACGATACTTCCATCACCCAGGTGCCAGCGGTATTCAATGGGTTCCTGAAGGCCGCCTGGCGGTTTGACACTGAAACGGGCATAGCCGTCCGCGGCAGGCCCATCGACGCTCACCTCCAACTTGCCAGGCACAGGGATTTTGACCGGAGCCGGCCCTTCAAGAGGTTGATTCGATTCAGGCCAGGACTCCTGTACATCGCTGCCGATGACGGGTTTCGCCTGGCCGGCAAAGATTTGTTCATCGCGGGTCAGACTGCGGGTCAAGGCACTGTTCGGAATCAATTGGCGCTCGAATCCAGGGCCGGACCATAGGGTGGAAAAACCGTAGTTATAACCTCCAGCCCCGTACAGATTTGCGCGCAAGCGGTGGATACCCTTCTGGAGCTTGACCTTGATATCCTTGAACTGGTTGGTGGAACCAAAGCCGAAATAGTTGTAACCGACGTACTGGCTGTCGATCCACAGGTAGAATCCTCCGATACAGTGGGTGTGAAAGGTGTATTCTCCGTCCGCAGGCACCGACAGATACCCCGCCCACTCGATGCCATAGCCGCCCATGCGTTCGCGGATATTCCAGGGAAGCAGGCCGGACGTGGTGCCACGCTTGCGGAATATCAGCGTGTTCACATCGCAGGGGGCGCCTCGTTCATGGAGAATATCCTTGCCGCCATAGATATCGTGGAAATACCGATAATGCAGCCCGGCCGTGGTCGGGACATTGGGTTCTTCGCTGGGCAGGAGTCCCTCAGCGGTCGGAACATTGATGATGGTACGCCAAGTCGTGGTTCGCCCCGAGCCATCGTCCAGCAGCAGCGTTAAAGCCTGGGGACCAGGTTTGTCGAGTTTGGTCTGGACAACCGCTCCGGTCAGGGTCTGGGTGCCGAGGTTCCATGTGCATTTGAGGGGAAGACCCTCAGGATCGAAGGAATCCGTGGCCTGGAACTCATACTCACCGGGCGCGAAGGTGCGCTGATTGTTTCCCTTGAACGGCCAATTGATCCGGGCGAGGCAAACAGGCGGATCGTTCTTCACCGTGACGGTTTTCTGGGACTTGGAAATTCCGCCCTTGCCATCTTTGACCAGCAGGTCGATGGTATAACGTCCCATCTTCTCGAAGGTATGGGAAACCTTGGCCCCGCTGGCGGTGCCACCATCGCTGAAGGTCCATTCGAACGTCAGTGGATCATTGTCGGGGTCGGTTGATTGCGAAGCGTCAAACTTCACCGCCAGCGGCGCCAGGCCGCTGCGTTTGTCGGATTCGACGATGGGTGTTGGGGGTGAATTCCCCCCCTCATCCTGATCCTTGAGCACCGTGGCGCCTTCTCGGTAGAGAGCCACAACCTCGCCGGCGGTCAAGGGGCGCTTGAAGAGACGGATTTCGTCCATGCTGAGCGTTATCGCCAGAATGCCGCCCTTTGGCGAGTCCTCTTGCCCCATGCGGTTGCCAATGGTCAGGTGTTTGGTTGATGTGCCGGGGCCGCCCTCATAAGCGACGTCCTTGGTATATTTCCCATCCAACCACAACGAGAGTCGCTTCTTCTTGGCGTCGGCAACCCAGCACACATGATACCAGTGGTCGGCCAGGAACTGGACGGGATAGATCAACTGACTACCACCCGTCCAGAACTGGAAACCACCCTTCCAACCGGCCTGGAAGAAGGACGGACCTTTTTCATCCCTTTCCAGGAGTAGCATGGCGCCGCTGGGCTGTTCGGTGTCTTTGGCCCAGAAACTTACGGAAAAACCCTCTTTGGACCCGATATCAACGCCAGGGGTCTTGCTGGAAACCAGGCCGAATCCTGAACCGCTGAAACGGATGCCGTCTCCGATGACACCGGGCAAAATCTGGTACGGTTCGGTAAGTTTGCAGGCGGACTTGCTGCCCGCCCCATCCGGGGTGAATAACTGGCCATCGCGCTCAAAGCGATCGTCGAAACTGATGGCATAGCTGGGATCTTTGGGAAGGACCACATCCTTTTCCTCGACAGTCGGCGCCACAAACAGCGTCTTGAGCGTGCTGGCCGCGACGGCTCCCTCGCCAAGACCGGATGGGATGCCCTCGGCGTTTGAGAACACGATCTTGTTATCTATCAGCGAGATTCCCAGGCCACCAAGCGTCGCACCTGCTTGTCCAGTGGCTTTGCGAATCGCCGGATGCGTGTCCCCGGTCGTCAAGGTGATGCAGTTGAAGTTCTGGTTCTTATCGCCAAGTTTGACGCTCCGCGCCAGGGTGCGATAGGAATTGGCATCCTCGCTGACTTTGTGGGAGCAGACGATGACCGCATCCACCCCGGCGCGCCGGCTGAAATCCACCGCAAAAACGGCGCCGGGTTGGTCCTTCTCACCCGGCCAGCGGATCACGGTTGAACCGTCGGCAGCCGTTTCCATGAAGTCATGTTTTCCCGCGATCCCGGCCAATTTCAGTTGTTGACCAACACCGAAGACCTTGGTTTCGTTCATGCCACGCCAGCCTTTTTGCTGGCGATAACTGCCGATTCCGGCCAGCATGCTGATGACGACGTCGTCCGCGTCCTGCCAACGGTTGCGGATGACGTAGTAGCCATGCAAACTATCACAGATCGCCTTGGGCATCACGGTGGCAGGATTGGCCGGCTTCTGGCCGATCGGCCAATTCACTAGTGCGAAGATCGCCCGGTGCGGATAGTTGCGGGTGTCAAACTGCTGTGCGTCCGTCTTGGCGGCAAAGGTGTTGTAGGTCCAGTGCAAGGCGGGTTTGTAGGACTCAGGAATCACGCCAAAACCCTGGGAAAACCAACCTCCATTGGTCATGCCGCCATTGTTGGCAAGCATCCATTCCGTGCCATAGGTGATACCCATGAGTTCATGCCGGGCCGGATAGTAGGGCCGGCCTTCCTTATCGGCCAACACCTCCATCACCCAGCGCAGGGTCATCCACTGAAACATGGAGGATTGGGCCATGTAATCCCGGCCAGCCGAGACCCGCAGGGCATGCAGATAGGGCACCAGTGCTGAGTTGACCGCCACCTGGCTGGGGCCCTGTCCTTCGCAAAAGAAGGCAAAAGGACCAAAACCTTTCTGAATCTCGGTTGCAAGCCGCGTCTGAAGGATGGCGTCGTACTCGTCCAAAAGTTTGTCGTCTGTGCCGGGATCGCCCTTAATGGCCAGTACGGTGAATCCAGCGCCTGCCAAGGTTGCACCTTGGTGGTTGGACGTGGCGCCGTGCCGAGGCGATTTCACCAGAGATTCCAAGGAAAGGGTGACATCCGATTTCTCTTTCCCCGGTTCGGCCGTCCTGACCTTGCTGGCATAGTTTTGCAGGTACAGGGCAACTTCTTTGCGGAAAGCCTCATCCCAACCGTTATAACACAGATCATAACCCAACGCCGTCATTGCCAGCGAAGGCCCCAGGCGCAATTGGCCATCGCAATGCTCCTGGGAATACCGGTTGTCGCGGTCCCGGATCCCTTCTTTGCCTTTCAGGAAACATTGTTTGCCCAACTCGGCATATTTCTTGTCGCCGGTCAACTGGTAAAGCATTCCAAAGCCAGCCATATGTGAGATCGTAAAGGCGCCCTCGGGCAGATCCCGTTGTTTCTCATAGGCGCGAACAGAAGCGTTGTATACTGTCGGCATGGCTTCGCCGCCCCCGAGTGTCGCCCGCAGGCGTTCGACAATCTTGGCACCTTCGGGCGTCTTGGCCCGGGCCTTGATGGCGGGCAGGTCGGCCCCGCGGAAAAGCAGACGCGGATGCTCACCGACGGCCGGTGCCTGCCAACCCGGTACCGGCACCGGCACAATTGCCGGCAGCGATGGTGGAGCGTCAGCCGCCATCAGGGTGGAAAATGCGCTGACGAGACCCGCCAGCAGGATGAGGGTGAGGGTCTTGTTCTTGTGCATGGTCGTTCTCCATCTTGGTATGATCAGTATCAGCTGCTGCGGGGCGCTGAGGTCAAGCAGAACCCTCGCCAGCGGTAAGCGTGGAGGGCCCTGGGGACCACATCCCTCCGACGATGGCCAGGGCGGTGATGCGCATAGTCTTTGTCAAGCAAGATAGTTCGTTCCTTTTCTTGTTGAGTACATCGCCGTCAGGGCCACTGTGCCGGTCGGGTTTCCGAGAATAACGTATTCTTGTCCTCTTGTAAACCCCCTGCCCCCGCACCGTCGGCCCACACCCGCGCAGAATCAAAATGCCTATCAGTGATTGCAGGCGTCAGGCACGGCAGGTATACTACGTCTGGAATGC
>Ga0194061_1002001_pt1 | contig 11429 bp, 12 predicted proteins | sample SepL2221m_MetaG_FD_163423 | JGI IMG/M metagenome (GOLD analysis project Ga0194061, IMG submission 163423) | Anoxic zone freshwater microbial communities from boreal shield lake in IISD Experimental Lakes Area, Ontario, Canada - Sep2016-L224-21m | ecosystem: Environmental > Aquatic > Freshwater >...
CCACCAACAGGCAGCACGAACAAAATACCGAAGAGCAGAGCGAGTCCACCCATGACAAGCAGTGGCGTATTTCCACCGGATGCAATTACCCAACCACCAGTACCCAGAACTCCAGCAAGGGTGGCTGCGATTACGAAGCGACCGCCAGGGAATACAACTGGGCGAGTTGTCATTAGTTCTTGCAGCTTCATGAAGGTAATGACCGAACCGGAGAACGAAGTACATCCCACGATTACGGTGAAGACCGTTGCAACTAAGTTCGCGGCAGATGGCTTTCCATCTTTGCTCAAGTTTAGATATTCAACTGTTGCCACTAGCGCAGCTGCGCCACCACCAACACCGTTGAACAGTGCAACAAGTTGTGGCATCTGAGTCATTTGAATCTTGCGAGCGGCTGGAACGCCAACCAAGACACCGAAGGCAATTGCTGCCAAAATCAAGATGGTGTTGTGGTGGGACTGGCCGGCAGCCTTAGGAGCGAAGAAAACAACGACCGTTGCGATTGTGGCGCCAGCGGCACCAATCAAGTTACCCCGACGAGCGGTCTTCGGAGTTGAAAGACCTTTTAGCGCCAAAATAAAGCAGATGGCCGAAGCTAAACCTAAGAGATCGTAAATGTTTTGATTCACTTTGCGACCTCCTTAGATGCTTTTGGAGTCTTTGGCTTGCCCTTAAACATCTCCAACATTCGGTCAGTGACAACAAAGCCACCAACCATGTTGATAGTTGCAAGGACAACCGCCACGATTGAAAGCGTGGTCTCGAGGCCGCTAGTTGCGTTATCGGCAACAATGATTGCGCCGACAAGAATAATTCCGTGGATCGCATTTGCGCCGGACATTAAAGGAGTGTGCAAGGTCGTAGAGACCTTAGAAACCACTTCGAATCCCACAAAGATCGCGAGAAGGAAGATGGTGAGAACTGCCATTGGAGCCATTGCGGCGACCGTTGAAGCTGTTGTCATGGTTACTTCTTTCCTTCCGGCGTTCTACGAGCGCCATTCATAGTGAGCGTTGCCGCATCAATAATTTCATCAGCGAAATCAGGAATGACCTCACCGGTTGGCTTGCCATCGACTGATTTAGTCATCAAGAGCAATAGGTTTACGACGTTTCGAGAGAAGAGCATCGAAGCGTGGTACGGCAGCTGGCTAGGGACATCTTTACCGCCCCATTGGCTGACGCCATTTGCGGTCATGGTGATTTCACCAGCAACTGATCCTTCAACGTTGCCACCGGTTTCAGCAGCGAGGTCGACGATTACTGCGCCGGACTTCATCGCGGCAACCATTTCGGCGGTTACCAATCGTGGCGCTGGGCGACCAGGTACAGCTGCAGTAGTAATAAGGACATCAGCATTTGCAATGTATGGCGTCAAAAGTTCACGCTGCTTGGCTGCTCGATCTTCAGTCATCTCGCGGGCGTAACCGCCACTACCTTCGAGTGCTTCTAATTCAAGGCTAATGAATTTGGCACCCATTGATTTAACTTCGTCAGCAGATGATGGCCGAACGTCATACGCGCTAACAACTGCACCTAAACGCTTTGCCGTTGCAATTGCCTGCAGACCAGCGACGCCAGCTCCGAGAACTACAACTTGAGCCGGAGTAACCGTTCCAGCTGCAGTCATGAGAAGTGGGAAGAAGCGAGGCGAAAGTTCAGCGGCAACGAGCGTTGCGCGATAACCGGCACAAAGTGCTTGCGATGTAAGAGCATCCATGGATTGTGCCCGCGAGATTCGTGGCACTAATTCCAACGAGATCGCGGTTACGCCGGCGCTTGCGGCGGCATCGATTGATTCAACGGAAGTTGTAGGGGATAGGAAGGAGATGGTGATGGCGCCTTTTTTCAAAGTGCGCATCTGATCCGGAGTCAGGGGCGAAACTGAAGCTACAACATCAGCGTTGGCGAGAACATCGCCAGTTTTGATGGTGGCACCAGCTTGCGCAAATTGTTCATCGGAGAATTGGGCTGAAAGACCAGCGCCAGATTCGATGACAACTTCTAGACCTGCTCGAGTAAGTTTTGAAATAATGTCCGGAACTAGGGCGACACGCTTCTCGCCCGGCCGGATCTCTTTAGCTACAGCAATCAACATGCGGCAACGGTATAGGCAGAGGAAGGCATTTTCTGCCAACCTAGGTGTGAATTGCCTCTAAATGGCGGGCAAACTGGCGAATTTCACTAACTTAGTAGTGCTGACCCTTGGAGTTCGCCTCGAGTGAGGTGGTACAAAATTGCTTGGATCGTGGTTCGGCGATGGTAAGCCTCGCGCCAGATATGGGAGCGGGGACCGTCGATGACCTCAGCGCTGACCTCCTCGCCGCGGTGAGCGGGCAGGCAGTGCATGAAGATGCCATCGGGAGCGGTGAGCGCCATCAATTCATTGGTTACCTTGAAAGGCGACAGCGCCTTTAATTTTGCGGTTCGCTCGGATTCGGGATCACCCATAGACATCCAAACATCGGTATAGAGCACGCTCGAGCCTTTAGCCGCAGCTTCTGGATCATGGAGCACTTCAACTTTGCCACCAGTCTTGGCTGCAATGCGCTGCGCTGTTGCAACTGCAGCGGGATCCGGTGCCCAATCTCCGCTTGGGGTAGCTGCCACCACGTGAGCTCCGAGGATCGCCCCCATCGTCAACCAGGCATGAGCCATATTGTTGCCATCGCCAATATAGGTGAACTTGCGCCCCGAAACATCGGCGCCGAAAACTTCGCGAATAGTCAACCAATCGGCCAGAAGTTGGGTTGGGTGATCAGAATCGGTTAGCCCATTAATAATAGGAATAGTTGCGTGCCGGCCAAGCTCATCGACATCGGCTTGCGCGAAGGTGCGAACGATCATCGCGCTAGCGAAACCACTGATTACGCGCGCGGTATCGGCGATGGTTTCGCCTCTTCCGATTTGAAGTTCATCGCCGCGAATAAAGATAGGTGTGCCACCCAGATGGGCGACCGCAGTTTCAGATGCCAACCGGGTTCTGGTTGAAGGTTTGGTCATATAAATCGCAACCGTGCGATGGGCAAGGGCAGCAACCGACCGGAGCGGGTTCTTGGCAAAATCGGCAGCGGTATCGAGGAGCAGATCAACGTCGGCTCGGCTGAGATCTTCGGTACGAAGGAGATCTTTCATTGGGCAAGTGTGGCAGATGCACCTTCTAGTAGGCTAACGATATGGGCATCTTCACGCGCAAACCGGGGCCTGGCCAAATTACCGAAGAGAAGTTCTCCGACCTGCTGGTCGAAGAGGAGTTGCTCTCCAATGAGAATGGTGATCACGAACGCTTTGCCCATTATGTTCGCAAAGAGAAGATCGTTGAATCAGCGGTTACTGGCAAGCCAGTTAAGGCGCTTTGTGGCAAGAAATGGGTCCCCAGCCGAGATCCGGAAAAATTTCCGATTTGCCCCACCTGCAAGAGCATTTATGAAGGATTAAAGAAAGAATAACTCCTAATGTCAGGCCTTTCTAGGCTTGAGGCGTTACCCTAAAAATCATGAACTCCCCGCGGCGCTTTCAATCCTTATTGGCTGCCGCCATTGCTCTAGTTGCCGCGCTCGCATTTCAGATTGCACCAATTGCTCAGGCTGATAATCCACCGCGGAAAATCTTTTCTGGTTGGCTGCCTTATTATTCAATGAAGACCTCGCTGCCGGATGTCGTTACAAATTCCAACCTCATCCAAGAAGTTAATCCATTTTGGTACACCCTCAAAAGCGCTACCAAGATCACCGACTTATATACCCCAGCAAATCCCAGTGTTCCAATGTCAGTTCCGCTTCAGACTTTGCAAAGTATGAAGTTCTCAATAATTCCCACCATAACGGATGGCACCGATAAAGGGGTGTTAGCTGGTTTGATCGCCACCGCCGCTACCCGCGCTCAGGTAGTTGCCACCCTTACAACATTGGTCATGAGTAATAACTTTGATGGTATTGATTTGGATTTTGAAAACTTTGCTTTCGTTGATGGCACCGCATCTTGGGCAACCACCATGCCAAATTGGATTAAATTCATTGGCGATCTTTCTGCCAGCTTGCATGCAAACGGTAAATTGCTTTCAGTTACTACTCCAGTTCTCTTTGATCCAGCATCGGGAAAGAAGGGCTATTACGTTTATGCCTGGGCGGCAATTGCGCCCGCAATCGATCGATTAAAAATTATGACCTATGACTACTCAACAAGTAGCCCTGGTCCAATCGGCCCGATCACATGGGCCGAGAGCGCTGTTCAATATGCGGTCTCGGTTGTACCAGCATCGGAGGTTTATGTAGGCATCGCGGGTTATGGGCGAGATTGGATAACGGCGGTTTCAGGAACTTGCCCCGTTGATGTTGCCGCTGCCATTACTCCACAAGCGAAGGCGGCAACTTTTGTAATGCGCGATGCCGCAACACTTGCTGCAAATTATGGCGTGCTTCCTACTTACACTCCGAAATTTGCTGAGACGACTTTTACCTATCAAAAGGTTTATAACGGGGTTACCTCATTGGGGCAAGCAACTTCCTGCACTGCCACCAGAACTGCTTGGTATCAAGATGCGCAGGGATATTCGGTCCGCGCCGGATTGGTTTCAAAGTACCGGTTGGGTGGCGTTGCAGCTTGGACGATTGGGATGGAAGATCCCACAGCAATCAGCGCAATTCGCGATGTTGCTAAATCAATCGCTCCTGACACAATCGTAAGCACGTTAACAGCGGGCTCGAATTCAGCGCTTGTTGGTGATGCCATTTCAATTACGGGAAGTTTCACTTTGCCCGATACCAAGCCAGTAGCAGGCCTGCCCGCCAAACTTGAAATCAGAAATAGTCTTGGCGATTGGCGCACCGTCTTCACGGGAGTTACCGCGGCCGATGGAACACTAAGTACTTCATTAATATTCGGTGAAATTACATCAATCCGAATGAGTTCGGATGGCTCATGGGATCGATTGGCGAGTCAATCCCCAGTAACGGATGTTGCAATCAAGCCGCTCATCTCTTGGTCGCCGCCATCATCGATAAGAGCAGGTAGCGCCTATTTAATAACGGGACAAATTCAACCAAAGAGCGCTGGCATAACGGTCACACTGGAGGGTGCCGACGCTGATCCCGCAGTCACTGATGAGAACGGCCTCTTTGCCGTAATCCTACATATCGATACACCTGGCCTGGTTCGGCTTCGACTTTCGACAACAGCAACACAAAAGTTGGCAGCGGCCAGTGGCTCTTATTTCACCGTTCTGGTTCGTTGACAGTGGCTAGCCTCGAAATTTGTGCCAAAATCAACCATGGTTAGAACGGCTAACAAAGAAGAAGTCAGCATTGAAGCCTTCTTTGACAAGCCATGGATCACAATTGTTTGGGATGATCCAGTAAACCTAATGAGTTATGTAACTTTCGTTTTTATAAAAGTCTTTGGCTTCTCTTCAGAAAAAGCTAACGAGCTAATGATGAAAGTTCACACCGAGGGTCGCGCCGTGGTGAGTTCAGGGTCGCGCGAAGAGATGGAGCGCGATGTGCAGCAGCTCCACGAACATGGCTTGTGGGCTACCTTGCAACGGGATGATCAACTCTGATGTCGCAGTTCGCCCGAATCGGAAATAGTTATTCACTCGCGTTATCTCAAAACGAAGCCGAGATCTTGATTAATTTGGCTGAACAATTATTAGAACTATTGGGCGAAGGCGATTTCTTTCACCACTTCGATAATTCCGATCCGTTGGCCCAATTGCTTTCAATGCCCAAGGAGATTGAGACGCCTGAGGATCCAGTTCTTAGGCGGCTATTGCCAAATGCCTATTCCGATCCAGAAGCGGCATCAGATTTTCGGCGCTACACGGAACCGCAATTACGCGGCGCAAAACAACGCACTCTCCGGGTAATTCGGGAAGAGTTAACTTCAATCGTGGACGCGCAAAGTGATGGCGGAACTATTTTCAATTTGGATTCCGAACTTTGGTTAAAAGCCCTCAACGACCTCCGGCTGGCGCTTGGGGTTCGGCTGGAAGTTAATAACGATAGCTTCGAGACCTTTGAACTGTTACCAGATGAGGATTCACAAAAACCCATGTACGCCGTCTACTTCTGGTTAGGTTGGTTGCAGGGGCAACTATTGGGCTTGCTTACCGCGAACTAAAGCCAACGGGTAGAGTTCGGGGGTGAGTCCAGCTGCCCAAAGTCCAGTAAAAGTAGGAGCCGATTCACCCATTGGGGTCTTTGATTCTGGCGTCGGTGGTTTAACCGTGGCTCGAGCAATTATTGATCAATTGCCGCACGAATCAATTCTCTACGTAGGCGATACCGCGCGTGGACCTTACGGTCCTAGATCGTTGGCGCAAGTTCGTTCCTTTGCCCTAGAAATTCTCGATGAGCTGGTCGATGCTGGCGTTAAGGCGTTAGTAATCGCTTGCAACACTGCCAGCGCCGCCATGCTTCGCGATGCCAGGGAACGTTATTCAGTACCCGTGATTGAAGTTATTCAGCCTGCAGTTCGACGCGCAGTTTCAGCTACTCGATCCGGCAAAATCGGCGTGATTGGTACCAACGCCACGATCGAATCCGGAGCTTATCTGGATGCCTTTGCAGCCGCGCCACATCTTGAAATTTCATCGACCGCTTGTCCGTTATTTGTGGAATATGTAGAGCGCGGTGAAACTTCAGGCGCGGCAATCACTGAAATTGCAAAATCTTATTTGGCTCCGATGCTGGCGGAAAAAGTTGATACCTTGGTTTTGGGTTGCACCCACTACCCATTGCTTACTGGAGTCATCTCTTACGTGATGGGAAATGAAGTAACTTTAGTTTCAAGCGCCGAAGAGACTGCGAAAGATCTCTATCGAGTCTTAGTCGAAGAGAATTTACTCCGTGGAAATTCAAAACCAGAATATAAATTTGTCGCCACTGGAGACACTGAAAGTTTCAGCGCTCTGGCCCGCCGTTTTCTCGGCCCAGAAGTTGTCACCGTAAATTCAAAGATATAGCGAAACCAAGAGGAGTTAACTTGTCAGAAAAACGTATCGATGGTCGAGCCGCGGATCAGCTTCGGCCAATCAGTTTTACCCGCTCATGGTTAAACAATGCTGAAGGTTCAGTCTTGGTGGAATTTGGAAACACTCGCGTTCTTTGTGTCGCCTCATTTACTGCCGGCGTACCACGATGGTTGCACGGCAGCGGAAAAGGATGGGTAACTTCGGAATACGCCATGTTGCCGCGCGCCACTCATACTCGCTCGGATCGCGAAAGCGTAAAAGGAAAGTTGGGCGGTCGTACTCAAGAGATCTCACGCCTGGTGGGGCGTTCCTTGCGATCAGTAGTTGATATGCAAGCGCTCGGCGAGAACACCATCGTTATTGATTGCGATGTCTTGCAAGCCGATGGTGGCACGCGTACCGCAGCCATTACTGGTGCCTATGTCGCATTGGCCGATGCCATCAATTGGGCAAAGGGAAAAGGTTTGATTCTGCCTTCTCGCAAACCGCTGATCCAATCGGTAGCGGCGGTAAGCGTCGGAATTATCGGAGGCGTTCCGATGTTGGATCTATGTTACGAGGAAGATGTAACTGCGGAGACCGATATGAATATTGTTTGTACCGGCGATGGTAATTTTGTTGAAGTACAAGGAACGGCCGAAGGTAAGCCTTTTGATCGAACCCTGTTAAATCAATTATTGGACCTTGGTACCGCTGGATGTGCACAACTAACAGCGCTCCAAAACGCCGCTCTCGCTGAGTAAGTTTTCAACGGTGAAACAAGTTGTCTTGGCTACCCGAAATCCCGGGAAGATTAAAGAGTTCGAGCGCCTACTGGCCGAACATGTTTCCGGGGTGCAAGTACTAGGGCTTAATGATTTTCCTAATTTGCCCGATGTCGAGGAGACCGGCGATAGCTTTGAAGCTAATGCCTTGCTCAAAGCCAGAGAAGTTAGCGCCTTCACTAATTTGCCAGCCTTGGCTGACGACAGTGGTCTTTGTATCGATGCCTTAAATGGCGACCCGGGGATATTTTCGGCTCGCTGGGCTGGAGTGCATGGCGATGATCTCGCCAATATCGCTAAAGTTTTACAGCAGCTTGAGCAGACTCCAAGTGCGCAGCGCGGGGCTCACTTTCAGTGTGCCGTCGCCCTTCACCTTCCGAACGGCACTGAGGTCATACGAACCGGTCAATTAAAAGGCGAGATCGTGCCCGAGCCACGAGGTCACGCTGGATTTGGCTACGACCCAATCTTCAAACCCATTGGATTTGACCTAACACTTGGGGAATTTGGCGCTGGCGAGAAGGACCGAATTAGCCATCGCGGCCAAGCACTTCGGGCAATTACCGAAGATTTAACCAAATTGCTCTAACCGCTGAGGTAACCTAAGCCCAGTATTTACCGCAACATCCATCGTTAGACTGGTTTCACGACCGACGAGTACAAGGAGTTAAAAGTGGCAGTTGCAAAGAAGAGCGCAAAGAGGCCGGTGGCCAAGAAGGCTCCCGCAAAAAAGGCCGCTGTTAAAAAGGCCGCTGCGAAGAAGGCTCCAGTAAAGAAGGCGGTTGCTAAGAAGGCCGTCGCTAAGAAGGCTCCAGCAAAACGGACAGCCGTAAAAAAGGCTGCTGCTAAGAAGGCTCCGGCCAAGAAGGCTGCTGCCAAGAAGGCCACGGTAAAAAAGAGCACTGCGAAGAAAGCCGTTGCCAAGAAAGCAACAGTCAAAAAGTCCGCAACCAAAAAAACTACCGCTAAGAAATCTGCCTCCAAGTCCCGCGCCGCAAGCGCCGGCATTGAAAATTTCGTTATTCCACCAGTTCCTGGAACTGCAGAAGTGCCAGCTAAAGCAACAACCGTTATTTCAACTACTCCTGCACCAATGCCAACTCCAATGGCAGCGGCATTGGCACCAAAGAAGTCACCTTCTTCAAACCGCGTTGTCCTAGCAGTAATCGCTGGCGTTGTAATTTTGGCTTTAATCGTCGTCGCCCGGAGTTCTTCAACAAACAAGAAGGCAGATGTTGCCGCTTCGGCCACTCCGTCAACGAGCGTGTCGGCTTCAACTTCGACCGATGCATCAGCTACACCTTCAATGTCAGAAGCTAGCCCTTCTGAAAGTGCGGTAGCCACTGGTGGCGCACACGAAGCACCAATTGGAATCGTTGCTCACTACACCGCTAAGGGCGCCACAATTTTCTGGCAGGCTCCTGCAACAACTGATGGTTTAACCAACTACAACGTCGAGATCGCCAGCAATGGCGGCGCCTGGAAATTAATTTCAATGGTTCCAGCAACGCAACTTTCCTTAGATATCACCAAGTCCGGAACGACCGGTTGGTGCTCTTTCCGAATCTCGACCGTATTCGCTGATGGTCAGACCGTGGCTGGAAAAGTCTTTGGATTGCCAGGTCAGTTCGCTTAAAAAGTTTTAACTTGAGATTGGGTCAGGAGTGAAACTACTTCTGGCCCAATTTTTCTAAGATCGCGGCCACATATACATCGCTACCTGCGTCCGATAAATGGACGCCATCTGGAGCAAAGAACTCGGGATGACCAGCAGAGATTACATCCCACTCGACTAACTGGGTCTGGGGATAGCGTTTTATAACCTCTTTTATGATCCGATTATTATCAGCACGCCATGGCCGCGGTACTGCGGTATCGACCAAAATAATTCTCGGCTGATCTTTCAATAATTCAAATAAGGCAACGACCGATTCTGTCGTTAAATGATTATTATTTCCAAGATCTAAAATTACGGTGGCGCCAGGAACATGTACTCGATCTGCCGTAACAACCGTTGTTAACTCCTGAATTTGGCGACCCACTCGCGCGTTGATTAGCGCAATGTGTTCATGCGATTCCAATTTGCTTCGAATACCAAGAATTACCGAGTCGCCGGTGACCCAAAGGCCCTTTGGCTCAATAATTACCGATTTGGGATTTGTTGAAGTTGGTGTTGGGGTGACTTCGCTTTGCGCCTCAAGTGTGGCAGCTAATTTCTTGGCGCTTAGGTCACCTTGTGAAACTCCTATAACGCTTGCCAAGGTTGCGGCGATAACAACGGTAGCGGCTACTCCGGCCACCAATAGTTTTTGTTGATTCTTTATTTTTGGAGTCCGATATTTCATGCCGCGGAACCAATTTTGAAGCAAGCCGCGACGGATTGGAATTTCAATCCAACGCATAGATATATCGGCCAGTGCAAGAACTAACAGGATGCGGGCGCAATTTAAGGCGAGCGCAGATCCAGCTAAATCAACGGAGGGTCGAGTGACCTGAAAAATTACCCAGTGCCATAAATAAATTCCATAAGATCTTTCGCCGATCCAAATTAGCCATCGCGCGCTCATCAATGGAGCGAAGCGAGATGATGGATGGACCAATGAAGTGATTGTTGCGCAACCAAAGATTCCAGCTAATGGGAAAGCCAACTTATACAACGTGGGATTGGATTCAGTTACAAAGAGAAAAGTACTGAGCAACCCCAACAAACCAAAGACTCCGATCCCATCTACGAAGTCTTGGGCTCGTTGGCTAATACTGGAACTTAAGTTTTGTGGCACCCAACTCACGGCAAGTGCAGCGCCCAGAAATAACCCGAGGCTATGTGTATCGGTTCCAAAATAAATATGACTTATTCGCCCAGCACTTGAGGAGTCAACGCGAAGCGAGAAAAGAAAGAGCGCTATTCCCGAAAACGCGGCGATACCCAACGCAACTCTGGCGATATTTCGCTTTCCAAAGTAGCGCAAGATTCCGATCAAAATTAGCGGCCAAACGAGATAGAACTGAGCTTCGACCGCCAAAGACCAAGTGTGTTGGAGTAAAGGTGGCCGACCAATAGTTTGGAAATAGTCCTGATGGGCCGCTACTAATCGCCAGTTATTTGAGCCGGTTATGACAAAAGGAATATCGGCCAGCAACCGCCGCATCGCCTCTTGCGCCCAGATTGCACTGATCAGGATGGCGCCGAAGATTAGAAAGAGCAGCCCAGGCAATAGTCGCTTTGCCCGACTGGCATAAAACTGTCTTAGGTCAAGGGCGCTAGAACTATCGATGGAATCCAAAATCAACCGGGTTATTACATAACCGGAGATAACAAAGAATAGGTCGACGCCGAGAAAGCCACCGGGAATCCATGCAACGCCCAGGTGATAAAGGACTACCGCAGCAACGGCGATAGCACGAAGGCCATCGATCGGCGCTATGTATCGGCTCTTAGTGGCCGCGGGATTCACTTACGTTTTGCGGTGGTTCGCTTCGCGCTCTTGCTTGAAGCCGATCGAGTAGATGTAGAGCGAGTGGAGGTAGAACGTTTAGGGTTTCGCTTTGCAGCTGGCTTCTTGAAGGGAACTTCCGGAACGCTTACCTGCTCATCCAATTCTTTTACTTCCGCTGATAATTCAGCCGCATGCGCAAAACTCTTTACTTGCGGACGGTTAGTGGAATCGACGTTGGCGCCAATATCAGCTTGGAGCG
>Ga0194061_1002002_pt1 | contig 11425 bp, 9 predicted proteins | sample SepL2221m_MetaG_FD_163423 | JGI IMG/M metagenome (GOLD analysis project Ga0194061, IMG submission 163423) | Anoxic zone freshwater microbial communities from boreal shield lake in IISD Experimental Lakes Area, Ontario, Canada - Sep2016-L224-21m | ecosystem: Environmental > Aquatic > Freshwater >...
AGTTCCAAATCGATTGTCGAACATGTGCTTGGTATCGGTGTCATTGACGGCGATCATTGGAAACTTTAGGGCGCCATCTTTGGTCATCTGATTCAAGCGAATAACACCCGTGGTTGTCTCTTCGCAACCGCCAATAATGCCATCGATAAGTTCGGTACGAGTGGTATGCAATGTGTTTACTAAGTCGCAGCCATCGTCAAAAACCAAATGGGGCTTGATATCCAGCGCCGCATTTATGTGGCGGTAATAGCCATCACGGTCAACGGCATTTCGAGCAAAAACATTGATGCCAAATTCTGAAACTAGAGCCGCCGCAGTGTCATCTTGAGTGGACAATGGATTTGAAGCACAAAGAGCAAGTTCGGCGCCACCGGCCTTTAGGGCGCGCATCAAGTTTGCGGTCTCAGTGGTGACGTGCATACAAGCAGCGATCCGGATGCCAGTAAATGGTTGTTCTTTTTCGAAGCGAGCTTTGATCTGCGCAAGGACGGGCATGTTGCGCTCGGCCCACTCGATCCGCTTCTTTCCTTCGGCGGCGAGGGCTGGATTTGCTACATCAAAATTAGTGGTTTCTAACGGCACGCGGGACTCCAATTTAATTCAGTGGACTGGAAGAGATTACCGCAAGTACGGCATCTCTGACCTCTCGCATCATCTCTGGGGTTTGGGCCTCAACATTTAGCCTTAAAAGTGGCTCGGTATTTGAGGCTCGAACGTTGAACCACCACGATTCAGCAGTCACGGTAAGGCCATCAAGTTCATCGATTTCATTACCCTGGCTATATGCCTGGCGGATCCGTTTTAAGGCAGCCGGGATATCGGCGACAATGGTATTTAGCTCCCCACTGGCGACATATCGGTTGTATCCCTGCAAGAGCTTGGAAAGTGGGAGCTCACTCTCGGCCAGCTCGGTTAATGCAAAGAGGGCAGCCAGCATTCCGGAATCGGCTCGCCAAAAATCTGCGAAGTAGAAATGGCCCGAATGTTCGCCACCAAAAATGGCGCCGGTCTCCGCCATCATCTTCTTGATGTATGAGTGACCAACGCGCGATTTAATGGCTGTTCCACCATGTTCTGCCACAACCTCGGGAACTGATTTTGAAGAAATTAGGTTATAAATAATGTTAGCGCCAGGTTTGCGTTTCAGCTCGCGCACCGCGATCAAACACGTAAGGGCAGATGGATTCACCAAATCGCCGTTTTCGTCAACCAAGAAACAACGATCGGCATCGCCATCAAAAGCTAACCCAATATCGGCTTTTGTTTTTCGTACCTTCTTTTGTAAATCGACTAAGTTCTTTGGTTCGATCGGATTGGCCTCATGGTTAGGAAAGGTGCCATCTAGTTCAAAATACATTGGAATCAATTCAACATTTAGTTTTTCCATTACCGCCGGTGCGGTGTAACCGCCCATTCCGTTACCAGCATCGATCACAACCTTCAGTGGTCGAAGTGAACCTTCTCCTTGCGCCGGCAAGATTGAAAGGAGAAACTCAACATATTCGCTCAACATTTCTTTTTCGCTGATTGTTCCCGTGGGCCGATTTGAAATTGGCATGCCCGCAATGAGCAACGAGCGAATTCTGCCCAGGCCAGATTCCATGCCAATAGGACGAGCGCCGCTCTTGCAAAGTTTCATACCGTTATAGGCCGCCGGATTATGACTGGCGGTAAACATAACGCCAGGTAGATTTAAAGATCCTGAGGCAAAATAGAGCATGTCGGTTGAAGCCAGCCCAATTCGAATGACATCCATTCCTTGGGCGCTCACGCCATCTGCAAATGCGGTTGCTAAAAGGGGTGAAGATGGGCGCATATCTTCGCCAATTACGATGGTTGCTGGTTCCCGTTCTTCCTCAAGAAATCGTGCAAAGGCAGAACCCAAGGCAAAGGCAAAATCAGGGGTGATTTGAGTGTCGACCAGACCTCTGATGTCATAGGCCTTGATGACGGCAGAAAGTTCGGCTTCAGTAAACATTTCGGCAATCTATCGCGAAAATATAGATTTAAAAATATTACGAAATAAAAGCTTTAAAGATTAGTTGGATGGCAGCGCGCGTAAATGACCGCGCCGGCCTATTTCCTGAGTCTTGGGTTGGCCAGCTGTTGGCAGATTTTGGCTAATCCCCGCTTCGCGCACCGCATCGGCGATGGCCATCAGATCATCATCACTTGGACCTTGCGCCTCGCCATTTGGCTCGGGCCTAATAACGGTCCAGCCTTTGGGTAAGGTCATCCGTTCGCTGTGCTCATCGCAAAGGTCGTACGCGTGTGGCTCGGCAAAGGTAGCCAGTGGCCCTAAGACAGCAGTGGAGTCCGAATAAATATATGTGAGCGTCTTAACAGCGAACGCTCTACAGCCCGCCCGAGAGCAGCTTCGCCCGGTCCGTGGTTGCATGCTCCTCATATTGAGAGATTACCGCGTAGTGGATTGAAAGTCGGGGATTTAGCCACGTGAGATCACGTGCGCATCAGTTACCGGCAGGGTTGCGCTCTCAATTTCAGAGCCGGCCATCGCTGGCAAGTAACTTAACCCAAAATTCGCCGGGCTTGGATTTAAGAATATTAATCCTGCAGTGGTGATGGTCCCTTCGGAGGTTAAAGTCACCTGATTAATTCCGGTAGTTGGATGCCAAGTTGCAACCTGCGCTCCGACCGCGGTCGCAGTACCCACTTTGCCGGAAGGTAGGGTCCAACGGATTGCCACTCGGATCGATTCCCCGCTAAAGACAAAGGTCGGAGACGTGCCACCCAAATTCATTGTGATTATGCCGAGTCTCGGCGCCGCTGTTGCCCAAGCAAAATCAGAGTTAGAGATTGAAGTCATCGCGCTTCGAAGCGCCGCAACTATTGGTTGATCCGAAGTTAGTTCAAGTGCAAAAGGCGTGCTCTCGGTTAAGGAGGGCAGCGGCAGGTCAAAGACTTTGCCGTGCACGAGAGTACGTTGATCAAAGCCCAACGGGGTGAAATCGCCCTCCGATGAATGGATCGTAACTTTGAATGAGGCATCCAAATTACCTGGTGCCAAAATTCTTAGGAAATGGGAAATTGAATTTTTCTTGCCGGGAGAATTAGTAACTGCGGGAATTACCAATGACGTACTTGGCGCGGTGATTGGATTTACATAATCCATCCCCAGAGCTTTCAGCCCTTTATGTTGTTGGTCGAAGAGAAAACTTGAGACTCGCCCCGACCTGGTTAAAGCATGAATAACCAAGGAACTCTCCCCCGGCGCTAGCGCATCTAAGGAGATGGCTTTATCCGAATTTGCTTTTACCGAGATGGTCGAATGAATTGGCGTTGGCTTTGAGGTATAAATCGTTAATTCAACAATCGCATCGCTTAGGCCGCTATTAATGAGATCCAGACGTGAGGTGCTGGTAATCCCAGCTGAACCACCGACAAACCATTGATCCGCGCCGCCAACTGAACAAATCGCGGAACCAAACCAATCTCCAGTGAAGGAGGTAGTTGTTACAGAAGTGCTGGGATTTCCGGCAATCAAAAGTGCCGAACGGATCAAGTGTAAATCGCGAGTTCGAGCAGCGATGAATTTGGTGGATTTCGCGCTTATGTTTCTCACTTTGGTTTTTGCCGAGGGTAGATGCGCGTAAGTACTTCCATCTGTGCTTAGTCCAGGACAAGCAGATGGCGGATAGGTTTGGCTAATTTCAGCAATTTTCTCAACCCGCGGTGTTACATAAGTGAGTCCAAGGGCTAAGCCAACTCCAACGATCGCAATGATGACTTTAAAATTCCTCATACCAATTCCTCAATCGGTACTTCCTTGCGGCGCCGACCAGCTGGCAGCGCAAGTACCGCAATGGTTAGAAGAGAAATAAATTGAATGGAAAGAAGACCACGCCGCAACGTTCCATCATGTGACATTGATACGTCGCCCGATGAAACAACGGCAAAGGTCGGCAACCCACTAGCACTTTGGATTACCGGAACTGGCATACCATTCAATAACAGGTGCCACTTTGTATCAAATTTCTCCGCCAATGTAATTATTCCAGTTCCGGGAACCTTCACATTGGCACCAACATCATTGGAAGCGAGTGAGACCTTATTTCCCTTAAGATCGGTAAAAATAAGTCGGGAGGAACTTCCAACGACCCGCCAAATAATTCCATCTTTAGTGGCAGAGCTACGAGTGAAGCCACCCTGTCCATCAATTGTTCTAACCAATATTGGATCAATTGGATTTTGCATAAATAAATACTGAATTCCAGATTCACCTATAAGTTTACTTGTGGTGGCACCAGCACCTGAAACCAGGTCTGCAATCGCACTCTGCACTTCGTTCGAAGGAGCTACTACAACATCCGGATCACCTAACTCTAAGTCAGAGCCGCGAGAAATAAAATATTGAACAGAGCCGTGGCTCTTGCGAAGAACCAAGGTCTTTGGTTTCGCATCCGTTTCAGCTAATGAGGCGACAAATGCTGGAATTACTTGGGTTTGACCGCTCTTTACCAAAGAGTCTGAGCCCGCGGATAGAATCCAAAAAATAGATCCAAGTAGTGAAATGACGGTAACCACACTTAGAAGCGCCGAAAAAATATGGCCCAGTCCAAAGCTCGAATTTCGCAGGTTAGGAATTAAGCCATCGGCCGCTCTTAAAATTGGTACCAGAGCAAAGAACTCCGCGAATACCAAGAGTGGACCGACCCACACATTTGAGCTGGATCCATGGCCACTAATAATTACCGATGAGAGCGCAATTGCGGCGGCCAGCAAGCCCGCTGCTGAGGCACCCCAGTTGCGATGAACCGGAGTCACAAGAGCGAAAATAATAAAAAGAAGGGTAGGCGCAACTAACCAGATTGGGGTTCCTGAAAGCCCGCCAGGGTTTAAAAGCAATACCGACCATCGGGTAGCGCTGGAAAGAGGCAGGCCCGGCTCCAATAAAAAATTGGTTGGGTGTAGCAACATGATCGTCGACCATGGAAAGGTTGCAAGCCATGGCAAGATCAAGAGCGCCAAACGGCGCTTAACTGTTGGGGTAAAGAAATATGAGATTTTAGAAAGCCAACTTTGCGCCTCACCCTCAGTGGGCAATTTCCAAACCTTAATCAACGAAAAACTTACTAACCAAAGGTTTATGAAGCTCCAGAACAACAGGAAGGTGGCCGAGAAAGCAGCCAACGCTGAAACTAATAGGGTAATTGCATAAACTTTTCGCCAGGAGATGTCGGTAATTTCGATTCGCAATGGCACCAAGGAAATCAAAATTGGCCCTAAGAGGATTAGTGCCAAAGTTCCTAGCCGGCCTTGATTGATGCTGGACCAGACCACTGGAGAGAGCGCATAGAGAATTCCACCCAAAATCGCAGTCCGAGGTTTTATTGAAAGGCGCTTCATAGATCTATAGGCAATGAAGAAAGCAAGCGGTGGCACTAGCCAAAATAGCAACGACATGAAAACCGAAAAATTTCCCAGAGTTACTACTGAAGCAAGTCCTAGTAACACAAGCCAAGTAGGAGCGGAAGCACTGCTTCCTAAGCCAACCAGATGCCAAGATTCGAAATATTTTGAAATCAAGTCATGGGCGCCGAGCGGCGAGACCGGAAGCGCACCACCTGAAATCGCACCATAACGAGATCGTGAAGCTATGGCCGTAACGATCACCATAAAAAGAAGAGCAACAAGTAAAGGGCGAGACTTTAAGTTTCGTAAACTTCGTCGTGGTTTAGATACTAAAAGTTCCGGATCATCAAAACCTTCTTCGATCAAGCCAATATCTGAGTAACTTTGGGATATTTGTGGTTCTTCGAAATCTGAATTTGGTTTGAAGTCGTGCAGTAATAAATTATTCATTCGTTCAAAGGTGGCCCGGAATTGTTGCGACCGAGGTGGGATAAAACGAGTAACCGCCCGGGCGGAGATCATCCGATTATGACGGCGTAGCCTTCTGCCTTGAATGAGATCGGCTGGCTTGATTAGCAAAAGAACTACTGCTGCTAATTCATCACCGGCATAACCGGGCAATTTGGCTAACAAATTCACAAGTGCTCGAAAACCACTGGAAACAACTAATTGCAGGGCAAGCCAAGGCAGAATCCACCAAGAAGAGTTGGCCAAAAGTACGTAAGCGGCGTTTCGCCGATCAAGAAGTAGCGGTCGATGAAGAAACGCTTCCGAGACATCAACGGAACGGCGCTCATTCGCTGCCGCTTCAGCATGAAAGGCTACGGCCGAAGTGACACAAATAGCTGAAAACCCGGCAACATGTGTACGCCAACCAAGGTCAACATCATCGCGGAAGAGCTCGAGATTTGGATCGAAGCCACCGATATCTTCAAAGACCGAACGCTTAGCCAACATTGCGGCCGTACTTACTGAAAGCACCTCATTGTTATTACCATCGTGCTGACCCTGATCTTGCTCGCGTCGCTCTAAACCTGTCCATCTTGAACCATTGCCGGCAATTGTTATTCCAATTTCGAGCAGATGATTTCGGTCATACCAGCCACGCAATTTTGGACCAGCGATCGCGACATTAGGTCGATCCGATACCGCTTCTAACAATTCTTCCAGAGCATCATTTGCTGGGGCGCAATCATCATGAATGAACCAGAGCCACTCTTCCAGCGCCGATTCTTCGCTGTTGATTGCAGTAATGGCTGGATATTCAAGGAGGGCTTGGTCAATCGCACTGCCGAAGCCAACATCTCGACCTGCCGAAAGGACTTTTATCCCGGAGCGTTTCAGGAAAGTAGCAGATTGATCGATGGATCCAGTGTCAACTGCGAGAATGCGATCTACGGGCCTGCTTTGATTTGCAAGAGCTGCAATCACATCTGGAATCCAGGTTGCGCCATCGTGAGCGACGACTATCGCCGTAACAAAAAACTTGTCGCTCATTCAAATCACCAACTAAGTTTTCGGCCAGACCTATGGCGGCGGATAGAACGCTGAAAGTCTATAGAGGTAATGCGGTAATAATTTAAGCGGTACGGCGCTTTAAACGGCGTCGCTCGCGCTCGGATAGCCCACCCCAGATGCCAAAACGCTCATCGTGAGCCAAGGCATATTCCAAGCATTCGGAGCGAACATCGCATGAAAGACAGACACGCTTTGCCTCGCGAGTAGAGCCACCTTTTTCGGGAAAAAAAGCTTCAGGATCAGTTTGGGCGCACAATGCGTGCTCTTGCCAAGATGGCTCCATGCCACCAGATCCAGGGTGTCCGCCTTCGATCGTCAAGGGGCGAATTTCTGACATCGTGAAATCTCCTCATGGCCGGGCTACCAGATTTGGTAACTTCTAATAGGTGAATTACACGCGTGTTATTCGAGTTAGTCAAGTCCACGAAGGCTAAAAATCGCACTTTTAGGCGAGTATTTTAAGAATTAGAAACCAAAGTAAGAAAATTCAGCCAAAGAGGCCGCCGGAACTTCAAAATTTTCGGCGACGAAACAATTTCGCAATACGCAACCTTCGCCGATAATCGCACCATTTCCAATTATCGAACCATCAATAACACAATTGGATTCAACAATGGCGCGGGCGCCAATAACGCACCCATTTACTAGCGCCGCGGTCGGGCTAACCATGGCACCGGGAAGAACCATCGAGTCAGATTCATGATCGGGAACTGCCGAGGAGTAAATCTCGCCTATAACCATGTCTTGAGAGGCTTTCAAAAGTGCGGCCGGGGTGCCGATATCCAACCAATACGAATTATCCACGAAGCCATAAATGCGGTAATCCTCGGAAACCAATTTTGGGAAAATTTCTCGTTCAACGCTAACAACTTTGTTAGCGGGAATCTGATCAAATACTTCGCGATTAAAAATGTAGCAACCCGCATTTATTATGTTGGTCGGTGGATTTTCCATTTTTTCATTAAACGCAATTACCCGCAGGTCTGGATCAAGCTCTACCGCCCCAAAGGGGCGGGCATCAGGCACGCCGGTTAAATAGAGCGTGAGATCGGCGTTATGTGATTGGTGGAAAGCAATCTGACCCACCAAATCATGACCACTTAAAACGTCGCCATTGAAAATCACTACCGGACCTTCACCGGTAAGCGCTTTGCTGGCATTTAAAATCGCGCCCCCCGTGCCAAGCGGAGTGCTCTCAACCGCATATTTGATGCTGATTCCAAAGCTCGAGCCATCGCCAAAATATGGCTCAAATACCTCTGCTAGAAAAGCAGTTGCCAAGATGATTTCTGAAACCCCAGCTTCTCTGGCACGAGCAATCTGATGTTCAATAAATGGCACTCCGGCTACCAGCAACATTGGTTTCGGAACCTTTAGCGTTAGTGGCTGCAATCTGGTGCCGAAGCCACCAACTAAAAGAATTGCGGAAAGACCCATCCGTCAGCGCTCACTAATTCTCTTAGCCGCAGTCTTAATTGCATCGTCAGTTGCAGTTAACGCGACTCGAATGTGTGAACTTCCTTTAGCGCCATAAAAATGTCCAGGTGTCGCCAAGATGCCAAATTGTGCCAGCCAAGAAACGGACTCCCAATCGCTCTCGCCTCGGCTGCACCAAATGTACAAACCAGCTTCGGTGAAATCGACCTTGAATCCCGCAGCTTCTAGGACCGGCTGCAAGATTGCCCGGCGGGCTCGATATCGCTCTGACTGAAGGTTCACGTGGGTTTCATCTGCGAGCGCCACAACCATTGCCCTTTGGACTGGGAGCGGAACCATCATTCCGGCATGCTTTCGAAACTCTCGAATTTTTGCGATTAAATCGGAATCGCCAATAATTAAGCCGGCGCGATAGCCCGCAAGATTTGATCGTTTAGACAGCGAGTGAACTGCGAGCAAGTTTCGATTATCACCAGCCGCAAGTTTTAAAATTGACGTTGCCGACTTCGAATCTGGGAAGCTGAAATAGCACTCATCACTTGCGATTGCCGTTCCGGTTTGCCGAGAGTAAGCAATTACATCCAACAATTCCGCCTCGGAATGAACCCGTCCGGTTGGATTTGATGGCGAGTTAATCCAAGCTAACTGGGCCGCTGGCCAAGCTTTAGCATCGATATCCACTGCCAGCGCCTGAGCATTGGCAATCATCGCCCCTACTAAATAAGTCGGGTAGGCAACTTCTGGATAAAGCACCACTTTCGCTTCAAGGATTGTTGGCAACCAAGCGACCAATTCTTTGGAGCCAATAGTTGGCAACACATCAAATTCGCCCGTAGCCCCAAGCACTTGACTAGCCCATGTACGCATCGCTGCCCGTAGCTCCGGCGTTCCGATTGTTAAGGGATAACCAGGTGCATTAGATGCAGCCGCAAATTCTCTCTGAATGAATTCCGGAGTTGGATCTACCGGCGTTCCTTGTGAAAGATCGATGATGCCATCGGGATGGCTCCTGGCCTTCTCACCGATCGGCGCCAAAGCATCCCAAGGGAAATCAGGAAGCTTGATTGCTACTCGCCAGCTTTAATTGGCAGGGCAGAGATAAGGGCGTGATCGGTTCCAGTCGAACCAACTTTGCCAGCCCCACCAGGGGAACCGAGTTCGACAAAAAATTCACTGTTGGCTGGGCCATACTCTTTCCAATCTGCTGGTACATCATCTTCGTAATAGATCGCCTCGACTGGGCAGACTGGCTCGCAGGCACCGCAATCCACACATTCATCAGGTTGGATGTAGAGCATTCGCGCGCCTTCATAAATGCAATCAACTGGACACTCTTCGATGCAAGATTTGTCCTTAACGTCAACGCAAGGTTCGGCAATTATGTAAGTCACGTTACTCCTCCACTTACCTCGACATTTTCAACTGGTTACCACTTGGTGGAAGGGTACAGAATAGAGCCACGAAGTTCGCAACTTTATAATGGTGCTAGATCTCTCATTTTCTTCCAATTCCGCACAGGAAGGCAAGGTGGCCTGATGAACTTCCCGACTGAGACAGATATCGGGTCTAAGGTCACCGTGCGCTTACACGACCCAGAGGGCGGTTATCGGGACATTCTTGGCATCCTGGAAACCCCAACCGCCGTTCGAAAGCGCAGTGGCGAACTAGCCCACTTTGACCCAGCCAAAATCCATATTTGGCAGATAATCCCGACCATCAGCCACAGCGCCGGAACCGGTGCACCGCTCTCGCTTCGAATTTCCGAATTGGAGGCGGCGGCTGGTGCAACCTGGCCGGCAACGGAGATCGTCGATTTCGGCGGTTGGCGCTACCGCTGCTCTGAAGGTTTCACTTTCAGGGCAAATTCCATTATGCCGATCGGTAAGGCACCACTCGGAGAACCCTCAACTAGCCTCGAGGCTGCCACCTCGCACGCGATTGCCTACTTCAAGGAGCGCGGACTCACCCCCGCTTTTCACCTGCCGCTGCCTAGCTATGCCGCCTTGGACCAATATCTCGAAGATGCTGGTTGGGAGTTAGGTGTCGAAGCTCAGGTGATGATCGCCGATCGTTCAAACCTAAAGTTTGCGACGGCGCCGATCGAGGTATCGCTCGGCACAATTCCAACCCCGGCTTGGCTAAACGTTCAAGGCGATGATCGAGCCGGCACAATCATGAGCCGTTACCCAGCTAAATATGTTGGGCTCCGATGGGCAGATCAAGACGTTGCCGTCGGAAGGTTGGCTGAAGCCAATAACTGGGCAATCCTCACTAGAATTTTTGTAAAACCAGAGTTTCGCGGGCGGGGATTTGGCGCGGCGGTAATCAAAGAATTGGTGGATCAAAGCAATTGCGAGAAAATCGCGCTCCAGGTTAATGTCGAGAATTTGCCCGCCATAGCGCTCTACCAAAAATTGGGCTTTCGAGTTCATCATTATTACCGCTACCGAACTTGGAGCAAGTGATTCGAATGGCGCAATTACAGATTTACGACACCATGAGTCGACAGCTCGTGGCCATAACTCCGACCGAAGGCGATCTCGTCCGCATTTACTGTTGCGGTCCGACGGTTTACCGAGATGCACATGTGGGCAATCTTCGAACCTTTCTATTGAGCGATCTTGTGGTTCGAGCTCTAAATATTAGAGGGATCAAAAGTCAATTAGTTCAGAACATCACTGACGTTGGTCACATGAGTGATGACTTTGTTGCGGAAGACAAAATGATGATTGCAGCACAAAAGGAAAATCTTGATCCTTTTGCAATTGCGATTGAGTATGAAAATCGCTACCACCGAGATTTGGCGCTGCTCAATATAAATCCGGCACAAGAGTATCCACGAGCAAGTGAATCAATCTCCCTGATGCAAGATTTGATCGCAAAATTGATCGAACTCCAATGTGCCTATGTGGGAAGCGATGACACCGTCTACTTTGCCGCTCAATCTTTTCCTTCGTATGGGGCCCTCAGCGGAAACAAATTGTCGGCGCTAAAGCCCGGTCATCGCTTTGAATATCAGGAAGACAGTGACGGAAAAAGATTCCATGCAGATTGGGCCCTTTGGAAGGCGGCAGGAAACCGAACCGAAATGGTCTGG
>Ga0194061_1002003_pt1 | contig 11422 bp, 9 predicted proteins | sample SepL2221m_MetaG_FD_163423 | JGI IMG/M metagenome (GOLD analysis project Ga0194061, IMG submission 163423) | Anoxic zone freshwater microbial communities from boreal shield lake in IISD Experimental Lakes Area, Ontario, Canada - Sep2016-L224-21m | ecosystem: Environmental > Aquatic > Freshwater >...
CCACCGCTCCGACAGCGAAGAGTGCGTACGCGAAAAAAGCCAGCACCACATGCAGTTCAAACCAGAGGGTATCAAGAATGGCCGGCATCGGCATGTTTCGGGCCGGAAACATGAGAGCCAGCCCGCCGAATACTGCAGTTAATATCCCGATGGCGGCATTGAACCAGTCTGCGTTTCGCAGCGGTCGCGCCAGCCGTGTAGCCAGTCCCATCGCTGCGATGGAGACGGCGAAGAAGGCGACCGTGTCATGGGGGCCGACCAGCGGCAGTCGGCCGAGAGACCATCCCCGGATTCCGAGATAGGAAATTCCTGCGGCCAGCCCCGCTGCGAGTAGCCAGCGGTTAAAGGCCCCGAAAAGGCAGAGTACCGCAAATGTCAGGAGAAGAGCTTTCATGTAGTAAATGGTTTGAAGCAGAGATTGAGTTTACGTTGTTAGATATACCCGTATCAGGATGGTACTGCAAAGCAGAAATGTCATTCCTGGCATTGAAAGCCGGAAATGTGCGGTTCGATGCGGAGTAAAGCTTTTTTCTTTGCTCGTAACAGTACTTCCGGTTAATATACCACGTTTCAAAAATTCACCATCCGGATGCACTCACATTATGGAAGAACCTAAAAAAGAAAAGCAGACCAAAGAACTGCAGGGTATGGCGCTGGCAGCGGCAGGATTATTTATTCTGGTTGCTTTCCTGTCGTTTAATTCTGCCGATGTGTCCTGGAACAGCTATTCCAACGAAGGGGGCATACGCAACCTGGGTGGGCGCTTTGGTGCGCAGCTGGCCGATGTTTTTTTCAACAGTTTCGGTCTGGCCTCGTACCTGATTCCGGTTGCCCTGCTGTATATGGCCTACACGCTCTTCCGTTTCAAGGAAATCCGTCTCCGGTCCTATAAGCTGGGTGCTGCTTTCGGCCTGCTGTTTTCGCTGGCGGCGATTATTACCTTTATCAGCGAGAAAGTGACGATCCTTGGTCAGCAGGTTCCAACCGGTGGAGCTATCGGAGTTCTGACGGTTCGCATCCTCAAAGACTCCATCGGTACCACCGGCGCGTTTCTGCTGCTTCTGCCGTTGCTGGCGGCTTCGATCATGATTCTGGCCCATTTTTCATTCATCCTTTTCGCCGGCTGGTGGCTGGAAACCCTCAAGCACAAGTGGGCCGTCTGGCAGGAGCGGAGAGCCTATAACAGGGGCGTGCTGGAGAAGGAAAAATCCAACAAGGATGGCCTGCCCACCGCTGTGGCAGCATCCGGCAGTCCGGTGATAAAAGCCTCTGCACCACCACCGCGCCCCAATCTGTTCAATAGAAACAAGGAGAAAAAAAAGGAAGAGGCGAAAACCGCCGCCTTCCAGGAATCATTCGAGTTTATCAAGGCCGAAGGGGATTTTCACACTCCCCCCTTCTCGCTGCTTGATATGCCGCCGGTCGAGGAAAAATCCCTCGATCGGGAATCTCTGGCCATGAACGCCCGTCTGCTGGAGAAGAAGCTCAAAGACTACAACATTGACGGCGAAGTGGTGGAGATCTGCCCCGGTCCTGTCATCACCATGTACGAATTCAGCCCGGCCCCCGGCATAAAGATCAGCAAGATCGCCGGCCTCTCCGATGACCTGACCATGGCACTGCAGGCCATGTCGATCCGCATCGTGGCACCCATTCCCGGCAAGGGAGTCGTTGGTATCGAAGTGCCAAACCGTGACCGCGACATGGTGTTTCTGCGGGAAATTTTCAACTGCGAGCATTTCTCCCACAGCAAGATGAAGCTGCCGCTGGCGCTGGGTAAGGACATAGCGGGGCTGCCGGTGGTCACGGACCTTGCCAAGGCGCCGCACCTGCTGGTGGCCGGTTCGACCGGGTCGGGTAAATCGGTGTCGATCAACACCATGATACTCTCACTGCTCTACACCTCGACCCCCAAAGATGTGCGCATGATCATGGTTGATCCCAAGATGCTGGAGTTTTCCATGTACGAGGGAATCCCGCATCTGCTGCTGCCGGTGGTAACCGAGCCGAAGAAGGCCTCGCTGGCGCTCAAATGGGCGGTCAACGAGATGGAACGTCGCTACATGCTGCTCTCCGACAAGGGTGTCCGTAATATAGAGTCGTACAACAGGAAACTGGCCGGCGAACTGACGGAGCAGGAGGAGTTGAACGCCATACCCGAGGCTGAAATCATTGAGGAGCTTGAGGAGATCGTAGAAGAAGGAGACATCGCCGTCGATCCGATCCCCTTCGTGGTGGATGACGACGAGGAGTTGGAGCACGTCCACCTGCCCTACATCGTCGTCATCGTTGATGAGCTTGCCGACCTGATGATGGTGGCCGGTCGCGAGGTGGAGGAACATATTGCCCGTCTGGCCCAAAAGGCTCGTGCATCGGGGATTCACCTGATTCTTGCTACTCAGCGCCCCTCGGTTGACGTTATCACCGGCCTTATCAAGGCGAACCTGCCGTCGCGCATCTCCTTCCAGGTAACCTCCAAGGTTGATTCGCGTACCATTCTGGACTGCAACGGGGCGGAGAGTCTGCTGGGGGCCGGTGACATGCTCTATATGCCTCCCGGCACATCCCGTCTGCAGCGCATTCACGGTGCCTTCGTCTCCGATGCCGAAGTGCAGCGGGTGGTCGATTTTCTCAAGAAACAGGGTAAACCGGTGTATGAAAAATCGATTCTGGAGATGAAGGACAGCGACGAAAAGGGTGGTTCCGGTGAAGAGGAGGAACAGGACGAACGTTGGGAAGATGCCCTGCGGCTGGTGGTTGATACGAAGCAGGCCAGCATTTCCATGATTCAGCGCAAACTGAGGATCGGCTACAACCGTGCTGCCCGTATTGTGGAAATGATGGAGAGTGAGGGTATGATTGCCTCCAGTGATGGCACAAGCAAGCCGCGCGAGATTTACACCGAAGTGATCAACGCTTATCTGAATTCGCAGCTGACGAAGTGACATCCCTGTGGTTTTTCGGCAATCAGATGCCCGGTACACGGGAGGCAATGAATGAATTTGAATAACGGCGAAGCTCTGCGGCGATGTGTGGCTCTTTTGATAGCAGCGATTGTAGTAATCGGATGCCGGGAGGCGGTCGCAAAACCGGTTACGGTGACCCGTGAGTACACGTATAGAGCCAGTGAAGCAGATAGCAAGCTGACATCTCGAACCATGGCTCTGGAACAGATTAAACGGCTGCTGGTCGAGGAGCTGGGAACCTATTTGATCAGCAACACCGAAGTTAAAGACTCGGCGCTGACCAGGGATGAGATTGTAACCTACACCGCCGGCTGGGTTACGACGGTCGTTATCAAAGAGAGCTGGAACGGTGAAGATTATTATCTTAAGGCGCAGATCAGCGCCGATGCCGGTGAGGTAGCCAGGGCCGTTGCTGCACTGCATGAGGATCGCGATAAGGCGACCGAACTGAAGCAGTTTCGCGCCCAATCCAATGAGCTGCTCGGGGAGATCAAACTCATGCGCCAGGAACTGGCGCAGCTGAAATCGTCAGCCAATCCGGGCAGTTCTGCCAGGGCAGCTGAGATACAGAAAAATTATGAAGTTAAAGTCTCAAAACTGGCGGGCGAAGAGGTTGAAACTTCGTTCGACGGTCGCTGGGCCGTGTCGCTTATCTGTGATGATGTCAAGAGTACCGGCGGCCTGGTCAAGGGTTACACGCTCCATTTTTATGCAAACGTTAAGGAGGGGAGGCTGCTGGGGCAGCATGGAGTTCCAGGACAACCCTCCTCATTGACCATGATCGGCTTTATCAGGCAGGGCGGGGGTGCGGAGATTCATGCCCGTGGTCTGACAGGCAACCAGGAATATAACGTGGGACGCGTGCTGCCAAACAGACCGTACTCGTATCGTATGCGCGGCACGTTCTCCCCGACAAGCGGCAAGGCGACCCGTGTTGAACTGCGGCCGTGTGAAGCCGCATTTTTCAAGCAGTAAGAGTTTTCAAAAGGGTTGAGGACAGGTGCTCACTGTTGTGCTGCAGGCTGGTAAGTAAACTGGCCATAAACGGTGAAATTTATTTATTGAGGTCTGCATGAAGAGGTTCTCTAAGTTTATCGTGTTGGTCGTCGCATTGGTTTTCATGACAGCATTGAGTCCGGTTGCAATGGCTGGCGAATTGAGTGGCCAGCTGGTCATCAGCGGTTCTGACGCCCTGGAAGCATTGACCGTTGAGCTCGCTAAGCGTTTCATGAAAATCCATACTAATGTCAAAATCGTCGTGCGGGGAGCTGAGTCCGGTAAGGGCATTTCAGAGACCCGTAGCGGTAGTGCCTCCATCGGCATGGTGTCTCGCCTGCTCACCCCACAGGAGGAGCTTGAGTTTCGCACCGTTACCATAGCGTACGAAGGGATCTGCTTTGTAACGTCGGCAAGAAATCCGGTTCATGATGTCTCTCCGGCTGAACTTAAGGATATCCTGCTGGGAAAAATCACCAACTGGCGAAGTCTCGGCGGTGACGATCTGCCGATTAACAATCTGATTCCATACCGAAAAAGTGCCTCCAACAAGATTGTCGCCGAATTTCTCGGATTAAAAGTAGCTGACTTGAAAGGGACAGAAATTAGCGATTTTGAAACGGGGATAAAGATAGTGTCACGAGACCCCAGCGCCCTGTTTTATGTCTCAACCGGCAAGGCTTTTTACGAAAAACTGAGTGGGATGCCGTTCAATGTCCTGTCTATTGCCGGGAAAAAGGCGAGCATGGTGTCCATTTCCCAGAACCGCTATCCGCTTACCAGAGCTCTGAATTTCATCACCCTGGGAGAGCCAAACCCGCTTGCAAGCGCTTTCATCGCTTTCTGCCAGTCGCCGGCTGCGGCACATACCATCCGTTCAAATTACTTTATAAAACCCAAATAAGCTGCAGTTCCAGTAAATGTATCTGAGGTGTTTCCCATGACTATCAATGCCGTTGCAATCCAGTTCACTGTTCGACAGGGTGATGTGGATGCTAATCTTGAGTATGTCCGCAAAGCGCTGCGCCGCGCCGCCGGGCAGGGGGCCACGTTGGCGGTTCTGCCGGAGATGTGGTCGAGCGGCTTCTCCTACAAAAATCTGAACATTCTGGCGTTGCGGACGGCCGGTATCGTGGAAGAGCTGCTGGAACTGTCGCGGGAATTGAAACTGGTGATCGTGGGAAGCATGCCGGAGCCGAACGGCGACAAGGTGTTCAATACGGTATATGTAGCGGATAACGGCAGGCTGGCGGGTATGTACCGCAAGCTGCACCTGTTTTCGCTCCTGGGGGAGGACAAGGCCTTTTCCGGTGGCGACTGTTGGCTGCTGGCTGACACCTCCGTCGGCAGGGTAGGGGTGATCATCTGTTACGACCTGCGCTTTCCCGAGCTATCCCGCCGTCTGGCAATCGAGGGTGCTGATGTGATCTGCATACCGGCCCAGTGGCCCAAGCCGCGTCAGGAACATTGGCGCACATTACTGCGGGCGCGGGCGATTGAGAACCAGCTGTACGTCGTCTCCTGCAACGCATGCGGTATCATCGGCAAACTGGATTTTTTCGGTATGAGCATGATCATCAACCCGAAAGGGGAGGTGCTGGCCGAGGGGGATGAATCGGAATGCGAAATTGCCGCAGTGCTGGACAAGCAGGAAATGGCGGCCTGGCGGGCCCAGATTCCCTGTTTCAATGATCGCAAGCCGGAGTGTTATTAAAATCGAATCGTTCGAAAAAGTCGCTGCTACTGTCACCAGCTGATCAAGAATCTGGTCAAGAATCTTGACATGGATGAATCTGTTTGGGTACTATCAAGCAATGAATCAGCTTCGCTTTATTTTCGCATGCATACTGCTTGTTATTTCTCTCGTGACGACGAGCGGCGCAGGTGCAGCCGTTGCATCACTTCTTCAGGAAGGAACTGTTTCGACTTGTTGTGAGGCCGATGCAAAAAAAACAAACTCACCGCTTGATGCACCCTGTTCAGAACCGGAATGCCAATGTATTTCCTGCCTTTCATTTGTAATGCCTCTCTATTCATACCTGCCAACTTATAACGATAGCCATGCTACTTCAGTATTCAGCTCGATTGTCAGGACACCTCCTCTTGAATATTTCAAGACCATAGACTATCCCCCCGAACTTTCCTGACACAAACAATCTGCTGCAACAAACGACGAAACACTCTCAGCATGCTACGTGTCCTGCCGCGCATTTTACGTGGCAATGGCTGTACGTGATACCTCACAGGAGATTCTATGAAAAAGAATATCTATTTTGCCGTCGCCCTGCTCGTCGGTTTCGCATTGTTATATGCACTTTTTTTCAGGGGAGATGCCAATGCCCTTCAGGTCAATCAACTTGCCTCCGATCCTTCTGCCTACAGCGGCACCATAACGGTCACTGGTATTATGGCCGGGACATCTCCGCAAGATCCAAGCGTATTTGGCATTTTCGATCTTAAGGAACTAAAATGCAATACGCCTAACTGCAATAAAATATATCTCCCGGTCAAGAGTCAGGGCACTATCCCCCGGCAGGGTGATGAAGTTCTGGTCACCGGCAGTTTCCTTAAGATGAATGATGGTTTTTTGTTTTCCGCCACAAGCGTCAAGGTTTTACGAAACCACAAGATTGGGGGCTAAATGACACCGGCCAAACTAGTCTTCAAAAACATAACCAGACGCAAGGGACGATTTGTCTTTACGCTGCTCGGCATAACCATCGGCATAGCCTCCTTCGTCACCTTCATGGCAATGGGGGGCAATCTCAAACGTGAAATCCACCGCGAAACGGCAGCACTTGGCGCGAATCTGCTGGTAATTCCGAAAGGATCGTGCGGCTATGAACAGCTCTCCATACTGACCGGTGACCAGATGCCTACCAATATCTCCGCTGCCGAGATAGCCAGCATCCGTGCCATCAAGGGGCTGACCGTGGTACCTTTCCTGGCCCAGCAGACCGCAATCAACAATAAACCGGTTACGGTCAGTGGTATCGAGCCGGCAGCGACACTGGCCTTTAAACGCTGGAGTGTCAGCCAGGGCACGTATTTCAGTTCTGCTGATCAATCCGGTGCCGTTCTCGGTGCAGTGGCGGCACGTCAGTTCAAGCTTACACCGGGAGACAACGTCACTGTCCGCGGCGAAAAACTCGCAGTTATCGGTATTCTCGGCGAAACCGGAGGACGGGATGATGCCACTCTGTTTCTTTCACTACCGGTTGCCCAGCGGCTGTTTAAATCGACAGACAAGGTTTCCTATGCGGCGATTCGAACCGAAAACCTTGACCAGACAGAGGGATATATCGAACAGATCCGGGTGGCTACAGGTTTGGGAGTGGTCTCCGACAAGCAGATGCTCAAGTCGGTGTTGGGGATCATCGGCACTGTCAACATCACACTGCAGCTGATCGCTGCAGTTGCAGTGCTTGCGGCGGCCTTTGGTATCGTTAATACCATGATGGCCGCAGCCTATGAGCGGAAGCGTGAAATCGGGATTCTTCAGGCACTCGGGGCGAGTCAGCGTATGATATTCGGCCTGTTTATGCTGGAATCGTGTATTTATGGAATCATCGGTGGAGTAAGCGGGGTAATCAGCGGTCTGTTAGTCGCTTCCATTGCGGCACCGTACATAACCCAGAACGCCTTCACCACCATGGTCAAAGGCTCCGGTAGCGGTTCGCTGCTTGATCCTAAAATCATAGCCGCGTCAATTCTGTTTTCGGCAATCATAGCTGTTCTGGCTGGACTCTACCCGGCCTGGCGGGCGGCTCGTCTGTCACCGGTGGAGGCGATCAGCTATGAATAATATCATCCATACGGAACATGCCGCCAAATCCTATACGATAGGCGAGATTACTACAACAGCCCTTAAAGACGTTTCCCTGGAGATCCGGCAAGGATCATTCACCTGCATTGTCGGCCCGTCCGGCCACGGTAAAAGCACACTCATGCACCTGATCGGAGGACTTGACCGGCCAAGCACCGGCAAGGTTTATATCGGAGAATATGAAATAAGTCGCATGGCAAACAATGAACTGGCTGATCTGCGGGGTAAACGGGTTGGCTTTGTGTTTCAATTTTTCAATCTGCTGCAGGGTTTAACCGCACGTGAGAATATCGAAATTGCCATGATGCTGGCTGGGATTTCAGAGAGTAAACAGCGGGTGCGTGCGGAAGAGTTGCTGGCGGTGGTCGGGTTGACAGAAAAAGCCGGCTCAAAACCGGGGCAGCTCTCCGGCGGCCAGCAGCAACGGGTGGCTATTGCCCGGGCATTGGCCAATGATCCCGATATTCTGCTGATGGATGAACCGACCGGCAACCTTGATTCCGTGGCTGAGGCCGAAGTGCTGGATTTGCTGCAGGAACTGCACCGGCAGGGCAAAACGGTGGTGATCGTCACCCACAGTGATGAAGTTGCCAGGCGGGCTGAACGGATTATCAGGGTAAAGGATGGTTTGATTGCCTCTTGAAATTGACAAAAATTTTGCAGCTTGGCGTTTACCCGGCTATATTATGATGGAGCGGTTGCCGATTCGTCACATTGAAAGCTATTTTTTAAAACAGGGGTATCTATATGGTCGATGGCAACACTCTGCTGCAGGAAAAAATTGAGGTTGATCTCCAGTTTCTGCTGGAGTGTCTGCATGAGGTACTGGTCGAGCTTGGAGAGGAAAATAGTGCGGCGATGATTCCCTGGCTTCAGGACTGTAATAATTCCGACGACCACAATCCTGCCGAGCGAATCTGCCAGCTCTATTCTATTGTATTTCAACTGCTCGGCATGGTCGAAGAGAACGCTGCCGTTCAGACGCGTCGCATGCTTGAAAGCACCAGCGGCTTGTCATATGAACGGGGCTTGTGGGGCAATACCCTGCTCAGACTGAAAGCTGATGGTCTGGATGAGAAGGAAGTCGCGTCTAGTCTTGGGGAGATTCATATTGAACCGGTACTGACGGCACATCCGACCGAAGCCAAGCGGTCGTCGGTTATCGCCAAGCACCGTGCCATCTACCTGCTGCTGGTAAAGCGGGAGAACCCGATACTGACTCCCGCGGAACAGGGGCAGATTCGTGACGAAATAAAGGAACTGTTAGAGCTGCTCTGGCGAACCGGTAATATCTACCTGGAGAAACCGGAGATTGGCTCGGAACGGAGAAACGTCATTCATTATCTGAAGAACGTTTTCCCCGAAACGCTGCCGATTCTGGATAACCGCTTGAAGGCTGCCTGGTTGAACGAAGGCTTTTCCGGAGAACTGCTGCAACACTATCGCCTGCCAAAACTCACTTTCGGCACTTGGGTCGGTGGCGATCGTGATGGCCATCCACTGGTCACGGCAGAGGTGACGCATGAGTCTCTTCAGGAACTGCGGCTTAATGCCCTCTCGGTTATTCGGCGCCGTCTGGTGGATCTGGCCGCCAAGCTCAGCCTCTCTGATTATCTCCAGGTGGTTCCTGATGTTCTCACGCAATGGATACATGATCGAGCGGCACACCTCGGTGCCGCCGGTGCTGAAGCAGTTGCCCGCAACCCGGTAGAACCGTGGCGACAGGCACTCAATCTTATTATAGCCTGTCTTCCCCTGGAAGTTGTACGTGACCATGTAACAACTCTGGACGACACATCAGGATATTATAAGAAACCGTCAGAATTGTCAGAGGATCTGACCATGCTTGACGGTTCGCTCCGTGAGGTAGGTGCCGCCCGCCTCGCTGAAATGGAGTTGTTTAACATCCGGAGACTGGTTGATTCGATCGGCTTCCATCTAGCCGTGCTGGATATTCGCCAGAACAGTACCTTCCACGATCGTGCTGTTGCACAGCTGCTCGCCGCTGCGGGCATTGAGGACAGCGACTTCCCCGGATGGTCCGAAGAAAAGCGTAGTACGTTTCTTACGAGAGAGCTTGCGTCACCCCGGCCCTTCCTGCTTCCCGGCGTTCGGGCCGGCGCAGAGGCTGATGCGGTTCTTGACTGCTATTGGGTGCTGGCGGATCATATCCGTTTGTATGGTGGTGATGGCATCGGATCGCTGATTGTCAGCATGACCCGGAGTTGCTCCGACCTGCTGACCGTTTACCTGCTGGCACGAGAGGCTGGACTGCTTGTGTATGAGAATGCGGGGAGTCGATCTTTGCTGCGGGTTGTGCCGCTGTTTGAAACTATCGACGATCTACAAGGTGCTCCTCAGATTCTCCGGCAGTTTTTGTCACACCCCATAACAAGGCGCTCTCTCGAAACAACCGACGGAAACAAGCCGCTTCAGCAGGTGATGGTCGGCTACAGCGACAGTTGCAAGGATGGCGGCATTCTCGCCAGCCACGGCGCACTTTATAAGGCACAACTCGAACTCACTGAAGTAGGCGATAGTTTAGCTACGAATCTTTGCTTTTTTCACGGACGCGGAGGCTCAATCGGACGTGGCGCCGGTCCAACGTTCAGATTTCTCGAAGCGTTGCCGCATGGTTCGCTGCGTGGGTCATTTCGTATGACCGAACAGGGCGAAACGATCTCCCAGAAATATTCGAACCTGTTGACTGCCACCTATAATCTGGAATTGCAGCTGGCAGGAGTTCTCGGCATGACGGCCAGAGTTTCACGTCAGACAGCATCGGCTCCGGAACTGCCGATAATCATGGATTTTCTTGTTGATGCCAGTCGGCTGAAATATGAAGAACTTATCGGCAGCGATGGTTTTATGGAGTTTTTTTCTCAGGCAACCCCGATTGATGTCATGGAGCAGTTGAGGATCGGCTCAAGGCCGTCACGACGCACCGGACGCAGAACGCTTGCTGATTTACGGGCTATCCCCTGGGTATTCAGCTGGAACCAGTCACGCTACCTGCTGCCGAGTTGGTATGGCGCCGGTACTGCTCTGGCACGACTCAATGAATCTCAGCCCCAGCTCTTTGAACTTCTCTGTGCTGACATCACTCGCTTTCCGCTGCTCCGCTACCTGTTCATGAATGTGGAACTTGCAGTTCTGCAGGCCGACCAGGACATCATGCGCTGCTATGCCGGGCTTGTAGAAAACAGTGACGTTCGGGAGCATTTTCAGAATAAGATAGATGAGGAATTTGAACTGATATCTGATGTTCTCCAGCGCATTTTTAAAGAACCTCTTAGTCAACGGCGGCCTATGCAGCTGGCGGGGATGACGCTTCGCAAAGCGCCGCTTGCCGTTCTCCACCTCCAGCAGATAGAACTTTTACGGCAGTGGAGGAAGGCGCTGGCAACTGAAGGTACGGTAGAAGCAGCCGATAAACTTCTGGGAGAACTGTTTCTGTCGGTCAACGCCATAGCAGGCGGTGTCAGGAATACGGGGTAATTGGAGTTAAATCCCTTCGGGTAAATTCCCCGCCGCTTGCGGCGTTGCTTGGTTTTTGGTAGTTTGGCTGTATGAGCGATTACATACACAAAAGCCACAATGTTACGGTTTTGCTATATCACCTTGTGTTTCCAGC
>Ga0194061_1002005_pt1 | contig 11417 bp, 13 predicted proteins | sample SepL2221m_MetaG_FD_163423 | JGI IMG/M metagenome (GOLD analysis project Ga0194061, IMG submission 163423) | Anoxic zone freshwater microbial communities from boreal shield lake in IISD Experimental Lakes Area, Ontario, Canada - Sep2016-L224-21m | ecosystem: Environmental > Aquatic > Freshwater >...
GCGCAAGACATTAGGGTTCAGGTGTCCTGCTGAGATCTTAACTCCGGACGCTTTTGACTTCAAACAGCATCATGCTGCACTTTTTGCACTTGGAACTTGAAACCGCCTGACATATTAAACGTAAACTGTCAGATAATGTTCTGAATTTACATCAAGCCCCTGCATTTGGCTATAGGGTATATTGACTGAATGACACGGTATATAACTTATCGTATCTAGGGTGAATATTCACAGTAAGTACACCTCGATCAAAGATTGGAAATCTGCATTGAATTTTTAGTGACACGCCCTACCACTCATATCCCCAAAACCTCGGAAATCGCCTGATAGACCCGCTTCATAACCTGCTCATCAAGCTGCTGCAATGGCCCGCGGACCAAGCGCTTGTTGTCAATCGCACGCAGCTGATCGACCAACAGATCTGAATCCCTGTCTAACCCACGACCCGCCAGAACACGCAGGCGCAACGGCTCTGCATCCTCAACGAGATTAGTAGTCAATGGAACAATCAAAGTGGAAGGGTGTCCGGCGTCCAACAGCGCCTGGTTTTGAAGTAACAATACCGGTCGTACTTTGCCCGGTTCCGTCCCATGCCCCGGATTGAGATCAGCCAGCCAGATTTCGCCATGCCTAAACATTCGGGCAATCCTCAATCTCGTTAAACTCGGCGTTAACCCTCATGCTCTCAGAACGCACCTTCAGGCTGACCTCCATAAGTCGTTTCCGGCGACGTTCCCCGGCAACGAAGGCATTCATCCGTTCAAGTGCCTTGCGCACGTAAGCTGCGCGTGGCAGGTGCAACTCTTCGGCAAAAACATCAACTTCATGCAGAAAATCATCCGGCATTCTCAAAGAAATTGTCATCATATATGAGCTCCTTTTTGTATTACATATATGAATACTATATCAGATACTGATTGGAGTCAATCCTGCCTTTATGACGTCACGAAAAAAGCCCCGATCAGGATGACCGGGGCTTTATCATGACGAACATTGACCGGCTATGGCGCCGGTAATCACTACGGTATCGGTGCAATGGCCGGATGTCGATCCAGTTCCTGCCCTTTGGCATGCCCCTTCACCGCCCTCATCAGGGCCTTGACCTCTTCCGGCATATCCTTGCCATCTTTCATGGCGGCCTTCATCTGCCCGGCCAGATATGAGTGATTGATGAAAATATCCAGTACGGAAAGCATGAACTCCTGTTTCCAGGGGGTCAACTCGTGCAGGTGCTGGAACTTGTGCATGTAAAACTTCTGAGCCGCCTTGCCGAGCTCTTTCTCAAGCTCTTCAACAGTCATGTTTTTCGGCTTGATGACCGGCTCGACCAGATTGTATTTGCTGTAATCCTTGGTGAATACGTACGGTTCCAGTTGCGGGTAGAGCGTGGCGTAGGGCCAGGGGGCAATGGCCAGAAAAAAGGCCATGTCAGGGTTATAATGTTTGGCAAGCTCCACCGTCTGGGCGATTGATTCAGGAGTGTCGTCGGGAAGCCCGAGTACGAGCGAGGTCTCCGAAACAATATCTGCGGCGTTGATGATGTCGATAGCCTGCTTCGACTGGGCAACCTCGGTATCCTTGTTGAACAGATCGAGAGTCTCCTGGGAGCCGGCCTCAACACCGACATAAATGTGTTCGATACCGGCCTGTTTGTATTTCCACATGATGTCGGCATCGCGCAGGATGTCATCGACGCGCGTCTCCATCAACAGCTTGACCGGCACCTTGCGTTCAATCATCAGGTCAAGAATCTTCTCCCATCGCTCACGGTCGAAGGTCGGCAGTTCGTCCGACAGCATGGCAACTTCTACGCCGTAGGTTTCCCCGAGCATCTCAATTTCATTAACGACGTTTTCAGCAGAACGCGCGCGCCACGACTGTGACCAGAAGAGCTGCTGCGAACAGAACGAGCATTGTGATTTGCAGCCGCGCGAGGTTGAGATGATCGCCAATCGGGCGTTTTTCTTGGCCCGGTAGGAATAAATCGGCCATTCGACCAGATCCCAGGCCGTGGGCAGATTATCAAGATCATGAATATAAGCGGCCTTTGGCGTAACGACCACAGTACTGTCACGCCAAAAGGCAATTCCGTCAACATTCGTCGGTTCACCGCCTGCGTTGAGGCAGTCAAGCAGTTCGACCAGGGTTACTTCCCCTTCGCCCCGTACGATATAGTCAAGCGTGTCATGGTTCTCTTGCAGGATTTCATCGTAGCAGAAGGCGGCATGCACATTCCCCAGCACCGTAACTACGGACGGATTTACCTGTTTGGCAAGGTCGCACAGTTTGAGAGCTTCAACGATGGAGGCTGTAAAAGCGGTGGTGGCGACAACATCCGGCCTGAAAGCTTCAATACGCTGCCGGATATCCGGCCACTCGTGCCACAGCGACATGGCATCGTAGTAATCAACCTCGTAGCCTGCGGCACGCAGGGAACCGGCAATGTAGACGAAACCTACGTTAAGCCATGTGCCGGCCGATTCGACAACGCCTGAATGATAGGGTGGTGTTATAAGAGCAACCCGTTTAATCGTCATAATGTCCTCATGGAGCATGTGTTTCTAACAAGAGTAATACTATCCTATTATCATCTGCCTGTCTGCAAATTTCTTACCTATACTGCAGGTTACCTTCAAATTTCGTGTCACCCATGTCATTTCATGACGTCTGGCTAAAGGTTGTTCGAATAAAGACGACGTGATTTTTAAGCGCGGGCGTTATGATGGGAGAGTGCATCATCAGCATTCGCTAAAACGTGTTTATCCTGTTGATGAATGCGATCAGGAGTCCGTAATGGTGATGATCAAACATCATGGTGATTCGGGCCAGATGTGAAAGATCTGGTTCATCGGCCTCTTCAGGGAAGGGCTCGCAACTGCTGATCTGCTCACCGTTGGTTACCAGTTCCGGAAATTCCGCCGTCAAAATTGCAATCTGATCCCCGGTCAGTTTTTTGGAAAGACGTATCACCAGTCTTCCCTCGATAAACCTGAGTGAGTGGTAGACATGGTAGAACCTGTCAATTGTTTTGACTGCATCCTGCTCATTCCGGGTTATCGTAAACAGTGAAAAGTCCTCACCTGAAATGAAACCGTTTGCCAGCAGGCTCTCCTGTATAAATTTCATAAACCGCTGCCAGTAGCCGCTCTGATCATCCATCAGAATCAGAGGTTTCGGCGATGTTTTTCCGGTCTGAATCAGCGTAAACACTTCCATCGCCTCGTCAAGTGTTCCGAACCCGCCCGGAAAAACCACTATGGCATCGGACTCCTTGACGAAGGCCACTTTGCGGTTGAAAAAATATTTGTACGTCACCAGTCGCGGATTGCGGTACATGACAGGATTCGGTTTTTGCTCGAAGGGAAGCCGGATATTTACCGCAAAGGAGTTTTCGCTCCCGGCCCCTTCATTTCCTGCCTGCATGATGCCCGGTCCGCCACCGGTGATAACCATGTAACCGTTTTCAGCAAGGCTTCTGCTGAAGCGGACACATTTCTGATACATCTCGTCCTGCTGCTCGGTGCGGGCAGAGCCGAATATGGTCACTTTCTTCCGGTTCCGGTACGGCCCGAACACCCGGGCCGTGTAGCGCATCTCACGCAGTGTACGGTTGATCAGCTTGAGATCGGCCAGATAGTCCACATCCTGACCGATTTTAAGGGTTGCCAGTAGCATCTCTTTAACAATGGCTGGATGATGGATGCCGCCGCTTTCCGCAACCAGTCGGTTGATAAGCTGGTCTACACTGTCGTTTATGCGGGTAAAACTCAATTCCATGTGTGTGTCCCGGTTACGTGGTACGATGCATTTTAGTGCGGTTCAGACTAGCACAGGCCGGTTCGTAAAGCAAACCGCAGATTGAGCCGGATAAACTTACCGTCATGTCGATTGATTACGCTTGAAACCTGACGGTATCTTTGATATAAGTCTCCGGCAATTTGTTTGCGCACATGGTAAAGTGCCGTAGGTTACAGCCGAAGGGCAAGGAGAGGGGCATGTCCAATCCACAGCTGGTCATGTACGACGAGGAGTTTCAGGAGATCAACGAAGTTATCGGACGTCTGCTGAAGGAAGCGAACGCCAAGGTAATTTTTCTGGTCGACAAAAACGGGCAGCTCATATCGGGCGTCGGGGAGACCGAGCGCTTCGACACAACTTCCCTGGCCTCGCTGACCGCCGGCAATATTGCCGCGACGGGTGGTCTGGCAAAGCTGATCGGCGAAAAGGAGTTCTCAATCCTCTTCCATGAGGGGGAAAAGGACAACCTGCATATCTCGATTGTCGGTGGCAGAGTTATTCTGGTCGTGCTGTTTGACAACCGGTCGTCGCTCGGCCTTGTCCGTCTGCGCGTCAAGAAGTCTTCGGAGGAGCTCTCAGCCATCTTTGAAAAGCTGATGAAGAAATCGGAAGAGCGAGAGAAGCGGGGGTCATCCGACTTCCCCTTTGCCGAAATTACTGACGATGACATTGACAACCTTTTCAGCTAACAGCATTACGGGGTAAGCCAACCGATGTCTTTCATCAATTACGCCTCTCGTGAAATAAACTGTAAAATTGTCTATTACGGACCGGGGTTGTGCGGTAAGACGACAAATCTTCAGTATGTCTATCAGAAAACCGCGGCTGAAGCCAAAGGGAAGATGATCAGTCTTGCAACTGAGACCGAAAGAACCCTGTTTTTTGATTTTCTGCCGCTTTCACTGGGCGAAATCCGTGGCTTCAAAACCCGCTTCCACCTGTATACCGTTCCGGGCCAGGTTTTTTACGATGCATCACGTAAGCTGATTCTGAAAGGGGTTGACGGTGTTGTTTTCGTCGCTGACTCCCAGGAAGAGCGGATCGATGCAAACATCGAGTCGCTGGAAAATTTGAGGATTAACCTCAAAGAACAGGGGTACGATCTCGACAAGTTGCCTTACATCATCCAGTACAACAAGCGCGACCTGCCGGACGTCATGTCGGTCGAAGAACTGCGGCGGGAACTCAACCCCACCAGCGTACCCGAATTTGAAGCCTGTGCCACAACCGGCGAAGGGGTTTTTGAAACGTTGAAAGCGGTAGCAAAGCTGATTCTTGTCGATCTGAAAAAAGGGAAGTAGCGAGATAGAGCTTGTCTTTTTGCCATCCGCATGGTAGGAATTCAGTCCGCTGTAGCCGGTAAAGATGAGAAAAAATACGGAGAGATGGCCGAGTAGGTCGAAGGCGCTCGCCTGCTAAGCGAGTATACTGGGAAACCGGTATCGAGGGTTCGAATCCCTCTCTCTCCGCCACTAAATAATCCGGCATAGTCCGATAAGGTCTGAAAGCTCTTGAGAAATCAAGGGCTTTTTCTTTTTGGTTGTCCGGATCGATCCTTTTGGATATACTGAAATCCAGACACTTTGGGTATACGATTTGACGTGCGTATACCCATAGAAAAAGGTCGTATACCCAAAAGGAGGAAAACGCCATGCCTAAGAAAATTGTGCCCCTGGGAGAGCTACAAGTCAAAAATGCAAAGGCCACCATGTTTGATGGCGGTGGGCTTTATCTCCTCGTCACCCCCTCTGGCGGTAAACTATGGCGTTTCAAATATCGTTTTGCAGGTAAGCCCAAACTCCTTTCTTTTGGTAGTTATCCCGAAGTATCCCTCCAAGAAGCCAGGCGTCGCCGTGATGAAGCCCGTAGTCTGGTTGCCAATAACACCGACCCAAGCGACGTACGGAAAAATTTGCAAGCTGCTATTGTAGCCACCACCGAAAATGCCTTTGAAGTGGTTGCCCGTGAATGGTATGGCAAATTTGCCCCTACCTGGTCAGACTCCTACGCATATTGGGTACGTCGGCGACTGGAACAGAGCGTGTTCCCCGTTATCGGCGCAAGGCCTATTGCAGAATTGAAAGCCCTGGATATTCTGAATGTACTGCGCAAAATCGAAACCGTGACCTTGGAAACAGCCCATAGGGTGAAGTTTATAATCGGCCAGATATTCCGTTATGCGGTTGGCTCCGGTAGAGCGGAGCGTGATTTGACGGTAGACCTGAAAGGGCAGTTACCGGCACGAAGCAAAAGACACCATGCAGCGATCACCGATCCGAAGGAACTGGCCGGATTGCTAAGGGCGATTGACGGCTTCAAAGGTACCTATATTGTGAAGTGTGCACTTCAACTCTCCCCTCTTGTGTTCCTGCGACCGGGTGAACTCAGGCAGGCGGAATGGTCTGAATTCGATCTTGAAGCGGCGGAGTGGAACATTCCTATTGAACGTCTCAAGCTTAAGAAGAGAATCAAAGAAGAACGGAAGGGCGAAAAGCACCTCGTTCCGTTGTCCCGTCAGGCAGTAGAGATTCTCAAAGGCATACAGCAGCTTACCGGCAGTGGGAGATATGTATTCCCTTGTGCCCGATCCGTAGCCAGACCGATGAGTAACAACGCCGTAAATGGAGCCATTCACAGAATGGGGTTCGATAATGATGAAATGACTGCTCATGGTTTCCGAGCAACCGCCAGAACCATTCTCAGTGATGTTGAGGAGCTTGGTTTTTCTGATGACATCATCGAGCATCAATTGGCTCATGCGGTAAGAGATGCAAATGGCAGAGCCTACAACAGAACAACCAAACTTCCACAACGCCGCAAGATGATGCAGCAATGGGCAGACTATCTTGACGATATAAAGGCAGTAGCAAAAGTAATACCCATAAGAGGAGGTTTGTAAATGTATACATTGCCCAATAGATAGAATGGCCGAGAATAAAATGCTTAAAGCTGATTTACAATTTTTAGAAACTAATGTGTTATACCTAAGATAAATACATTGACATTCCGTATAGCTGTGATATAGTCCAAACAGTTGCACCATTCGGATGGTTCGCCACGCATAAATGGCCCCAGACCGCACAGGGAGGTATTGAAGTTAAATATCTTATGTGTGTCTGGGGCTTTTGTTTTCAGGCATGCGAAACTCAGGAGGCGTTACCATGTCAAAAATGTTGCGTTTGAAGCAGGTACTAGAAATTATTCCTGTCCAAAAATCAACAATCTACCAATGGGTGAAAGATGGTAAGTTCCCGCCACCCATCAAGCTTTCTTCACGCTGTTCAATATGGGATTCTCAGGACATAGACAAATTTTTGGAAAGCGCTGCTCAATAAGTTTTCACGTATCTTCTTTCAAGCAGAGGGCGGAAATTATTACCGCTTTCAAGGAGTGTCGGCAAAGGTGCATCGTGAGGCTAAAATTCAGTAAGTGGGGCCAACGTGTCTATACTTAAAAAGAAATAAATTGTTGAACATACACATCGGCAGGGTTCATTACCTGCTTGCTGCAGCTCAATATCTGCTCCGTGTACAAGAAGGCCATACGTTAGCAAATTCCAAGCTGAAAATTTGGAAAGAGTCGCCGTTTCAGAATAACTGACGTGGAAAATGCCATTCGGAACAGGTGAGAACGGTGAGGTCACTTTGCTTTGTTTGGACATTATTTATCAGCATGTGAACTATTATATTCGCAAGTAGCTTTTGCAGACAATGTTTGTTGTTATCAAATAAGGAATGGAGTCTCCTAATGGCATTTCATCACCACAAGAAGATAGCGGCCCTCGATGCAACCTTTATCGAGAAAGCTGTATTGAGGGCTCTATCTGACTTCGCAGACAATAAAGGCCTATGCTGGCCCAGCCAAGCTACTTTGGCATCTGTTGCAGGAGTTTCTGATAGGAGTGTGAGGAGGGCTGTAAAATCTTTGGTAGAAAAGGGCTACCTTCGTGTAACCCATACTAAGACCAGCAATAGGTATGTTCTGTCCTTCCCACACGGACAAGGTGTCCTACCTGTAGGGACTGTGTGTCCTATACAGGTGGACACAGTGTCCTACAAATATACCAATGAATCTACCAATGAATATACCAAGAATAAAAAGACCTTGCTAACGCAAAAGGGAATAAAAGAAAAACCGGGTAATACACAGGAGGATATAGTGAAGAAAGATAAATACCCTGAAGGTATGACAAGCAGTGTTGCTTTATCTCTAATATCCTCGAAAGCCTCTGCCCCGAAGGTTAATAAGAAATGCACCCCTGCTCAAATTGAGTATTACTGGAAGGAGACCCTTCCACTGATTTATACAGACCTGACTATGATTTCCAAGTTTACCGTAAAAGAGCTGGGATTGGCTAAGCAGTTTATACAGGGGGTGGGAGAAGATAATGCCCTTGCTATCCTTGATGCGGTTCTCCATAATTGGATAGAATACATCAGTGATGTAAAGAGTTCTGCTGGGTTATCAGTAGCTCCGACAATGCCCAACCTGCTCTTTCTGGTAAAGTATCGTCATCAGGCTGCTGATTTTAAAATAAAGGCAGATCACCTAAAAGCCGGGTATTTTCCTAAAGTGACATTGATGTCAAAACCAGTTGAAGCACCTGTAGTTGTTCCGGTGGAGGTAGATGAGGAAGATGAAGTGGTACAGGATGCCGCCTTTTTTGATGCAATATTGAAGGAGTACAGCAAATGACAACCAAAACTGAAGACCTCCATGTGCAGGAGTATAAGGCCTTCTATGATCCGGGGGTTCTAGTTCCAGATGTGCATCGTAGGCTTTGTACTGGATATAAAACGTATTGCCCCCCAACCCACACTTACCGTCGAACTGCTTTTATGATCTTATAAAACAGCCTAAGCTCTTCCGCACTGGCCCCCGCAAGGGCGTTTTCTATCCCTCTGGGGCTCGTGGCCTCAACATTATGATGGGAATAGTCAAATAGCTCCTTTATCTCCACTTGGAGGGAATCAGCGACACGTTCTAGGGTGTCAATTGATGGGCAACGCTTCCCGACTTCAATTCTGCTGAGGTACTTGCCATCAATCCCGACTTTTTCGGCAAGCTGATCCTGAGATAGGCCGACTCTCTTTCGCAGTTCCTTAATCCTCGCCCCCAGAAGTATTTTACTCGCGCTCATAATCGATCCCCTCCATGGTGCGGATCATGGCAGTAATGGCAGGGATATAAACTTGCGAGTAGACCTATTATCTTGACAAAATCGGCCTATATGTTAGATATACCCAACACATAGATAGTTTGTCCGGTAATAATCGTCTTCTTAATAGGGTAAGTTCACAAGCTGATCCAGAATCTGGAAGGTGGATATGAAGAATACGATATTTCGCGTTCCAGTGGCGTTGTGATCACTGATTTAGTTTGTATCTTGGCGTTGTAACGGTTGCGAGTAATGAACAACTCGCTGCTGCCTCTAATCGTGTGCAGCCGCCAGCGGGGTAAAATCTTTGGGCGGGTGCTTGATTCGACTGTGCAAGGCGTGAAAGGTCGCTGGAAAAGTTGTTTCGCGGCAAAAATGAATAATAATCTTATGGGAGAAAGCTATGCAATGCCCTTATTGTAAAGAGGAAGTTTTAGACGGTGCTATTAAATGCAAACACTGTAGTTCAAGCATAGGAATTGCTGCTGCTAAAGCACAATCCATGATTTGGGATTCTGAAGATGCCAACTATATTTGTGTAAAATGTCCTCGATGCAGTAAGGAAGCAAAAATAAAAACGTTGTCAACCCTTAAGACTGAAACTGGATATAAATTAAACGGGGAAGGTGCTTGCTCTTGTGGCCTAGCATTCGATACCATTACAAAAGCCAGTACAAGCATAAGCAGTAGTCCAGCAGATGCGCTGCATTACAAAAGCGGGTTACCACCGGTCTCTCCCAAAAAATGGTATCTAACTTGGAAAGGATTGTTATTATTACTTGTAGTTTTGTTGGTTTTTAGTAATATATTTACGAATAGAGTTACGCAAACATCCACCAAGACTGAAGTGGCAGCGGAAAAAGAACCAACCATTTTTTTGGGTATAAAACTTGGGGAACCAATTGCCGGACAGATGAAGCCATGTCCGTCTCATAAGGACTACATAATAAAAAAAGGTTTATATGTTTCTGACTGGGAAAAAACAAAAGAGATTTGCTACGATGACTCAACTGATGGCCCGATTCAATATGAGCTTCATAATCTCCCTCAGGTAATTCCATGGCGTTTATCATCTCTTTTACTCAATAATGGCAATGTAGAAGGAATAGATTTAGGTTTAAGGCATGACGACTACAATAAAATAAGGGGATTGTTTATAGAAAAGTACGGTCGGCCAACACACTCTGATAAATCAGAATACAAAAATAGAATGGGAGCTACATTTATAGGCGAAAAATTATTTTGGCAATGGAAGAACCTTTCAATGACAATGATAGAATATTCGGGAAGTTATGATTTGAGTCAGATTTATATAGCGACTGAGAAATACTCCACTTATTTAAAAAACAAAAAACGCAATGAAAATATTAAGAATTTAGAAAAGTTATAGATAAAGTTCTGCGCTATAGTCGAGTAAATAAGTTTATCTTGAGATATTTATTTTTACTGATCTTTGCACTGTTATTTTACTCGGTAGTCCCGGTCTTCTCCGGCCAAATTCCTTCCACCGGAACGGTAGCTGTATACTTCTCCCCGAATGGTGGAAGTACAGCGGCCATAATCAGCGAAATACAGGCAGCAAAAAAAGAAATTCTGGTACAAGCCTATAGCTTTACCAGCACACCTATTGCTAAGGCTCTCTTGGACGCTCACAAGCGCGGCGTGAAAATAGAAGCTGTCCTGGATAAAAGCCAGAAATCTGCAAAGTACACTTCCGCAACATTCCTTTTCAATGTCGGTGTCCCTGTACTGATAGACAACCGCCACGCCATAGCACACAACAAAATCATGATTATTGACAGATCAGTTCTCATTACAGGCAGCTTCAACTTTACCAAAGCGGCTGAAGAAAAGAACGCTGAAAACCTAATGGTAATAAAGGGCAATCCAAAACTGATCGAACAATATCTATCCAATTATGAGGAGCACAAGGGCCACTCTGATCCATTTGTAAATTGACTGCTGATTTTATCCCGCATATCTGAACCACCCCTTCTTTTGTAAAACAATCAAATAAACTTTTTTCCATCTCCAAGTGATGCCTCTGATACAAGTGTATGTATCCTGTGCCATATCTATAACTATTCAATATACAAGCATATATTGCCTATATGTCATGCGTATTGTCATGTAATTTAGTTGACAATTATAAGAAAGTTTGATATAATTATTTCTAATGATAGAACTGGAAAGGCCATAATATGGCAAGAAAAACCAAGGGACTCTACAAACGAGGCAATATTTACTGGATCACCTATGTTGACATAAGTGGTGTGCAGCATTGGGAAAGCACCCGCTCAAAAAATAAGACCGAGGCCGAGTACATATTGCACAAGGCCCAAGCACATATCAAGGAAGGCAAGGAACCAGGTATTCTGGAACAGGTCAGGCGCAGAACTGCAAAGCATACTTTCAGCTCACTGTGTGAGAAGTACAAGCTATTCTGCCAGAACATGAAAGA
>Ga0194061_1002006_pt1 | contig 11407 bp, 10 predicted proteins | sample SepL2221m_MetaG_FD_163423 | JGI IMG/M metagenome (GOLD analysis project Ga0194061, IMG submission 163423) | Anoxic zone freshwater microbial communities from boreal shield lake in IISD Experimental Lakes Area, Ontario, Canada - Sep2016-L224-21m | ecosystem: Environmental > Aquatic > Freshwater >...
ATTGTTTGTTTCGGTCGTTGTCATTCTGTTCTGGATACCATTATTATGCACATGTCTTTAACTTCCTTTCATATTTATTATCTGCCATGCAAATAAACACGTGAATTTCTCTCTGTTTCACATGTTTCAAATTATTTTACGGTTGTTTCATTGGTCCCTCTCGTTCACGTCTTCGTATTCCAGTGCAACTCCATCATCCGCATCGCCGTAGTCGTCATCGTTTGGCAGCGCGCGTAAACTGAACTCTTCCGCATCGGCCTCTGCTTCCGCACGATCCGCATCGCCTTCAATGAATACCTCGCGCTGCATGTCGGACACGAAACTGCGGCGGCTCAGTTGCCGTTCTTTGCGCTGCTGCTGCTCCATTTCATCGCGCTCGCGGTCATAGGTGTCTTTTACATACTGCCGGAGCCCCTTCTGCATGCCCACGTTCCAGTCGCCGATGCGGTGGTCCTTGAAGAACTTCTCGGTTTCGCGCTGCTCCTTCGTCATGACGTCAAACCCCTCCACGATGATCTCCTTCTCCTTGTCTTTGGTGCGGCGCACGCGCTCCTTGATGGTGTCTGCATTCATGTCCACCGCCGCGCGCTCGTCGTCCACGATGTCCGCATAAGCAAACAGCAGTTGCACGATCGTCTTTGACACCACGGTTCGCTCCACTTGCAGGATTTGGACCTCCTCCATGACTCCAGTTGCAGCTTCATCGGCGCGCAGCGTGCCGGCAATCAGCTCGTCTTCCTCCACCGGCACGATCTCTTCAATGAGAACGCCTTCATAATCCGCCATGCGCGTGTATTCTGCAATCAGTTCCAGAAAATAGTATTTGTAAAGCAGGTGCACGATACGACTATCAAACACGGAAAATGTTTTTGATTCCTTTGATTCCTTTGATTCCTTTGATTTTGCAGCATGGATCTCCGCAAAAAACGGGGTAATGCTCATCAAGCGCATGAGGTCACGCACCTTGGACTGCATGACCTTGAGCAGGGGTGCCAACTGTCGGTCTCCGTAGAATTGATTGAGTCCTGCGTACGTGCGGGCAATGATGTTTCGCACGTCATCGCGATGCTGGTCGCTGAGTCCCCAATGCGCCGGCACTTTCACGCTGGCAGCGTCGCGCGCTACTTCGTTGCAAATCATGGACGGAAACACGTCAGCCAGCGAGTGCATGCTGTTTTTCGTGAACTGGATGGCACGCCCCAGAGTTGCATCACCGGATTCAATTGCCGCACCCCGTTTCTGCGGTGCAAAGTCCATGAGCGTGCCGAATGCGGCTGTCAGTTTGGAGCGCTGCTTGGCAAACTGGGGCACGCCTGCACGATTGCTGTCCAAGAATGCCCCGATGCGGGCCCAGCGGTCATCGTACAAGTTGCTCAAATACGACTTGAATTCGCGCATCTCCGTTGTTTCTTCGGAGAGCGCCAGATCGTAAGTGTCCATGAGCCCCAGAATGTGAGTCTGTAGTTCGTCGGGGATAATGCTGCCACCGTTGCCGTCTTTTCCAATTTTGGCATGCAATTCAGCAATCAGGTCGCGCAGCTGCTGGTCATTGGACCATTCGGGTTCGTTTAGACGGATGGGCACAATGTTTACGTGGGCAACGACCTGCATCATTTCCGAAAATGATTCGCGCGTGAAATTGACACCGCGGCGTTTGAGCTTCTCAATTTTAGTAATCATTGTGTCCGACACGGTGTATTCGTCCGGGGCCGGTTTGTTCAAGCAGAACAGCTGGAGTTGTGGCGGAACGGGCCGCAGGTTATCATAATTGCAGAACGCGGCGAACGCCATGTAGATGGTGCGTTCGTCAAACTGAGGCGATATCGGGGGGAACGTGGGTTTCGTGGATTTGGGATCATAATACGTGGCAGCGCGTGCCATCTGCACAATGCGGTCAATTGCAGCCTGTGTTTTAGCAGCATCCGCATTGTATTCCTGGATGCCGGGACGCTGGCGCACGAAAAACTGCAGCGCGGTGCTGTCCGTGGATTCCAAGCAGCACGCATTTTGCAAGAACGGCACGCCGCCTTCGGTTTGCGGTTTCAGCAGCAGATCCGCACGGCGGAATTTGCTCACCACCTCTTGAATCAGTTGCTGCATGCCGAGGGAGAAATACATGACCTTGGCGTGCAGCACGCCGATCTGCTCGGTTTGTTCGGGCTTGCCGCGGCGCAAAGCCTCGTCCAGTCGCTCCATGAACTGGGGTGACACCTGGTTCGGCGCGGGGTTGACGACGCCGCCAAGTGGCGGCAGAAATGTGGTCATGCGCCGAATGTCCAGTTCCACTGGCACTAAATCCTGCACGTGCTCCTTCAAGTAGTCACGTTTGAGAGCCAACCGGTCCATGATTTCGCCTTGCGTGATCACATATTTATTCACATACGTCTTGATTCTTTCGGCAAGGGTTGTTTCTTTCAGGTCTTTTATGGCGCTCCACGGCTCCACGGATTTGCTCTTGAGCTGGTGTGCGATGCAAGCCACGTATCGGATACCGCTCATGTCTTCCTCACCCAGCAGCGGGTAGCCGACAAAGGACCTAACGCATCCGGGCTGCGTCTTGTTGGTTTTCAGCGACGGAATGGCCGTTTGAATGGCCACCGTTAAAAATGCAAGCGTGCAAAACAGCAACGAATTGTTCGTAAAATCCTTGAATGATGGAGGTTGTTTTTTTTCGGTTTCAAATTTGGCCTTGGCCATTTTTTTGTATTGTTCCTCGCTCACCAGGGTGGCATTCAAGGTGGCCATAGTTTTTTCAACCACAAATTCACGCAACGGAGTCAGATCCACGCTCAGGTAGTTGCCCATGGATGTAACCACATTGGAAATCATGATGGCGCGCGGGTTGTCGTATTTTTTGGACACCGTAGTTTTCACCGCGGTTGCCGCAGAACCCATTTCAGGCGCCGGCTCTTCGTCCAGTGTGCCTCGGAAGTCTCGGCCTTCTTCTGTGTCGGATTCCAGCATCATGATTATGTAGCCGCTGTGCTTGTCCACGATGGCATTGCCCTCATCACTGATTTCGCCCTGCTCTCGACAAATGGTGCGCAGCGCGGACTGGTATGAAGACGCAGAGGATGCAGACATGAGCGAAGCGGAGGAAGAAGACACGAATGCCGCTGCCAGTCGGCGCAAAAAGGAGGGCAGCAGTTTGACATCAGTTTTAACGCAGTAAAGCCAGTGCGGGTCTTCGCTCATCTGCTCGTTGGCCCCTCGTGTGTAACGCTCCACAAAATTCAGTACATCTGTGCTGCGTTTTACCAAATCTGGCTGCCCCAAAATGATTGTTTTCAGGCGCTCGTAGGGCGACTGCACTATGTCCTGCATTTCATCGGCGCTGACTTGATACCGCAGCTGCGCGTCATTGTATTTCGTCATGCGCGCATATTTCATGTGCCGCAAGCGCGGCAAAACGGTGTCATAGTAATTGAATTTGCCGTCAATACGCTGCACGGTGCGTTCGCGGCTGTCTTCCGTGTTGGCCTTGAATTCTTCATTCATTTCTGCGAGCAGCCCTTCTTTGACCGCATCAGCCGCCAGGTTGAAGTCCATGCACGTCTGATCCACTGTGAAGCACTTTTCCTGCACGTTGCAGAAGAAGGCGGGGTCGTGCATGCTGACGCCCATGGGAATGTTGGTGTCGCGGATCCACGCTTTGCCCTTGCGCACGTAATACAGGTAGCGATTGGTGCCATCGGCATTATCCAATTCAACAACCGCGTATTGTCCGTCCAGAACGGGGCGCTCACCCAGCATCATGGCCTCGGCTTCCACGCCGGCCTGGCGGTCGTCCGGCACTTTGAGTTCGCGCTTGATCTCCTCCTTCAAAAACAGGATGAAATCTTCGCGCGGCATGGATTGCTGCTGGGACTCGTACTTTGTCAAGAACTTGTAGTCTGTGCGATCAAATTTGCGGTCAAATGCAATGTTTATGCCGTTGTCGTCCTCCAGATCGTCGGAGTCAGCCAAATACTGCTTTGCAATCATGATGTTGGCGCACTTGTTTTTGCCCTCTTCTTCCGCCTTGCGCTGCTTGAACTTGCTGGTTTGCTGGTTCAGCAGCGTGCCGAAATCAAACGACGTCAGCAGGTCCAAATTCAGCCGGGCAACCGCGCACATGTAGAGTCGCGCATTGTCGGCAACGAGCATGCGGTGCAACAACTCGGACTGGGTTAATGACCGGCGCAAACGGACCTCCATGTCGGCCGCATCCGCACGTTGAAATGCGGTATCGCCGCCAATGTTGTACTGCTCCTTAGAGAAGCCGTAGGTCTCAAACACGGTGCCCGGATTCACGCTCTCTGCATCATCGTGCGCCTTTCCACTCACCAACAAATTGTACAGAACTGACATGCCCAAATACTGGACGCCGTAATTGTGGGTGCGCACTTTGTCGCACTGGGTCTTGAGCAACACATAGTTACGCTTGTGATCGCGAATGCGCTCGCGCAAAAAGCCGACCATGTCGGTGTATTGGCGATAGGTCAGATCGCGGTGATACACCATGAAGGGTTCCAAGTAGTCCACGATTTCGGACAGGGTCAGGCTGCCGGTCAAGTGTTTCTTGACGAGGTCAAACAGAACGCGGGTGCGCGGCACCACAATGCGGAGATACTCTGCGTATCGGTCGGCGTCCGTGATTTCGCGATTGAGCACGTACTCCTTGATGTCGCTCAAAAAATCGCGCGAATTGAATGCAATGTGCTCGTCCAAGTCGTCAATGGTGCGCGTGCTGATGCGCGTGGTTTTGCGCAGCAGTTGCCAGTAATTCAGGTGGTGCTGGTTCAGCCGTGACTTGTCCATGATGCTGATGGTGTGCAGGTTAATGCGCGAATACGCCACGGTGGGCTCCGGCAGCATGACAAATGATTTCAGTGTGAGCGTGTCGGCTGGCGTCATGGGAACCACGTCCGCCGTCATTCGGTTAGCGGTTATGGAAGTTGCATTCAGGCGCGACAGACCGAGGTTGTATCGCTGCATGACGAAGCGGCGGGTTTTTAGCTCCTCCCCTGCAACCACCGACGATTCCAGTTGTCCCAGGTTGTCAATGACGGTCGTCAGGTTGTCGCGCACGGCCTCGCTGATCAGGAAGTCTTCCTCATATTCGGGCGGTTCAAATGGAGTGAGTTGGGTTGTGCTCAGTTTATTTATGTAGGCGGCATGCTTGTCACCGCCGTTTTTATAAGAGGCGTACAGCTCCGACTGGTCGGTCAACATGTTGGCCATGGTAATTTGCACCACATCTTCTTTTGGAGCCAGCGACAGGGACCCCGTTTCATCTGACGCGCTCGTTTCTTCATTCACATAGGTCTTCTTGCGATTGGCAGCCACCGGCAGAATCCAATGCAGGCATTGATTCAATTTGCGCAGCGAGTCAATGAGCGGACGGTGGTCGGGGCCATGCGTCAGCGGCACGTGCGCATTTCCGCTGCGGTCAAACGTGGAAAACTGTTCGCGCAGTTGTTTGAACCGGGTGATTATGGTGTGGATATTGTTTAAAACGGCGTCCGTGCGACGAGACGCGGGAATGTCGGACAGCAGCGCATTCAGCATGTCATTGGTTTGCGATTCCAGGCTGTATCGTTTGCGCTCAGCGGGAACGTCCACCATGAAAGAGAACTCCTGCACGGCCTGTGAAGCCATAAGTTCGTCAGCGTCGTGCAACATTGCCGCAATGGCATTGTGCACCTCTTTCTGAATGGGCGGCGCGAGTCCGTCATCAAACGGCTCTCCAGCGCCTTCGCTCACCATCGGTTCCATTATTACCATGTTTTCGCCTTCTAATGCACTTGCCGCTGCGCTTGTTGCCGCTGCGCTTGCGCTTGGCGGTGGCCTTATGTTGATGCGTTCAATCGGCAAATTTTCCGGCAGCCCCTTGAACCCGAAATCAATGTAGATAACTTCGTTGTCGGGCGTGGTGGTCAGCTCAATCATGTCTTCGCCCTCTTCTAAATTGGAGATGCGTCCGGTTATAATGGTGGGATGCTCGCCTCCGAAATAAATGTCAATCCACGTGTTCGTAATTAAACCGTTCTGCCGTGCGTATCCCGGCTCGGGTGCGTGGTCCAGAATGTTGATGTTGGATATGGATTCGTCGGAGAAGGACCCCGTTTCCGAATTGATGGTCAACGTGCGCGTCAACATCGTTTCGGCATCAATGAGCCGAAGCTTGTCGGCATCCAAATAATCAATCACAAATATTCGGTTGTTCAACTCCTGGTTTTTAGCTTCAATCTGAATGATATCGCCTAATTTCAATTTCGCATCCGCGGGTGATGATGACATTTATTATTGGATTATAATTCAAATTCAAATTGCAGAATATATATACTTTAACATAAGCTTCTATTATATTTTTATTAAAATAAAATATCATTACAACATATACAATATATAAATGTCAGGCAAAGTTAAAAAAAAAATTGCACCAACTCTAGTGAGCGAATTACCCGTCGCGAACAAAGCAACGGCTGCATTTGAGGCGGCGGCTCAAAAAAAAAACCCGATTACAAATGCAGCAGATTTGATTGCGATGCGATACGGTGTTTCAGGGGAAGAGCCACAGATAAATGATGAAGTTTTTGAAAAGAATCGCAACATTGGAAAGAAGGTCGTCCCTTTAAAAGAATACTTTGATCAAACCGCGAAGGAGTTTGCCAAAACAGAAGCCGAAAAAAAGGAGGTTGCAATCAATAAGAAAAAGGAAAATGCTAAATTGACTCCTTGTGAACGCAAAATGAACACATTGCAGAGAAACATTGACGGCTACATCAAAGGATGTGACCGCAATTTTTCAAATGAAAGTCTCATTGCCATGGCCGATAAAGCGCGCAGCAAGGCCGCGACTGCATCGGTGAAGGCGACGAAGGCGAAGGCAAAAGCAAAGGGAGGCTCTAAGTATTCACGAAAGCATAAAAATCGTAGATAATGAATGAAAATGGCACATTTGATCCATTAAGTAGAGAGAAAATCATATCAGGCCATGCAATCGGGGGATTATTGAAAGTTGCATTGATCCCATGCACCACTGCTTCCGTAGCCCATAAATCCTTGCGGAATGGGGCGATATGTGTGCTGTATTTTTCCGAATTCCATAGCAGCAGCACGCCTTTTGGCGAGTGTTTCTAGATCCATTGTTGTTGTTCCAGTGGCCGTGGTTCCTGTTCCTGTCCCTGTTCCTGTCATTTCCGTGGTTGTGGTTGCCATTTATGAATCGCATAATAAACCATTCATGTTTTTAACAAAGCATTCAATTTTTAATTTTTTTCAATCAAATAAATAAATAATGATATAAATCATGTAGTTGCATTATTAATACGAATGATACTTATTATATTAGGCATTGCATGGTCAATTGGCATTCTATCGTGCCAGTTCAGCAAATCAAAATACTATGATGATTAGTCATGAACCGATACATTCAATATCATTAAAAATTGATTTTGTGTTTGAACAAACTTCACTCCACCACTAATCACACATTTCATCACCATTCATGCCCAACTATAAAAATGCAAAAGTATATTGCATTCATTGCAACAAAACCGGATTGAATTATGTTGGTTCAACGGTGTCAGACATTGAACAACGGATGGCACATCATCGTCACCTGTGTAAAAAAGGCAGCACTATATCATCTTCAAAAATAATAAAAAATGGGGATTATACGGTGTCCATCTTGGAGGAGTGTCCATGTGATACCGAGGAACAACTATTGGAGAGAGAATCATTTTACATTAACTCAACCCCAAATTGTGTAAATTTGAAATGCCCCGTGATAGACAAGGACAAGTTCTCACATGCAAATTATGGACAAGCATATTTAAAAGAATATGGCAAACTAACAATGGTATGCGAATGCGGAGAGGAAATTAAGAGACGCAATAGATGCGTTCACATTAAATCGGCCAAACACTTTGAACAAATGAAAAAACTAGAACAAATGAAAGAAAAAGATAAGCCCACAAATGAGCCCACAAATGAGTCCACAAATGAGCCCACAAATGAGCCCACGAATGAGCCCACGAATGAGCTCACTAATGAGCCCAAAAATGAAATCATGAGCAAAATGTCGTATTTGCTTGAAAAAACAAATGAATTTCCACTTGAAAAAACATACGAGATAACCTTTCTACTTGAAAAAATGCACGAGATGATCTTTCTACTTGAAAAAATGCGCGAAGATGTCATTAAAAAATGACACCTGTCCCAGTCATTGCATTAAAATCAAATGTATAATGATTAACACATAAATAAAATTAGAGACAATAACAAATGCACACGTATATAAAGACGCAAATACGATGCAACCAATATCACAATCACAATCACATTTGCATGTCAATGCAATCAATGCAATCAATGACATTAATGAAAAAATTGAAGAACAGCAGCAACAGCGGCAACAGCAACGGCAGTCTATTCAATCACATGCAATAAGAGACCCATATGGCATATTACATTTTTTGGAATTAAGGAGAAGTCGTCTTTAGTATTTTTCGTATCGTTTTTTCAATTTCATTGCATGTTTCCACTCCATTATTGGGCACATGTTTTATTGCAGTTGCACACATAGTTTTGATTTTCAACAGTTTCATTCGCAAGGTGTCCAGTTGGGGTATCCATTTGTACAGTATGCGAAAACATGCAGCCTGAATGCACAGACAGTCACACGTCATTGCGGTTTGCGTTGCATCAGGAACCATTTCGCAAATAGTCATATCACAATCAAGAGATGCATGCACCCGAATGAATTCGTCACATTTGAGCGCGCGTTCGTCTGAATCGTGGCGATGATCAATGCATTGCATTTCGTTCAGCATTTCTGTAAACCGAGAGACAAGTTTGTTGCATTGTTCCACGATTTGAGATTCTTTAGCCAATAACGATCGCATCATGCGGCGTTGATGAGCGGACAGCGTTGCGACACAGAATGTCATGTTTGGATCAGCTGAAGGTCATTGTCATTATTGCGCACAACATTCAATTTTGCCTTTATTCCTTTATTTTATTTATTTTCTCTCGTTCATGTATAACCGAAATAAAATTACAATTCAATAATGGCAGAACGAGGTTTAGTTATGGTGATGCATTCCGTCATCATCGGCGCGGTCTTATACGCGATCATGACATTTTTGTTGCATCAGTCGGCCACAGTGGCTGAAAATCGTAGCATTTGCATTGCCGCTGTGGTGCTCATTTACATGATTGTGTTCGGTCACGGGATGCCCAATCACATCAATTCTCAACTTTAGGAACCCAAAACCCAATCATATAGACACCCCGGATTCCTGGCGAATTTGCATTAAATTTTGATTTTAATGTAAACTTATACAAAATCATTTCAGCCAAACACGCTCGCATTCTTTTTAAGTTTGTAATTGTTATTGGGGATGACCTTGTTGTTAAGCAGGAAGTCGTTGTTGTCCTCATACATTTCGGGCAGGATGTGCGTGAGCGGCTTGTTCACCACGTACACGATTTGCTCGCTCTTGAACAGCCTGCGGTATTCCTGAATGGAGAGATTGCCATAAAATTTGTTCAGGATGTATTGCGGGTTAGGCGCGGGTTTAATGCTTTTCTCGTAATTCAACAGCTTGCCGTACATGGAATTCAGTATCTGGCATCGCTCAAATTTGACCGACGTGTCAATTCCCTCGTTCATGAGGTAAGCCAGCGCGCACTCGGGGCCACAAAAACAGCCGTACACATTGTACCCCCCATTTGGCGCAATGCACTTTGGGATATATACGGGCGGTGTGTCAAATTCACACGTGTCCCAAAAACAGCAGGAGCGGCGAGTGCCCGCCCCAATATTTTGAAACACGTCGCTTTTGTGGAAACACAGCTTCAGATGATTTAATTTCTTCCAAATGTCCTTTAAATTATTTTCGTTGGATCCGGTTTCGTCGTCATTGTTATCATCGGTGTCATCGCAGTCGGCATCATCGTTCAAATGATTGTATGAATTTGTCGCAATTAATGCATCCAGAGTGGATTTGGATTTCCTGGAGGAGCTGATGATGAAATTGTTTCTAGATGTGTTTGCAGTGGATTGATACGAATCATTTAAATCAGCACCTTTGGTTTCTAGTGAGTTGAACGAAATGATATCTCCTGGTTTCATTGAGGTTTCCGTTAATGTTGCATTCAGTTCTGGAATATCAGACACGCTGCATTTCAAATGCAGAATTATGTTCGGGGCATCGTGCATTGACACGGCTTCATGCACCAGTTGTTGAATCACCTTTCCACCTTTGGGTTTTCTCCCACGTTTTTTATGAGGTGCAACGATGATACCGTTACCAGGATGTGGTGCGGGTTCTTGGATTTGGTGAGACGTTTCGGGCTGCGGTTCGGGTACCAGTTCTTGACTTGGCACAACTACTTCGGTGGTGACGTGTTTTTTATTTACACGTTTTTTTTTAAGGGTAATCGTTGTCGTTACTGGTTGCGTTAGTTGTGCTGGTTGCGTTAGTTGTGCTGGTTGTGCTGGTTGTGCTGGTTGTGCTGGTTGTGCTGGTGGTTGCGTTAGTTGCGTTAGTTGCGTTGGCTCAGCTGGTTGTGTTGGTGTCTCTGTAATTTTTTTGCGTCCTCTTTTCTTTTTTTCAGACACAATTGCGGCTGTAACTGGTTCTTGAACCACTGCAATCGTGATCACTTTTTTAGAAGCCGCTCGGTTTTTTTTCATTAAAAATGTTATATTTAATTGTATGATAACTATGCGAAACATTTTAAGTTGTTTTGTTATATTTTTTGTCGGATTCGGTTTTGTAGCATGCGCGACACAGTGGAAGGTAGTTATCGCTGCCAATCACGATTTGGTCGGTTTCGCTCGTGGTTCTGAAGCTGAAAATTGCTTCCTTCCCATTGCGGCAAATGCTGCAAAGCGACGTCAGTTTACACACTTTGTCGCAGTGCGGGATCAAATCCAGAAACGAGCCAATCCGTTTTTTCTCAAAATCGCCGTCCAGTCCGCAAATGTAAACGCGCTTCCCGGCATCCACAAATCGCAGGACACGCATGATGTCACCAAAGAACTGGCCTTCGTTGATGAGCAGCACTTCGGCCGTTAATAACTCCGCCGCATGCCGTTCTTCCAGCTCTCCAATGGTGGAGCACATGATGCAGGGGATCATGGTGCGGTCGTGGGTTGACATCAGCGCATTTTCAGCCGTTGCGTAGCGCGTGTCGCCCGCAAAATTGACCACCATGACTTTCATATTGCAAAAGGTGCACTGTTTGTGCAAATTGGTGAGCCAAGTGGTTTTTCCTGAAAACATGGGTCCGATTGCCAGCTCTAAGTATCCAGTGGTCATGATTTGATAATGTTGCGGTCGTGTTTGATGAGACATGTCTCTAAAATGGGCACAACATTTTATTCATCAATTTTTAATTTAATATCTAATTT
>Ga0194061_1002008_pt1 | contig 11396 bp, 10 predicted proteins | sample SepL2221m_MetaG_FD_163423 | JGI IMG/M metagenome (GOLD analysis project Ga0194061, IMG submission 163423) | Anoxic zone freshwater microbial communities from boreal shield lake in IISD Experimental Lakes Area, Ontario, Canada - Sep2016-L224-21m | ecosystem: Environmental > Aquatic > Freshwater >...
TTGCTCATGAGCCGCGAATTTTTGTTAAAGCGTCGGCTGCAGCAGATCTGACGCTCGGTGCGGGATCGTCGTCGGCAATGAGTTCAAGAATGGGAACAGCCTCGCGGGCAGGTTGTCCAACCTCACCCAGCGCTATCGCTGCCTCGAGCCTGATCATTTCCATCGGGCTGCGAAGTGCGGTGCGAAGTTTCGGAATGGCAGATTGAATAAAATCCTTATTTGAAGGATCTATTTTCAAGAGCGCCCAGGAGGCCACTGGCGCTCCCATTTTTTCTTCCGAAGACGCCAGCAGAAGGAGCTTTGGAATGGCAGCTTGTGCACCGACTCCAATTCGTCCCAGTGCATAGGAAGCGGAAACTCGAGCCCCAGTATCGTCGTCATCGAGAAGCTTGATCAGGTTCGGCACAGACTTCAAAGAACCAGAACCGATTCCCGCAAGCCCCATGGCACAGTCTCCACGAAACTGAGGATCTTTGTCAGAAAGTCCCTTGATAAAAATATCCATTGCAGGCAATGCCTCTTTGCCTAAAGAGGAAAGAATATCAATCGCGATAAGGCGTCTTTCCGGGTCACCCAGCGACTTGGAAAGTACTCCAACGGAAGCGGAACCCATTCGAAAAAGGCTCTCGGCAGCAGCCGATTGAACCGCCACATCCTTATCGGTGAGAGCTGCTACAAAATCAGGAGCAATAGATTCTTTCGCAATACCATCAAGATTTGCCAGTCCTTCGATTGCAGCTCGTCTGAAGTTGGGGTTTTCATTGCTGAGTGCAGCATGAAGCGCTCGAACGGCCTGCTGAGCAATTGTTTTATCGGTTGGATTGACTCGAGCGAGGGCCCACCAGGAAATTTCTGAAAGAAATGGATCAGTCGAAACAGTGAGCTTTTTGAGTGCATTATTTGCTCCAGCAACTCGAATAACACCAATGGCGTACGCTGAGGCATATTGGATCGAAGGTTCTTTTGAGGCGAGCGATTCTAAAAGCACTTTCGATGCCGTCTTCGCTGGTTCACCGATGGAAGCCAGTGCGAGTATTGCCTGCATTCGTTCTTCCGTCTCACCTTTGGCTGCAAGGATGGTGAGTTGCGGAACGGCGGGAGCCGCGACGGCATTCATTCCCATCAGTGCAACGGTAGCCCAGTAGGCCGACTTTGGGTTTTCAAGGCTTTTAACCAAAATAGGAATCGCGTCCACTCCAATATCAGCCATGGTTTGAAGTGCTGGAACAATGACCGAAGGATCAGCATTTTCCAGCTGAGCACTGATGGCTGGAATGAGTTTTTCAGGATCTATTTTGAACCAACGAAGCGAACGCATCGCAGCCCGTCGAACTCGTGGATCTTTATCAAGCATTACCTTGAGGATTGATTCGGCAGCATCCCGATAAACGAGAGCATTTTCTTCCGAGACATTTTCGTCATCCTCTCGTATGTTTCCAAGGGCTGCTGCTGCCTGAGTCTTTGTGAGGGCATCGGAATCATCAAGAAGTTTGATGATGTCTGGGACTTTAGTAATCGCATCCACACCGATCATCCCGAGTGCTCGGGCTGCGTGCCATCGAACGCGAGGCAGTGGGTCTTTCATAAGTTCTGAAAGTGGATCAATTGCTCCTTTTGCTTGCGAGTGCAAGGACGCAAGATCATCGATTGCTTTGACTTTAGAAGTTTCATCCTTTGCATTGAGGAGCGATTCGATCAAAGCTTTCGGGTCGATAGCATCGACAGCGTCTTCATCGGCTCCAAGACTGGGGCCGCTCAACAAAAGAACGCTCGCGGTCACAAATGCAAAGCCAAAAAAAACGGTTCTTTTTCCAGATGTCAAAAACTGCGTCATGATTCTCTTTCCAATGTCGTATCTCGTGAGCATCCGTTACCTCTTGTACACCAGGAAATCTTCTTACAATCGCTCTTTGAATCAGCCAAGCAAACAGGATAGAACAAGCCAGAAATAAAGAGTAAAAAATAGTCGCCGTCGCCGGGGTGAATCCTATTCTTTTCTACGACGATTGAACAACAGAGGGCTTGGATTGTAAATGTTTCAGGACGACTCGATCAGTTCAAAGTGAGAAACCTGCAATGAGAAATCGAGAAAAATCTGCTGCGCGAATCTGCAAGGTGTTAAAAAATACCGGAAGTGAATGGCTTTCTGCGGTATTACGGGGCAGTTTGAGAAAGGCTTACCTCTGTTTTGTGACAGCATTGTAGAGAAGTGACGCTAAAGGCTATTTTGGGCAAAGCCCATGGAAGTAAAAATGGTGATTTCCGACAGAGGCAGAGACTATTTTTTTACAGCGAGAATGCTTCTTGGAAATGAATTCAACGATCGATCGACAGATGTCATAAAGACACCCAAAAGAGAAAAGTATGAAAAGTATCAAAGATATCGTGAACATGAGAATTGTCGCAGTGGTTTGTACGGGGTTTATCGTATCGATTGCTGAGCCCCTCTCTGTTTTTGCTCAAGGTGGAGGCTATGGCGGTGGTTATCGCCGCGGGGGCTACGCATCGACAGCAGGACAAGCAGCAGCGTATGGAATGTCAGAAGTCATTCGAGCCCAGGGATACGCCAACATGCAAAATTCAGCAGCTGCCAAGAACTGGGAGCAGGCCAAGACCATGGAAATTCAGAACCGTGAACTGTGGACCAATACCTATTTCAAAATGCGGGAAGAAAACTCGAATGCCCGAAGGAAAGAACAATCTCGAAACGTATTGACCGACGCAGAAAAGGAAGCCAACCACGATCGCATGATTCGTGTGGCGAAAATGTCATCGACTCCTCGGTTGCGATCAACTCAGCTCGACCCGGTTACCGGACATATTGAGTACCCTCTCATACTTACTGACGATCGTTACGCATCGTACCGGGAAAAACTTGATGCGCTCTTTTCTGAGCGGGCAACATCAGGAGGCAGCTTGCAGTATTCGCAGTACACAGCGATTCAGGATGCCGTGCAACAGTTCATCGACGCGCTCAAGTCGCAAGTTGGAAAAGTTCCAGCTGGTGATTACGGGAGTGCCAGAACATTTCTGAACAGCCTTGCTCGTGAGACAAAGTATTCCTCCGGCTGATGGCCCTCGCATAGTTTCGTCGGAATACCACGGATTCATTTTCAGAACGGTAGCGTGCTCTGCGAATGCTCAATCTTTGATTTGTTTTTGAGAATGTTCGTGGGAAATTAATCGATAGAGAAGCGGCACCGTTACGAGTCGGAGCACTGCAGACACGCCAAAAAGTGCAAAGTATGCAGAACGATCTTCGCCTAACCAGCGAAGGAGCATGCCGCCTGTAGTCGCACCGGCGACCGTCGCGATCGCAAGCCCCAGATTGTAAGAGGTCACCGTTGCAGTTCTTTCTTTGTGAGTCACAGCATCGAAGAAAAGAAGACACACTGCCAACTCATAGGCTGCCCAACAAGCTCCCGCAATCGTTTGAACGATGAGCAAGTAGCTGATATTGCTTGAGAGAATCCAGAATGCCGACAGTGGCACGATGGAAAGTCCTCCGATCCGGAGAAGCTGCATTGAACCAACCCGCGATGCAAATCGACCGAGCGTGGGAATCGCAAACATTTTTGCCGCAAAACTCGTCGAGACGATAAGCATGAACGTACCGTACGAGAAATCGAGTTCTTTGAGCATAAAGGGAGTGAAATAAGGACCGGAAAATTGCGCTGCGGCCGTCACGCCCCAAAGATAGGTAACGAGCATTCCAGGCCCGGACCGAACAAGCCACGCAAGTGACCACGAGCCACTCGTGCGGAGTTCTGTGACGAGAGGAGTCGGCCGATGTTCGACCGGTTCACTGCAGCTGGCAAGAAGCACTGCAGAAGCAAGACGGAAGCAAGCCGCGACGACAAATACGATTGCAAAAGCGGGAAGAATTGCGTTGTATCGCTGACCGATCTGGAGGAGAACACCACCGAAGACAAAACCTGCGAGAACACCTGCCTGCGACAATCGATTGCGTCTGGCGAAATAGTGAACGCGAATTCGGTCCGGAACCATCTCGCCAATCCATGCATTCCATGCAGGCGCTGTTGCCATGCCCGCTCCCCAATAGAGACTCGCAGCCACAAGAAGACCAAACATGGTCGACTCACCACGAATGGCCCAGTAGACAAACGGAACAAAGCTCAAGGCTTGAAGCGAGGCGCACGCCACCACCCAGCCCCGATTCGTTCCGAGTCGAACGACGGCAAGAGGCGTGATGAGTTGTGCAATAGCACCCGCGAGCAGTGGAATCGTGGCAACCAGACCTGCAGCAACAGGACCAAATCCAAGCGCGAGGGCAAATGCCGGAAGATAAGTCTCTCCACACCCCACCATCACGCTAAATGCCAACGCATCGAGCGCCGATGCCCGAAGATCCCGCCGAATGCCCGGTTCTGGAATCAACACATGGATCGCTGTGGCGATGAAGGAGAAGGTTTGCCTGTCGTGGAGATCACGTTGGCGGGAAGGATCGCTCGTCATGAATGATTGTAGTGGAAAAGTACGGCCGATTGGCTTGAGAAGTGGAAAAGAAAAGTGAACGGTGAGTCGACTGTTTCGAGAACCTGCTTATACTCTGCCGATGATTTTTACATCCAAAAACTTTTTCTTTGGACGTAAATAAGGCTGCGAAGTGACAGAGTCAGTCCCAGAATTGGCAGTGCGACAGTTGTACACACAAAAAAGATGAGAACGATTTACGAAGGAATATATTCATGAAGAGTCTCGTGACGGGGGCAACTGGTTTTATTGGTCCAAGATTACTGCGTCTCTTGCGAGACCCGATCATTTTGTCACGGAATCCCGAGCGGGCAAAAAAAAAGCTGGGACACTTGGCCGGACGGGTGATTCGATGGGATTCCATGGAAGGTCCTCCGCCTGCGGAAGCCTTTGAAGGCGTGGAAGCGGTCTTTCATCTGGCTGGTGAATCGGTTGCAGAAGGACGCTGGACGGCTCGCCAGAAAGAAAAAATTCGGGGCAGCCGAGTATTTGGAACCCGAAATCTAGTGCGTGGAATCTCACAGGCCTCAACCCAGCCGAAAGTTTTCGTGTGCGCGTCAGCCGTCGGTTTTTATGGGAATCGCAAGGAAGAAGAACTTACGGAATCGAGCCTTCCAGGGAACGACTTTCTCGCCGAGGTTTGTGGCGAGTGGGAAGCGGAAGCCTTGGCCGCGACGCGAAGTGGTGTTCGCGTCGTAACGGCTCGAACTGGAATTGTTCTTGGTACCGATGGAGGCGCCTTGGGAAAAATGCTTCTTCCCTTCAATCTCGGCTGTGGCGGGCCACTTGGAAACGGCAAGCAGTGGATGCCATGGATCCATGTTGCTGATCTTACAAGACTCTATCTGTACGCTGCGCAGACGGACTCAATTCATGGCCCCATGAATGCAACCGCAAGAGAGCCTGTGCGAAACAGCGAGTTCACCAAAGCCCTTGCAAAACAGTTGCACAGACCGGCGTTCATGCCCGCCCCCTACTTTGGCCTGCGCATCCTCTTTGGAGAATTTGCACAGGTGCTTTTTGCGTCCCAGAAGGTCATTCCCAAAGTGGCAGTCGAGTCAGGATTCGTGTTTCAGTTTCCGGACATCGCTTCGGCACTGCACGATATTCTCTCGAAGACATCATCCAAAAACTAACACGAGAAGATACTGAAACAAAAAAACAGCAGAACGTTGCAAGGCTCTGTCTTTAATTTTAAGCGAGCCGAACATGTTCTACGTCGTGCTCAATCAGCCAATGCATAAACCGTTCTTGATCCTCGGTGAGTTCCACTTCAGTGGCGTGCGTTGCATCGAGAGGCGACACAAGCGTGAGCACTCCTGAGTCCATCCATTGCATGGCGTCAGAAAGACGAATGCGATACTCCCCTGCTGGAAGACGTTGCTCATCAGTGTCGGGAGGAGTCATGAAGTAGGCGATATCCGTGGCAAAACGTGCCGGCATTGGGCAGGGAGAAACGTGCTGTTTGCCGACGGCATAAACGATCATCACAATCACCTGTGCGAAGTCCTAGAACTGTTTTCAAAACCCTTTGTTTGATCTGAAAATGATGCTCGTGCAAGACGATCGTGAATCGCAATCCATTCGATGAATTCCGGAGGCCGATCAACAAGCAGAACATCAACCCCGCATTCATCGGCCTGATGCATGCGATCGTATAGAACCTTCGCGAATTCTACTGGATCATCCGGCATGCGAAGCACTGTGATCGTACCAAGTTGTTCGTGAGAAGGCTCCGACAAAGTCAGCCATCCTACGCGAAAGCCCATTGCGAGAAGTTCCGCGAGCCGACTCGATGGATTGACCGTCAGTTCAACCCTTGCACGCGGGGCATAGTGGCGCAGACCTGTTCCAGGCGACCGCTGAATCATCGGTTGCATGACGTCAGTAATCAATCGAATGTCGACCATCACACCAAGAGCCTGTGAAAGTTCGCTTTGTCCAATTGGTCCGGGCCTTAAGATGAAGGGCGGATCAGAGGTGGTGTCGATGACCGTTGATTCGATTCCCCTCTGGCATGGACCGGCATCGAGAATCAAATCAACCAGTCCACCAAGACCTTCAACAACATGCTTCGCGCAAGTTGGTGACAGTTCGGTCGACCGATTTGCGCTTGGTGCGGCGAGTGGTTGGCCGACCATCTCTATGAGGAGTCGCGTAAGTGATTGATCTGGGCAGCGTATCGCAACGGTAGATCCTCCCGCGGTCACATTGAGAGGCAATGTCTCGTTGCGATCCACGACCAGCGTCAGTGGTCCAGGCCAGAAATGGGTTGCCAGAATTTCAGCCCGATCGGACCACCTGCGTGAGAGAACTCGTGCCCCTTCGATGTCTGCCACATGCACGATCAGCGGATTATGCGCCGGACGTCCCTTGGCTACAAAGATTCGTTTAACGGCGTCGGAATCATTTGCAACAGCGGCAAGTCCGTAGACAGTTTCTGTTGGAATCGCAACAAGCCGGCCGCAGCGTAGAAGATCGGCTGCTTTTTCGAGTGCAGCCATGGTCGATAGTGGAGGCATCAACGTACCGTGCGCCCACTCGATTTCAAGAACTTCAGGCATGCGAAGTGGAGAACTCTGTGAGGTGTCTTGTCGCAGGCTCATGGTTCGATTTGCAGTCAGAGAATCATTCAGTAGAGTTCCGAACTGGAATTTATGACAGGTTGTCATGCCGGTAGAGCATCTGGCCGCGCTACCGTCATAATCATTCGAGAACAGAGGCTTCGGGGATAGTCCTTCAGGCAAATGGAGCGAAATGCGTTGAACTTTGATTGCCAGACGCCCATGATAAAGGCAGAGTAATCATCGGATGAATGATTCACAAAAATGTTTTGGAGTCGATGCGTGAGCGAATCAAGTGCAGGAAGTTCTCCGTTTTTCGAAGTCGTCGGTGCGGTTGTCGGTATTGTCATGGGCAGCCGTTCCGACTGGGAGACAATGCGACACGCTTCCGAGATGCTTAAAGAGTTCGGAGTTCCTCACGAATGCCGAATCGTGTCGGCGCACCGTACGCCAGCACTTCTTTACGACTATGCACAGGGAGCGGCTTCAAAAGGCTTGAAAATTATCATCGCAGGCGCAGGAGGCGCCGCGCATCTGCCGGGAATGTTCGCGGCTTTGACTCCTTTGCCGGTTCTCGCAGTGCCAGTGGAATCAGCTGTGCTTCGAGGCATCGACAGTTTGTTGTCGATTATTCAGATGCCTGCGGGTATTCCGGTGGGAACGTTGGCCATTGGAAAAGCGGGTGCAATCAATGCAGCACTGCTGGCAGTTGGCATTTTCAGTCTGAACGATAAAACTCTTTCAAGGAAGCTCGATGCGTTCCGGGTGGAGCAATCGAGAAGAGTTCTTGAGGAAGGTCTTCCTGAAACCAATTGTCCGTAGCAGAAGAAATTGTTTGTCGTGAAGACTCACTCTCCCAAGCTGAATTTCGCTCATTCGCAATCACCGATTCTTCCTCCTGCAATGTTAGGAGTATTAGGAGGTGGACAACTTGGGGCAATGTTTGCAATCGCTGCACGACGAATGGGATATCGCGTCTGCGTCTTTTCGGATAAAGCCGATGTTCCAGCCGCCCGTTATGCCGATCGATTTGAACTGGTGTCTTATCGAGACACGCAAAGTCTCACAAAAGCAGTTGAAGAACTTGCGGTTGTGACATTTGAATTTGAAAACGTTCCCGCGGAGGCTGCTTCGGCAATTGCGAAGGTGGTGCCGGTGCATCCCTCGGCTGCGGTTCTTCATACCACGCAAGATCGGATCCGCGAAAAAGCGTTTCTCGTTGCCCATGGCTTGCCATGCGTCGCCCACCGGCCGGTGGTGTCGCTGAATGAGCTCACTGGTGCCATCGCGGAAATAGGCACGCCTGCAGTGCTCAAAACATCGGCTTCGGGATATGACGGAAAAGGACAGTACAGGATCGAAACGAGTGATCAATGCGCCACCGCTTGGGCAATTCTTGCAACCGATCGAGCAATTCTTGAAGAGTGGATTGAATTTGAATTGGAGTGCTCTGTGGTTGTCGCCCGTTCGAGCCAGGGCGCAATCGAAGCGTTTGCTCCGTCGCGAAACCAACATACCAACCACATACTCGATGTATCAGTCTCACCCTCAGGACTCCCGATGCCAGTGGAACGGGAAGCGATGAGGCAAGCAACGGTGATTCTCGAAGCGATGGATTTTGTGGGCGTAGCATGTATTGAATTTTTTGTCACAAAAGATGGTCGTGTGCTCGTCAATGAAATCGCCCCCCGCCCGCACAATTCTGGTCACCTCACGATTGATGCCTGTGTAAGCTCACAGTTTGAACAACAGGTGCGCAGCATCTGCAACCTTCCACTGGGATCAACAACGCAGTCCATGCCGGCTGCCATGGCAAACCTGCTCGGCGACTGTTGGAAGAATGGAGATCCAGATTGGGCAGCGGCACTTTCAGTGCCAGGAGTCCGGCTGTTTCTCTACGGTAAAACAACTGCCACTGCAGGTCGAAAAATGGGACATCTCACAGCCTTGGCCGCGACGAGCCAAGAGGCTCTTCACAACGTCACGCTTGCGCGCAGTCTTGCATGCCGCATGCCTTCGTGAAATGACGCCGAGAGCAATCGACAAAAATACTGCCTGACTTCGATGTACCATTTGTACGAAGAATTCATTGCGGTGAAAGAGGTCTCCCTTTCCAAAAAGTTTTTAAGCCGAACAGTCGGTGAATAAAACCAAACCATTGAATACAAAGAAAACAGATGATCCCCAGTGGATGAACTATTGCACTGGACAGGCTCAAACCAAATCGAAACGATTCGATTACTCTCGTCGCATAGCTGAGCAGCAAGGCAATCGAGCAGGCGAGAATTTGCCAATCAGTCCAATCGAACCACCCGGTGATTGTATTTGTGACAAGAAAAAGGGCCGGAGCAACCTGGCCTCCAAAGAGCAAAACGGTTGCCGGCAAGATTGTGCGAGGGGAGGCCATTCCCTCGGTCGCATTCTTGGCAAGTCCCTTGAGGACGTCGCTTCCACACATATACATTCGGCACGTTGCGGTGTCTGAAGCATCGAAAAGATCAGTTCGGATGCCAGCGCGTCGAAAGGCGCGAGGTAGCATAATGCCATCGTGCAGAGAGAGTTTGATTGATTCATGGCCCCCCGCAGAAATGTAGGCATTTTTTTTCGCAACAAAAAGCTGACCGCATCCGGCTGCGAGTGCCGGGCTCAGGCTGTGGCGACTTCGGGAAAGTGGCAGGAAGCCGAGCAAGATGAAATGTATCAGCGGTAAGAGAAGCCATTCCCAAAAACCGAATGTCTCCTGCAGCGGAAATCCGCTCACAATTCCGGTATTCGTTGCTTCGAGAAAAGCAACGGAGCGACAGAGGCAGTCGGGTTTCACGCGTACATCAGCATCGAGAAAAACGATGAATTCTCGCTGCGAATGTTCAGCAAGTTGGTGGCAGGCATGTTGTTTGCCGCACCACCCCGCTGGAAGTGGTTTTCCACGCAAGAGATGAACTCGTGAATCAGATTCGGCAACACGCTCCACGATCATTGCGGTACTATCCCTGCTGCAGTCATCCAGAACAATCACCTCGAGATCGATTCCAGAGCTTGCAAGCAGAGCGAGCAAAGCCGTTTCGATCGACTGCTCTTCGTCGCGAGCAGGAATAAGAACCGACACTCGGTAAACTTCGTCAGGAGCCGGTGGCGAACGCTTGAATGCAGAGAGATTCAAAAGCGTCAGCACCGCCGGTATCGCTGCGAGAATGAATATGGCTACAAAAAAAAAGCCAGTGGCAAAAATCATGGCGGATTGTCTCTCACAGAAAGCGTCACATGCGCCGGATCAAATGATTCACCACGGATCCGTGCCCGAATCCAACGCACAAGATCATAGAAGCCGCCAACGCCGACCCGACCCGAAAAGAGCGTCGAAAATTCAGATGGATTTCTGCGGCAGGCAGCGGCTGCGAGTTTGTCCTGAGTCTCTTGAAGAGCAGTCGAAAGAACATGAGTCCATTCTTGCGGCGAACGATTGCAAAATTCGGCCGGGCGAATGGGTTGACCAAAGGCAACAAGTGCCTCTGGAAAACGTTCCGTCCAGAAAGGGTATTCAACGGCCATCGGAATGATTATGCCCCGTTGGATTTTAGCCGCGGCGTGAGAAACTCCGGGGCGTATGTGTACCGGTCTTTGACGGGGATCAACAAACATTCCCTGAGAGGTGATCCAGAAAATGACATCATCTCGAAGTGAAGCTGCCTGTGCGTATCGCAAAAACTGTGCGCTGCCTTTCCACGAGCCAGGCTCAATGCCAAGAAATCCAATGCATTCTAAAAAGCGATATTTTCCAAGCGATGCAGAATCGATCGGACCGTAGTTGAGCCGTTTTGGATAGAGCACATCAGCAACACTCAAAAAAATAAGAGGATCCCACCATCCGGGATGATTGGTGTAGATCGTGACCGATTCACCGTCGAGAGAAGGGCGATCGCCTTCAAGAAGCCGCAGAGCATGAAAATGCCGTCGCATGTACCAACGGACATAGGTCATGAAGGCGCGGTAACGATGATGAGAAAATGGGGGGAGCGATGTTGTGTGCACGAATGAGAATCCCCTAAGGATCAGATCAGCAGAAAGACAGAGAGGTTCTCTAGCCCGTGAGAACTGCCGGATCGGTATTCGAGGTAGATTCCTGCAACTCCCCTTCTCGAGCTGCGATGCCATCCTGGTCAACACAGTCTGCCGCGATCCAGCCGCTCATCAATGCCATTGGCATTCCAGGTCCGGGGTGTGCCGAACCTCCAGCGATATAGAGCCCTTCCACGTCGGGAGAACGATTCGACGGCTTGAAGGCACCGAGAAATCGACCGTGGCTGGCCAAGCCATAAATCGCTCCGTCGAGCACATGGT
>Ga0194061_1002009_pt1 | contig 11388 bp, 23 predicted proteins | sample SepL2221m_MetaG_FD_163423 | JGI IMG/M metagenome (GOLD analysis project Ga0194061, IMG submission 163423) | Anoxic zone freshwater microbial communities from boreal shield lake in IISD Experimental Lakes Area, Ontario, Canada - Sep2016-L224-21m | ecosystem: Environmental > Aquatic > Freshwater >...
CTGCATTACCAATACATTATAGGCACAAAAAAACCAGGCTTTCACCTGGCTTCTTTTTTTTGGGGGGAATAGTCATTTTTATAGGTAATGGCGGCCTTTATATTGTTTTGTGGCCCGATCATACAAGTTATAATACCAGGCGCCTAAATTGGCTACAAATCGGTTAAAATTATCCAAGTTATTAATATTTCGGTACTTCCTTGGATCTTCATTTTTTTCTTTATTAAAAAAAATAATTGCAGTGTAATATTGTTTCATTTTGTATATTTGTCTTGAAAGGAAAAGATAGTTACGAAATGGGTTTGTAATTATTGTCCGACAATGGCTGCTTAATTGCAGCCTTTGTTTTTTTCCATATATCGAACAAAAAATTAACATCTTCCTGTTGTAAGATCTGATTTGTGTTTGTGTAACAAATTTTTATTTTATTTCTTACATATACAAATTGAAACTTCTTAGTTCGAAGCATATAAGCTAAAAATCTTTTATAGTTTTTTGTCATGTCTAATTTTTTAAATAATTGTTTTGTAGATCCTTTCTAACTAAATTTTTTGCTATCCAAATTTTGCAAATTTCTTTTGCGTAATTAGAACCCTTTGCTGTGCGTTCCTGGATCTCTGATATTAAATCTTTATAGCTTACCGGTATTACCAGGCAATCATTTATCAGGCTGATATGATCCATTGGCGTAAAATCTTTTGGTCGCTTCGTTAATTCAGTTTTTTTCTTTTCACTTTCGGCATAACTTGTAACCCATTCGCCGTTTTGGTTTTCCAACACTACTGGTTTAAAATCATCTGAAGATCTTAAAAACCGCGGCTGTAACGTAAATGTTTTGGCGTCTTTATCCTTTACAATTTCTAAGGTACTTTGCGCCCATCTATCTGTATTACTTCCTAAATGGCCTAGTGTTTGCGCGCCCAATCCTTTGCCCTGGTGCAATACCCCAATAAACAAACAGTTGTGTACCTTGGTTAACTTTTTAAACCAATTCACCAGTTTTCGGCTTTCTACTTCGCTGTTATAATCAAATAACAGATCTAGCAATCCATCAATAACAATAACAGGGCAATCGGGGTGTGTTTCCAGGTAGTGCTTGATCATGGCCCTTATTTCCTGTGGGTTATCTTCTCTCACTGTAAAGCAATCGGCCCAATCAGGCAATCCGTTCAAATTGGAAAACTTTTTAATTTTTTGGATCTGTCTGTAAAAATCAAAATCACTGCTTTCTGTATCAAAATAGGCCAGGCGCCGCCGATCACCAGGCAAATGTAGTTTCATTCCGAAAACATTACCAGGTTGGAAGGCGCTGGCTATCATGGCTGCAATAAATGTACTTTTGCCAGCTTTAGGTAATCCTGAAAAAACTATAAAATTTTGAATTGTGCCAATACATTTTTCTTGAATTGAAAAAATGATTTGATCCTGTGGCGGCACATAATCAGGCTGGTATTTTCTTGAAAGTAATTTATCTTGCAACTGTTGGGTTTGATCATTGTCCATTTTTTATTTTTCTAATAGTCCACAAATGTAAAAGGCTATAAGTAAGGCTATTAATGCGTGTACTTCGGGTTGATCCCAAAATTTAATCTTCTGTTTCATACACTGGTAAATTTAATTGTTTGAAAAGTTCTTTAGCTAATTGAATTGAAAGATCTACTAAAAATTGATCTTTCATTGGTGTTCCATGCGCTTCTTTAGCGCAAACAATTTGCAAAACTGCATCATTAAACTGTTGTGTTGTCATTGATTTAGTGTTAATTGGTTTTCTAAATCTTTTATCATTTGTTCATAACAGGTAATGCTTTCAGATAGCAATAAATTAATTTCAATGTTTAAATTAAAGGGCAATAATTCCTGATTCAATGCCAGGAACTTATCTGATCCATAACAAAAAATGTTAACATCCTTATAAGGTGCTAACATTAACAGTGTATTAACTTGTATTTTCTTAGCCTGTAAATTGGCTATTTCGCTAATAATATTAGCGTCAGTTTTTTTGATCATAAATTGGGTTTTTTTATTGTCCAGCATAAAAGTATATATATTTATCTGATAATACCAAATATATTTTTTGCACAAAAAAACCAGGTATAAAATACCTGGTTCCCTCTACTTGTATAAATCCATCAAACTTGCCTTAACTTAAAAATAGGTTTTTTTCCGCGTTTCTTCTATTTTGTAGGCCTTTGCTTACTGATCCATTAGCATATACCCAACGATCAAACTGTTGCGCCACAACGGCCTTATCTTCGCCATTATTCAATAAACGTAACAATGTAGAACTTTCCAGGGCCGAAATACCTTCATTATAGGCAAAACTAGATAAAGAAATTAATTGATTATTGTTAATAGTAACCTTTACCAATTTTTTAACCTGATCCATTTTTTGTTTTGCTTCTAATATTAGCCACCTATCAGCTGTGGCCTGGTCAATCTGATCACCTGGCATTACTCGCCTGTTTTGATCATAATTGTAGATAGATCCCCAGCCAATTGTCCAGGTACCATAACCGTCATTATATGCAGTTAGCGCGGCCTGGTCCCCTTCCTCATACTTTTTAAGGAAAGAATATAAACTTGCATAGGCTCCAGTTGATGACATAAGAAATAAAATTATGGCGCCGCCAATTAATAAATATTTGTTTCTATTTTTCAATGTTACTGGTTTAATCCTTGGCTAGCATCTTTAGCAGCTACTAAACCAAAACCGCCCAAAATGGCTGTAATTCCTCCAGGTATATCACCATGTAGAATTTGTGCAACGCCAGTAATTAAGGCTCCCAAACCGAATAATGATGTTTTCCAATTCTTAAACATAACTAATTAATTTTTGTGTAAAAATCCAATTTTGTTTCAATCCTGGCTAAACGATCTAGTATTTCAGTGTTTAGCTTATTATGTCCGTTTAAATCTGCTTCAATTTTATCTAAACGACTTTTTGTAGTATAAAAAAAACCGCCAGCAATTAGAGTAAAACTAACTAATGCTATTAGTATCTGCAACGCTTCCATCTACTTTAATTATTTCGTTTGCAATAATGTTGTAAGCATTTGCAGCTGTCATGCTGGCTTCCAGGTTCTCAAATAGGCCGCTTTTACTGGCTGCATCTAAGATCTGTTTAATAATTGTCAGGGCTTGCTTTTTGTCCATGTTTTTAATTTTAATTGTTAGGTTCTTCTGTTGCAGTTTTGTAACAGTATATTAATAAACTAAGATACGTTATTAAGAATAAAAAAGTCATCATATATAACAATTAAATTATTGTCAATCCCAATGTTTTTGCGGCCCATTCCCAAGCATAATCATTTGATCCGTTCCAGGCTAAATAATCTTGTCCTGACATGGTGATATTTCCTTCTGTCAATCTGTTTCCTATTATATCATTTAATGAAAAATAAAAAATGGCCTGGTCTATTAGATTATCAAAATTAACATGCAAATAAAATTGTTCTGCAGAAATGTAAACACCGTTTACCCATACAGGAAAATTTGAAATTGGTTTCATAAATACTATTTAAAATATTGAATTAGTTTGATAGTTCATAACTTTTTACATTACCATCCTGCCAAAAAACTTTTGTTTTACCTACGTTAACTGTAACGCTAGTTTGTAAAGCGCCGCCTGCATCTACAATGTTAGTGCCAGAAAATGCCGCCACCGTCAAGTTTGCACTACCAAAGTTTTTTACATAAATAATACGATTATTACCACTTGGATTTTCTAATGTCCAAGTAATACCTGCACCACCATTAAAAACAAATACTGTATTTGTTGATAATGTTTGATTTGTGCTTACTGTTGATCCTGTAAAACTTAATCCATTACTATTAATTGTCCCTAATGTATTAATTTGGTAAATACTATTATCCGTTGCGCCGTTCCCGTTAATTCTTGCCGCCGCTCTTATATTTCCGTTTACTTGCAACGCGCTTGTTGCGTCATCTGTTGGCAATGTCGCACCAATTAAAACCCTTCCCGCTGCAACTAATCGTAAATACTCATTATTTGTTCCCCCATTTCTACAAGCTAATGATAAATCGGCCGAATTATTTGTAGTGCAAATTTGTTGGTGTAAAAATGTAGGCTGACCTACAAAAAGAATCCCACCAACTGTTGATCCTCTAAACCTAACTATATTATTATAAGTTATTCCGCTTACAACTGTTGTTCCATTTTCGCCTACCAAATCAAGCGGGAAACTTGCATCTATCCCAATACCTAAATATTGACTTATATATCCTATTCCTGTAACATTCAACTGCCTAGAACTATTATCTGTTGCACCGCCTAAGTTTAACCTGGTTGTACTGTTTACAACTCCAGTTAAATTTCCTCCAGCCAATGGCAAATAACTTCCACCAGTAGCTGGTGCAAAAGAACTTGTTGCAACTGTACCACCACCACCTAAAAGAAAAAAACTATTGCTTGATCCTGTTTTGATAATACTTGTTGCTTCAACAGAACTACTAAACAAACCAGCACCAGTAACATTTAGTGCGTAACTAATATTATCCGTTGCACCATTTACGTTTAATCTAGTTAATGCTTTAATATAAGCTGTATTAATAACTAATTTTTCAACACCAGAAATAATGCTTGAAATATCACCACCAGACTCATTTTGTAACATTAATGTATCACTAGATACAGAACCATACCCAAAAAAACCTCTTCTAGTTCCATTTGAATTGTACCAGCTTTGTACTTGTGTTAATCCAACAGATTGTGCTGTACTTCTTAAATATTCTGAATTTTGATTAATATATAAATCACCTGTTATTGGGTTACCGCTTCCAGCTATTAACGGCAAATAAGCACCAAGTGCAGAACTGTACAATAATGTACCTGATCCTGTTGGCATTGCTGCAATACCACCTACAACATTTACGCTTGTAAATGATGGTAATGTTAATGCAGGACTATTACTTAATACAACAGAACCTGAACCTGTTGTATTAGTTCCACCAATTACAGTTGCACCATTCCAAATTGCAATTTGTCCTGTTGTACCGGTACCTGTAACTGTACCAGTACCTGGGCCGCCAAACAAATCCCATCCTGTGCCATTATCCCTATAAATGGCAAATGTGTCTGTACTCCAAAATATTCTACCATTATAACCTGCTGGTGGTATATTCGCAAAAGTATCAGCATATAATGCTGGTGTTTGGCGCTGGTTTAATACTGATAGATTAACACTTGGCATTATCCTATATAATTTTTCTTGATTGTAACTAAATTATTTGTTCCGCCGCCATTAAAAACAGCCAAAAATCTTCGGCTGGTATATTCGCCCTGGTTCCCTTCTATATTTAAACTCTGATTTTGTTGTAATGTAACGCCCTCAATAACTACTGGATTTGTTCCATAATTGATAAACAAAATACTATTGCAATCACTGGTAACATATCCGCTTGTATCATAAGTAATAAATGATACATCATAATTTATATAGGCGGCTTTTAAATCAAAATTCATAGTTTTTTTTTTTATAAAGGTGAAAGCAAAAGTTAACAGGTCATTGGCATTTTTCCAACTTTATATCCACTTAATGATTCACCATAAAATGTTTGATAGGTGGCTGGTATTACTTTGGGTGCAGCTGTTACTGTCATCATTTCATTAACTATCGATCCACTAGGTGAAACCGACATTGTAGGTGTTAATGAACTTGCTGATTGTTGAATAGTTTTAGATAATTGATCCAAGCTAGTTTGTGGCGTTCCTGGTGCAACTAGTGCAACTGATTTGCTTTTCATATACCACTGATATAATAAATAAGTGCCAATGGCCGCCAGTGCAATATATCCTGAATTATCTTTTTTCATTTTACTTAATTTCTGTATCAAAAATGTTTATATAACCTTGTATTTTTTCACCACCTGGTGCATAATATTCAATCTGATAATCACCCATGCCACTATCTTGAATTAATGTTAACAATTCGCCGCCCTGGAAAGTATAAATTGACCTACTAGGGTCTACACCATATAAATTGCCACCAGGTAAAGCATAAATATTATTTCCTTGTAATGGTGCAACAATAATTGATCCTTTACGCTTTGCACTTTTGAAACTAAAAAGTAACAAGGCCCCAATAACTAAAAATGCAATTGTTTTACTTTTGTTTGTCATTTCTTTACACTTTTACTAATTGCTGGTAATGCGATACTAATAACCACTGCGCCAATTATCCAGGGCAAATATGTTTGCACATAATAACCAACTATTCCTTCCTTTGCAATAATGGCTGCTTTTTTTTCGTCTGCAATCTGTTGCAATATGGATGGAAGATCAGGCATTTTTAATTTGTTAGCGTCATGCTTTATATATACTGCATTAAAATTGTCATAATCTGCCTGGGTTAAATAAAATAACCAATATAGATCACTGCCTACCTCTTGCCAACTATAAACATTACCAATTAATTCACCTGGTGAAAAAGTTTTAACTGTTTTTGTTTTGGTTGCATCTAATGCGTTAACATTTGCTTTCGCATACATTAAATGATTAGTAACTTTATCGGCTGTAACTGTTGGCATATTATAACATTAATAACAATGAATTTAATTTCATTGTATTCATTTCATTCAATTTTTTCAAATGATCAATTGTAACGCCCTTACTCATCAAGCTAGTAACAATTGCCATTACTTCGCCCTCATTTTGAATACCAGCAACGCCTACCAATGGTTTCCCTCTGAACGCTGTACCTAAATGGCCAGCAACGCCCACCGCTAAATTAACCAGGTGTTCTATCTTTTCAGGGTTCGCTAATAACTGATCCCAAATTGACGGCGGCATATCTTCAATAATATCCCCCATTGCTTCCTCTGCATTTAAACGGCTTTCAATGGCGTTTAATTTTTCCATCATTTGCATTATGGCGTAACTGCTAGGCTCGCGCTGTTGTGGAATACCTGCAATTGCAACCACTTCATCACTAGGTCTAAATTTCAACATGGCATGGGCTGGCGTGTTAATTGTAATAAATCCTGATTTGTCTTTTTTAGGGTGCAATACCAGGGCATATAATGTATTAACTCCGTTCTGTTCAAACGCTGCAATGTTTTCTTCTAAAATGTTTCGAGCATTGTCCAGGCTATCCTCATTTGAAGAAAATAATAAATCTTTTTTTGTTGGGCTTATAATCTCGTAAACTGAATAGTATGGACTGGTTGCATTTCTGTCGAACCAATCCATAACTTTTACAGTTCCAGTTGCCATTGCCTTATTAATTGCCATAACAAACTTATAAATAGTAGTAAATACCAAAACTGAACGCAACATTTGTTGTTCCAGCTGCTGTTGCTAAAGTAATAAATGATTTTGTCCAGCTAATATCAATATCATTCATTTCAGGTAATTCCCAAACGCTAGGATTCGCTAGATCTTGGATATTATTAAAAGCAATTAATGGCAATGAAAAAATGATTTGTAAATCACCCTGGTACAATGTCAATGTCGCTTGTTTAATATCTGCAATTGTTGCTGGTGTTGATCCTGTTAACGGCGTTTTGGTTATTGCTGTTGGTGTGTACACTTGTACCCCCTGGATCTTCGCATTTCTTAATTGCGGCTGATCAGGAAAGTAAAAACGTGTTAGGGTTGATCCAGTAGGCACTGGAATTTCAACCGCTTCATACCTTTTTATTTTCATAACTCAAAATTGAAAAAATTAAAAAATTGGCAGTTTTACTGTCTGCCAACAGGGTTTAATATAACCAGTATTTTATTTAACAGTTGTAACATTTTGGCATAAGATACCGCGCTGAATAACTGCTATAAATGAATTGGTAGTGATTGCGGCTGGTGCGCCGTTTGCAGTCAAACTGAAATTAATATTTGCTGCGCCATTCATTACTACTCCTGGTTCAACTGGATAGAATCCGTTTGTTGAAAAATCTACCTGATCAATTGGGAAAATAGTCTGTGCAGTAATTCCAACAGATCCCTGTGTTTGTGGCACAAAGTAGTGACGGATTACATCCCAAGCAGGTAATAATTGTTCGTTATTAATGGTCAAATTTAAATAACCATTATACAAACTTAAAAGATCAGCTGCGCTGGTTGTGGTGCTAAAAGCATTTGCATTATTGTAAGAATACAATTTTGAATTTGTTGCAGTGCTTGTACCAATACCAACCAATACAGCGATTTCACTAACCACAAAAATATCTTGTAAGTTCAAACGCTTTTCGTTTACTCTTACAGATCCGTTTTGTGTATCGTTAACCAATACAGGAATGTGATAATTTGCAACGCTTGTGCTGATTGCAACTTCACTCCTTAAATAAGATTGTGTCAGCTTTGCGTGTGCAGTGCTGTAACCTAATTTTTCTACTAATGCCTTTGCATTTTCGAAAACCATGCGTGAACCCATTTGTGTTGCCATGATAATATTTTTTTATCTGTTTTTTATTAACTAAAGGTGAAAGGAAAAGTTATTAATTAACATCTAGCTTCATCCATTCCAGCAATGGCTGGTGTAGAATAACTACGGTCAACTAAACCACTTCTATTATATGCGGCTCCGATCAATGGCGTTTTATAATCAACATCAGACGCAAATGCACCAATGCCATTTAATACTCCAAATGATTGAACCAATTTAAGGCCACCAACTGCGATCATTCCAGCGGCTAAACCTTTACCAGCATCACCTTTAATAAACTTAGGTAAAAATAAACCAATTGCAACTGGTGCAGCGGCTTGAATTTTAGCGTCTAAAGTTGACGGTAATACTTTACTTAATAATTGCGCGGCTGCTGCGCCAGCTACTGCATACATTGCTGTACTAGCTGTTGATCCAATTGCACCAACGCCAGACATTCTGCGGCGTCTATGATGAACTGGCTTTTTGTGGTGTGCTTTTCTGCGTGCCATGTTTTTAATTTTTATGATTGAAAAATGTTTATTTAAATTTTTTCATTAATTGTACGTTTTCTTCATACATTTTTATTTCTTTAACACTTAATTTTTTTAATTTAAATGAAGAATAACTACCTAAAACATAATAAACACTTGGCGTGTAACTAATTTTAAATGCTTTTAATCCTTCAATTAATGCTTCCTCTGTATTTGCAAAAAAATTAAGATCATCTCTGTATGGAAATTTTACTAAATATCCACCATGTTTAATATTTACTACTATATCGTTCATATAAAAAACTTTACATTACCAATTGACATATGTTTTTTTGGTGCTGCTTTTTTAACGGCGCCCAATGAATATTTGTACAATTTTTTTCCCCCTTCACTTTTTAATGTACCTCTATATTTCAAAACCTTAGGTGCTACTTTCTTTTTTGCTACTTTCTTTTTTGGTGCTGCTTTCTTCTTAACTGCGCCAACTTTTTTTGTGCCATATACCTGTGCAAAAGCTTCTTTTAAACTGCATCCAGTTTTTTTCCTGATCGCAATTGCTTTTTTAAATTTAACAGCATTATTTTTTTGTGCAGTTGTCATTATTTTTTCATTTTTGAAATCATATAAATTCCAGCGCCAACCAATGCCAGGGTAACGTACATATTTGTACCAGCTGTCATACTTGATAAAGGGTTAGCTGTTGTTAATGTAGTGGCTGGCTGATTCAATGGAAACTTAGACGCATATATAGATCCTTGCCAATCTTCGGCCACTGGTGTAAATTCCATCACTGGATATGTCCAGGTAAGATCAGGCACCAAACTATCTATAATTGGCCCTATTGTACTAAGAACTTCTGCTGATCCAGGAATAGTACTATCTAACACTGCTGTTGTGGCTTCATCATATCCAATGATGTTATTTGGTTTATTAGATATATTGACGTTTAATTTTTTACTCCAATATGCCTCAGGCGTCATTCCTAATTTGGTAGTAACTGCATTTCTGATCATTCCTAAAATATCAGATTCAGCGGCCAATCCTGTTGGCATACCCCAATCCCACATAGTGTTAAGGGCTTTATGTCTTTTAACACTTACAATGTTTGGCACTCCTGGCACTGGTGTTGATAAATTCCATCCGAATTCTGTTCCCCAATTATTTTCACCTTCATGGCCCAATGGAAGAAATAAATATAAAAAAGCCAATGGGTAAGTATCAATAAATACTTTCATTTGATCCCTTAACTTATTTTCCCCAAACTTGAAAAGGCCACCACTGATTGATCCAAACTTTTTAACCTGCGCACCAATTTCACCAAAACCACTAATTCCTTGTCCACTGTTTTGAATGGCTTTAGTAACTTTATTAATTGCTACTTTATATTCTAGTTCTTTACTAGATCCTGGCGTAATTTGTCCATTAACCAACAATCTATCCCTTTCAGATACTAATTTATCCCTGTACGCTTCTAATTGTTTGGTTCTATTGGCTGTATCGTTTCCAATACCTGATAATGCTATTAATGCCATTTTTAATTTTTTATCTTTATAATAGGTCGGTTCTTTATGCTCGTTAAATCTTTTTAGTACAGGATCAATCCAAATTTCCTTACTGGTTCCTGGATTCATTACCGAAAAAACGTGCTGAACTTCTCTATTGTTTTCTTTGTAACTAGCAAAACGATAGGCCAGCGGCGTTTTTAATATTCCTTTTCTATTCAAACTGTCCAGGATCCCATTTGAAAAAAGCGCGTAACTTTTACAATCACCAGGCATTGCCACAATTGCGCTAGGTGATCGCAAAGTTTGTTTGCTGGTATCTTCAATGTAATATGGCACTTCACTTTTTAAAAAGTTCCATATATTTTGCGCCGTTTCAATTTCACTATCACCAATAAAATAACTACTTATTTTATCGTATTCCGATTTATATTTTTCATGTGTTGCAAGGATCCCATCAATAATTTCCCCAACACTTTGATCTCTACTAACAATTACCTGATAATTTTTAAAAGGCGCTAGCTTTTGTAATACAATATTTTTACTTACCATTCCATTACATTGAATAGTTTATATTAAAAGGCAATGGAATAGTATCAATTGTTGCTGTTCCTTTTAATTGTATAGAACCATTTTTTGCTTTGATCATGTTTGAAATACTTGAAATAACACCAGCCAGCGAAGGATTTAATGTTAATGAAACATTCACCTGGCTATTTGCGCCAATGGTGATTGGTTCATTATAAAAAATATCAGAAATTTTTGTATTATTATTTGTATATGCAGTGGCCTGGATATTTGAAATTGTAGTGCTTACTGTGGAAGGATTCATTATCAAAATTTCCAGTGTTATTGTTGGATATAATATAGAACCGCCGAATGAAATAGTGACAATTTTAAAATTTACCGATTGTGTGAAGATATATTTTTGATAGATCCACCAGGCAGCGGCGCCGCCTAAACCAACTTTCAATAAAGTTTTAGCTGTCATATTACATCTAATTTACAGATTAT
>Ga0194061_1002010_pt1 | contig 11386 bp, 9 predicted proteins | sample SepL2221m_MetaG_FD_163423 | JGI IMG/M metagenome (GOLD analysis project Ga0194061, IMG submission 163423) | Anoxic zone freshwater microbial communities from boreal shield lake in IISD Experimental Lakes Area, Ontario, Canada - Sep2016-L224-21m | ecosystem: Environmental > Aquatic > Freshwater >...
ATCCATTTCTTGTTGCCCTGAAGGCAAAAGAGCGGCCACTAATTGTGGTGACCGCATCGAGTAGATCTGCTGAAGATCTGGCTGCTGAACTGCGAACACTTCACGACAATGTTTTTGATTTCCCAGCATGGGAGACGCTGCCACATGAGCGACTTAGCCCTCGCAGTGACACAGTCGCCACTCGCATCCAAGCTCTCTACCAGTTGGAGAGAAATGATTCCTCTTCATCACATCTTGTCATCGTTATGCCAGCCCGTGCGCTAATTCATCGCTTTATCGCCGACTTAGCCAAGACACCATTAATCGAGTTAGAGATCGGGCAAGAGATTGGTTTAGAGAAGCTAGTCGAACATCTTGGCGAATTAGCTTATGAGCGCACTGATCTTGTCGAACGTCGTGGAGAATTTGCCGTTCGCGGTGGGATCGTTGATGTTTTCCTACCACTGTCAGATCATCCAATTCGTGTGGACTTTTTCGGCGATGAAATTGAAGAGCTCAGCTACTTTGAAGTTGCCGATCAGCGCACTTCAGTTCCTGTCATCGGAAAGATTGCAATTTACCCTTGTAGAGAGCTGCTTCTGACGAAATCGGTACGGGCAAGAGCCTCACTCTTACCAGAGCTCTTTCCAGCCGCAAAAGAGGTCTGCGAAAGAATTGCAGAAGGAATTGTCACCGAAGGCATGGAGTCACTGATTCCTCTATTAGTTGATCAACAAGTGAGCATCCTTGAACGCGCGCTGCCAAATACGCAAGTGATCTTCATTGATAAAGAGCGGGTGCGATCGCGATCGGCTGATTTACTTGCAACAAATAAGGAATTTCTTACTGCGTCTTGGTCTAATGCGGCAAGTGGCGGAGTCTCGCCATTGCATGATGGCGATGGAACGTATCTATCCTGGGAACAAGTGATCGACCAGATCTCGGAACTGCAGATACCAACACAAAGTTTCAATTCTTTCGGAAGCGATCTTGATGAAGATACGGCCTTTTTGGATGCGACGCCCATTGAACCGATGAGGGGAAATACTGACAAAGCGATCGCCCTCATCGCTGATTCTTTAGCGCAAAGCTACACCGTGGTTTTCTCAGCCCTGGGCGCTGGAATGGCAGAGCGTTTTGCCGATGTATTTCGCAATGCTGATCTTCCTGTTCGAATGGTTGCTGAAATCAAGGGTCAACCAGTGCATGGCACGGTCTACGTAACAGCCTCCGATTTAAGCCATGGCTTCCTTTCGCATTCAGCATCATTACTTCTGGTTACCGAGCGTGATTTATCTGGCAATAAAGGCAGCGGCAAAGACGGTGATCGACTTCCTTCTCGTCGTAAGCAAACGATCGACCCACTGGAATTGAAGGCGGGTGATTTCGTAGTTCACGAACAACACGGAATCGGTCGCTATGTTGAATTGGTTCACAGAACAACGGGAACCATCACTCGCGAGTATTTGATTATCGAATATGCCTCCGCCAAGAGAGGAATGCCAGGAGATCGGATATTTGTTCCTACCGATTCTTTGGAGCAGGTGAGTAAATACATTGGTGGTGAGGCGCCAACAGTGCACCGCATTGGAAGTGGAGATTGGCAAAAAGCCAAAGGTCGTGCACGCAAAGCTGTGCGCCAAATCGCTGGCGAGCTGATTCGTCTCTACGCCGCACGAACAAGTGCACCGGGTTTTGCCTTCTCTCCCGATACTCCTTGGCAGCGCGAACTTGAAGATGCTTTCTCTTACGTAGAAACCGCTGACCAACTTTCAACGATCAACGAAGTCAAAGCAGATATGGAGCGCCCCTATCCAATGGATCGCATTATCTGCGGCGATGTTGGATACGGCAAGACAGAGATTGCTATTAGGGCGGCCTTTAAAGCAGTCCAAGATGGTAAACAAGTTGCCGTTCTCGTTCCAACAACTTTGCTCGTCCAGCAACACGGCACAACATTTTCCGAGAGGTATTCAGGATTTCCAGTAAAAGTTGCGGGTTTGTCTCGTTTTAATACAGCGAAAGAGAGCAAAGATATTTTGGCTGGCCTTGCGGCAGGCTCTGTTGATGTCATCATCGGCACGCATCGTTTGCTCTCCAATGATGTCCAGTTTAAGGATCTTGGGCTTGTCATCGTTGACGAAGAACAGCGCTTTGGTGTCGAACAGAAAGAATCGTTGAAGAAGTTGCGCACCTCGGTAGATGTATTGGCCATGTCTGCGACACCGATTCCTCGCACATTGGAAATGGCAGTTACGGGTATTAGAGAAATGTCCACGATTACCACTCCACCTGAGGATCGCCATCCAATCCTTACCTATGTTGGAGCAAGTGAAGAAGCTCAAATATCGGCAGCGATTCGGCGAGAGCTAATGCGCGATGGCCAAGTTTTCTATATTCACAATCGCGTTGAGTCCATCGATCGCGCAGCGTCTCGCCTTCAAGAGCTTATTCCAGAGGCGCGTATTCGTGTTGCTCATGGGCAAATGGGCGAACATATGCTGGAAGATGTGATTCTCGGATTCTGGGAGCGTGACTTTGATGTTTTGGTATGTACGACGATTGTTGAAAGTGGACTAGATATTTCAAATGCCAATACTTTGATTGTCGAACGCGCTGATCTTTTTGGGTTGTCGCAACTTCATCAATTACGTGGTCGAGTTGGTCGTGGAAGAGAACGTGCGTACGCGTACTTCTTATATCCAACAGATCAACCACTCTCGGAGCTGGCACATGATCGACTCAAAACGATCGCAGCAAATACGGAACTCGGATCGGGCATGCGCGTGGCAATGAAAGATCTTGAAATTAGAGGGGCCGGAAATTTACTCGGTGGCGAACAATCGGGTCACATTGCCGATGTGGGCTTCGATCTCTATATGCGCATGGTTGGTGAAGCTGTACAAGATTACAAAGCAGGGATCATGGAGACAGAAGAAAAATCTCTGGAGTGCAAAGTCGAACTCCCCATTAATGCCCACCTCTCCCACGAATATGTTCCTGGCGAGCGCCTTCGCCTGGATCTTTATCGCCGTCTGGCTGATGTGCCCACTCCTGACGCCGTAAATGAAATTCGCTCCGAACTCATTGATCGCTTTGGCCCGCTTCCATTGGAGGCTGCCTTCCTACTGGGAGTTGCCGAACTTCGCGCCTTGGCGAAGGAGGTCAGACTTACCGAGGTCGTCATGCAGGGAAAATTCCTGCGTTTGAGCCCCGTGAAACTCCCAGAATCGCTGCAATTGCGCCTGACTCGCGTGTATCCAGGCTCGTTATACAAGAGCGCTACAGGGACTTTGCTTGTCGCGCTGCCGACGGGACCGGCATGGTCGCCGTCATCGCCAACCCCGGTCATGGTGGATACTTCTCTCCTAGCCTGGGTAACCGAGGCGATAAACACTCTTGTCAGGCCAAGCCTGGCACCAACCACGACAGCCAAGTTGTCATCGAAAGCGAGTACGACGTGAAGAGAATCATTGCCGTTCTAACTGTTGCTAGCGCTCTTTTATTGAGCGGGTGTTCTCAAGTGGGCGTCGCTGCCTCCGTTGGTTCTACCAAGATCACGCAGGCAACTGTGCAAAAGAGCATTGATACCGTTCTTGCCGAGCGCAAAAAGGTAGTTACTACCGGCATGACTTTAGATACCGGCGAAACTCTTAATCGCGGACAGTTGCGCTTTCACCTGATGGCCACCCTCTTGGGCGATGTCGCGACAGACGGCAAGATCTCGGTAACAAAGGCAGAAATTGATGCTCGTCGCGCATCCATCCTCACTCAAATTGGTGGAGTAGCTGCACTACCTAAGGCTCTTGTCGGAGCAGGAATCGCTTCCATTGATCTTGATACATACCTGCAATTGATTATTCTTTCTGAAAAACTTCAAGCTGCCGCTGTTGCTGCCGGTATACCTCAAGCAAATACTGGCACCGAAATTCAGAAGTTAATTAGCGCTAAGGCAATCAAACTTAAAGTCACTGTGAACCCACGTTATGGCACATGGGATTCAGCCGCTGGCGACATAGTTGCTGCAACTTCTGCAAGTTCAGCAACAACGCCTGTACCTACTCCGACTAAGTGACCGAGTCCCACCTGCAACGCCTTGTTGCAGTGATGGATCAACTGCGATCACCAGGTGGATGTCTTTGGGATGCTGAGCAAACTCACGAGACACTTCTCAAGTTTCTCCTTGAGGAGTCTTATGAATATATCGAAGCGGTAGAGACCAACGACCGCGAAGCAATGCAAGAAGAACTTGGTGACGTCCTACTTCAGGTCTATTTTCATGCACGTATGGCGCAGGAACATCCAACGCATCCATTCTCTATCGAAGATGTGGCAGAAACTGTCGCGGATAAATTAATTCGCCGACACCCTCATGTCTTTGCTGATGTCAAGGTTTCATCCAGTGACGAAGTTCTCGAAAACTGGGAGGCGCTAAAGGCTCTGGAAAAAGGGCGAACATCGGCCGTGGATGGTGTGCCGATTGCTCAGCCGGCTTTGACACTCGTTTCAAAATTGCTCTACCGCGCCGAAAAGAATCGCCTCAAACTTGATTTACCACAAGAAATTACTACCCCAAGTGCTGCCACTGAAGAAGCGGTAGGTGAAGTTCTGCTTGCGACAATTGCTTGGGCTAGCGCTAATGGAATTGATCCAGAGGGTGCTCTGCGTGGAGTGTCGCGGGCGTTAATGGCGCAGATTGCAGAGATAGAAAGCAGCCCTGGGGCGGTAGGATAAGCACGCGATCAACGTTGATTTTGCGCTCACATTTGCGACATTATTGATTTATAGGGAGATACAACGTGGCCATCATCGAAATCCTCGGAGCTCGTGAAATTCTTGATTCCCGTGGCAATCCAACGGTAGAGGTTGAGATCGCGCTGGAAGATGGAACACAGGCCCGTGCCGCTGTCCCAAGCGGTGCATCTACTGGAGCTTTCGAAGCAGCCGAACTTCGTGATGGCGGCGCTCGCTACGGTGGCAAAGGCGTTGAAAAGGCAGTGGCGTTTATCATGGATGAAATCGCACCAAACATCATCGGACTCGATGCACAAGATCAACGCCTTGTTGATGATGTCCTTATCGCTCTTGATGGAACTCCTAACAAGTCTCGCTTAGGTGCCAACTCACTTCTTGGAGCATCACTTGCCGTTGCTAAGGCTGCGGCCGAAAGCGCCGACCTGTCCCTCTTTCGCTACTTAGGCGGCCCAAACGCACACTTGTTGCCCGTTCCAATGATGAACATTCTCAACGGTGGAGCACACGCAGATACAAATGTTGATATTCAGGAATTCATGATTGCTCCAATTGGCGCACCAACATTCAAGGAAGCACTTCGTTGGGGTGCTGAGATCTACCACGCACTTAAAGCAGTATTGAAAAAGCGCGGATTGGCAACAAGCGTTGGCGATGAAGGTGGCTTTGCACCCAACCTTGATAGCAATCGCGCAGCTTTGGATCTCATCATCGAAGCAATCACAGCCGCTGGATTTGTTCCAGGAGTAGATATTGCACTTGCGATGGATGTTGCCGCCACTGAGTTTTATAAGGATGGTTCCTATACATTCGAAGGATCACAGCGCACATCAGCAGAGATGATCGCCTATTACGCCGAACTCGTCGAGGCTTACCCATTGGTTTCGATAGAAGACCCACTGGATGAAGAAGATTGGGCTGGATGGGCACAGATGACACAGTCTCTGGGCAGCAAAGTGCAGATTGTTGGAGATGACCTCTTTGTAACAAATCCAGTTCGCTTAGCAAAGGGAATTGCAGCAAACACTGCTAATGCCCTACTTGTTAAGGTCAATCAAATTGGAACACTTACCGAAACACTTGATGCTGTCGAGATGGCTCATCGCGCGGGATATCGCACAATGCTGAGCCATCGCTCTGGTGAAACAGAGGACACAACGATTGCCGATCTTGCAGTTGCTACCAACTGTGGGCAAATCAAAACGGGCGCACCTGCACGCACCGAACGTGTTGCCAAGTACAACCAACTTCTTCGTATCGAAGAAGAATTGGGCGAAGGCGCACGTTATGCGGGCCGCGAAGCATTCCCACGATTTAGCGCTTAAAGCCCTAAGAAATGGCTCGTTCTCGCACCTCTTCCAAGCGCCAGCCCAACTACGGGCGTCGCGGAAATGGTCGAGTAATGGCCCTTGGGGTTGTTCTCTTTCTCTTAGCTTTAACGCTGGCCCCGCCCACGCAACGCTATTTCGCCCAGCGCGCGCAGATTAGTGCTCTGCAAGCACAAGTTGCATCCAACACGGAAGCGCTCAAGCAAGCAGCAGCGGATCTACAAAAATGGAAAGACCCGCAATACGTGAAATCACAAGCACGTGAACGGTTGCATTTCATTTTGCCAGGTGAGCGTCAATATATTGTTACCACTCCAACCGATTCCACTAATCCGCAGGCAACCACAGCGGTCTCGAAAGATTTACCAGCCGGTTTGCCTTGGTACAAACGTTTAATCTCATCGATAACTGAGACCGGTCCAAAGTAAATGCTTGAAAAAAAAGCTACACAGGATGATCTTGATTGCATCCAAACTCAATTAGGGCGCACGCCACGAAATGTTCATGCCATCGCCTATCGCTGTCCTTGCGGAAAGCCAGCAGTTGTTGAGACAGAGCCACGTCTTGGCGACGGAACGCCATTTCCTACATTTTTTTATGCAACGTGTCCACGACTTACTGGTGCGATCTCCACTTTAGAATCAACCGGACTTATGGTGGATATGAATAATCGTTTGGCGACGGACGCAGAATTAGGCGGAGCCTACGCTGCGGCGCATGTTGATTACATCGCAGCGCGTGCAGCTTTAGGAGTTGAGGTCGCTGAGATTGAAAACATTTCAGCAGGAGGCATGCCAGATCGCGTGAAATGCCTCCATTCACTAGTGGCACATTCATTAGCCGCCGGCCCTGGCGTTAATCCCTTGGGCGATGAAGCGCTAGCGAAACTACCAAAGTGGTGGGAAGTTCAACCCTGCAGCGAGGTCGAATAATGCGCGTTGCAGCCATTGATTGTGGCACCAACTCGATTCGCCTACTTATTGCTGATGTCGATGGTGAAAACTTTCGCGAGGTATACCGCACGATGGAAGTTGTAAGACTGGGTCAGGGAGTTGATAAGACAGGAGAGTTTCATCCCGAGGCCATCGAGCGAACTTTGGCAGTCGTTGATATTTTCGCTGCCGAGATCATGCGCCGAGGAGTTGAAAAGATTCGTTTCTGCGCCACCAGCGCATCTCGCGATGCAACCAATCGGGATCTTTTTCTCGATGGAGTGCACGATCGCCTTGGCCTCTACCCTGAAGTCATCACCGGCGACGAGGAAGCAAACCTCACCTTTTTAGGCGCAATCAGAGACCTTCCAACGGCCCAAGGCCCCTTCCTTGTTGTTGATATCGGGGGAGGATCAACGGAGTTTGTATTCGGCACTACTGGTGTGGAGTTTGCTAAGAGCGTCAACATCGGATGTGTGCGCATGGCCGAGCGTCACTTCCACTCTGATCCGCCAAAGCCAGATGAAATTGCCAAAGCCACATCCGATATCCAAAAGGCAATCGCAGAGGCCGCAACGGTAGTTCCCATAACTCAAGCCAGGACGGTTATCGCAGTTGCAGGCACGGCAACAACTGTCGCGGCAGCGGCCATGGGATTGCCAGAGTACGACCGCTACGCAATTCACCTTTCTCGAATCAACTCCGAAAAGGCCCATGAAGCTTCTCGGATGTTTCTAGAGATGAATCATGAGCAACGCACTGCTCTGGGATATATGCATCCCGGCCGCGTTGACGTGATCACGGCAGGGGCTCTCGTTCTTTCACAAGTAATGCTTGCAACAGGGGCTTCAGAATTTGTTGCATCAGAGAGTGACATCCTCGACGGAATCGCCTGGTCCATTGGCTCGCGCTAAAGCAACAAACGTTAAGGCAGTTGCTGCGAAGATAGAGACAATCGCGCAACTAGATGAAGCCATTACCCATTGCACTGCTTGCCCAAGACTTGTTGCCTGGCGCGAGGAAGTTGCTGTCGTAAAGCGTAAGGCGTATAACGATCACGTTTATTGGGGAAAGCCGATTCCAGGGTTTGGTTCTGACAAGCCACGTTTATTAATTGTGGGTTTAGCGCCAGGGGCACACGGAGCCAATCGCACAGGAAGAATATTTACGGGAGATTCATCGGGTGATTGGCTTTACGGATCCTTGCACCGTCTAGGGATTGCGAAAATTCCTACAAGTAGTTCACGTGATGATGGACAAAAGCTAAAGCACACCCGCATAAATACTGCCGTGCGATGTGCACCGCCTGATAACAAACCAGATACCTCAGAGCGCGATATGTGTGCGCCATGGTTAAAGCGTGAGATCGAGTTAACTCTGCCGACTGTGCGTGCCTTTGTTGGTCTTGGTGCATTTGCGTGGAACGCACTTCTCAAGACTTTGCGTGAATTGGGGCACCCAATCCCTGCTGTGAAGTTTGGCCATGGCGCCGAGTATGCCTATTCTCACGGCGGCAACAACTACCTCTTGGTGGCCAGCTATCACCCAAGCCAGCAGAACACCTTTACTGGGAAACTCACTCATGATCAGTTGGATTCTGTTCTTGAAAAAGCAGGTACATTTGCGCATGCGATTGATTAACCAGACCATCGGTTAGATCATGGCCCCGATAGCCCAATGGCAGAGGCAGAGGACTTAAAATCCTCCCAGTGTGGGTTCGACCCCCACTCGGGGCACTTTCATTTATTGTTTTCTGTTTCTATTAGGTGAAGATCAATCTAAGATTTAACCCACCGCAAAAGCATGAGGGAGACAGGGTGCCAAATTCAGATAGTAAGAATCTAGCGTTTCTCAAATACACCTCATTGAGTGAGAGACGTAGACATTTCGACGCCCTATTTTGGCAAATCCCCGCCTTATCTTTAGGCGGACAAGCGTTCTTATTGAGTATCGCTCTCAATAATTCGTCTAGGACTACGGCAAGAGTTCTATCTGCTCTGCTGGGGATCTTCATCGCTTTTGTATCTTTAGCTTCCCTTTCAAGAATAAGACTTTATGAATTCACCATTACTAAAATGCTCGTAAAAACAGAAGATGAGTTGTTTGGTTACAGCTTCAGCGATACGCAGAGTGCGGAATGGATAGACGCGAATAATCGAGCAGCAGAAATGATCAAAGAAGCAGGAGTGACTAAGAAATTCACTATACGAAATAAAATAATGCACAAGATTTATTCACGCCTTCACCCGGTGCGTTCCTATCCTGTTTGGGTTTTGACTCAGATACTCTTTATCTTGGTTGGTATTTTGATTATTGGGAATTCATTCTTGGGTCATGACTTATTTACAAGAACTTAAAGGTTTACCGTTTAGTTCATTCGCGTTCAATTTCTTCTGCTAAGTTTCTTCTATGATTGTCGATGTAGCCCTTTACCAAAACGGACGCCGTATAGATAGCGCAACCGATATATCAGATTTGGTTGATATTGCACGCAAAGAGGGTGGTTTTGTTTGGCTCGGATTAGCAGAACCAACACAGGGTGAATTTGACATGGTAGTTGGTGAGCTAAATTTCCATCCCTTAGCCGTTGAGGATGCGATTAATGCCAAGCAACGGCCAAAAATTGAAGACTATGAGGGACTTACTTTTTTTGTGTTAAAGACAGTTTTTTTCGACAAGGAAGAACAAGAGATATCAACCGGTGAATTGATGTGTTTTATTAGCGATAACTTTATAGTCATCGTGCGTCATGGCGAAGGTCATCCACTCACGACAGTGCGACATGATTTAGAGCAGAAGCCGGAAATGCTCAAACTTGGACCTTATGCGGTCCTGCATGCGGTTGCGGACCGTATTATCGATGGCTACACAACAATTGCCAATGCACTTGAATTTGAAGTCGTTGGAGTAGAAAATAGGGTATTCAGTGGGAAGCGCCAAACTTTTTCACAGGAGATTTATTTCTTAAAACGCGAAATAATTGAATTCAAACATGCAATTGAGCCATTAATACTTCCAATTGGGAAATTAATAACCGGTGAAGTCGTCTCTGTGCCAGAAGCCCTAAAACCATTTTTTAGGGATACCTCAGACCATTTACTTCAAGCGTGCGAGCAGGCAACAGGACTTGATTCACTCATTACATCTGTCCTTCAAGCCGATTTGGCTCACATACAGCTTCAACAGAATATTGATGTAAGGCGGATATCAGCCTGGGTTGCGCTTGCTTCAGGACCGACCATGATTGCTGGCATTTATGGAATGAATTTTCACCATATGCCAGAACTAAGTACCAAGTATGGATACTTTATTGTGCTGGGCGTAATGCTCTCGTTAACTGCCTTCTTAGTGAGAACTTTTAGAAAATCTGGTTGGTTATAAGTTACTTAAAATCATCGCCGCCGACTGTGTTAGTTTTCTTAGGAGTTTTCGGAAACTTTCACAGCTCGGTCCCCGTCAACAATTGCGCCATTGGCAAAGTGGAGTGGGTCATGCGCCCAAAGCCATACGTTTCGATCTTTAGCTTCGCCTTCGGCCAGAGCAACATCAAATGGGCCACTTTGTCGCTGCCAGTCATTAGCCGCGAGGAGCCTTGAAAGGCCAGCCAATGCAACGGGGCTATTGAGCTCTGACTCCGCACCATTAAACACGAGGGGGCCAGCATGATCAATCACGATGGTCCCGATGGCAATTTTTCCAGATCCTGTTTTTACAATCTCAATGGTTCTACCTTGCTGGGGCCAGTCAATATGTGACGCTGTTCTAATTTCCCAGAATCCGTGACTTCCATCTGCTCTCGGGACTTCAGTAATCTGATGATCATGAACATGACCTGAAATCCAGAGAATCACATTTGGAAATTCGAGAAGCATCTCTCGTATTTCATCGTGTAACGCCGGTACTGCCTCATTTTGAGGCGCATAGCCATTGATGAGATTTATCAAGGGATGATGTGATGAAAGGACAACATATTTACCACGTGAATTAAGTAATATATTCTTTAACCAGATAAATTGTTCACGATGTAAACACCCTTGCCAACCTCCGTAACGATTAACAGTATCGAGGCCGATTAACCGACAATTTGCACCTAAATCTCTAAACCAGTAGGCAATCTTTGATTCGTCACTTTTCAATCCGTGATCATGCGTGCAATCGGTATGCACCGCCACCCAATCCTCGATGGAGACTAACTTACGGCGATCATCTGCGGAGGTCTGAATCGTCTCGAAGGCATCGATCCCAGGATAAATTGAAGGGCCAACTTCTCCGAAGCCAGAAAAAAGCTCTGACATATCGGCATCAGGGGAAAGCCCATTCAACTTTCGATCTCCTGTAGATAACTCTTCCAGTGCTGGGCTTTGAGCTGCATTGCCTTGAAGCAAGGCATCGTGA
>Ga0194061_1002011_pt1 | contig 11381 bp, 4 predicted proteins | sample SepL2221m_MetaG_FD_163423 | JGI IMG/M metagenome (GOLD analysis project Ga0194061, IMG submission 163423) | Anoxic zone freshwater microbial communities from boreal shield lake in IISD Experimental Lakes Area, Ontario, Canada - Sep2016-L224-21m | ecosystem: Environmental > Aquatic > Freshwater >...
CATGATGTCGACTTCCGGGAAAATGCACAGCAGGGCACCCTCGGCCAACACTTGGGCAGCGGAGTTAAACGCCGCTTCATAGGCCACTGGGTCCTCGGCGCGCGAAGCAATCGGGATCGCCTTGCCCAGGCGAAACAACCAGCCCAGTACCGGCACCTTGAAGATCTGGTGATCCATGACGAAGCAGATGGGTCGTGGACTGGCCGCCATCAGCAGCACGGCGTCGACAAAGCTCACAGGGTTGCACACCAGAATGGCTGCGCCCTCGGTGGGAATGTTCTCATCACCGCGAACCTTGAAGTGGTAGAAAAATTGCGACAGCACCCACGCCACAAAGCGCAACAGATATTCAGGCACCACCATAAAGATGTAGAACGCAACCACTGCATTGGCCAGACCGGTGAACAAAAAAATGTGCGGGATGGTAAAGCCACTGTTGAGCAGGGCACCGGCAATCAACGAGCTGCCGATCATGAACAATGCGTTCAGGATGTTGTTGGCCGCGATGATGCGGGCGCGGTGCGTGGCCTGGCTACGCAACTGGATCAGCGCGTACATGGGCACGCTGTACAAGCCTGCGAACAAGCTCAGCAGGGCCAGGTCGCCCATTACGCGCCAGTGGGCGCTTTGGGCCATGAAGGCGGTCAGGCCCATGATCTCGGAGGCGGGTAAGCCGCGGGAGGCAAAGTACAGATCCACAGCAAACACGCTCATGCCGATGGCTCCCAGCGGCACAAGGCCAATCTCGACGTGGCGCCGGCTCATCACCTCACACAGCAGCGACCCGGTGCCGATGCCGATGGAGAACACCACCAGTAAAAAGGACGCCACCTGTTCATTGCCATGCAACACCTCCTTGGCCAGACTGGGAAACTGGCTCAAAAATACCGCGCCAAAGAACCACATCCAGCTGATGCCAAGCAGTGAACGGAAAACCACCCGGTTGCCATGCGCCAGCTTCAGATTGCGCAGGGTCTCAGTGATGGGATTCCAGTTGATTGCTAGGCCGGGGTCGGTAGCGGGCGCTTTGGGGATGTAGCCCGCTGTGACGCGCCCCACAAGCGCCATGGCGATGCAGGCAATGGCGACGGTCTCATGGCCGATGCCTGGAATGGAGACTAGCAGGCCGCCGAACACGTTGCCCATCAGAATGGCGACAAAAGTTCCCATCTCTACCATGCCATTGCCACCAGTAAGCTCCCGCTCGGAAAGCACCTGCGGCAGAAGCGCAAACTTGACGGGCCCAAACAGCGTGGAATGCACGCCCATCAAAAAGGTGCAGAGCAGCAATACCACCATTTGGTCGTTCATGAAACCGTAGGCGGCAATCGCCATGATGGCGACCTCCAGGTTCTTCACGAAACGGATCATCAAAGCCTTGTCGTGCTTGTCGGTCAACTGACCGGCAGTGGCCGAGAACAGCAGAAACGGCAGAATGAACAGTGCACCAATGGTCAGCCCCGCCATGGCTGGTGGCAACCAGCTCACGCTGAGCTGATAGGTCACTATGACCGTGAAAGCGAACTTGAACAGGTTGTCGTTGGCAGCGCCCGCAAACTGGGTCCAGAAGAAGGGGGCAAAACGGCGTTGCCGCAGCAGGGCAAATTGGTTGGGATGCGCATGGGCGTTGACAACGGGTACAGCAGCCGGGATCGGGGACTCAGGCGCCAAGCTATTCCTCATGCACTGATTGCTGGCTAAGACCTTGCCGGTCACTTCTCAACGCCAGCATCAACTCCTGGCATTGCGTCGCAGCGATTGCAAAGTCAAAGTTTGCAATGGATTGCGATAAAGCGTCAAACCCTCCCATGGTTACCACGGTCTTGTTTGCTTGGAGCGCGGAGTGCACCTCGAGTGCACGCAAGTCGGAGCAGAGAAGAAGGGCCTGCAACTCGTTGAGTGTGTTGCACAGGGCCTCGCGATGCTGCGGTGCAAGTGTTCCGATGGTGGTTGCGCGCAAAGGCGCGTTCGGCAAAGCGGCGCCTTGCACGGATGGGCTCAGCAGTTGCGTGGTTCGCTGCACGGTGCTTCGAAATGTGTCACACAAACGGGCCAGTTCTTGCGGCGTGGCATGTCCTTTAACGGCTTGCTCCGCCGCCCTTGTCACCGCTGAAAGGTAGGTCGCGCCAACGGTGGCAGACAGTCCTTTGAATGTATGCAGCAGGCGTCCCGCTTCAGCCAGGTTGTTGTTTTTCAGAAGCAAGTCGAGTTGATCGGGCTGGGTCTCGAGTTCTTGCAGGTAAGACTTCAATACTTCGGAGTACAACTGCGCATTGCCGCCCAAGCGTTCGAGGGCCTCTTCGGTGTCGATGCGGTCGACAGCAGGCATCTCCAATGGGGGTGGGGGAGTGCGTTGCGTGGTTGGCGCCGGTGGACCGCTGCGTGTCTGGCGGGTTTGCTGTAGTAGTACCTCGATCAGATGCGGCAGGTCAAACGGCTTGCCAACATGATCATTCATGCCGGCGCGCAGACAGGCCTCGCGGTCGGATGCGAGGGCGTTAGCCGTCATTGCAATAATGGGCAACGTGGTTGCACCCAAGTCTTTGCGGATAGCCTGGGTTGCTGCGTAGCCGTCCATTACCGGCATTTGAATATCCATCAATACCGCGCTGAACGGCTCCTTTGCTTGCGCTACGGCCTCAACGCCGAGTTGCCCGTTGGTCGCAATTTCAACCAAAGCACCTTCGGCACTGAGCAGTTCTCGGGCCACTTGCTGGTTGATCAGGTTGTCCTCGACGACCAGTAGTCGCATGCCTTCCAGGCGTTTGCACTTATCGGATTTGGCACGCGGCTTTGCACGCAGGTTGCTCAAGCCCGCCCGCGCGTCCACGACGGCGTCAAACAGCATCGACGCCGTGATGGGCTTGATCAAAAATGCGTTCAGACGGGCTTGCTCCTGGGCGCTGCGTTGGGACAGCAATTCCCGTCCGAGAGCGGTGACCATGATAGTGACGGGGCTCTGAGCCGTTGCGCCGAGCCGGTGTATGCGGTCAATGGTTTCCCAGCCATCCATGCCTGGCATCAACCAGTCGACCAGGATGGCATCGTAAGGGGGCTGCTTGGCACGCGCCCTGGCCTCCACCAGTGCGAGTGCCTGTGCGCCACCCTCGGCAGCGTCGACTCGCCAGCCCCAGGATTGGGCCATGGCTGACGTTAGCTCGCGGGCGGTTGGACTGTCATCCACGATCAGAACATCCATCGGCATGGCCGCACGCGGGGGCGGTGGAGTCGAGTCGCCAGGAACTTCGCTCGCATTGAGTAATTTCAGATTGAAATGAAACGTGCTGCCCTGGTTCAGCACACTATCCAGTGCAAGGTGGCCGCCCATCAGCTCCACCAGGCGTTTGCAGATGGACAGGCCCAATCCGGTACCACCAAAGCGGCGGGTGGTGGAGGTTTCTGCTTGCGAAAAACCCTGAAAGATGCGTGTCTGATTTTCGGCGGCGATGCCGATGCCGTTGTCACGCACCGCGATGTGCAGCAGGGTTTCCTGCTGGGTGCGTGAGAGCACTTTGAATTGAACCACGACTTCACCCCGGCTGGTGAATTTGATGGCATTGCCTGCCAGATTGATGAGCACTTGCTGCAGCCGCATGGCATCGCCCACCAGCACGGGTGGCAAAGCGGGGTCCAGGTCAAAGAGCACCTCAACCGGCTTGTCTCCCACGTTGGCCGAAAGAATGACCGACAGGTCACGCAGCAGTCGGTCAATTCGGAAGGGCAGGGGGTCAAGCTCCATCTTACCGGCTTCCATTTTGGAGAAGTCGAGTACGTCGTTGAGCAAGCCCAGCAAGGACTTGGCCGCTCCCTCGGCTTTGCTGGCGTAGTCCATTTGGCGCGCCGACAGCTCGGTGTTGTGCAGTAATTTCAGCATGCCCAGAATGGCATTCATGGGCGTTCGAATTTCGTGGCTCATGTTGGCCACAAACTGGCTTTTGGAACGTGAGGCTTCCTGTGCTGCCTCGGTTGCATGGGTCAGCTCGGTGATGTCGGTGTAGGTGGTTACAAAACCACCGTCTGGCATGGGCGCGCCTCGCACTTCAAGGGTCCTGCCGTCGCCACGCTGGCGCTGAAAACGGTGTGCTTGCGTGAGTTTGGCACGCTCCACGATGGACTTTACAATGGCACTGCGATCGCCCTCGCCATACTCTCCGCGCTCCGCATTGAACTGGATGATGGACTCGAACCGTACGACCTCGGACTCAAACAGCGAGTCGGGAAAGTCCAGCAACCGTCGAAATTGCTGGTTTTCCGCCACCAGATTCAAGTTGGCGTCCATGACACTCAAGCCAACAGGAATATTGGCCAGAATGTTTTTCATCAATACATTTTTCTTGCGTACTTCCTCTTCCAGGTTGTGGCGCTGCGTGATGTCCTGAAAAATACCGACCAATCGGATGCGCCGACCGTCGCGGTACTCTGCCTCGCCTGCACAGCGCACCCAAATGCTGCGGGTCATTGCGGTGATGAGTGGCAGTTCAAGGTCCCACGGCTTGCCGGTTTTGGTAGCGGCCGCAATGGCGCTCTTGATCTCTGCGCGCGCCTGCGGGGCAAAAAAGTCGATGGATTCGTCCAACGTCGGCTGATGGCCGTTTGCCACATCGTGAATCAGGCAGGTCTGATCAGACCATTCAATGCGGTTTTCAATCAGGTTGTACTGCCAGCGACCAATCCCGGCAATGCGCCCCGCGCGTGCCAAAAATGCTGCGCTGTCCCGTAGGGCCGCTGCGGACTCCTTGAGTTCCACTTCAGCTGTCTTCGCTTCGGTGATGTCCAGGTTAATTCCATACATCCACTCGGGCTCGCCGGCTGCCGTTCGTGTGAACAGTTTGCCGCGGGTCAACTGCCAAATCCAGTGGCCATCTTTGTGGCGAATGCGGCCTTCAAACTCATAGACATCACGTTGGCCCGCGAGGTGCTCCTTCAAACGTTGACCGGCAATGACCGCATCGTCCGGATGCAGTGCACTGCGCCACAGGCGGTTGGGGTCGGCGATGACTTCACCCAGCGTGTACCCGATCATCTCGGCCCAACGGGCATTGACAATTCCCTGGTCTGTCTGACAGTTCCACTCCCAAGTGCCGGCGCGTGTACCCGTGATGATGTTATTGAGGCGTTGGCGTTCATCGTCCAGCGACTTGCGTGCGCGCTTGGCGGGCGTGATGTCAGTTCGAATGGAGATGTACTTTTCAATGCCTTGGTCCCCAAAGAATGGAGCGATGACGGTGTCCACCCAATATGCGGAGCCATCCTTGGCGGTGTTGCAGACCTCGCCACGCCACACGTAGCCACTGGAGATGGTTTTCCAGACATCCGCCCAATAGCCCTCAGGCTGTACATCCGACTTGACGATGCGGTGGTTTTTGCCCATCAGTTCTGCGTTGCTGTAGCCGCTGACCTGGCTGAACATTTCATTGGCATAGGTTATGTTTCCGGCCGGATCCGAAATGGACACGATGGAATACATGTTGATGGCATCCATGAGGGTTTGCGATTCCCGAATCGCGATCATTCCGCCATTCTGTGCCTGCAGTCGCTCGCCTTGCAGGCGCCCCAAATCGCTCTTGGTTTGCGCCAGACGCTGTAGCACGCTGCCTTCCTTGGCGTTGCTGGCGTCAATGGGAGTTGAAAAGTCGCCCTGGCCAATTCGAGCGATGTGGGCGTGCACTTCGTCGATGGGCCCACCCAGGGCGTCCCTCAAAGCATGCCTGGCTTGGATCAACAGGGCCAGCAATACCAGTGCAATGGCAAACAGCGCCCATCGCACGGCGCTGGCCCGCTCCGCCTGGCTTTCCAGGTTGATGTAGAAAGTGGAAAACACAGCCACGGCTACGAGCACGCCGGCTGTTAGCCAGACTTTTCGAGAGACCAGGGAGCGTTGTGGCAGCATCAATGACGTCGATTCATGCTTTTAATGGTGGTTGGCATTCTACGCACAGAGTCTGCAACGTCGGCTCCAGGCCTGCTACTGATAAGCTCGACCGTCATAACGGATAGAAAATTCATGAGTACACAGTTCGCACGCCACCTCTGCATCGCCATTCTTTTGATGCTCAGTCTGCTGAGTGTGCACGCCGAGCCCAATCTGTCTGAGCCATTACCCATTGGTTCGCAGGTCACGGTTGGCAAGCTTGCCAATGGGCTGACCTATTACATCCAGAAGAACAGTCGCCCCGAGAAGCGCCTGGAGCTGCGCCTGGTCGTGAAAGCGGGCTCGATTCTGGAAGATGACGATCAGCTGGGTCTGGCGCACTTTACCGAGCACATGGCTTTCAACGGCTCCACCCATTTCAAGAAGAATGAGCTCGTGTCCTATTTGCAGTCCATCGGGCTGAAATTCGGTGCCGACCTGAACGCCTACACCAGCTTCAACGAGACGGTCTACATCCTGCCCATTCCGACGGACAAGCCGGAAAATATTGAAAAGGGTTTTTTGGTGCTGGAAGATTGGGCCCACGGGGTGCGCTTCAACGATGCCGACATCGACTTGGAGCGCTCCATCGTGCTGGAAGAATTGCGCTTGGGCAAGGGAGCCCAGGATCGCATGAACAAGGTGCTGCTGCCCAAAATTTTCAGCGGTTCGCAATATGCCAAGCGCTTGCCCATTGGAACTGAAGACAGCCTCAACGGGTTCCAGTTTGCGGCCATCAAACGGTTTTACAAAGACTGGTACCGCCCCAACTTGATGGCCGTGGTTGTGGTGGGTGACATCGATGTTGCGGCGGCACAGGCCTTGGTGGAGGCGCACTTTGGGAAACTTAAAAACCCGGACAACGAACGCCTTCGCACCTACCCAGTCATCACCGCGCGTGCAGAGTCTGAAGCCGTGGTTGTTACGGACAGCGAGGCCACCAATAATTCCATGATGATTCACTACCCGGTGCAAGTTGCTCCCGAAGTGACGACTCTGGGGGACTACCGCCAGTCCATTGTGGAACAGTTGTTTGACGCCATGCTCGGCCAGCGCATGCAGGAGTTAACGCAGCAGGCCAATCCGCCATTCGTTGGGGGCGGCAGCGGTGTGAATCGCCTGGCCCCCGGTTATCGATCTTTCCAGTCTGGCGCCTTGCTTGGGCGCTTGGGGACCGAGCCTGCAGCGGATGCGCTGGTGCAGGAAAATGAGCGTGTGCGCCAGTTTGGTTTTGGTGAGTCCGAGTTGGAGCGTAGCAAGAAAGACACGCTGCGCAATGTGGAGCAGGCGTTTGCCGAACGTGAAAAGACGGACTCCGGTCGGTACGCCGAGGAGTACCTGCGTAACTTTCTGGAGCGCGAAACCATTCCTGGCATCGACAACGAACTGGCCTACACCCGCACGTTTCTGCCCACCATTGGCCTGGCCGATGTGAATGCCTTTGCGCGCGCCATCATTCCCGAAAAATCTGCCAAACTGGTGAGCTATACCGGTAGCGACAAACCTGGAAGTGACACGCCCACCGAACCGGGGCTTCTTGCCACCGTGGTCCGGGCCGAGCAGCAGACCGTTGCTGCCAAGCTTGAAAAGGCCGTGGCGACCAGCCTGATGGCTACGCCGCCAACGGGGGGCAGCGTGGTGGCGCAGCGCAAGAACGCCGCGCTGGGCGTGACTGAGTGGGACCTGTCCAACGGGGTCAAGGTCATCCTCAAGCCAACCGACTTCAAGAACGACGAGATTGTGTTGAGCGCCATGCGGTTCGGCGGGCAGTCGCTGTTTGGCCAGGCGGATATGTACAACGCAGGCTATGCCAGTTCGGCCATCGCCTCCATGGGGCTGGGTGAGTTTGCGCCGACCGAGTTGCAGAAGATGCTGGCTGGCAAGGTGGTATCGGTGAACGCCGGGTTGGGGGGGCTCTTTGACGTAGTGAGCGCTTCCTCCAGTCCTGCGGATCTGGAAACCATGTTGCAGCTGCTGGCCTTGAAATTTGGCAGCCCCCGGCAGGACTTGGCCCTGTTTCAGTCCTTCGTCACCCGCTCACAGGATGCAGCGCGCAATGCCACGGCACGCCCGGAGTCGGTTTTTTCGGATGCGATACAGACGACGGTCTTTAGCGCCCATCCCCGTTTGTGGCTGACGCCCCGTCCGTCTAACTTTGATCAACTCAGTGCGGAGCGTATGCGTGCCATCTACCAGGCGCGGTTTTCCAGCGCTAAGGGCATGACCTTTGTGCTGGTCGGCAGCTTTATGCCAGATGCCATTCAGCCACTGATAGCAAAGTATCTGGCCAGTCTGCCATCGCCAGATGTCCCGGCTGCCTATGCGGATCTGGGCGTGCGGCCGGTGTCCGGCGTGGTGAAGAAAGACGTACGAAGCGGCAGCGAAGCCAAGAGCACGGTATCCATCACATTTTCCGGCCCCGCAGCCTATTCGGAGGCAGAGCAACTGCGTCTGTCGGCCTTGGTGGAAGTGCTCAACATCAAGATCATCGAGGTGCTGCGAGAAAAACTTACCTTGATCTACGGTGGTGGCATGCACGGCGCTCTGGTGCGCGACCCCTATGCACACTTTAACTTGAGGCTGTCTTTGCCCTGCGCGCCGGAGAGCGTTGATAAGGTGATTGCAGCTGCCTTTGGTGAAATCCAGAAGATTCAACAGCGTGGGCCTGAAGCCCTGGATCTGGCCAAGGTCAAGCAAAACTGGCTTACCAAGTACCCACAGGATTTGCGCGAAAACCGATATTGGCTGGGTGAGCTACAAACAGCCGATCTTTACAAAACGGAGCCCGCAGCCCTGCTGAACTACGAGAAACAGGTGGCCGCCATTACCGTGGACGATGTGAAAGCTGCTGCACAGCGCTACCTGAAGCGCGACAACTATGTGCAGGTAGTGCTGTACCCTGCGCAGAAATAGAACTCCCACGCTCCACCGCTGCGTGGGCTGACAGAAAGCGGCCTATCTCATCGAAGGCTTGGCGCGCCTCGGTCAGTTCCGGGTTGAAGATGTGCCACACATGAACCACATGGTTCCAGGTCTGTAGCGTGACGGGCGAGCCCGCTGCGCTGGCCTTGTTGGCATAGCGCACGCTGTCGTCGAGCAGCATCTCAATATCGCTGGCATGGATCAGCAAAGGCGGCAGCCCTGACAGGTCGCCAAACACCGGCGACACCACCGGGTCGTTCGGGCGAATGCGATGCCGAAACCAGGCTACCCATAGCAGCACCGATCGTGGCACGCGCGAGAGTGGTCCGAACAGCGGGCCAAGCATTGTGTCACTGGCAATGTTGGCGCGCAGGCTGGGGCTTCCCAGCGTACCGTCAGTTGCGGGGGACAGTGCCACGGCAGCATTGGGCGCGCGCAAGCCATGGTCGCGCACCCAGGCGATGAGCGACAGGGTCAGGTTGCCGCCTGCAGAGTCACCAGCAACAAACACGGAACCGGCGGGCGCAACACCATCGGGGCCGTTATCCAGCATCCAGCGATAGGCACTGCGACAGTCTTCAATCCCGGCCATGCGAGTGTGTTCGGGCATGAGTCGGTAGTCAATGGCCAGTACAGCGCCCCCCGTTATTTCGGAAAACTTGGTGGTGATGGCTCGATGGCTGAGTGGGCTACCCATCATCCAGGCGCCCCCATGGATATAGAGCGTGCGCCGACGGGTGTCCGCGCCCGGCACCAGAGCCCATTCCCCCCGCACACCGCCAGCGTCTACGGGGGTGAACTGGGCATCAAATACACGCCCGGCGGTCATGTTGTCCATGTATTGGCGCAGCAGGTCCAGGTGCTTGGCGCGCGGTGTGCCCTTGAGGGTGGCCGCAATGCCGCCCAGCGAAGCAATGACCGCACGGTGCTCGTCGTTGAGGGACGGACCGGTGGAAAAGCGCGTACGCCGGGAACCCGCGCCGCCATGTTGGACGCCGTCAAAAGCCTGCAAGTCAACGCCGCGCAGCACTCGGGCACCTAAAAACCAGATGACCAGCAGCAGCGCTACCCCGATAACAATCCATTGAATCACAGTCATTTTCCTTATTTGCGCATCAATGTGCTTTTGCCAAAGAGCGACTCGATCAGGTCCACGGCCACCAGTGCGGTGCGGTTGCGCTCGTCCAGCGCGGGGTTCAGTTCCATAACGTCCAGCGAGGCCAGATGGCCGGTGTCGGCAATCATTTCCATGCAAAGCTGGGCTTCGCGGTAGTTCGGGCCTCCGGGCACCGTGGTGCCTACACCGGGTGCGATGTCGGGGTCCAGAAAATCCACGTCAAAGCTGACATGCAGGTGCGTGTTGGTGTCTACCAGCGCCAGCGCCAACTCTACGGCGGCGCGCATGCCCATCTCGTCGATGTAGCGCATGTCAAACACGTCGAGGTCCTGCTCGTGCACAAAGCGCTTCTCGCCCGCATCCACGCTGCGAATGCCGATCTGGCGAATCCACTTTGGCGAAATGGCGGGCACCTGTCCGCTCAGGCCCGTTAGCTCCTGCGGGCCGTGACCGCACAGGCAAGCCATGGGCATACCGTGGATGTTGCCGCTGGGCGTGAGCGTGTTGGTGTTGAAGTCGGCATGGGCATCGAGCCAGAGTACGCGCAGCTTTTTGCCGGTTTCCCGGCAGTGGCGGGCCACCGCGCTGATGGAGCCTATGCCCAGGCAGTGGTCACCGCCCAGCAGAATCGGTAAGCGGCCACCGGCCAGTTCGGCGTAGACCGCGTCGTGTACGGACTGGTTCCAGGCGGTGACTTCGGCCAGGTGCCGGTAACCGTTTACCGGTGGCAGCCAGGGGTTGTTGGGGCCGCTCAGGTTGCCCCGGTCCAGCACTTCCAGGCCCTGTTGTGCCAGCACGGACACAATGTGGGCCACACGCAGGGCTTCGGGTCCCATGCTGGCGCCTCGGCTGCCCGCTCCAATGTCGGTGGGTGCGCCGATCAGGCTAATTTTGTTTTTCATGTGCAAGTGGCTTCAGGGGGTCTGCAGGGTGAAAGCGGGGCGGCGCTCGCCCACCAGCAATCCGCGAGCATTGATGATGGGCTGGGCGCGCCAGGGCTGCAGCAACTTGCGCTGCTGGTCGTCCAGCCAGCCGAGTTGCTCCATCACTTCGACACTGGCGGCAAACAGGGCCGGCTTATTGGCATCAATCACTTTCAGCGCGAATGCCTCGCCGCGGCTCTTGCTGCCGACTACCTGAACGCCATCGGCGCCCACCTTGGTGACCCAGTCGCCGGCGCCTGCCTGCATGAAGGCGAGATCGTTGCGACCGGTTCCACTGACCAGGTCGGGGTGCTCGGTCATGGCGTTGCCGAGTTGCGTAAAGCTCTCGCCAAACTCGCCGTCTCGTGCGCCGCTGGCCAGTCGGGCATAGCCGGTGGCCAGTTTGGCTAATGGCATGGCGTAGTTGGGGGCCGAACAGCCGTCCACGCCGGCCTTCAGGTCATGGGCGTCCATGCCCACTGCACGGGCTACATCGCGGCGAATGGCG
>Ga0194061_1002013_pt1 | contig 11380 bp, 14 predicted proteins | sample SepL2221m_MetaG_FD_163423 | JGI IMG/M metagenome (GOLD analysis project Ga0194061, IMG submission 163423) | Anoxic zone freshwater microbial communities from boreal shield lake in IISD Experimental Lakes Area, Ontario, Canada - Sep2016-L224-21m | ecosystem: Environmental > Aquatic > Freshwater >...
AGTGGAGAGTGCTAGAAGTGGGTTTCTGAAAAGATTCTCGTTAGTTATCATTCCGCGAGAATGACCGATCTTCGGGAACCTCGAGAAAGTTATCCACAAGCTAAAAACGCGGCGGGGTTTCCGACCTTAATCTTTCGAAATATTTGGATTATGCGTGTTTACTGAACCAGAGTGGAAGCGAATATCTGCCAAGCAAGTGCTGACTTAGCAACGAGTGACAGAGTTATGTACGTCTTTTCACCGCGAAGGTAGTCGGACCATTTGCCAACCTTTTTGTATTGAAGAAACTGTACAACTGCAAAAGTGTTGAATAATAGGAATAACGAAATCACGATCCCGTAGACAAATGCCGGCGCCTTGGTATCTCCAGGACCGCCAATTGCGAAAATGTAAAAGACTAAAGAAACCCAAGGAACGATGCCAGCGATGCATCCGAAGATAAAGGGAAGCCAACCGCCTGATCCTGGTTGCTCGTACTTCTCTTGCAACCACCCGAACAAGATCATGGATGCATTGACGCCGAATAGTGAAATTATCGCGACAACATCAGTCACGCCACATATTTGGGCAATAAGAACAATCATTATTGATGAACTGATTGAATACTCAACCCAACGGAAAAAATTTCTATTCTCCGAAAGACCATTGCTATATCTTGGGAAGAATTTTGGACTTGCCACCAAGAAATGAAAGAAGGCAGATAAACCGAGGAATATTGCCACCGTAATCCCGACCGGGGTATTAAAGAGATTGATTGGTTGCGTAAAGGTGCTTCCTGGAGGGCCAGACATGTAGCGGCCGACAATCGGAAGTGAAAAGTCGTTGGCAAGAATGAGGACGATAACCATCTGCGCCAGATGAAAGCTTCCGGCGATGAGGTTGTAGCGACGAATACCTTGAGGGTTAACCGTTTTGGCCATAGCGTGAGAATACTTTATGAACCTGTGGCGCGGAATTCAGAACAAAATAATGGCGGAGGATAGGGGATTTGAACCCCTGAAAGGTTGCCCTTTACACGCTTTCCAAGCGTGCGCACTCGGCCGCTATGCGAATCCTCCGTGGAGAACTCTATCGGTGCTCTAAGTATGCTTAGCACCAGATCCCTCGCGCGACGGTATCGTGCTGAACTCCCCCAGGGCTGGAAGGCAGCAAGGGTAGGTGCGCTCTAGCGGGTGCGCGGGGGATCCTTTTATATTGAAGTTATATTGAAGGCTCATCAAGGTCGATGCGAGGAATGGAGATGATGTGTCGCTAGCGCTCTATCGCAAATACCGTCCTTCTCTATTTTCCGAGGTAATCGGTCAAGATCATGTGACTATTCCACTTTCTAATGCACTCTCATCCGGACGAACGCACCATGCGTATTTATTTTCCGGACCACGTGGATGTGGAAAGACATCGAGCGCTCGCATCATGGCTCGAAGTCTCAATTGTGTCGAAGGTCCAACTCCAAATCCATGCGGTGTATGCCAATCATGTACTGACCTTGTGGCAAATGGTCCTGGATCGTTAGATGTTATGGAATTAGATGCCGCAACTCACGGACTAGTAGATGATGCTCGCGAACTTCGCGACAAAGCTTTTTACGCTCCAGTGCAGAGCCGCTACAAGATTTATATTATTGATGAAGCTCATCAACTTGGACCTGGTGCTGCGAATGCGCTACTTAAAGTTGTGGAAGAACCGCCGCCCCACGTTATTTTTATTTTCGCAACGACCGAACCTGAAAAATTGATTTCTACCATCCGTTCTCGAACTCATCACTACCCATTTCGATTAGTGCCTCCAGGAATTCTCTCGGCGCACTTGGAAAAGGTCTGTAATTCCGAGGGAGTGAAAGTTGCCAAGGGAGTAATCCCTCTGGTGGTTCGTGCCTCTGGTGGTTCGGTTCGTGATGCACTTTCTATCCTTGGTCAACTTCTTGCTGGGGCTGGTAAAGAAGGCGTGAGTTATGACATCGCGGTCCAACTTCTTGGGTTCACGGACGGTGCGCTTCTTGACGATGCAATTGATGCACTGGCTGCTCATGATGGAGCGACTCTTTTTAAAAGCGTTGATCGCGTAATTGAGTCAGGTCATGATCCGCGTAGATTTGCGAGCGATCTGCTTGAAAGACTGCGCGATTTAATGATTATTGATGCTCTTGATGATGGCGGAGCATCAGCGATATTGCGCGAAGTTTCAGATGATCAGCTGGAAAGAATGCGCACTCAAGCCCAGCGCATTGGTAGTGCTGGACTTTCACGTTCGGCAGATATTGCAGCCGAAGGTTTGACCCAGATGCGGGGTGCCACCGCTCCTCGATTGATGTTGGAACTTATTTGTGGACGCATGCTTTTACCTTCGGGCGATAATTCCGAACGAGGTTTACTCGCACGTGTGGAGCGGCTAGAGCGCGCTGAGAATTTGGCGCCTATGAGCAATAGTGCGTCAGTCGCTCATGCCGAGCCAGCAACAGAAGTAGCAGCGAGTAAAGTAGAACTACAAGCAGAAATTGAAGTTAAGCCTGTAGTAAAAAAAGTTGAGAGCGTTCCAGTGGCAAAACCGACCGGTGCGATTGATGTTGCCGCCCTGCGACGACTATGGCCCGACGTTATTGAAGATGTAAAGAAACGCCGGAGATTAACGTGGTCACTGTTGAGCACGAGCGCGCAAATCCTTGCCCTTGATGACAAAGCAATTACGATTGCTATTGTGAATTCGGGAGCGCGAGATTCCTTTATCCGCTCTGCTAGCGACGAGATATTACGTCAGGCATTTATTGACGTAGTGGGAGTGGATCGGAAGATTGAAGTTGTCGTGGATCCATCAATCAACCCCAACACTCCTCAGGCGCGTGCGGTCCGAGTGGATGAGTCACCCAACGATGCCGATCAGTTGAGTGGGCACGCTTTGCTTGCCCGCGAACTAGGTGCGCAAATAATTAGTGAAACGCCACGATCATGAGCGGAATGTACGAAGGAGCGATTCAAGATTTGATTGATGCCTTAGGCCGATTGCCTGGTATTGGTCCGAAAAGCGCCCAGCGAATCGCATTTCATATTTTGCAATCCGAGTCCGAGACTGCAGCCTCGCTCGTTGATGCGATTAGGACGGTTAAAGAGAGAGTTCGATTTTGCACGGAGTGCGGCAATGTTTCTGAAGAGGAACAATGTCGAATCTGTAGAGATCCGCGTCGAGATAACACAGCTATTTGTGTGGTTGAAGAGAGTAAAGATGTCATCGCGATCGAACGTACTCGTGAATTTCGTGGTAAGTACCATGTATTAGGCGGGGCAATCAGCCCAATCGATGGGATTGGTCCAGATCAACTCAGGATCCGCGAATTAATGGTGAGGTTGGCAGATAGCTCAGTCACAGAAGTCATTCTTGCTACGGACCCCAACCTCGAAGGCGAGGCCACGGCAACGTATTTGGCTCGAGCGCTGAAACCATTGGGTCTGAAAGTTTCAAGATTGGCCAGTGGTCTGCCAGTAGGTGGAGATTTGGAATACGCCGACGAGGTCACCCTAGGACGAGCATTCGAAGGACGCCGCCGGGTCGAGTAGGTAGTCTTAAAATATGAGACGTTGCGTGTCTCACTAATTGAGATTAGTTTCCCCCAGAAGTAAAAGTAGTTCACACTTACTCCATGGGGCTCATTGTTCAGAAATTTGGTGGGTCATCGGTGGCCGATGCCGATGGAATGAAGCGCGTGGCTGCCCGGATCGTGGCGACAAAACGTGCTGGCAACCAGGTAGTTGTGGTTGTGAGTGCGATGGGTGACACCACGGATGAACTTATCGATTTGGCGAATCAAGTCACTCCTATCCCGGCTGGGCGCGAGCTCGACATGCTTTTAACAGCGGGCGAACGTATTTCGATGGCACTTCTCGCCATGGCCATTTCTAATTTAGGACACGAAGCTCGATCTTTCACCGGGAGTCAAGCGGGCGTCATTACGGATTCAGTGCACGGGCGTGCTCGAATTATTGATGTAACGCCGGGTCGAATTCAAGAAGCGCTGAAAGCCGGAGCAATTGCAATTGTTGCTGGCTTCCAAGGAATTAGCCAAGATACAAAAGATATTACGACGCTAGGTCGTGGCGGATCTGACACGACGGCAGTTGCACTCGCGGCAGCGCTAGACGCTGATGTGTGTGAAATTTATACAGACGTTGATGGTGTTTTTAGCGCCGATCCACGAGTCGTACCTCAAGCAACGAAATTGAAATCAGTCACATACGAAGAGATGTTGGAATTAGCTGCAAGCGGTGCAAAAGTTCTTCACCTACGTTGTGTTGAGTATGCCCGCCGTTACGAAATGCCGATTCATGTACGTTCATCATTTTCAACCAACGAAGGAACATGGGTGGTTAAGAATCACCCTGAAGGAGACGCAATGGAACAAGCAATCATCTCTGGCATAGCGCACGACAAGAGTGAAGCAAAGATCACGATCGTTGGCGTACCAGATCACACGGGCGTGGCGGCAAGAATCTTTCAGGCTGTTGCAGATGCCGATATCAATATTGACATGATTGTTCAGAATGTTTCGGCTGCCGCGACAGGGTTAACTGACATTTCATTTACATTGCCGAAAAGCGAAGGCGCGAATGCAACGGCTGTCTTGCAGCGAATTCAGGGCGAAGTCGGATTTTCCTCCATTCAATATGACGACCAAATTGGTAAGTTGTCATTGGTTGGTGCAGGAATGAGATCGCATCCCGGAGTCACAGCGACTTTCTTTGCGGCTATGTCAGAAGCAGGCGTCAATATCGAAATGATCTCGACTTCTGAAATCAGAATTTCAATTATTTGTCGTGCCACAGATATTGAACGAGGAGTTCGTGCGGCTCATACTGCTTTTGAAATGGACAACGACTCAGAGGCTGTTGTTTACGGTGGTTCTGGTCGATGACAAGAAAGCCTTCCCTCGCAGTTGTCGGCGCTACTGGCGCCGTCGGTACCGTCATGCTTGAAATCCTTTCGACGCGAACTGATGTTTGGGGCGAGATACGACTAATTGCCTCCGCACGAAGTGCCGGAAAAAAGTTAGTGTGCCGAGGCGAGGAGTTAACCGTTGTCGCTTTGTCACCTGAAGCGTTTGATGGAATTGACGTAGCAATGTTCGACGTGCCTGATGAAATCTCCGCGGAATGGGCGCCAATCGCCGCTTCTCGTGGAGCGGTGGTTGTTGATAATTCAGGCGCGTTTCGAATGGATGTTGATGTGCCGCTCGTTGTACCTGAAGTCAATCCACTCGACGCTCAAAAGCGGCCACGTGGAATTATTTCCAATCCCAATTGCACAACCCTTTCAATGATCGTTGCACTTGGAGCACTTCATCATGAATTTGAGTTGAAAGAACTGGTTGTTTCCTCCTATCAAGCAGCCTCTGGCGCAGGCCAGGCAGGAATCGATATTTTGCGCGAACAAATGGTGGCAGTTGCAGGTACTGATGCCGGCACGATCGCCGGAGACGTACGCTCGAGGATAAAGAATTTTGGTCCTTTCCCTGCGCCACTCGCACTTAACGTCGTTCCATGGGCAGGATCGTTAAAGGAAGACGGTTACTCCTCCGAGGAACTCAAAGTACGCAACGAATCTCGTAAAATCCTTGGTTTACCGAATCTCAAAGTTGCAGCGACGTGCGTACGTGTACCCGTAATAACGACTCATTCATTAACCGTCCATGCAATTTTTGGAAAAGAGCCCTCCAGAAAAGCCGCTCAAGATATTTTGGCTAATGCTGCGGGTGTGAAGTTGGTTGACGATCCCGAAAACTATCAATTCCCAACTCCCGCCGACGTTGTTGGCACCGATCCAACGTGGGTTGGAAGAGTTCGTAAGAGCATTGATAACCCAATGGCACTTGATCTCTTTGTTTGTGGAGATAATTTACGTAAAGGTGCTGCATTGAACACGGCACAAATTGCCGAACTTCTAGCGCTCGAATTTACAGAGTAGTAACGATGAGCCAAGACGATAATCGTGACGACAAGGTAATTTCGCATTTTGGCAGTGAGTGGAAGAAGTTTAATTATCTTGACGAAGAAAGACTCAGCGAAATCGAAGAGCAATTTGACGCTTACTTAACACCGCTTCCAGTAGGAGTTCGAGGCCAGACGAACTTGGTTATCGGTGATTTTGGAGCGGGAAGTGGAAGATGGGCGCATTTTTTCTTAAAGATGGCGAATGAATTGTGGCTGGTTGAACCAGGCAGTGAATCCTTTGCTGTGTTGAATGAGCGGTTTTTGGGGGAGACCAAAGTGCATCTCCTCAATCAGACGGTGTCTGAAAATGACATCCCAGATGCCTCACTTGATCTTTCCGTTTCACTCGGTGTACTTCACCACATCCCCGACACACTCGAGGGAATAAGAGCTATATACGAGAAAACAAAGCCGGGTGGCTATTTTCTTTGCTATTTGTACTACGCGATGGAGAATAAACCATTTGCTTATAGATTGTTGTGGAAAATTTCAAACACTCTTCGCACGTCAATATCGAAGATGCCATACCGACTTCGCCGATTTGTATGTGAGGTTATCGCGGCGGTTACCTATTACCCTCTTGCCCGATTGTCTAAGTTTGTAGAAGCACTTGGAATGTCTTCTCAAAATATTCCACTTCACCATTATCGAGATATGACTTTTTATGTGATGAGAAATGATGCTTATGATCGATTTGGCACTTCGCTAGAACAGAGATTCACAAGGGCGGAGATTTCAGAATTTATCTCCAAATCTGGTTTTGATTTATCCACTCTTATTTTTTCCGACGTCGAGCCATTTTGGACGTTTTCTGTTAGGAAGCAGTAAATAGTTCTAAGATTGAATACCACGGGGTGTGGCGCAGCTTGGTAGCGCGCGTCGTTCGGGACGACGAGGTCGCAGGTTCAAATCCAGTCACCCCGACGTAAGTGTTACTAGTGATACCTCGGGCGGGCTTGCTACGCGAATGCGTGCAAAAGGACTTGTGCCCATACCAGCCGATACGTGTAGCCACGGCTCTTGACCAAAGCGAGTTAGACCTCTAGCTCTCCATGTCGGCAGATCGCAATTGGTTGTGAGAGCCCTACTGCCTCCAATCCAAGGAAGTCGCACTTGGCCACCATGGGTATGCCCTGCGAAAATCGCGTTTACACCATCTAGTTGCATTGCCTGGAGAAGTCGAAGGTATGGCGCATGTGTTACACCTAGTGAGATATCGGCCGTGACATCTGCTTTCCCAGCTACGAGTGAATAGTCATCTCGCGTGAGGTGTGCATCATCGGTACCTCGCACCTCGATCTCCGTGTCCTTCACCCTTATGCGGGTTTTTACATGGTTGAGATTTATCCAACCTCGTCGCGTAAGGCCAAGAGAGAGATCGTCAAAGGGAAGCTGTTCGCCAAGCTTTCTCTTGCCATCGTCTGGAAAAAGATAGGAGAAAGGATTTTTAGGTTTGGGCGCGAAATAGTCATTGGACCCGAATACAAATACGCCAGGAAGATCGAGTAATTCATCGACCGCGGCGAGAACGGTGGGAACGGCTTGCGTATCTCCTAGGAAGTCACCCGTACTAATAACCATGTCTGGTTGAAGATTTGCGAAACTTTTGATTTCTCTTACCTCACGTTTACGTTTTGGAGTGAGGTGGAGGTCTGAAAAATGCAAAACACGAATGGGGCGTTGCCCCTTAGGCAGAATCGGTATCTCTGCCGTTCGAATTACGTAGCCCATCGCATTTCCATCCCTCGTAGCCGTGAGAAGATAAGCCTATGGGTATAAAAGAGAAACTTAGGAGCGACTTGACTGATGCTATTCGCTCGCGAGATGAATTAGCGTCTGGCACGATCCGAATGGTTCTTACTGCCATTACAAACGAAGAAGTCTCAGGAAAAAGTGCTCGTGAACTTTCAGAGCCGGAGGTAATAACGGTTCTGTCTCGCGAAGCGAAGAAGAGACGAGAAGCTGCTGAAGCTTTCGAGCTAGGAGCACGGCCGGAGCAAGCTTTACGCGAGCGAGCGGAAGGTGAAGTAATTGCGAAGTACCTTCCCCAACAGTTGAGCGAAGTGGAATTGAAGCAGTTGATCGATGATGCAATCGCGGAGACTGGTGCAGTTGGCCCAGCAGGTATGGGGCTAGTCATGAAAGTTCTATCACCTAAGATTGCGGGTAAGGCGGATGGAGGAGTCGTTTCCGCCGCGGTAAAAGCAGCACTGGCCCAATAATTTTTTGAAACACTGAGGGAGAGAAATGAAATTCGAATATGTGACGGTCCCACTACTTACGCATGCAACGAAACAGATTCTTGATAATTGGGGATCAGATGGTTGGGAACTGGTTCAAGTTGTCCCTGCACCTGGTGGCGGAGATCAGCTTGTTGCTTATATGAAACGAGAAATTAAATGAGTTTTGTAAGAGCCAAACTTGCCGAACTTGGACTCGAAATTCCTATTGCTGCGAAACCTATTGCGGCCTATGTTCCAGCAGTCCGAACTGGCAATCTTGTTTTCACTGCAGGGCAACTTCCACTTGTTGACGGAAAAATTTCATTGACAGGAAAAGTCGGCGGGGCCGTAAGTGTCGAGCAGGCGAAGGCGCTAGCCCAGATCTGCGCTCTCAACTGTCTTGGCGCGGTTGAGACGGTTGCAAATGTTGATGACATTGTGAAAATAGTTCGCGTTGTCGGATATGTAAACGGTGTTCCTGGATTCATCAACCAACCTGCGGTGGTTAATGGAGTGAGCGAACTCTTCCTTCACATTTGGGGCGAGGAAGGAAAGCATGCGCGATCAGCAGTAGGGATCGCGGAGTTGCCGCTTGATTCTCCAGTGGAGATTGAATTGACCGTCGAATTGCGTGGTTAGAACTTTAAGGCTTAGTTATTACCGCGCTTGGTTAAACGTTCCAAATCAATAATTAATACCGCTCGGCCATCAAGTCGGATCCAATTTCGTCCTGCGAAGTCAGCGAGAGCCTTGTTTACCGTTTCTCGTGAGGCACCAACTAATTGGGCAAGTTCTTCCTGAGTGAGGTCGTGATGGACATAAAGTCCTTCGTCGGTCTCTTTTCCGAAGCGCTCTCCTAAATCAATGAGCGCCTTTGCAACACGACCGGGAACATCGGAGAAAACTAAATCTCCAACGACTTCATTGGTCCGGCGAAGGCGTTGAGCAAGGCGGGCAAGTAAGTCGAGGGCCACTTGTGGGTGCTGGGTTACCCAAGGAATAACTTTGTCATGTCCCAAACTCAATAGGCGCACGTCGGTGATCGCTGTGGCCGTCGATGTACGTGGACCTGGATCGAAGAGGGAGAGTTCGCCGAACATTTCTCCCGGTCCGAGGACTGAGAGGAGATTCTCGCGGCCGTCGCCACTGGAAGTTCCTAACTTCAATTTACCTTCAGCAATGACGTAGAGGTGCTCGCCTTCATCACCTTCCGAAAAGAGCGTGGACCCCTTAGAGAGTTTCACGATCTCCATGGAGGAGCGCAAGGAAGCCGCCGCGGCGTCATCCAGCGCTGTAAAGAGAGGAGCTTTGCGAACTATCGTTTCATCAAATGGCACGGGCGCACTTTACTATCAAATTGAGACTTATTTCACCTCGAGTGCGCTTCCCGCGCCAAATGACGCGTAATCTCTGCCGTGTGGCAGCCGACTCAGAGAAGATCAAAGGCGCTCGCTCGATTTATCGCATTCTCAGTAAGACTTATCCTGAGGTCCGATGTGAGTTAGATTTTGAAAATCCCTTGCAACTTCTAATCGCTACCGTACTTTCGGCCCAATGCACCGATAGACGGGTAAATATGGTGACTCCACAACTTTTTCGTCGATATTCCAGTGCCGAAGAATTTGCTAGCTCAGACTTGCGGGAGTTGGAAGAGATCATCCATTCCACAGGCTTTTTTCGAGCAAAAGCTCGCCACATCCAAGGGTTGAGCAAAAAATTGGTCTCTGAATTTAGTGGCGTGGTTCCCCAGAAGTTAGAGGAGTTGGTGACCCTTCCTGGAGTTGGCCGAAAGACCGCGAATGTTGTTCTTGGGCACGCTTTTGACACACCTGGCATTACCGTTGACACTCACTTTGGTCGCTTAAGTCGGCGTTTTGGCTGGACTAGTTCGATGGATCCAGTGAAAGTAGAACAAGAGGTTGGCGCTCTGATACCGCAGAAGGAGTGGACGAATTTGTCTCAGAGGATGATCTGGCACGGTCGACGCGTGTGTCACTCGCGCAGGCCAGCGTGTGGCGCCTGCACTCTCGCTGCCCTTTGTCCTTCGGTTGGAATCGGTGAGATGGATGTTATGAAGGCTAAAGCGCTAGTGAAAGTGGATGCGGACTTTCGATGAAAAAGTACTCGATAGCTCTTCTACTGATTATCACTTTGGGACTCACGTCCTGCGCCAAACAAAGCGATCGTGTTCCAGTGCTGGGAGCTGTAGTTAGTTGTTCGAGCATCAGTACCGACGGAATTCAAGACGGAGTCGCTCTTCCTTGCATGGACGGCAAATCTGTTGTGCGCTTTTCGACTGTGCGCGGACCTTTGATTGTAAATGTGTGGGGATCTTGGTGCGCACCATGTCGAGATGAGATACCTATGATTCGGAGTTTCTATGCAAAAGCGCAGAATAGATTGCAGATTCTTGGCGTAAATGTTGAAGAAGGCAATTCAACGGACGGTTCAAGTTTTGTGATCGAACATGGAATGACATGGCCGAGTCTTGTAGATCCTGACGGAAGGTCACGCGCGCTCTTTGGTATGGGAGTACCAGTGACATGGTTTATTAATGAAAAGGGCAAAGTCATATTTAAAAAGATTGGCGTTTTGAAGAGTGAGGCAGAGTTGCGGGAATTGACGCAAAAGTATCTTCATATCACCGTAGGTTAAGCACATGGTTATCGATGTCATCCTGGTGCTGCTTGCTATCTCGGCTATCTTCACCGGTTTCAGGCGCGGATTCTTACAAACGCTCTTAACTACGATTGGATATATTGGCGGAGGAGTTCTCGGATTAGCCTTATCGCTTCATTTTGCTTCACAGGTGCATAGCAGTGTAAATCGCATCGGCGCAGTAATTCTTTCGATTTTTCTTATGGCAGAAATCGGGCGCAGAGTTTTTGGACTACTGGCGAAATATTTCCGAACACGCATACTTTGGTCGCCACTAAAATTTTTGGATTCACTTGGAGGCGTTGTCTTAGAATTGGTACGAGCGACCTTGATTTCCTATCTAATAATTTCTGTTCTCTTATGGTCTCCGTGGACTCCAGTACGGAACGCCGTGCGCGAAAGTACGATCTATCCAAAAATAACGAAGCAACTTCCAACTCCGATTAAGCAACTGCGCAGTGACATTGAGAATAGATTGTCTATTAGTCTTCCTTAGTAGCGCTTTGCAGACCCTCGGAAATTAAT
>Ga0194061_1002014_pt1 | contig 11378 bp, 19 predicted proteins | sample SepL2221m_MetaG_FD_163423 | JGI IMG/M metagenome (GOLD analysis project Ga0194061, IMG submission 163423) | Anoxic zone freshwater microbial communities from boreal shield lake in IISD Experimental Lakes Area, Ontario, Canada - Sep2016-L224-21m | ecosystem: Environmental > Aquatic > Freshwater >...
TGTAAGTGTCCGAAGTTTCACTTAAAATAGTATATCCTGTAAAATCATTAGTTAATTGGGTATATATTTCATTGAAATTTTGATCGTACACTTTACCGCCCATATTTAAAAATATTCCTGTACTGTCTTTTGGAACGTTTGATTGAAATAAATATTGATAAGCCGAATAATTAGGAATTAATTTTTTCTTATTTAAATATTTAAATAAAAATATTAATCCAATACCTATGCCAATATATAAAGGAATTTTATTTTTCATTATTCAGATTTTAAATTATTTACATAATCAATTAATTGCCCTACTTGATCTGAACTAAAACGATCCGAAGGCCAATCCAAAAATGATCCACCTTGTAACCAGAGTAACAAATCTTTATTATATTTTTCATTAAAACGATCAACTAAAAAAGATACTTGACTTTTAGATTTTAATTGTTTAAATACTGCTAAAACTTTTTCAAAATCGTCATAAAGCCAACCGGGTGCGTTGTATATTGTTTCGGCAAAACTATTCGCTGCATTATCAGTTAAAATAAGTGCACCACGTCCGGCACTTTTCCAATACAATGGTGACCACGGCGAATTTGGATTAGTGCTTTCGTTTAAAATATTTGATTCGGCTTGTGATTTAGTCAAACCCAATTTTTCCATTAATGGCAAAATAATTTTCTTATAACTTAAAAATATTACAACGGTTGTAATAATTAAATTTTGATTATCTTTTATAAAATTACTTTTAGCCATTTTACAACATCATTAATAAGGTTGATAATTTATTTGAACTCATTGCATTTAATTTTCTTAAATGTTCAATAGTTACCCCTTTGCTCATTAAAGAATTCAATATTTCAATTGATTCGTCAGTGTCCGGTATTCCTGCAATGCCTTGCGTGATCGGTGCACTGGGTTGTTTTAATTTATTCATAAATCCCGAAAGTAATTCGCCGCCAATACTTAAAAGCATTGCTTGTGTTTCCGGATTTTGCAGCATTGATCCAATTGCCCTATTAATAGACATTGGTTCTTCTTCTTCTATTTCTTCTTCACTTAGTTTTGATACTAATAAATTTTGCCCCTCAACGATCTTTAATAGTATGTTTTTAAGTTCCGGATCGGATGCCGGTTGCATCATTCCGCCCATATACGGCAAAATCCTTTCAACCTTATTAAGTTGAAAAACGATATTTGTTGTATTTAACGGATCCCCCTTTTTTTTAGGATTGGAAAAAACTTGAATTAAATATGGATTTGTATTATCAGTATTAGATTTTAACCCATAAAGGGCCTCTTCTAATTTTTGCATTCCGATTTCTTTTTCGTTTCCGTCAAAGATATATCGACAGAACTGCGGCTGCGCCGTAGTTCCGCCGAATACTTTGAAATGGACACCGTCCGCGTTGTGATAAAAATCCATAACGGATTCAATCGTAAATAATTCGGGTTTGTAAGGTGATGCCATTTGTCTAAATATTAAAGGTTTGAAAAAAGTAACTATAAACCGCTTGGTAATCTATACGCAACACCAAACGCAACCGCCGTATTAGTTGTAGCCGGTGCGGTAGAAAATTGAATATATGATTTTACCCAACTAATAACAATACCGTCTAATACTGGTAATTCAAAAACATACGGATCAGTACCGTTTGCAATACTATTTAAACTTAATAAAGGGATATTATAAATAACTTGTAAATCGCCGCTATAAAGTGTTAAAGTCGCTTTTTTAAGATCTACCAATGTGGCCGGGGTTGATCCGGTAACAGGGGTTGCGCTTATTGATCCCGGTGTGTATATAGATATAGAATTTACGGCTGCATTTCGCAACTGGGCTTGATCTTGAAAAAATATCCTTGTAAGGGTGTTACCTGTCGGGATTGGTATTTCAATTGCCTGAAATAATCTAATATTAAGCATATCAATATTTTTAAGATAAAAAAAGTGAAGGTAGTGCGCGACCTTCGGCGCGGATCCGTTTTATTTTAAAAAACAATCAGAAAAAAATATTCTAACGAACACTTGTAATGTTCTGTAATTTAATTCCCTTCCATAAAACCACGATCCTACTATTTGAATCAACGGTAGTAATAGCCGAAGGCAAAACAATACTTGCCTGAATATTACTTGCACCATTTAATAAAAAGTTTGGCTCAATTGCAGCCAATCCGCTTTCGCTGCCGTCCATTTGATCAATAGGAAAAACAGTTTGCGCGGTAATACCTACACCGTTTTGTGTTTGCGGTGCATTGTAAAAACGGAAAGTATCCAAATTAGGAATTACTTGTTGGTTATTTACACTAACTGTTAAAAATGAATTCCAAAGTGTGTACAATTGCGCCGCACCAGTTGCAAATGTTGTAGCATTCGGATTGGTAAATAATGCGAAATTTGTAGCGGTAGAACTGCTTGGCTTACATACATAAAGACCAATAGCCGATACCACCATTACGTCCTGAAGGGCCAACCTATATTCCGTATTAAAAGCATTGCCATTGGCTGAATCATTAGCCAAAACAGGAATATGATAATTAGTTGAAGTTGTACTTAGCGCAACCTCTGAACGAACATAGGATTGCGTACAAACTGCCTGAGATACGTTGTAACCTTGTGATGCTGCAAATGCTTTTGCGTTTTCAAAAACTAAGCGGTTGCCTACTTGATTAAGTGCCATAAAAATAATTTAAAATTTAATTTAATAAAGGTTTGAAAAAAGTGATATTATCCTGTAATCATTGCGGCACGTCTTGTGCTCATTCCGGCCACTACTCCGCGTGTGTTTTGTACACTTGGCCCTAATGCAACCATTGCCGGTGAATATATCCCGGAAATTACACCAGTGCTTTGCGCTAATTTAACACCGCCAATCACTAACATACCGGTACCGATATTTTTTGCCATTGGTGACTTAATAATTTTAGGTAAAGCCAAACCTACTGCAACCGGTACGGCTGCCGCGATATATGCTTTATTTTTTTCGCTCATTGTACTTTTAGATAGTTGCGAAGTAGCAAAACTTGATGCGTACTGTCCTAAAATACCGCCGCCAATAGTTAATAAACTATCAGTAATCATTCCACTAATGCCGTGCATTCCGCGTTTTTTGCTATGCTTACGGTGACTTACTTTTTTAGTGTGTCTTTTTCTACGTGCCATTTTTTTTGAATTTAATTAATTAAAATGTGATGTGTTTATCTATGTAACTTTCCAAATCCGAAATATGTGAAAATCTTTTAGTATCACCAAATGATCCGTCCGGGTGAACTTTACGTGCTGTGTAAGAAATACCCAAATAAGGAATATTTTGTTTTTCTAAATATACCTGTGAATCTAATTTTTTAGAAACTACTATTTTTTTCTTTTTAATATGAAAATATGTTTCATATCCTTTTGCAAAAAAATCTTTATGTATCTTTTTTAAATCAGTTAAAGTAAAAGGCTTATGATCATACCACGCACCGATCTTTTTTGTTCCGCTTACTACTTTAATTTGTACATTATGACTTTTAGTGTCTTTATGTGTGCTCACTGGTTTTTTACCTAGTGAATATTTATACATTCTTTTTCCGTCCTGTGCTTTTAAAGTACCGGCATATTTTAGTTTCTTAGGTGCTTTCTTTTTAGCAACTTTTTTTGGTGCCTCTTTCTTTTTTACTGCGCCTACTTTTTTAGGTGTTGCTTTCTTTTTTCCAACAGGTGAAAATCCTTTATGTTTGGACGCGTAAATAGCGGATGCTTGTTTTACATAATCCGTCCATTTAATATATCTTTTAGGATATTCCTTTTTTAATTTTTTTGCCTCTGAAACGATCCATTTAAGTGCGCTCATTATTTTTTTAATTTAGTTAGTGCAAAAATGGCCGCCCCGGCTATTGCAACGGTTACCCAAATATTCATTCCGGCCTGTGTTGTTCCCGGTGCTTGTGTTACCGGTACATTTGCGCCTGATCCTGTATTTGTTGAAATAGTTGTGTCTATATATCCACTATTTAAAAGTGCTTTTGCCTCACTAGGAAAACCGCCGCGTCTTAATTTATCCGCAATATCAGCAATTGTAATATCACGTTTAAACCAATTTGAATAACCTAATAAATTTTGTGTGCCTTTTGCTTTTATGTATGCAACTATATTCAAAGCCTCATTTTGTACGGAATCACCGTCTAAAATTACCCATTGCAACGCGTTTGTTCCGGTAGGTGCCCCAATTTGAACGTCCAATGCATCCCACCCTTTCCAATCTGTCGGATTAGGCTTGTTTGCAAACAATTTTGTAAGATCATTTACTATATTACTTGCGTCTTTTGAATCAACACCTACAAACGGAATAGTAAATCCAATTTGTTTGTTAAAATCGCTTATTGTACCGGTTACTGATCCAAAATCTGAATAAGTTGGTTGATCGGTATTGTTTGAATTCCAAACCCCGGATAATGCTACTAATGCCATTTGATTAATTTTTTTATCTATTAAATATGTTGGTTGTCTATGATCATTAAAACGATCCAATACAGGATCGATCCAAATTTCTTTTTTACCGATCTTCATTACTACGAAAACGTGTTGGGGGATCCGATCAAAAAAATCGTATGCCGCAAACCTAAAATAAAGATCAAAATCTTTTAACTCATTATCACGGTAAGCCGACAAAACCCCTGCCGTGAATAAAGCCATATTTTTGCAATCGTTGCCTCCTAAACTTTGTTTACTGGTGCTTAGTATTGCGGCCGGTGATTTTATAGTTTGCTGCGTGTCCGGCTCAATCACATAATCCACATTTTTTTTAACAAAATTCCAAACATTCCGGGCCGTTTCTATTTCGTCTGATCCAACAAAATATGTGTATATATTGTAATAATCCTTTTGATATTTTTTTTGGGCCTTAACAATTGCATCGATTATATCGTCCACGTTTTGATCTTGGATCAATATTTTTTCCTTATTTGTAAATGGTGGCAAATGCCTAAGTAATTCGTTAGAATTCATAGGTAAAATTTAAGGGTAAATTTATATTATCCGCTTTCAAATAACCATCAAATTTAAAATTAACACTTTTGTTAGTTGAATTCTTAACACTATCAATTAGATCAAATACTGATCCCAAACTTGTGTCTATAACAATTAAAATATCTGATATAGTCATTGGATCAATTTTCTGATCCACATTTTGATCTATTGTTCCGAAAAAAGTATTATTTATATAAATACGTCCATTAATTGAATTGATCGTTGCACTGGCATTGACTTTATTTTCTACGTTTAACGTCAATTTAATAGTAGGCTTTAAAATTGATCCGTCAATTTCTATTTCTTTAATAGAATAAGTTAAACGACTTGCCAAATTTATTTTTTTCAATAAATAAATGGCTAAAACACCAAATGCCGCTAAAAATATAGGGAAGGATCGTTTCATTCCCATAAAATTATAATTTTTTCCCGAAATCAAAAATTTTTTTATAAAAACCTCTCTATATAAAAAAAAGGTTTTACCTTCACCCCGGCCCCTCAGGGGGCCGGGGTGAAGGTAATGTTAATATTTATATATGTAACTGATACTTTTTTCAAACCTTTAAAAAAGATATGTGCGTATAGTGCACAAAAAAACCGGAAAATATCCGGCTTTTTCATTTTTTGGATGCTGTGTTACACTTTTATTTGCTTGTAAAATTCCTTAGTTTCCTTGTGGTAAACATTAACGTAAAGGCCGTTTAAGGTTTTAGCAAACTTCATAAAGTTTTCTAAATTGTAGATTTTACGGTATTTCGAAGGGGTAAATTTCACGGATTCGTGAAAAAATACTATGCAAGTAAATTCCTGTTTTTTCATTGATCAATCTTTTTTAAAGTGAATGTAAATAAGTAAGGGAATAGAAATAAATAGGCAAATAAAAAAATAAAAAATAAAAAACAATTTTTTAAACATTTTATTATAAATTTGAATTATGAAAAAAGTGATTCCTTTTGGTTTCATTTGTCCGGCCGCTACTTTTAAAAAGGTAGTGGCTATTTTTTTGCCCGGGTTTTAGTTTGTTCCGGCTCAAAACTTACTTGTCGATAAGTACCGTCAAAATACTGAATTGATATAGGATCAAAATCTTTATCTGATCGCATAAACCGCGATGAAATTGTGAAAGTCTGATTTTCAACATTTTTTTCTATAACCAATGTACTTTGTGCGTAACGATCGGACGCGCTGCCAAGTGTTCCCAGTGTGTGATTATCTTTTTTTCCAAGGTGCAAAACAGTGATCACTAAAATATTAAATGTTTTTGTGATCATTTTAAAAAATTGGATCAATTCCCTCGTTTCCCTTTCGTCATTGTAATTAAGGCAAAGATCCAAAACCCCGTCTATTAAAAGTACCGAGCAATCCGGTGATACTTGTAAGTATGCTAGAATGTACGCAATGATCACCGTGTGATTATCTTCACGTACGCTAAATGCGTCCAAATTAGACGGCAAACGATTAATACCAATAAACTTTCTGATCCTTTCCATTTGCCTATACATATCGTGCTCACCTGATTCCGTATCAATATAACAAACACGTTTCCGGTCCGGTGGCAAATTTATTTTCATTTGAAAATTATCAATAGGGCTGAATGCACTGGCTACAATTGCACTAAGAAAAAGAGACTTACCGGTTTTTGGCAATCCGGTAAGTGTGATAAAATTACCGCAGGATCCAACCAAGCAATCCCGGACCGTAAAAAGTTTATGATCCGGTTTTGGTATGTAATCAGGATCGTATCGTCTTAATGTTAATTGTTGTAAAATTTCGGTTTCATTTGTCATTATTGAAATTTACTTTATCAAATTAATTTTAAGTGTTTCAAGTTCTTGTCTTGCCTTATCAACCCAATCTTGATTTTTACCCTTTAACATTTCCGACATTTGTTCTATAATTAAAAACATTTGTCTTTTAGTTGTGTCATCATAAAAACAATTTTCTTTATGCGAACTGTAACCTTGTATTTTTGTGCCTGTTTGATGAATATATGATTTCATAATTTTTAATTTTAATTTACTTTTTAAGAAATAACCAAGTTGTCAATAGTTTGCCCTTGTGATAAATTTCAATTTTAAATTGACTATCAACACCTACTTTTTTCAAACCGTTAATTCCTTCACAAACGGAATCAAAATCGATAAAATCATTTTTATAGACTACTTTATCTTTCACAAGTAATTTAACGCAATAGTCTTTTTCCGTTGGGGCCTGTTTAATTTTCATTTGTATTTCTTTTAAGGAATGAAAAAAGGGAATGCCTTAACCTTGTGTAGTGGTCCAAACTATCGTCTAAAAGGTTTGATAATTCGCCGGGTAAATTAAAGGGAACGTTTGACTGGTCAATTTGACCAAAACGATCTGATCCGTCCGGATTGGTTGCCTGAAAAATAATTTGAACATTTTTGATCCTTACAAGGTTTCTAAGTTCAATAAGATCGTTAATCTTTTTTTCTACGGATGAAATATCTGTTAATATTTCACGGTCTGTTGGGGGAAAATTCATTTCCATTTTGGTAGTTTTTAATTAAAAAATTCATTTGTCACTATAAATGTGACAGGAAAATTTGAATAAACCAAATAATTATGAAAATTTATTTTTTGTAAAGTGCACAAAAAAACCGATATAAATACCGGTTTTGACTCTCAAACGATCGGGGGGTTGTTAATATCTTTTAGTTGATAGAAAGTAATATGAAAATATTAGTAAGATAAATAAGCCGCCTATTTTGATAGATTTTATGATTAATTCCTGTTTGTTTGCTAATTTGATCCCTAAATCATAGTCAGAATCCGGAATCAATTGTGCAAATGTAGGCCCCTGTTCCATATTGGCCATAGATTTTAAGATTGCCTTAAAATTAGCCGCGTTCAAATCAAATTCACTATCCGGATCAATACCAGTGTTTCGGCCTACATAATTAGCATAACTATCAGGATCATTGTTTGCGTTGGGATCGTCTGACGGTGCCCAACGATTAATGATTCCCCTAATGGTTGTTAAACCGTGCTTTGTATAGTAATTATATAAATTGATCGCTGCTGCTCTTATTCCGTGTGCTGTGTCCTCAAATATAGCCTCACCTTGTGGATTATTAGCCGTTCCTGTTTGACCTTGCCAACCGGTGCCGCCAATATTCAAAGGATTGTTAGATCTAATTCCTAAGGGATAATATTTAGATTCATTTCTAAAATCAGCCATAAAACTAATTTTGTGTAGTTGCGTCTTTTGCAGCCGCACCCATTAAGAAAGTAAAAAGGCCGGTGCCTATTTGCCCGACTATTCCTAAAATTCCGGTTTGTGTTCCAAGGAATCCACAGGCCGCCGCTAATGCGCCGAAAATTGTTGTTTTACCGTTTTTCATTTTTGCATCTTTTTAATATTGTAAATAATTGTTGTAATACCGGCCAATCCGCTAATGATCATTAAACTAATTTTAGTTGCCTGTTCAAATTGCATCAATGAAAGTATATACAACGAATAATTCAAAAAAAATCCGCCTATCGAATACGTATCTAAATTATTATTAGTCAAGTTCGTTAAGTTCTTTTTCTTTATCTACTAATTTATTAGCAATGATATTGTAAGCCTGAGCCGCCGTAAATGACGCATCCATGTTAGGGAATACTCCACCCTTAACGGCTGCGTCTAATACTTGCTTAATAACTTCTAATGCTTGTTTGTGTTCCATTTGTTTTTTATAAAGGTATGAAAAAAGTTATTCGGTTACCGGATCAATAATTTCCGGATGGTGGCACCGGTGGCACATACTCCCCGGTAATTGTTAAACCTAACTGTAATGCTGCCCAATTATAAGCCGCATCATTAGTTTGCCAATCGGTAGCATAATCAGGCAAAGACATAGTCAAATTACCGTTTGCAATAGTTACAAATGCACTATCTTTTAATTCATAGTAAAATGCAGCACTATTGTAAAGATTGTCATTAATGCAAGTAAGATTAAATAAAATTGCAGTATCTGTTTTACCATTAAACCAAATACTAACTGGTTGTATTGTTTTCATTTTTATTATTTTAAGGTACGATTGTTAAAATTCCTAAATTACTATATATATCGCCACTTGATAAACCAGCCGCACTTGTTGGCATACTTGTAGTATTTAGTACACCTGTATTTTTTATTGTAAATCTTATTGAACCACCAGCACTAAAAATAATACTTTCACTTCCTACTGCAGAAAGGCTCAATCTACCTGCTGCGCTTGGGTGCGTATTTCCAAACATTAAAATTGCAGCACCATCAGCACTACTACCACCGCCATTAATTCTTAAATAAGAACTTGTTACATCTCTGTAAATTTCTGCACCACTACTTATATTTCCATTGACTTGTAGTTTTGCTCCATTATCCGTATTATATCCAAGTAGTAAATTTCCAGTATTTGCCAACAACATCAATAAATTGTAAGTAATTGTATTACCTGCTGTTCCCGAAGGTGCGTTCCACCATGCATGAGAGCCAACACCTTGTACATATAATGTAACTTCGCCATTACCTATATAAATACTATTTGTACCATTGTAATAACTATTTGCAGACATTGATGCATAACGCACATCATTAATTTGTCCAAAAAATGCAGCACCTGAAGAAACTTGAATAGCTTTAATATTACTACCCCATGCATTAAGTGTAACACCAATTCCGAGGTTTCCAGTTATTTTAGCTGTTCCAGTTACTTGTAAATTTTCACCACTATCTGTTACCGAATTTACTAATAAATTTCGTGCTGCACTAATTCTCGCAGCTTCTTGTGTTTGTGCTGCACCTGAATTATATATACCAAATAATATTGGTGATGCGGTTGTACTTGCATTGAAAATACAAAAGTTACCACTTGCTGATCCTTGTATAAAATTATTTGTAGCCGTTGAAATTCCCAAACCAACATTTAATGTTGGGGCCGTTCCTGTGTTTCTTAGTCTTACACTGGGCCCGTTGGCACCCAAAACAACAATATGATTGTCGCTTGTTGCACTATTCACAACAAACAGGCCGCTACTTGTAGTATCTGATCCTATAAATGTTTGACCTGTGCTTTTTATAGTAAATCTATTTACAAAACTTACCGCGTCATAAACTATAAAATCATTGGCCCCGGCATTGTAACCGTTACCAATAGACCAAACCCCGGCACCTTGATTTCTAAATGATAACAAACTATTTTGTGCACCGGTATTTTCTAATTGCGCCAATACTCCGGTAGTTCCGTGAATATCTAAAATATTTGCGCCGGGAATAGCCGTACCAATTCCGATACCATTTGCGCTAACTGATATACCTACATTAGTGCTCGATCCGTTAGTTGTAACTTGTTGTAATGTTCCGCTTGATCCGGCACCGGGATCGGCCACTTGATTCCAAGTAGTTCCATTATCTCGGTATATACCGGTTGAAGGTGTATCCGTATCTACGAACATTCGGCCCTGTAAATTAGCAATTGGCCTAGTTGCCAAACTGCTTTCATACCAAGCCGGATTCCCCTTCTGATTAACAATATTATTTTTTATTAGTATTCCCATTACTTAACGTATGATTTTTTGATCACTACCAAATTTTGTGTACCGGTAGAATCAAAAGTAAGGTTAAAAATATCGTTTGTGTATTCACATTCGTTTCCGTCAATGGCAATACTATTATTGCTTATTATTGGCACTCCTTCAATATATGCGGTTGCCGTTCCTAAATTTAAAAAGGTGATGCTATTGCATTCACTGGCTATTTGTGCGGCTGAATTATAGCCTATAAAATTAACGGAATATTTAAGCATAATAAAAGGTTTGAATAAAGTGATTAACAGGTGTACGGCATAGATTTTACGCCACTCATTGAATTTACACAATTACAACACGGCGAAACATTTATATCGTTTGACGTTTGCATTGTTTTAATATATGGCATAATTGTAGCCGGTGACGGTACCATTTGCACGGCGCCTGATTCCGGATTCAATACTATATCTAAACTATTAGGCAAATTTTGAATCATATCTGATCCACTTGCCGCGCTTGATAGATTGGTTTTAACAATACCGGCCCCGGTTGTATTATCAATAACGGTTTTGTTTTTATCTTTATTTTTATACCAATAAATTAAGATCGCTGCACCAATGGCATAATATATATAGTTCTTTTTCATAATTATTATTTTGCTACGTCTGATTTAAAAATAATTGCGTCCGTTCCTGTCAAATAATCTTTTCCAAATTTTACATTGTAAGTGTCCGAAGTTTCACTTAAAATAGTATATCCTGTAAAATCATTAGTTAATTGGGTATATATTTCATTGAAATTTTGATCGTACACTTTACCGCCCATATTTAAAAATATTCCTGTACTGTTTTTTGGTGCATTAGAT
>Ga0194061_1002016_pt1 | contig 11371 bp, 11 predicted proteins | sample SepL2221m_MetaG_FD_163423 | JGI IMG/M metagenome (GOLD analysis project Ga0194061, IMG submission 163423) | Anoxic zone freshwater microbial communities from boreal shield lake in IISD Experimental Lakes Area, Ontario, Canada - Sep2016-L224-21m | ecosystem: Environmental > Aquatic > Freshwater >...
TCAAACTTGAACTGCTCAAGACAAAGCATCAACTTAACCATTTCGCGCTCAAGAGCAAACTTTACATCAAAGCCCTACAAGCCAGTTTCGCCGAGCTTCAACGGCTCACTGCGTAACATCAGTAAGTCACGCCCTGCCGCGCCTCGGCCCAGCCTTGGCGCAAACTTGCAGCCGCCGGTTTTAGCGCGATGCTTTCCCGCAGCGTATGCACCAGTTGCAACACAAACGGCAAATACTCATCGGGCAAGGTGTCGATTTCGGCGAGGACACGCTCGCGGTATAGGGTTGTTTCAGTCATTGCTTGGCTCCTAGGATTGGTTTATTGGGCTGCCCTGATATTATGATCGCCGCGTGTTTGTTAGTGCCAAAAGTTTTTCGGTTTGGAAACGTAGCCATCTTGCCGGAAACGCCCGCCTTCACATTGCATGGGCCATCGCATAGGCCCAATGGCGGGCGTTTCCGGCAGGGAGGGTATGTTGCCGCCCGTTATTTTGCTTTGGATATCGTAGGGCGGCAACCCTTTGCCGCCCATCCATTTGTCGGCATGGGGATACCGACCTACAAAACCTTGACCGCTGGCTCGTTCATTCCAACCGTACTCCTAATTTGCCGGGTTGGGCGGTCAGGTTGATGGCTTTGCCTGCCCGGAGGATCGTCAAGGGGATGGCGGGGGTTTTGATTTGACTGGTCAACTCGATGAGCCGGGCATTGCGGGTGATCTTTTCGCCGGCATAGCGGCTGATCACATCGCCCGGTTGCAAGCCCAAACCTTCGGCTTGGCTACTGGGAACCACGCCCACCACCCGCACTTGCTCCCAAACGGCCTGCATAGCCGCCCATTCCTCCGCCGTATAGCCGGCTTGTAGTGCGGTCTCGGCGAGGCGTTGGGTGATTTGGGTTGGCTTCAGGCCGGTTTGGGCGAGTAGTTTTTGGTAGTTGGTTATGGCTTGCCACAAATGGGGATGTTCGTGACTGGTGGCGCGGGTGAATTTCAGCAAAATCACTAAATGCCTACGCATCAACGGCTCCGCCTCCGCCAAGCGGCTGGTGGATTGCAGCAACTTGGCGAGGTTGTTGAGGTCGCGGGCGACATCGGGATGCTCCGGCCCGTAGCTTTTCTCGTCGATTGTCAATGCCCTACGCATTAGCGGCTCCGCGACAGCCAGTCGGTTGGTGGCTTTCAGCAACTGGGCAAGATTGTTGAGGGCTGCGGCGACCATGGGATGCTCCGGCCCGTAGCTTTTCTCGTCAATTGCCAGCACCTTTCGCATTAGCGGTTCTGCTTCCGCAAAGCGGTTAGTGGAATACATTAATGCGGCGAGGTTGTTGAGGTGGCGGGCGACATTGGGATGTTCCGGCCCGTAGCTTTTCTCGTCAATTGCCAACGCCTTGCGCATCAGCGGCTCTGCCTCCGCCAAACGATTCGTGCGTTGCAGCAACCGGGCGAGGTTGCCGATGTCACGAGCGACATTGGAATTTTCAGTCCCGTAGCTTTTCTCGTCGATAGACAACGCTCTGCGCATCAGTGGTTCCGCGTCAGCCAAGCGATTAGTGTCTTGCAGCAACTGGGCGAGGTTGTTGAGTATTATAGCAACATCAGGATGCTCCTGCCCGTAGTTTTTCTCGGCTATAGCCAAGGCCCTGCGCATCAGCGGTTCTGCGTCTGCCAAGCGGTTAGTGGCTTGAAGTAATCGGGCGAGGTTGTTGAGGTCGCTGGCAACATAGGGATGCTCAGTTCCGTAGCTTTTCTCGTCGATAGACAACGCCCTGTGCATCAGCGGCTCCGCCTCCGTTAAGCGGTTGGTGTCTTGTAGCAATTGGGCGAGGTTGTTCAGCGCAACCGCTTGGTCTTTTTCATCCACCGCCAAAGCAACGGCAGCGCGTTTATGAGGCTCGGCCTCGGCATAATGGGCTAAATCCTGCAATTGCATACCCAACCGATTCCGAGCCTCCCACCATTGCGGTGCTTTGTCGGCGACGGTCTGCAAGAGTTTCAACGCCGCTTCCCATTCCTGCCGACCTTGCCGCAGTTCGGCTTCCAATAGCAAAGGCCGCAAACTGTCATGGAGTTTTTCCTCCGCCGCCTCGGCTTGGTTAGCAGCTTGGTCGGCATTGGCGAGTATCTTGGTGCGGTGGCTTTCTAAATACCCCAAGGCCGCGTCGCTACCTTGCAGTTCCAACAGCTTGGTGGCTTCCTTGAAGATCGGGTCGGGGGTTCCGGCCAAGCCTTGTTCGATGAAGGTCACAATATCATCGACCCGGTTCAAGGCCGCGTCGCGGTTCTTTTCCAATTCGCGGATGGCTTCCCAATTTTTATTAGCCTGATGCGCGGCGGCTAAATCGGTCTGGAAGCGTTGTTCGATTTCATCCCGTAGCCGAATGGCAACGGCCTTGGCACTGAACTGGTAGGCGACTTCATGCGCGGTCCTCGCGGGCAGCGTCCACCACGCCACGCCGCCCAACCCCGCCAGCAACAGCACCGAAACCAGCAGCCAGACTCGCCAGCGTTTCAGCCATTGCCAGAGTTTGTCTAGCGTCTCGGTTTGATTGGCTTGGCTGTCGGCTATGTTTCCTAAGCTTTCGCTGTGTTGGGTTTGGGTTTCTGCTATCCGCTGCAAACCCGCCGTCATCAGCGCGATGAAATCGGTCTGCCGTTCTTCCACCGGCAAGGATGGTAAGGCGACGGTTTCCCCCACCGCCGCGCCGCTCATGCCGGGTTGCCCCGTCAACAGCCGATAGAGTTTGGCGTAAGGGCTTTGGGTGTCAGCCAAACCCAAGCTATCAAGCTTGAACCAAGTGTAACCGTCCAGCACTTCGGGGATGTCGGTGTCCGTGGTGGCAGCCAACAGCACCGGCACGAAGCGGCGGTTGCCTTTGTTGCGGTAAATCTCGTTGTAGACGCGCCGGCCCTCCCAAAACACGCCCTTGCCGACATCGGCGGCGGCGCGGTTTTCGACCCGGCTGCGGTATTCCGCCGTGCAGACACACAGCACAAACTCGGCATTCTCAGGCCGCATTTGTTCTTCGCACCAACTCGGCCAGTGCAGCAGTTCCTCTTGGTGGAATTGGTCAAGCTCGGCGGCAATGCCGTCGCGGCGCAATTGTTGGGCGAGAGCCAGCACCGCATCGCAATGGGCGCGGTTGTCGTGGCTATAGCTGATGAAGACGCGGGGGGTGTCAGGCGGCATGGGTTTCTCCTTGAAATCTGCTGGTATTATCAGGAGAAAAGCGACCTTACACAATGAAACCCTACTAAATTCCCTACGAAAATCAGTTTCAGTTTTGGTGGTTTCAAGTTCATGAGTGCCGGTTCCCTGTGTAGGCGGGCGACACTTGTTCCAGTAACCGGGCGAGGGTTTGCCTGCCGGAGTTCAACTCGCCCACCCTGCCTTGGTAGCCTGCCGCCAAGTCCGGCTGGTGCGAATGGTAGCGGCCCACCGCCCGCCCATCGCAGCAAAGCGGACACCCCAATCAAGAAGAGCCAACCACGGGCAAACGCCGGACAAGCAAGCACTGATCGACGCAGTGAAAAGCTAGATTGCCGAAAAGCGCCCCGACATCACCAAGGCCGACGTGGAAGCCGTCACGGACGCGCTGTGGGAGACCATCCGCAATGAACTGGCCGAAGGCAACGTGGTCCCGGTCACCGGGTTTGGGATATTCGAACCGAAGGAAACCGCCGAACGGACCGGGCGCAACCCGCAATCAGGCGAGCCGATCACGATTGCCGCGTCCAAGGCCGTGCGCTTCAAGCTGGCCGCACCCTTCAAGGCGCAATTGAACGGCGGCAAGGAAGACGCTTTCGCCTAAACAAAGAGCGTCAACATTGGCACGGCTGAGAATCGAACGTACTTGAACGGTCAGTTCCTGCCATTCGCTAATGACCAAAATCAGCGAAATGAACGTCAGCAATATCTCGGATTGTTGACATTCCCTAAAGCATGATGAGCATTCGCAATTCAGCTAGAGCCATCATTCATATTTGGCCTTTGATTTCGCTCGAATGGCGGCTTTCTGGAGCATCGTCGAATTAGTGTTGTCAGTCAACTGCGGTTTACCTCAAGTCTACGCTTGACGTCGGGTTTATCTCCTACTTCCGCCGTTCGGCCCGCCTATGACCCTGCACATTTTCGACTGCGTTACCCTTCGGTCTTGGCGGATTCATGCCTTTAGCTTCAACGGCGGTGAAGTGGATTGCACCCGCGTTCCAGTCGATCACGCCTTCGATTAGGCTAATCCTACCCCGTACCTGTCCATCAAATCGTAGAACCAAATCTGACCCAGCAAATTCGTGATGCTGACCGGGCAATTGAGTGCATTGTGTGCACGGTCGAATATCGCCAAGCACAAAGCCTCGTCGTCGTGCCGAGAACCGTAGAGAATGGCATCTGGTTTTTCGGGGTGGTTGTGAAGCTCAGCCGACCAAGCTTGTGGCAGGGTATAAGGGGGGCCAGGGCACGAACAGACACTTGCCGTCGCCCCGATTGGAGCGAGGCCATAGCCGCGAAATCGAACTGCCCGGATGTCCTTAGTCAAGGTGTATGCCGCGCATGCCTTGGATTCAACAAACGTTTCAGATATTACCGTTGAACCCACGTTTCGCAAAAACGTTTCGGCAAAGGCTCCTCGCCGGTCGAGAGCGGCATACATCACGCCATAACTTCCATCGGGCGAATTGAATCGGCTGCCTTGAGTAGTATCGAAAAACGTTGCTGGGTAAACAGCCGTGTGGAATCGATGGATTTGGGTGCCGACCGGCAATTCCTCAATGACGAGCTTGCGCCGGTGTAAATCCGGAGGAGGTTCTGGAGCCTGTAGAAAAAGGGTCATCCGGCGGCGTGTTCGCCTACCTGACGGGCGGCTGCAATGACTTGCTCGACTTCACCGGAGCGAAGTGAATCAATGGGACGGCGTCCGTCTAGGCGTAATTCTGGGTTGACAAGATAATTGAGCCGCGCCCAAGGGTTCCGATCCGGAAAGATCGACAGAAACTCCGCTAAACCGCGTATTGGCGAGTGTCCGCTGAATTGAATAGCCGGGAATACAAGACCGGTGTCCGTCGGAATCGCAAGCAATGACTCATGCTGCGCGAGATCGGCGATCTTCGAGGCCGACTCATCCAGCAACTCCGCGACGGCTTCCAGGCTTAACCCTCCTCCCGCCGCCTCAAGGTCCATAAGCTTCATGCGCATGCCTCGGGCCAAGGCGCGTTCCCGCGCCGAACATATCAAGTCCGCATCCGTTGCTTCCGCGATTTCCCAGCCGGAGAAACGATGAGGCACCGGGCGGTGTTCGTCGGAAAAATAGTCGAACAGCATTCGCCGCAAATGCATAGGCAGATCGTAACCGTCCAAGACGAGTTCGTCGATCCGACGTAATTTGGCTTCAAGTTCGGCCTCGTCGACGGCTTGCCCTTCGTCCAATGCATCCAGCGTGGTTCGATAATCCGCCACAGCGCGGGACAATTCTGGCTCATTAAGTGTTGTGGGTATCGGCAACTCTTTCAATAGTTCATTTGTAAGGCTCCGTTCACTGGCCTTCTCTGAGACAAAGGCGTTGGCGATTGGACTATTGAATATAGCCACCAACGCCTCAATAGAAAAACCACCTTCTAATGGCCAGACACCGAAAAACTGCTGTGAGGCAGCCAGACCGGAAAGGTCGGGAGCGGCGGACATTTTCCATCCCCCTCTGGAAATCCGTTGGGTATTAACGAACACCTTTTCTCTATGCCAAGGCCGTTTTGGCGGACTTGGACGCATTAAGTCTTCCGGTCTGAAGCTTAGGTAGCGTATGACCGGGAGCAGTTTGAACGGCCTTAAGGATTCTTTGGGCCGATAAAGACCTGGCTTAAAGCCCTCACGGGGATTCTCGCTGACTCCGTCCTGTTGTTTCCACCATTTCAGCCCGCGATAGACTTCAGCAAACTGTCCCAACTTAGGCGCATCCGCCAGCCACTCCCATAAATCATCAAGCGGACCAACCCAAAGTTCAGAGCCATCCACCGGGCGGGTGGCGGTTGTGGACCACGTCGGTTCTCCGGTCTCCAGAAAAGCCTTTCGATCCTTCGACAAAACTTGAGTGGATTTAACCCGGGCTGCTTCGCCTTGCTGCTGAGTTCCTCTCAATTCAGTGGCAATCACCAGAGCCGATTCATACCTCGCTTGCTGAAATATTCCTTCGGGCAGTGAAACCAATTCGATGGATTTATATAGACTGGCAAGTTTCGCTCTCAATTCGCTGAATTGTTTCTGGCGGAGGAAGCCATGCGGCATCACAAAACCCAGTGCCTCCGGTCTGGCTTCGAGCGCAGACATAAAAGCAAACCGTGCCTTGGAAACCGAAGCTCGCGCTGTCTCCGGGTAAAGCAAGCGTTCCCTGTCGTTGAAATCTTCAAACGGCGGGTTGCACAAAATCACCGTGGAGCCGGTCAATGCTTGCGCCAGTGCCTGCTTTTCAAATAAATCGTTGGGTTGAATCTGCCAGCCATTTGCGTTCGGATAATCCGCAAGGATCAGCGAGAGCATCGCCACTTCGCAAGCAAAAGCATCGATTTCGGAACCCGAAAGCCGAGGGAGCAGGAAATCGTGCCGCTTTTCCGGCGACCAATCGGTAGGCAAAAGGTCTTGCAAATGGCGCACCGCCGCGACAAGGAACGCACTAGCTCCCGCGAAAGGCTCATGGATGCGCAGGGCATTCAAATCGTAGCGGCTCAGGTCGAGGCGGTCCAGTACATAATCGGCGATTTGGCGGGGAGTGCTGTGAGTGCCGAATCGTTTACGGGTGTCGGCTGTGACAAGGGTGTTTTCGTAGACGAAAGCCAAGGTATCCGCCGAGATGTTTTGCAGGCTAACCGCGTTCGACAACCGCTGCCATGCTGCATCAAGCTGTTCCCTTTCCAGAAAAATTCTGGCAGTTTGGGATTTTGGAAGCTTGTAGTAAGCCGCGATGCCATCTAAAACTGCCTTCACATCACCACGCGCCCATTGCGTGGCGGCCTCATGTTCCCGATCTTTCAGTATCTTGGCAGCCAAGAGTCGGAATGTAACAAGGAAGGCGGCCTGCTCCCGCTCTTTTTCCGGCGACTTGCCCAAAAGCTCCCGCAAGACATCGCCTAGAACCTGATGGAGTTTTGTCTGAATCTCGTGCTCGATGGCCGGTAACAGCCCCAAGTCCACAAAATCCAGTTGTTGCGGTGAGGAGGGTGGCAATGACTTGGCGCGATGAAGAGCCTGGGGGCTCCATCGACTGGCGTTGTGCGCAAACAGTTCATCCAGCGCATCGAGTCCGACAGTGTCCAAGCATCTAGGGACGCGCTTGGCATCGACCCGCCACACGGAAACCCGTTGCCCCGAGATCGACAGAAATAATGGCGCACCCAAGGCCCGTCTGGCTTTTATGGCTTCGGGCACGTTTTCGCCGCAATCTTCGATGACACCAAAAGCGGCTGAACGAAACGACTCGGGTAATTGGGTGAACGCCGCCAAATCGACGATACAACTAGCTTGGTCATTTGCCAAGACATCGGCATATTGGTAGCGACGACGAATTGCAGAGTAACCGAGTTCTCGAAGGTTATACTCTATGGCTTGTAGGGCGCTCATTTCACTCGCGCCACAGGGAATAGGGATAGCTGTTTGGATGGTTCGGCAACGGATATCTCGGTTCCGATAAACTCCAGATGGGGATCAAGACGAAACAGTATGAAATCACGTTCAGAATCCGGGTTTTCGCCCGGACGGAGGAGTGTCCAATCACCACCGCCATAACAAACGAGGCGGCATCCTAGCAATGAGGGGAAAGAAACCTTTGTCAGCCGTTGCGTGAGCCCATCCAGAACCTTTCGTTGTGCTTGCAACTCCATTCTAAAAACGTCACGCATTTCTACGGCGAGCCTTAAAACTAGAACGGTTTGCCAGGAAAAAAGAGCGAGTGTACCGGGACCTGATGGCAGAACATCAGGCTTTATCAAGCCACGACGAGAGGTCCACTCTCGAAGCTGATTTGAACTAAGTCCGGTGAGTTGGAGAACTTGCTTCGCCTGAATCATGCCCTATTCCTCAGTTTGACCTACACTTTCGCTTTTGTGTAATGGAGAGGGTATGATACCCGCTCTGACCGCTAAATGAAACAAAGAAATCCGATCATTCTAAGATTGTGCCTGGGAGTTCGGTGAGGGAAGCTCCACCGTTCCTTCTGAGTGGGAAACCGTGACCTTAACCCCGTCGGGATTGACCGTTCGACTCCGAAAAAAGCTGTCATTCGCGAACAGCGGGTATCGGTGAAGTCGAATGGCCGTTAAGGCCGAATTGATCGATGATTCGCCTGTTGCTAATCTGTTCTGGATGACTGCTTCATGCCATAGATCAGACGGACGGTCATCATGAAATCGAACGTCTCTTCTGGGTCGGTGGCTGCCGATCAATGGCAGTCGCTGAATGACCGCTTTCATTATAAAAATAAGCGGTTCACTGAAAATCAGCGGCTAACTTTTCCTGACCGATTCCGCCCATTGGCAAGCCCATTCCCTTGCCCATAATAAAAAAAACCCGCAGCCATCCACAAAGGATGCCTGCGGGCTTGATTAACGCTTAAGCAATCAGTCGTTTCGCCAGTTCGACTTCCAGACTGTCGCCGTCCTGGTTGAGGACATCCAGGCCGGTGTCGGGCATGTCGCCCGAGGTGGAGCGATTTTCTTACGCCTAAGGCGCAAGCAGTCAATCTGCGCCGTTTCGGCATAGCCGAGGTAGAAGACCTCAACCGGCTGTTTCTGGCCGATGCGCCAGGAGCGCCGCGAGGCTTGCTGGACTGTAAACACATTGTAGCCGCTCTGCATGAACACAATCGCCGGGAAGTCCAGCAAGTCCAGGCCGGTCTTGACCAGTTCCGGGTTGCAGACCAGGACATCAATGCCCCGGTCCACCTGTTCGAGTATCCAGTCCTCGCGCTTGGAGGTTTCCACGTTGGAGCGCAGCACCGCCGCTTTGAAGCCTTCGCCCTGCAACAGGTTTTTGATCCGTTGCGTGGTGTCGCGGGTGCCGCTGTAGATGGAATAGACCAACACCTTGCGGCCTTGGGCCTTCTGCCCCCGGCACAGCCGGATCAGTTCCAGTTCCTTGGGCGCTGGCTCCAGTTCGCCGAACACCGCCGGCGCGAAGGCCAGCAGATCCCCGGTGCGCGGATGCTTCACCGCTTCGTCGCGGAACGCGCAATCCGGCCAGGCCAGCAGCACGTTCAGCACGACCCCAAGCAGGGTCTTGTCGCCTTTCGCCAGTGCAGCCTTCATCTCCACGACAAGCCGCATGCGCAACGACTGGTAGCGGTCGGCCTGCTCCGGCAGCATCGGCACTTCGAGCAATTGCTCGTCGTTTTGCCATCCCCCATGCACCCGCGTAAAATATGGAAGCGAACTCATAAGCAGCTAGGCGCATGGCAACCAAAACCCAAAGCGACACTTGACACCAAGCTAAAACAGGCCGCTATGACAATAAACTTGACGGGACTCGATCATGAACATCTCTCAAATAGAATCAGAAATTTTTTCACTCCCGATTGAGCAGAGGGCCAATTTGGCACACAGGCTTCTGCTAAGTCTGGAAGAACCGTCTGAGGCTGAATTTGAGCGGCTATGGGGTGAAGAAAGCGCCCGTCGTGCCGCTGAATTCGATTCGGGAACAGTCAGGGCGATTCCGGGTGAGGAAGTTGCCGCAAAGGCAAGGGCGCTATTGCGGTGAACCATGATTTTCTTCCAGAGGCGGAGGCGGAGTATTTGGATGCTATCCGTTTCTATGAAGACCGCCAACCTGGACTTGGCGCGGTTTTTATCGTGGAATTTGAAAACTCCCTGCGCTTGGCCTTGGATCGCCCACAAGCATGGCGTCTTGTGCATGATTCAGGGGTAAGGCGCATTGGCTTATCCCATTTCCCCTATGCAATATTTTACCGGGTCATCGTCGGGGCATTGCAAATTACCGCTGTTGCCCATCACCGCAAAAAGCCGGGTTATTGGTTATCCCGGCTAGTGGCATAGCCCGCGCAATAGCGGCAACGCCGCGTATTGCACCGGATATGGAACCTTATCGAGAATTTTACGGTAATTTTGACCGTGGCCTTATGAATTCGCCTTACCGTGTTAAAGGTAAATCATGGGCATTAATCATCGACATCCGATAAGGTGCGCGATGCGCAGCCTATATGACTTATTGATAAATAGTAAAATACTCATTCAATTCATCGGCTGTTATTGGAGTGGTAAGGGAGTAAGTCGAGCAAAGAATGTTTCCGAAATAAGGGAAATCGTTAACTTAATGGCAGTGATGGTCCCGCGTGGGAATGCAGACGGCGGCGCTCCTGCGCCGCACGACCGTAGAGCGGTCGAACTGGGTTACAATACTGGAGCGTGCGAAACAGAGAAACCGACACCGTAGGATCACTTTGACACCATGCCACAGCTAACCTTGCCGGATGACAGCCAAAGCCAAAATCACCCATGATGATTGGCGAAGGTATTGCTTTATAAAATCAATAATCAGGAAATTACAAGAGATGAATATTTGTCATACTCCCCTATCACTCCAATTTGGGCCGATTTTTCACGGTGTTCCCGCTTCTGGGTAGATTGCCGATATGACGCAGGAGGTTTCCCATTTGTTTGGGCGTCAGCGGCGGGCCTTGGGCAAGATGCTCTTGCACACGCCCGGCCTTGTCCTGAAGCGTGAAGGTGCAGGGCAGATGGTAAAGGGCGTCCTGGCGGATGCGGTGGATCAGGTACTCGGCCGGGTTGAACGCGGGCGAGTAGGGCGGGGTGTGCAGGAATTCCAGGTTGATGTCCTTCAAGTCCGCCCAGGCGGGGTTTTCGGCGATTTCGGCCAGCAACTCGGCGACGGCGGCCTTCATGGCAGCCCGGTGGATGGTGGCGTTGTCGAGGATCACGGTGATCCAGCGGAACCCCCTCTGGACATAGCGCAACACCAGCAGGGCGACCACCACGACCGCGTCGTCGGTTTTGCCTTGGGCGCGGAAATCGACGTCCGTCGTGCCCCGTTGCAGGTCCACGGCAAGGAAGCCGTTCAGTTTCTTGCGGTTGCGCTCGTCGCTCGGCACGGTCGGCGCGGTGTCCTTCGGCGCCCAGGCGTAGTGGGTGTCCGGGACGGACTGGAGGGCGAACTCATCCAGCGCCACGAGTGCGCCATCCGGCGGCAGTTCGGCTGTTTTTTTTTAAGTCCGCCACGAAGGCGGAGCGCCTGGCCGGGCTGGACGGCCCGTAGTCCCGGTGGGCACGCTGGCGCGAGAGGCCGAACTGGTGGAAAAGCTGGTAAATGCGCCCAAGCCCCAGGCGGACGCCCCACTTCTGCTCGATTAGGCTTTGCGC
>Ga0194061_1002019_pt1 | contig 11360 bp, 7 predicted proteins | sample SepL2221m_MetaG_FD_163423 | JGI IMG/M metagenome (GOLD analysis project Ga0194061, IMG submission 163423) | Anoxic zone freshwater microbial communities from boreal shield lake in IISD Experimental Lakes Area, Ontario, Canada - Sep2016-L224-21m | ecosystem: Environmental > Aquatic > Freshwater >...
GGTTAAAACCGAAGGCAAGCCGCAGGCATCCGCTGGAATGGCGGTGGCTGCAGTCGCAGCACCGGTAGAGCAAAAGCAGTACCTGACCTTTATGTTGGGTGGCGAGATGTTCTCCATCGGCATTCTGTGCATACGCGAAATCATCTGGTACTCCAACCTGACCGAAGTGCCCATGATGCCGGCGTGCATACGCGGTGTCATCAACCTGCGTGGTGCCGTGGTTCCGGTGATGGACCTGTCCAGCCGCTTTGGCAAACCGGCCACACCGGTGACCAAGAGCACCTGCATCATCATCGTCGAAGTGCAAACCCAAAACGAGGGCGAGCGCCAGAGCATGGGTGTGGTGGTGGACTCGGTTCAGGCGGTACTGGAAATTGCGGCCTCGGACATTGAGTCAGCGCCGAGCTTTGGGGCCAAGATTCGCAGTGACTTTATCGAAGGCATTGGCAAGGTCAATGGCAAGTTTGTGATTCTGCTCAACGTCAACAATGTGCTGTCGATGCAGGAGATTGGCGAGATGGGGCAGGCTGCGGCGACGGCGACCGATGTCGCAACTGTGCATTGAACCCAGCGACGCTGGAGCGGTGATGGTCGTTGGTATTTATATTTTTTAGAGGGGATAGTGATGTTTGCAAATGTCAAGATTGGTGTTCGTTTGGCCGCCGGGTTTGCTGCAGTGCTGCTGTTGATGGCGGCGCTGACCATGGTGGGCCTTAATGGCATGACCACGGTGGAAGAACGCTTGAATGAAATCACCGGTGACAACATGGTCAAGATGAAGTACATCAACGACATGTCTGAGGCCATTCACATCGTCACGCGCATTACCCGCACCATCATCCTGCAGGACGACAAGGCGGCGGTGGCGGTCGAAGCGAAAAAGCTTGCCAGCTACCGGGAAAAGTACAACGAAGCCTGGTCTGCTCTAGAGAAAACCTCTGCCTCTGAAAAAGGCAAGGCGATTCGCGCCAAAATCAAAGAAGCTGCGGCCGAGGCGCGTGCCGCCACCGACAAGGTGCTTGAATTGGCCTACGCCGATAAAGATGCCGATGCCACCAAATTGCTGTTGTCATCCGCTGCTCCCGCTACTCAAAAATGGCAGGACCTGCTCGATGAAAACCTTGCTTTGCAGGAAGAGAACACCAAGAGCGATGTGGCCGCAGCGCAAGCAGCGTACAACAGTGCCCGTACATTGATGCTGACGTTGGCCGCAATTGCCATCGCTTTAGGTGCACTCATTGCCTGGTTCCTGACCATGAGCGTGACAAAGCCGCTGGCCATAGCCGTGGACACCGCAAACCGTTTGTCCCAGGGTGATCTGACGGTACGCATCGACAACCCGTCCAAAGATGAAACCGGGCAGGTGTTGTCTGCCATGCAGGCCATGATAGGCAAGCTCTCCGAAGTAGTAGCCGACGTGAATGGCGGAGCGCAAGCCCTGGCCAGTGCCTCGGAAGAAGTCAGCGCCACAGCGCAAGCCCTGTCACAAGCAGCCAGTGAGCAGGCTGCCGGCGTGGAAGAAACCAGTGCTTCCATTGAGCAGATGACATCTTCGATTGCCCAGAACACCGAAAACGCCAAGGTCACCGAAGGCATGGCTTCCAAGGCCGCCCAAGACGCAGCCGATGGTGGTGAATCGGTGAACGCCACCGTAGCCGCCATGAAGCAGATCGCCAAGAAGATCAGCATCATTGACGACATAGCGGCACAAACCAACCTGCTGGCCCTGAATGCTGCCATTGAAGCCGCCCGAGCCGGTGAACACGGCAAAGGCTTTGCCGTGGTGGCCGCCGAAGTGCGCAAACTGGCCGAACGCAGCCAGGTGGCAGCGCAAGAAATTGGCGAAGTGGCAACCAGCAGCGTGGAACTGGCCGAGAAGGCTGGCAAGCTGTTAGAGCAAATGGTGCCTGCCATTCGCAAGACCGCTGACCTGGTGCAAGAAATATCAGCCGCATCGAGCGAACAATCCTCGGGCGTGGGCCAGATCAACTCGGCCGTGGGCCAGTTGAACCAGACCACCCAGCAAAACGCGTCGAGCTCCGAAGAACTGGCCGCCACCAGTGAAGAGATGAGCAGCCAGGCCGAGCAGTTGCAGCAGACCATGACCTTCTTCAAAGTAGAGAGTTCTGGCCGCGCACCTGCACCGCGCAAGACTGCGGGTGCCAAGCCAGCAACGGCCAAGCGGCCCGCATTCAAGACCGGTGGTGGCGCCAAGGCAGCACCGGCCGGCGAAGAGGTGGATGAGTCGGTATTTACCAAGTTCTGAGGGGAACCCTCATGAATGCATTGGTTAAAGCCGAAGGCAAACCACAGACAACTGCTGGAATGGCAGTCGCTGTAAGCGCAGCGCCGGTAGAGCAAAAACAATACCTGACCTTCATGCTGGGTGGCGAGATGTTCTCCATCGGCATTCTGTGCATACGCGAAATCATCTGGTACTCCAACTTGACCGAAGTGCCCATGATGCCGGCGTGCATACGCGGCGTTATCAACCTGCGCGGCGCAGTGGTGCCGGTGATGGACCTGTCCAGCCGCTTTGGCAAACCGGCCACATCGGTAACCAAGAGCACCTGCATCATCATCGTGGAAGTAGAAACCCAGAACGAGGGTGAGCGCCAGAGCATGGGGGTAGTGGTGGACTCGGTTCAGGCGGTGCTGGAGATTGCCGCCTCGGACATTGAGTCGGCACCCAGTTTTGGGGCCAAGATCCGCAGCGACTTTATTGAGGGAATTGGCAAGGTCAACGGCAAATTCGTCATCCTGCTCAACGTCAACAACGTGTTGTCGATGCAGGAGATTGGCGAGATGGGGCAGGCTGCCGCTAGTGCGAATGATGTCGCCGCTGTGCACTAAATAGGTTTTTAAAAGGGGTTTGAGATGTTTGCAAATATCAAGATTGGTGTTCGTCTGGCCGCCGGGTTTGCTGCAGTGCTGCTGTTGATGGCGGCGCTGACCATGGTGGGCCTTAATGGCATGACCACGGTGGAAGAACGCTTGAATGAAATCACCGGTGACAACATGGTCAAGATGAAGTACATCAACGACATGTCTGAGGCCATTCACATCGTCACGCGCATTACCCGCACCATCATCCTGCAGGACGACAAGGCGGCGGTGGCGGTCGAAGCGAAAAAGCTTGCCAGCTACCGGGAAAAGTACAACGAAGCCTGGTCTGCTCTAGAGAAAACCTCTGCCTCTGAAAAAGGCAAGGCGATTCGCGCCAAAATCAAAGAAGCTGCGGCCGAGGCGCGTGCCGCCACCGACAAGGTGCTTGAATTGGCCTACGCCGATAAAGATGCCGATGCCACCAAATTGCTGTTGTCATCCGCTGCTCCCGCTACTCAAAAATGGCAGGACCTGCTCGATGAAAACCTTGCTTTGCAGGAAGAGAACACCAAGAGCGATGTGGCCGCAGCGCAAGCAGCGTACAACAGTGCCCGTACATTGATGCTGACGTTGGCCGCAATTGCCATCGCTTTAGGTGCACTCATTGCCTGGTTCCTGACCATGAGCGTGACAAAGCCGCTGGCCATAGCCGTGGACACCGCAAACCGTTTGTCCCAGGGTGATCTGACGGTACGCATCGACAACCCGTCCAAAGATGAAACCGGGCAGGTGTTGTCTGCCATGCAGGCCATGATAGGCAAGCTCTCCGAAGTAGTAGCCGACGTGAATGGCGGAGCGCAAGCCCTGGCCAGTGCCTCGGAAGAAGTCAGCGCCACAGCGCAAGCCCTGTCACAAGCAGCCAGTGAGCAGGCTGCCGGCGTGGAAGAAACCAGTGCTTCCATTGAGCAGATGACATCTTCGATTGCCCAGAACACCGAAAACGCCAAGGTCACCGAAGGCATGGCTTCCAAGGCCGCCCAAGACGCAGCCGATGGTGGTGAATCGGTGAACGCCACCGTAGCCGCCATGAAGCAGATCGCCAAGAAGATCAGCATCATTGACGACATAGCGGCACAAACCAACCTGCTGGCCCTGAATGCTGCCATTGAAGCCGCCCGAGCCGGTGAACACGGCAAAGGCTTTGCCGTGGTGGCCGCCGAAGTGCGCAAACTGGCCGAACGCAGCCAGGTGGCAGCGCAAGAAATTGGCGAAGTGGCAACCAGCAGCGTGGAACTGGCCGAGAAGGCTGGCAAGCTGTTAGAGCAAATGGTGCCTGCCATTCGCAAGACCGCTGACCTGGTGCAAGAAATATCAGCCGCATCGAGCGAACAATCCTCGGGCGTGGGCCAGATCAACTCGGCCGTGGGCCAGTTGAACCAGACCACCCAGCAAAACGCGTCGAGCTCCGAAGAACTGGCCGCCACCAGTGAAGAGATGAGCAGCCAGGCCGAGCAGTTGCAGCAGACCATGACCTTCTTCAAAGTAGAGAGTTCTGGCCGCGCACCTGCACCGCGCAAGACTGCGGGTGCCAAGCCAGCAACGGCCAAGCGGCCCGCATTCAAGACCGGTGGTGGCGCCAAGGCAGCACCGGCCGGCGAAGAGGTGGATGAGTCGGTATTTACCAAGTTCTGAGGGGAACCCTCATGAATGCATTGGTTAAAGCCGAAGGCAAACCACAGACAACTGCTGGAATGGCAGTCGCTGTAAGCGCAGCGCCGGTAGAGCAAAAACAATACCTGACCTTCATGCTGGGTGGCGAGATGTTCTCCATCGGCATTCTGTGCATACGCGAAATCATCTGGTACTCCAACTTGACCGAAGTGCCCATGATGCCGGCGTGCATACGCGGCGTTATCAACCTGCGCGGCGCAGTGGTGCCGGTGATGGACCTGTCCAGCCGCTTTGGCAAACCGGCCACATCGGTAACCAAGAGCACCTGCATCATCATCGTGGAAGTAGAAACCCAGAACGAGGGTGAGCGCCAGAGCATGGGGGTAGTGGTGGACTCGGTTCAGGCGGTGCTGGAGATTGCCGCCTCGGACATTGAGTCGGCACCCAGTTTTGGGGCCAAGATCCGCAGCGACTTTATTGAGGGAATTGGCAAGGTCAACGGCAAATTCGTCATCCTGCTCAACGTCAACAACGTGTTGTCGATGCAGGAGATCGGCGAGATGGGGCAGGCTGCAGCTACTGCGTCCGATGTGATTGCGGTTGGGTGAAAACTATCATTGTGGTAGCGCCTTACGCACGTTTTACGGGGCTTTCAGGGCAATTTGACAATTTTAAGAAGATATTCAACTGGAGAAATTAGTTCATGGAGGGGGTGAGATGTTCGCAAAAATGAAGCTGGCGCTGCGGCTAGGACTGGGGTTCGCGCTTACCATCGCCCTGCTCATCACGATTGCCTCGGTCAGTTACAACCGGTTGACGGCGCTTAACGCCAACATTGACCAGATGGTCAACGACCGCTTTCCTAAGACCGTGCAGGCCAACGCCATCATTGGTGCCATCCATGTCATCGCACGCCAGTTGCGAAGTGCCTACATCTATAGCGGTGATCAGCGCAAGCAGGCACTCGATGCCATTCCGGTGCAGCGCAAGATCATTACCGACACGCTGGCACTGCTGGAAAAGTCGATACTGTCCGAAAAAGGCAAATCACTTCTAGCTAAAGTCAAGGATGCGCGTGCACTCTATGTTGCCGATCAGGAGATCTATCTGGAACTGCTGGACGCCAACGGGAAGGAAAACTTGGTGCTTTTGCTGCAAACGAGTCTGCGCAAATCACAAGGGGCTTACATCGCTGCGGTAACAGAACTCATTGACTTCCAAACCGAAGCAATGAACAAGGCCGGCAAAGAATCCAACGAACGGGTGCGTCAGACCGTGCTTCTGATCGTCATCATGGGGGGTGGTGCAACTTTCCTGGCCATGCTGATGGGCTGGCACATTACCCGCAGCGTGCTCAAGCAAATCGGCGGCGAGCCCGACTACGCCCGTGACATGGTGGTGCGCCTCTCCGAGGGCGACCTGACCATGAAGCTCGAAACCCACGCCAAAGATGATTCCAGCTTGCTGTTCGCCATGAAGCAAATGATAGGCAAGCTCTCCGAAGTAGTAGCCGACGTGAATGGCGGAGCGCAAGCCCTGGCCAGTGCCTCGGAAGAGGTCAGCGCCACCGCGCAAGCCCTGTCCCAAGCAGCCAGCGAACAAGCTGCCGGTGTGGAAGAAACCTCTGCATCCATTGAGCAGATGACATCGAGCATTGCCCAGAATACCGAAAACGCCAAGGTGACCGAAGGCATGGCCAGCAAGGCCGCCCAAGACGCAGCTGACGGTGGTGAATCCGTCAACGCTACCGTGGCGGCCATGAAGCAAATCGCCAAGAAGATCAGCATCATTGACGATATTGCCGCACAAACCAACCTGCTGGCCCTGAACGCCGCCATTGAAGCCGCACGCGCTGGTGAACACGGCAAGGGCTTTGCCGTGGTGGCCGCAGAAGTACGCAAACTGGCCGAGCGCAGTCAGGTGGCCGCACAGGAGATTGGCGAAGTCGCCACCAGCAGCGTGGAACTCGCCGAGAAGGCTGGCAAGCTGTTAGAGCAAATGGTTCCCGCCATTCGCAAGACCGCTGACCTGGTGCAAGAAATATCAGCTGCATCGAGCGAACAATCCTCTGGCGTGGGTCAGATCAACTCTGCGGTAGGGCAATTGAACCAGACCACCCAGCAAAATGCGTCGAGCTCCGAAGAACTGGCCGCCACCAGTGAAGAGATGAGCAGCCAGGCCGAGCAGTTGCAGCAGACCATGACCTTCTTCAAAGTGGACGGAATAGGCCGGCAACCTCTTCAATAACATTGATTAAAACAAGCGTCTCCATTACAAAACCATGACTGCAATTTCACATGTGTGGGGTCGACTCGGGCTACAGATCAAGTTGCAGATTCTGATTCAGAGTTTCCTGATCGTCATTCTCCTTTCCGCTCAGCAATGGGTTGCCACCGAATTTAAAAATGAGAGTCTGAAATCTGCCGAACAACGTGCGACTGCCTTGGCCGACAGCGTCATCAATGGCATGAACACGATGATGGAAATTCAAGTGGGTGGTAAAGATGCCATCAGTGATGTCAAGAGCCGTGCGCTGTTCAAGTCAAGGTTGGGGGTGTCTGACAAACTCCTGGAATTGCGCGTGGTGCGAGCCAAAAGTGTCAACGACGAGTTTGGCGAAGGTTTACCGCAGGAAGGGCCGGTTGACGAGTTGGACCGCATCGTGCTGGCCGGTGGCAAGCCTGAGTACAAGACAACCCTCGGCGTGAATGGCGAGGCCTCATTGCGCGTCGTGCTGCCATCCATTGCGCGCAAGGAGTTCCGCGCTTCCAAATGTCTGGACTGCCATGCCGTGGATGAAGGCACGGTGTTAGGCCTGGTCAGCATGACGGTTGATATCAAGGATGAAATGGCCGAGATCCGAAGGCTCAACGCCTTGCTGTGGATCGGTCAGGGAATCTTGCAGTTCGCATTATTTTTGGTCATTCGACTCATAGCACGTTCCATGACCAGGAGGTTGCAGCAAGCAGTTGAAGTCTCCAATCGGCTGGCCACGGGCGACTTGACCGTGAAGATCGAGGTCAATTCAAAAGACGAAATTGGTCAACTGCAGCAATCGATGAGCGACATGCTGGATAAGCTCTCGCATGTGGTGACCGATGTCAACAGCGGTGTGCAAGCCCTGGCCAGTGCGTCAGAAGAGGTGAGCGCCACGGCACAAGCCCTGTCCCAAGCCGCCAGCGAACAGGCAGCCGGTGTGGAAGAAACCAGTGCTTCGATTGAGCAAATGACATCGAGCATCGCCCAGAACACCGAAAACGCCAAGGTCACCGAAGGCATGGCCAGCAAGGCCGCCCAGGACGCCGCTGATGGCGGTGAATCCGTTAACGCTACCGTGGCCGCCATGAAGCAGATCGCCAAGAAGATTAGCATCATTGACGACATCGCCGCACAAACCAACCTGCTGGCCCTGAACGCCGCCATTGAAGCAGCACGAGCTGGCGAACATGGCAAAGGCTTTGCCGTGGTGGCCGCTGAAGTACGCAAACTGGCTGAGCGCAGCCAGGTGGCAGCGCAAGAGATTGGCGAAGTGGCCATCAGCAGCGTGGAGTTGGCTGAAAAGGCTGGCGAACTGCTCGAGCAAATGGTGCCAACCATTCGCAAGACGGCAGACCTGGTGCAGGAAATATCGGCCGCATCGAGCGAACAATCCTCAGGCGTAAGTCAGATCAACTCGGCTGTGGGTCAACTCAACCAGACCACCCAGCAGAATGCAGCCAGTTCTGAAGAGCTGGCTGCCACCAGTGAAGAGATGAGCAGCCAGGCCGAGCAGCTGCAGCAGACGATGACCTTCTTTAAAATAGACGCCAAGATGAAAACAGGGAACGCATGACGCCTATTACCGATAAAGAACTCGCGCAATTTCGACGCTTTATTTTCGAAGCGGCCGGCATCACCATGTCGGAGCAAAAGAAGGCGCTGGTTGAAGGGCGCCTTGGCAAGCGCCTGACCGTGCATGGGCTGGAGAGCTTTGGCCAGTATTTCAATTTGCTCACGTCAGGAAATCACCCTGATGAAGTGCAGGTGGCGGTGGATTTACTCACCACGAACGAGACCTACTTTTTTCGTGAGATCAAGCACTTTGAGTTTTTGCGCACACAGGCTCTGTTGGCACGCGCTCGCGTGCAGCCCTTTCGGGTCTGGAGTGCGGCTAGTTCCAGCGGGGAAGAGGCTTACAGCATTGCCATGGTGCTGGCGGATTGCATGGAGTCCACGCCCTGGGAGGTGCTGGGTACCGACATCAGCACCCAGGTTCTTCAGGGTGCCACGCGAGCCTTGTACACCATGGAACGTGCCCGCCACATTCCACCGGACTACCTGCGCCGCTTTTGTCTCAAGGGTTCAGGAGAGCACCAAGGAAAGCTGTTGATCGAGCGCAACCTGCGTAGCCGGGTGCTGTTTCGCCATCTCAACCTCAATGTGCCACTGCCCAACATGGGTCAGTTTGATATGATTTTTTTGCGCAATGTGATGATCTATTTCAACGATGAAACCAAGCGCGAAGTAGTTGCTCGGGTGATATCGACCATGAAGCCGGGTGGGTTCTTCTGCGTGGGCCACTCCGAAAGCCTGAATAACATCAGCAACGCGGTGGAGTCGGTGGCGCCATCAATCTACCGAAAGGCGGGTTGATATGCACCGCATCGAAGGCCTGATTGACATTTTTTTGCAACCGGGCGAGTTTTTTGTTGCGGATGCCGAGTTCCAAATACGCACCATGCTGGGCTCTTGCGTGTCGATCACGCTGTGGCATCCGTTCAAGCGTGTGGGCGCCATGTCGCATTTCCTGCTGCCCACGCGTGGCGCTTTTGACACGAGCGCGGGGCTTGACGGGCGCTATGGTGATGAGGCCCTACAGCTCATGGTGAGTGAACTGAAGCAGTTGGGCGTGGCTGCTTCACAGTGCCAGGCCAAGGTATTTGGCGGCGGGAATATGTTTCCCGATCATTTCCGTGCTGGAGCCATGAATGTAGGTCAACGCAATGGTGAGGCCGCGCTGGAGCTGTTGAACCACCATGGTGTCCCCATCGTGTCCGAGAGCCTGTTTGGTATCGGTCACCGACAGATTATTTTTGATGTCCGCAATGGCGATGTGTGGTGTCACCAGGTTGCACTCAGCAACTCGGGGCAGGAGCCAGAAGGAGATTTGCTATGACGCGTATCAAAGTTTTGGTAGTGGATGACTCGGCCGTGGTGCGCCAGGTGGTAACCGGTCTGCTGGACGAGGATCCCGATATTGAAGTGATTGCAGCCTGTGCCGACCCGATACTGGCGATCGCACGCATGAAGGTGCAGTGGCCAGATGTGATTGTGCTGGACGTTGAAATGCCCCGCATGGATGGCATTACCTTTTTGAAGAAGATCATGGCCGAGCGCCCCACGCCGGTGGTGATTTGCTCGACCCTGGCTTTATCGGGCGCAAAAACCTCGATTGAGGCGCTGGCCGCGGGTGCGGTGGCGATCATCACCAAGCCGACGTTGGGGCTCAAACAGTTTTTGGTGAATGCATCCGATGATTTGGTCATCGCTGTCAAGGCGGCTGCCAAGGCCAACGTGAAGAAGTACCAACCGGTGGTCGCGCGAGAAAAGAACACGGCCGATGTCATCATGTCGGCCGCTGACAAGCACACCGCCATGATCCAGACCACCGAACGGGTGGTGGCGCTGGGCACTTCCACGGGCGGCACACAGGCGCTGGAGGTGGTGTTGACCAGTTTGCCAAGGGTCACGCCGGGCATCGTGATCGTGCAACACATGCCTGAAAAGTTTACTGCCGAGTTTGCCAATCGGCTCAATGGCCTGTGCAAAATCGAGGTGAAGGAGGCGCAAAACAACGACCGGGTGATTCCGGGGCGAGCTCTGATTGCGCCAGGTGGCAAACACATGCTGTTGCGTCGCACCGGTGCGCAGTATTACGTTGAGGTGATGGACGGCCCGCTGGTCAATCGCCACCGCCCATCGGTCGACGTGCTGTTTCGCTCAGTCGCTAAATGCGCGGGTGCCAACGCCCTGGGCGTGATCATGACCGGCATGGGCGATGACGGCGCTGCCGGGTTGATGGAGATGCGCACCGCGGGCGCCCACACGCTGGCGCAGGACGAAGAAAGCTGCGTGGTGTTTGGTATGCCCAAAGAAGCCATTAAACGTGGCGGAGTGGAGCGGGTCGTGCCGCTAACGGCTATCGGTCGCGAGATTTTGCAGCAGCTGCGGATATAGAATTCGCTATAAAGTTTATAGCTGCTTACGCAGTGTATTCGGGGGATAGAGTCTCTTTTCGGTGATACCCTCAGGCTGCCAGAGCCTCCAGAAGCTCGGTCTCGATTTCGATCTGCTTGCGGTTGTGCTGCAGCTCCGGGCCGTCAATCAGGAAGGTGTCTTCCACCCGCTCGCCCAGCGTTGCGACCTTTGCGAGTTGCAGATTGAGGTGGTGGTTTGCCAGCACACGGGCCACGCTGTAGAGCAGGCCCACGCGGTCACTGGCCGATATATTGAGCAGCCAGCGCTGGCCTTTTTCATCAGGAGTCAGCGTTACGCGGGGTGCGATGGGAAAGCTCCTGACACGGCGCGACACCCGGCCACGGCTGGGTTTGGGCAACGGGCCGGCGTCCGCTACCACCTTGGCCAGACCGTTTTCCAGCATGCTGGTGAGTTCGCGGTAATGCTCGGTCACATCTTCTTCGGGCGAGGTCACTTGAAACGTGTCGAGCGCATAGCCGGCCAGCGTGGTGTGGATGCGAGCGTCCAAAACGCTAAAACCGGCCCTGTCAAAGTAGCCGCAAATACGGGCAAACAGGTCCGGCTGGTCTTTCGTATAAACCAATACTTGCAATCCGGTGCCACCGGGTGGCGAGCGGCGCGACTGC
>Ga0194061_1002021_pt1 | contig 11356 bp, 1 predicted proteins | sample SepL2221m_MetaG_FD_163423 | JGI IMG/M metagenome (GOLD analysis project Ga0194061, IMG submission 163423) | Anoxic zone freshwater microbial communities from boreal shield lake in IISD Experimental Lakes Area, Ontario, Canada - Sep2016-L224-21m | ecosystem: Environmental > Aquatic > Freshwater >...
CCGCCGGGAGGTCATTCATGTCATACTTTTTGGTGAGATCGATTTTTTGTTCATTGCTTTTCGTTTGACCGGCCATCTCCGTGTCGAATTTCACCGTCACTTCCTTGTCAGTCTTTGCCGTCACGGTTTGCTTCATCTTCGAATCCATCTTCATACCGTTTGCATCGGTATGGCTGGTGTACTCGACCCAATCGCCAACTTTGACCGACTTAAACGGATTGTCTACTTCTTCCGCCCAAGCTGAAAAACCAGCCAACAAAACGACCACGACCGCTACGCATGTGCGAACCATAGCTTTCCCCTTTTTGATTGATGCTGCGTTTTGAAAACGAATTGCCACGTAAAAGTCGTGAGAATAGCGCCGAACTGTCGAATCTTCAGTCGGGATGGCATTGAATGTGGAGGAAACCTCTCGATGCAGTACGACCGGCTCTACCACATGACCTGAAAACTGAGCACCAAGCTGTTGTGGTGCGTTTTATGGAAGCGTTGGCCATTTGGGCCGTCTGGCGTTTGAACGTCGTTGTAGTTGAGCTGGAGCTTGGCGTTGTCGCCTTGGATATAATAATTGACACCCGCCGTGTAGACCGTGGAACTGTACACGCTCGTGAAACTCGCGTTCGGTTTCGCGACCATGATGTTCGGAGCTCGTTCATAACGGAACGCAAATTCGAAATTGCGCCAAATTTCGTTCCCAGCTCCGCACCCGCAACGCGATGTCGGGCAGTCCGCCAATTTGTAACCGATTGCGCCCCAATAACCGAACGTTGAAACCGGTTCTGCGATCCCTGTCACACCACCGAGCCCATTGCCGAGCTGAAAATCTGCGTTGGCCAAATCGATCACGGACAACGGCGCATTGCGATCATGCAGCCACGTCGCCTCACCTTTCAGCCAAAGCCCCTTCAATCGTCCCGGCGCGGAATATTTCGCCCACACATCATGCCCCAACGACGATGTGTTTGCTGCAATGAACCCATCGCCGGTTCCAACTCCGCCCGCTCCCGGCGCAGCGCTTCCCGGCCCAGAGTTTCCATGATGCCCGGCTCGAAACGAATACCCCAACTCCATTTTGCCCCGGCAATCATCCCACAACGGACGGACTAAAAGTGTCGCAACAAAATCCTTTTGGTCGTTTGTGTCACTGCGATTCGCACTCGATCCCGACGTGCCCAGCAAATTCGCCGAACCGTTGTACATCCCCAGCCAATATTGCAAACGGCCCGAGTCACCCAGTCCCTGATAGACGCCGCCGTCGCCATTACAGAACCACGACCCATGAATCACCGCACCCAAATCGCGCGATGCGGAATTGCCAATGTACGAGCGTTCGATGAACTCAAGTGCGCCGTCGTTCGCAAGACTCTCTTCATTGAATGACGGCAACATCTGCCCTACTGTAAAATCATGATGAGGAACAATTCCGTGAAAATTGATCAGCGCATCTTGAAGCAGTCGATTTGTCGTTCCCGCGCCGGTTTGAATGCCCGCAATGGAACTGGTTGACGCACCCAAAATTCCTGGATTCGCGGCGAGATATTCCGGCGACACCTGTGCCAACCGGTGAGCACCCACCGCCAGTTGAGGAAACGCTGTCGCTTCATTCGCCGGATCAATCATGATGAACGAACTCACATTTTGCGTGATGTCCATTTTGAATTTGAGTTCCGCGCGCCGGATGCGAAAACTGTCAGTGTTTCCCGCCGCGTTTGAATCGACAATGCCCGTGCCGGGATTTGAAAAGAGACCTTGTTTGTCATGTTGAACGGTGTAATACCACGCCTGCAACAAACCGCCGAGCTCAAGGTTCCCGAATTTCGAAATCACTTTTGCGTTGGGTCCGAACTTCTTTTCCAACGCAGCATCGGCAGCCGCTGGCGTCGCACTCTTCGCCGTGCTCTGCATCGCATTGTATTTGTCGGTCAACGTCTTCAATTCTTCGCGCAATTCCGTGATCGTCTTGACTTCCTCACGCAACTTCTTGATCTCGCTGTCAGGCACATTCTCCGCACGTGACTGCACGGAAAATCCGCTTGCGAAAACAAGCGCTATGAGGACCGCTGCTCGATTGATTTTCATGTTCGTTCTGCCCTGTTCCGTTCAACGCTCGTTGCAATTACACTCAATTATTTCGTCTTGAAATTCTGACCGATCACGATGCCAATACCGTTTTTGACATAGAAGAACGACCGCACGACCGAATCAAAATTATCCGTCAAATTCCCGTCCTGGCCCAAAAGTACCGACGACTGGATGAATATCGGAGTCACACTGCCATCCTGACCGATAACCACATTTCCCGCCGCGTCAACCTTGAAATACGGCGGCGGATCGAATCCAAAGCGAGCCTTCGGATTCCGGGTCACACCTGCCGTGTCAAATCCTCGAGCTGCCAAATCACTTGCTGATAGCGACACATTAATCAGCAGTCCGGTCGCACCAGATTGCTGCACCCGGAAAACAGGAACATTCTTCGCCGTCAGTGGCGTATGTTTGCCATCATCAAAAACGGCCGTGACATTAACCTTCGCAGTCTTTCCGCGCGTCCCGAATGTAAACAACCCTTCTACCACAATATTACCCAATCCTACAGAAATCTTATTCATCACAGGACTGCGTATAATGGCGCTTGTTCCAGGCGATACATTGACCACTCCGCGGAACGATACCAAATCCGTCTTTACTTTTCCAAATCCAAACCGCCCGGTAATAAACGTATTATCATATTCGCCAGGAAGCGATTCATTGATATCATTCAGACTCGCACTCACGACAGTCTGTTTGGTCGTGATCGGAATCATGCGCCGCGCGAGAACTTCGTGTGTCGGATCACTTGGATTCTTGTCCCTCAAAATCATCAGCGAAACACCTTCTGTCAATTTAACGTTCGTATTCAATCCATCCGCCGTAATCAGCGTAAATGGATAGGGATTCGATGGCAGCGGAATGATGCCTGTCGTTACTTTCGCAGGTGTCAACCAGGATGCGCTTGGATCGATAAATGGCGTGGGCAACTGATTTGAGACCAGATTCACCAATGGATAATTGAGATTAAGAATATTGACCAAATCAACCACAGACGCCACAACTGCAAAACCGGTCGCATCCGTCTCCAAAATGTTTGCGTGGGTGAGACCATCCGAACGAATGCAATCAAAAGTCATCGGAGTGATTCCAATAATCTTGACAGCGCTCTGCCCGTTATTCAGGAAATCGATGGACCCTTGATCCAAACCAACTGATTGTGTGATATTGATCTGGACAAATTCATTGACCACAAATCCATGCGGAAAATCCGTAGTGACTGTTGTAATGTTATTCGTGCACGACACCCGCTTGATTGTCTTGGTCGTCGGGTCCGCTTTGGGCACATTTGTACTGGAAATCGGCATCAACTTATCATAGGTCGGAGACGTAGGATCGATCAAACTTAATGTCAACGGATTCAACGTAGCTGGCGGATTACCGTCGGGTTGCAGAATCAACTGATTGTCTTTAACATAGCGTGCGTCAATCTGGAAGAATCCTTTTCCGCCCAAGCTGAATAACCCAATTTGATTAATTGGATTTCGCACAATTGTACTCAGTTTCGTCTTGACTGCCTTCCCTGGATTGGTGACATTAATTTTGATTGTCCGCGTACTATCATCACTGCGATACGCGGGATAGTTCGCGAGTGCCACATCCAACGGAGTGGACGTGTACGCTGCCGCAACTCCCCGTGTTGGCGCATCGGTCACTACACATTGTATTACGATATCTAACGCGCCAGCCGGATTTTGCACACCACTCTTGCTAATAAACGGAGTGAATGTAGGCGTTCGAAGCGTATCCAATACCAAGAAATTGGTCGTCGTTGTGATAATCTGACGATACTGATCATCTGCATCGCTGATAAGTTTATATGACCAAATATAAGTCAACACATCATTGTCGGGATCGGAAGCTGGGAAATCACGCGTAGCCGTTCGATATGCAGTGAAGGTTCTGACGTCATCACCGATAGCAATGGTGGATGTAACGCCTACAGGCAACTGCACGGACCCAAGCACGGGTGGTGTATTAACATTAAAAGTCAAACTCGATGTCGTGCTGGTAATTCCATCGCTAATGGTGACTGTAACAACATAGATTCCAGCAATACTGAAATTAGCAGTGACTGTGCTGGTTGAATACGGGTTCGATGGCGTCGTCACTTGATTCGTAAATGTAACGCCCAGAGCAGGATTTGAAACGAAGGTAAACACTAACGGATTACCCAATCCCTGTTGATTTTTAACAAGCTCCAAATCCACATCATACGCTGTCACCGTGAAATCAACGTCATTTCCAGTCAACACTACATTATTGGGAATCATTCCGCCATTAAACTTATCCAACACATCAGGCCGGGCATTCACAGGATTGTTGACAAACGCGAGCGGCTTCGGTGCCGGAACGACCGTCGGGTCAACATTCGGATCAACCTGCGGAATGTCATTCACGCTGGTAATGGTTATCGTCAGCATTTGAGTCGCACTGGTATCGACACCACCATCAGCCACTCCGCCATTGTCATGCAATTTAACAATCAGCGTTGAGACACCATTATAGTTCCGGGCCGGCGTAAAGGTCACCGTACCATTGGCATTCAATACGGGCTGAACTGAAAATATGCTTGGGTTACTGTTAGAGACTAAAATAAAATCCAACACCTCACACGTTTCGTTCACAGGAATGACAGGTGTAGGACCTTGTGATAACTTGGTTGCAAACGTCAGCGTCTGAGATGCGGGGAGGTCAGCAGGTCCTTGAGACACTACGCTTTGAGCCGGCGTGTCTTCAGTGATTGTTATGTTATTCGCAACAAATGACGGAACCAAATTCTGTATGGTAATTGTAAATGTTTGAATAGCTGACGTATCAACGCCACCGGCACAAGCAGCTGCATCGTCATGAAGCGCAACACTTATGGTTGCGACACCAAATTGGCAGGGTGCGAGAGTGAACATCAAATCGCCAACCGGACTGATTTGTGGGGCCGCGGTGAATAGATTTGCATTGTCAGTCCCCGATCCAATCGGATTAACAGTGACAATAAAATTGACAATTTGCGCATCCTCTTTTGGAGGCACAGGCAACCCGCCGCCGGGTGAAATCAGTGTCGCCCATCCGGGGAATGATTGCGCCAATGATGTGAATCCATTGCCTGGCGTTCCAATATTGGGACCTTTTGTAAAGGACGGCACCAAGTTAATAGTAACATCAAAGAAGTAATTCAAAACCGCAGTGGCACCATTTGTGTCAGTAACATTAACAGCGAACGTTACCGTACCCGCCGCCGTAGGCGCACTATTGAAAGTAACTTTGCCGGTCGATGCATTCGAACTTGGCACCAGCAATCCACTGCCTCCGTCGTTGTATGACGTAACAGTAAGTGACGTGAAGGGCAGTGCAGCTCCACCTGTAATTGTGATCACTTGATTGTAATTTATGCAGGGATGGCCAAACGGCATCCCTGCCGGTAATGGACTGAAATTATAGACTGTCACGACATAAGCTTGCGTCACAGACAACCCATTGGTATCGGTGACATTCAATGTAAATGTCGCAATGCCGATGGCTGAAGGAGTGCTATTAAACGTTACTGTACCCGCTGCAGAATTGACCGAAGGCGCGGAGAGTCCAGTTGTGCCGGCATTGAACGCAGGGCTTAATGTGGTCGTGTATGGAGCAGTACCTCCCGTCACAACAATACTTTGATTATACAGCACGCCATTGATGCCCGCAGGCAGACGGTTTGTTACATTAGGAGTCGCATCGGGCAGGAAACTAAAATTGAATACAGTCACAGTATAGGCAAGACTGGCCGTAAATCCGCTTGAGTCCGTGACCATAATCGTAAACGTAGCTGTCCCAATAGCTGTCGGTGTACTGTTAAATGTAATTGTGCCAGCCGTCGAATTAACGGTCGGTGCGGAGAGGCCTGTCGTGCCTGGATTGAAGGTTGGATTTAATACTGTGGTGTATGGTACAACACCGCCCGTGATCGCAATGGATTGTGTGTACGGTATTCCAACTATTCCGCGCGCGACGGCATTGGGCAACGTACTAAAATTATAAATTGTAATGGCATACGATTGACTCACCAGTAACCCATTTGCATCCACAATTTTCACTGTAAAGGTTGCCGTCCCAATCCCCGTCGGCGCGCTGTTAAACGTCACGGTTCCGGTGCCAGAATTGACCGTCGGAGCCGCTAATCCTGTCGTGCCGGGATCATACGTCGGATTTAATGTCGTTGTATATGGCGTCATCCCGCCTGTCACTGCGATGCTCGATGTATAGGTAATTCCCACGATTCCTGCTGGAATAGCTGCGGGTAAAGGGTCAAATTTGAAAACAGTGATCGCATACGACTGGCTGGCGATCAAACCCGCGTTATCGACAACCTTGATCGTAAATGTTGCCACACCGATGGCCGTGGGGGTGCTGTTGAATGTGACGGTGCCTGTTGCCGAATTGACAGTGGGTGCTGACAAACCCGTCGTGCCAGGATTAAATGCGGGATTCAGCACGGTTGTATAAGGATTCACACCACCAGCAAGCGTGATACTCTGAGTATATGGCAAGCCAACTACTCCAGTTGCAATAGCATTCGGCGCGGGTGTAAAGCTGAACACTGAAATCGCATAGAATTGGCTGACAGTCAACCCATTCGCGTCGGTTACAAAAACAGTAAAGGTTACGATGCCAGGTGCAGTTGCAGCGCCATTAAATGTAACAACACCTGTCGCCGAGGACACGGTTGGCGCTGGCAAGCCTGTACCACCGTCATTGTATGCAGGATTTAAAACGGTGGTATAAGGCGTCATCCCACCTGTCACGATGATACTCTGATTATAAACGACTCCAGCCACCGCGCCGGGAATGGCACTGGGGAGCGGATTAAAATTAAAGACTGTGACTGTGTAAGATCGATTAACTGTGGTACCTGACGTATCCGTAACAACTACTGTAAACGAAGCCGTGCCGATACCAGTTGGCGTGCTATTAAAGGTAACCGTCCCCGCAGCGGAATTGACTGTAGGTGCTGACAATCCTGTTGTTCCGGGATTAAAAGCTGGATTCAAAAGCGTAGTAATTGGTGCTACTCCACCGATCACGGTTATGGATTGAGTATACGGAAGTCCGACGATGCCCGTAGCGATTCCTGCAGGTAATGGTGAAAATTGATAGACCGTCACAGTATAAGAGGTACTGGCTGTCAATCCGTTCGCGTCAGTCACTTTGACAGTGAACGTAGCAAAACCAATTCCGGTTGGGGTACTATTAAAAGTCACGGTACCGGTATTTGAATCCACTGTCGGAGCCATTAATCCGGTTGCACCAGGATCGAACGCTGGAACCAGTGAAAGGGTGCTTGGGGCCGCTCCACCGGTTACTGTAATACTTTGCGTGTAAGGTACACCAACTATTCCCGTCGCAATGGCGTTGGGGCGAGGGCTAAAGCCGAAGACAGTTACCGTATAGGCCTGACTTGTCGTCGCGCCGGTTAAATCGGTCACTTTTACTGTAAATGTGGCTGCTCCAATCCCCGTCGGAGTACTATTAAATGTAACAGTCCCAGCAGCAGAGTTAACAGTGGGTGCTAATAAGCCTGTTGTACCTGCATTGAACGCCGGCATCAGAACAGTACTAATCGGAGCCGCGCCGCCTGTTACTGAGATTGTTTGTGTATATGGCACACTTACGATACCTGTCGGCAATACCGCAGGCAATGGGGTGAAATTATAGACAGTCACGACATAATTCTGACTCGTTACCACATTATTCGCGTCTGTTACTTTAATTGTAAATGTTGCACTACCCGTTCCTGTCGGCGAGCTATTAAATGTCACTGTCCCAGCTGAGGAATTTACAGTCGGCGCAGTCAATCCGGTTGTGCCTGGGTCGAATGCGGGGTTGAGAACTGTTGAAATTGGAGCGGTGCCGCCGGTGACGGTAATAGCCTGAGTATACGGTACTCCGACAGTGGCGGCAGGCAGTGCGTTGGGTAATGGCGCATAATTAAATGTGGTAACAGTATAAGCCACGCTGGATGTCTGACCTATTGAGTCTGTTATTTTAACAGTAAACGTCGCGAAACCAATACCCGTTGGCGTACTGTTGAATGTGGCCGTCCCATTTGCAGAATTCAGAGTGGGAGTGGACAAGCCTGTTGTGCCGGGATTGAAAGCGGGATTCAGACTAAGAGTATAGGGAACGATACCTCCACTCACTGTAATAACTTGAGTATAAGGAATCCCGACCACGCTGGATGAAATTGAAGCTGGAGTTGGGTTAAAATTAAAGACGGAGATTGAATAGGCTCTACTGGCTGTGACTCCATTTTCATCCGTAACAATCAACGTAAAGGTGGCCACGCCCGCACCAGATGGGGTGCTATTGAAAGTGACTGTTCCTGCTGCGGAATTCAAAGTCGGTGCGGTCAAGCCTGTTGTGCCAGCATTAAAAGCCGGATCAAGCAGTAACGTTATATTACCTGTGCCACCGGTCACCGTGATGACTTGAGTATATGAGTTTCCGACGACTCCGGCCGCAGTCGCTGCAGGCAGCGGGCTATATTTAAATACGGTAATAGTATAGGCACGGGAGAATGTCACACCATTGAAATCGATTACTTTGATCGTAAACGTCGCGAACCCAGTATCCGTTGGCGTAGAGTTGAAGGTGACGACACCGGTGGCTGAATTTACTGAAGGTGCTGCCAAGCCTGTCGTACCGGCATCAAAGGCAGGATTCAGAGATGTAATGTAGGGCGTTGCTCCACCGGTAACGGTGATGCTTTGTGTGTACGGTAGGCCTACGATACCTGCCGCGATGGCATTCGGCGCGGGACTGACATTAAACACGATAACAGAGTATGCTTGACTTGTTGTTACATTATTGGCGTCTATAACGTTAATCGTAAACGTCGCTGTGCCGGTTCCGGTAGGTGTACTGTTAAATGTAACGACGCCGGTTGTCGACGTGACAGTCGGCGCTGATAATCCCGTCGTTCCCGCATTGAACGCCGGAATGAGCGTTGTCGTATAAGGCGTTGCTCCACCAGAAACTGTGATGCTTTGTGTATAATTCATGCCAACTATTCCAGCCGCTATTGTGTTGGGTGCTGGGCTAAAATCAAATACGGTGACGTTATAGGCTTGACTTGCGGTCTGGCCGTTGGTGTCTACTACTTTAACAGTAAAGGTTGCCGTCCCAATCCCCGTCGGAGCGCTGTTAAACGTCACGGTTCCGGTGCCGGAATTGACCGTCGGAGCCGCTAAGCCCGTCGTGCCAGGATCATATGTCGGATTTAATGTCGTTGTATATGGAGTCATCCCGCCTGTCACTGTGATGCTCGATGTATAAGTAATTCCCACGATTCCAGCCGGAATTGCAGCAGGCAGAGGGTCAAATTTGAAAACAGTGATCGCATACGACTGACTGGCGATCAAACCCGCGTTATCGACAACCTTGATCGTAAATGTCGCCACTCCGATGGCCGTGGGAGTGCTGTTGAATGTAACAGTGCCTGTTGTCGAATTGACAGTAGGTGCTGCCAAACCCGTCGTGCCGGGATTAAATGCCGGATTCAGCACAGTCAAATAAGGATTCACACCACCAGCGAGCGTGATACTCTGAGTATATGGCAACCCAACCACTCCGGTCGCAATAGCATTCGGCGCGGGAGTAAAGCTGAATACTGAAATCGCATAAGATTGGCTGACAGTCAATCCATTTGCATCGGTCACTAAAACGGTAAAGGTTGCAATACCAGGTGCAGTCGCAGCACCATTAAACGTAATCACTCCCGTCGCCGAAGTCACGTTGGGCGCTGGCAAGCCTGTACCACCGTCATTGTATGCAGGATTTAAAACGGTGGTATATGGCGTCATTCCACCTGTCACAATGATACTCTGATTATAAACGACTCCAGCAACCGCGCCGGGAATGGCACTGGGGAGCGGATTAAAATTAAAGACTGTTACTGTGTAGGATCGATTAGCTGTCGTGCCAGACGTATCCGTAACAACCACTGTAAACGTAGCCATGCCGATACCTGTTGGCGTGCTATTAAAGGTAACCGTCCCCGCAGCGGAATTGACAGTGGGTGCTGACAAGCCTGTTGTTCCTGCGTTAAAAGCAGGATTTAATAACGTTGCGATGGGCGCCGCTCCACCTGTCACGGTAATGGATTGAGTATACGGAAGTCCTACAACGCCCGTGGCCATTCCCGCAGGCAGTGGTGAAAATTGATAGACTGTCACAGTATAAGCGGTACTGGCTGTCAACCCGTTCGCGTCAGTCACTTTGACAGTGAAAGTAGCAAAACCAATCCCGGTTGGGGTACTGTTAAATGTCACTGTACCCGTGTTGGAATCGGCGGTCGGAGCCATTAATCCTGTGGTGCCCGGATCGAACGCCGGATTGAGTGTTAGTATACTTGGGGCAGTTCCACCAGTTATCGTAATACTTTGCATATAAGGTATACCAACTATTCCCGTCGCAATGGCGTTGGGGCGAGGACTAAAACCAAACACAGTTACCGTATAGGCCTGACTTGTCGTCGCACCGGAAAAATCGGTCACTTGTACTGTAAATGTGGCTGCTCCAATCCCCGTTGGAGTACTATTAAATGTAACAGTCCCAGCAGAAGAGTTGACAGTGGGTGCTGATAAGCCTGTTGTACCTGCATTGAACGCCGGCATCAGAACGGTACTAATCGGAGCCGCGCCGCCCGTTACTGAGATTGTTTGTGTATATGGCACACTTACGATACCCGTCGGCAATACCGCAGGCAGTGGGCTGAAATTAAAGACAGTCACAACATAATTCTGACTCGTCACCACATTATTTATATCAGTGACCTTAACGGTAAACGACGCCGTGCCCGTTCCATTTGGCGAACTATTAAATGTTACCGTCCCAGCTGACGAATTAACAGTCGGCGCAGGCAATCCGGTTGCGCCTGGATCGAATGCCGGGTTGAGAACTGTCGAAATTGGAGCTGTACCGCCGGTAACGGTAATAGCCTGCGTATACGGTACTCCGACAGCGGCAGCAGGCAATGCGTTGGGCAATGGCGCGTAATTAAATGTGGCAACAGTATAAGCCACGCTAGATGTCTGACCTATTGAGTCTATTATTTTAACAGTAAACGTGGCGAAACCAATACCCGTTGGCGTACTGTTAAACGTGACCGTCCCGTTTGCAGAATTCAGAGTGGGAGTGGACAAGCCTGTTGTGCCGGGATTGAAAGCGGGATTCAGACTAAGAGTATAGGGAACGATACCTCCACTCACTGTAATAACTTGAGTATAAGGAATCC
>Ga0194061_1002022_pt1 | contig 11350 bp, 5 predicted proteins | sample SepL2221m_MetaG_FD_163423 | JGI IMG/M metagenome (GOLD analysis project Ga0194061, IMG submission 163423) | Anoxic zone freshwater microbial communities from boreal shield lake in IISD Experimental Lakes Area, Ontario, Canada - Sep2016-L224-21m | ecosystem: Environmental > Aquatic > Freshwater >...
CTGCTGAGTTTATTACAAGTATTTATGATTTAAGAACATTGCCAAAATCTGTTTTACCGGAATTTGTATTTGTCGGTAGGTCAAATGTTGGTAAATCTTCTATGGTAAATAAGGTTTGCAATAGAAAGAGTTTAGCCAAAATAGGCTCCGTCCCGGGAAAAACACGTCAGTTAAATTATTTCCTTATTAATGAGGAATTTTATCTTGTAGACCTGCCTGGTTATGGTTATGCAAAAGTTCCTGAACAAATTCGTGCAGGCTGGAGAAAATTGGTTGAAGAATATGTTAGCGACAGACAGAACGTCAGCATGGTCTTTGTTCTTATTGATGCACGACACGAACCCACTTACCTTGATGAGTTGATGGTAACCTGGCTGGAATACTATGAAATTCCATACGTCATCGTACTCACAAAATCTGATAAGATTTCAAAGAATAAAATGGAGAAACAAATATACAGATGTTCAAAGATAGTCAATAATGACGACCTTTGTATCGATTATATACCGTTTTCCATCATTACAGGTGAAGGCAGAAATGAAATTCTTGCCCTGGTTTCCAAATGCTTGAAGAACCCCAGAATAAGAGAAGTGGAATAATCTTCTCTGCACGGGATTCTGATTAATTAAACCAATTTTATTGCCGGAAAAAATTAAAATACTGGTTGCCGATAAGATAGACCTTACTCATCTCAAAATACTTAATAATAAATGTTTTGATATAACCCTTAAAATGGGTATGTCAGACACAGACCTTTTAAATTATACTTACGTTAATAAATTCAATGTCCTCCTTATCAAGTCCAGGAGAAGAATAGATAAAACATTCCTTTCACGCTGTGGATTTGAAACCATTGGTACTGCATCCAAAGGAACTGATCATATTGATACAGATTACGCAAAGAAGAGGAACATTCTTATCCTGAATTCAGAAACAGGTAACACACTTTCTGCTGCCGAGCATACGTTTGCTCTAATCCTTGGTGCAATTAAAAAAACCCATTATTCTGACGAACTTGTCAGGCAGGGAAAATTTACTTTTTGGGATTATAAGAGGCAGACGTTGAACGGAAAAAAAATCGGGGTTATAGGTACAGGGAAGGTTGGTCTTAAAGTAGCCCATTTTGCTGAATCTTTCGGCATGAAAATTCTGGCAAATGATATTGATCCGAACGTAAGAAACTTCAATAAGCATTTGAAATATTACGATATAAACTATCTCCTTAGAAATTCGGATATTATTACTGTACACATTCCAATGAATGAAAGTAACAAAATGTTCATAAACAAAGAAAGTATTGACATTATGAAAAATTATGTTATATTCGTAAATACGTCAAGGGGTGGTGTCGTGGATGAGCGGAAACTGATAAAAAAGCTGAAAAAGGAAAATAAATTTTTCGCGGCTCTGGATGTATTTAATAATGAGCCGGAAATTGATAAAGAGTTTATGAAACTGAAAAACGTAATATTGACAAATCATGTGGCTGGTAAGACCCTGGAGGGCGAGCAAGGTATTGGAAACGAATTGTTTATGCAAGTCAAAAATGTATACAGAAAATATCAGCAGTAACGAAATGCTGGTTTTTCACTTGACATATGACAAAATTGTTAAATTTCAATTACGAAATTATATATTGACAAGATTTTATAATAGTATTATATTGATTATATAAATTTTTTAAAATTCCTAAAATTAAAAGGAGATAAAAAAATGCTAAAAAGACTACTTTTAGTTGCATTGGTTGCTTTAATCGGTTTTAGCACCGTAAGCGCACAATTCAACAAAGCAGAATTAAATTTCTTGAACACACCGTTTAAGGTACAGGTAAATGGTGACGCAGTATCTGGAGTCAGAGTTGACGGAAAACCAAGCACATACGGTTTACCTTCAGTTGCAGATTTCATGAGAAAGTTCAAAGCTTCACAAGATAAATCAACTTCAGCAGTAACAGTAACTTTAGTTGATGTCGGTGCAAGGTCAATTTATGATTTATGCTCAAATGGTGTTCCTGAAAACATTTGGCAGGATCCTAATATACCTGCAAACATCCATGCAGTATTTGTATGTTCACCTGCAGGAGATCCAAGTTTTGCAGTCAGACTTGCAAAATACTACTTATCAACAGACTTCGGTGCAACATGGTCATTCATAGCCGACGTTCCTACAGTAAGAGCAGGTTTCCCTGCGATTACAGGTTTCTCTGATGGTTCAGCATTAATTGTCAACCACAGTGCAGACGGTGGTGGTACGGTTAGAGGCCAGGCATTTAAAGACGCAGCAGCAGGTCTTGGTTCTTTCACAAGATTAGATGCTCCGGGTAACAATGCATACATCTGGGTAAGAGCAGTAGCAACAACAAACTTATCACTTGCAAACAAATTCGTCATGATCGGTTCAATGAACGGTTCCGATACTACACGTTACAACACTTGCACAGGCGTTAATGCAACACCTGGAACATGGCTCGGCTGGACATCATTACCTTCAGGTGATCAGGCAGAAACATATTCATTGGCAAGAGCAACAAACGGTAACATTGGTCTTTTATACAAAAACAGTGATGCCGCATTCGGTACAGAATACGGTTGTGTCTATTTCAGAGAATCAACAAACGGTGGTACATCATTCGGTGCAGAAACAAAGATTTTCCAGGCAAACTTCACAGCTACAGGTGATAGTTTAGGTGCCTTAAGAGGTCTTTCATTAGTATATGCAGGAAATTCACCAAAGGCAGCATTTGAAACAATTACATTGAGCAAATCTACAGTTGGTAGTTATTATCCTGGATTAAACGCAAAAATCAGATTCTGGTCAACATCGTTACCGGGAACTGATCCAAACAGAAGTATAGTTCTCGCAGATACCAACTCAGTCGGATACCATCCGTACATTGGCGTTGGTGACGTTATGGGCGCACTTTGCCGTCCAAGTATTGGTGTCTCTGCAGACGGTAATGCATTATTCTGTGCATTCCAGGTACCATCAGCAATATTCGGTGGTTCTTCAGATACAACAGCATTCATGAACTTATACTTAACAGGTTCAATCAATGGTGGTTCAACTTGGTTAGCACCTGCAAAACTCAATCCTTCAACTCCTGTAAAGGACTGGAGATGGGTCAGCGTTTCAAAATCTAACTCTAAAGTCGGAACAGACTACTATTGCTACATGACATGTAACAAAGACAGTATCCCTGGCTCATACGTTAACGGTGTCGGTAATGGTGAATCACTTTCACAATACTGGTTCATGAAAGCAAAAGTATCTTTCGTATCAGTTAACACAATATCAACAGAAGTACCTGCAACATATTCATTATCGCAGAACTATCCAAATCCGTTCAACCCAACAACAAACATTAAGTTTGCAGTAAGTAAAGCAGGATTTGTAAACCTGAAAGTCTATGATTTAGCAGGTAGAGAAATTTCTTCATTAGTGAATGAAAATTTATCAGCAGGAACTTATAGTTATACATTCGATGCATCTAAATTATCAAGTGGTATCTATTTCTATACATTGAAAGCAAACGATTTCTCGGAAACAAAGAAAATGATGTTAATTAAATAATTAATTGAGTATTTTTAATTAATAAATTTACAGCAACCCTCAAAAGCAGTAGAAATTGCTTAAGAGGGTTGCATTTTTAAAAATAAATCTTATTCGGAGGGAAAAATGAGGGATAATACAATTTTAAGGATTATTTCCCTTTTTCTATTTACATTCTTGCTTATCTTACCCATAAGCGTTTTTGCACAGTCAACTGGCTCAATTGGTGGTCGTGTTACTGATGTCAAAAACGGTTCTCCTCTCGGTGGAGCAGTCATCAAAATTGAGGGCTCTAACATGGGTGCAATAGCAGATGATAACGGAGAATATGTTATCTTAAACGTTGATGTAGGTTCCTATACATTATTAGGTTCGTTCATGGGTTATGAGACGAAAAAAGTAACAGGTGTTAGAGTATCCGTTGATGGCAGGTCAAAGGCAAACTTTGAACTTGGCACAGGCAGTGAAATTACTACTGATGTAGTAGTTATCGAAGCCGAAAGAAAAGGTATTGATGTAGAACAAAGCGGAAGAATTATAGAAACAGAAAATATAAAGAATTCCGGTACACGTGGAATCACAAACATCGTCTCAAAAACAGCAGGTGTTGTTCAGGACGAAAGAGGTGGTTCTATTAATATTCGCGGCGGTCGTAGCAACGAAAGTGTTATTATCGTTGACGGTGTCGAAACAACCAACCCGCTTGACGGGTCTTCAAGAGCATTCGTTCCAAATAACCTCTTGCAGGAAATTACTGTATTAACAGGTGGTTTCGGTGCAGAGTACGGTAACGTACTTTCCGGCGTTATTAACGTTTCAACAAAAAGCGGTACGTCTAAATACTCTGGTTCTGTTGAAGCCATTACTGATGAATTCGCAGGCAGATGGATAGATACAAAATCACAGGGTTATAATCTGTACAACGTTAACCTTGGTGGTCCGCTTATTCCAACAAAGGAACTTGCACAGGTTCTTAATGTTTTCTTAAGTTATGAAAAAACTTTCCAGAGAATTACAATCGGTTCCTGGGTTCTTGACCGTTTACCGACTATAGTTCCAAACGGTACACTCAAAGATAACGAACAGGGAACACAGTCCTTTAACGGTAGGTTTAATGTTAACCTTTCTGAATTAAAGGGTGGCAAAATTCCTGTCAATTTAAGGTTCGGTGCAACTTACAATCTGACTAATGGCAGAGTACTTTATGGCTCAAACATCTATAATAGTATAGATGGCAACCCATTGAGTTCTACCTATGGTCAGGTATTAAGCAACTCAAACAGAAACCCGGTTACTACTGGTATCGACCAGCAGTACTTTGGCAGAATTTCTGTTACCCCATCCCCCAAATTCTTCTTTGAATTGCAGGGAAGTTATTTTAAATCATATTCCGAACAGGCAGACCCGATTTTCGGCGATCAGATAACACATTACGGTGATACAATCTATAATCCGTTATTAACTAAGTATGGTCTAAGAAATGGCCAGACAATCGGAACTGATCCTAATACTTCTTACTTATACCAGAGACTTGGTAACGTTATAGACGTTTATCAGAAACTCGATGTAAGTTATTTCAGCTCTAAGATTGATGCTACATGGGCTTTACTTTCAAAGAATTATGGCGACCACGAAGTTAAATTTGGTGGTGAATACAAATACAATACATTAAGGCGTTTAACTATCAATCCTGCAGCAACTGCAGACCAGACAGTTCAGAACGTTCTTGACAGATACTACGGTACAAACATGGCCAGATTGAAAACATATGGTTATACCATATACGATCAGTTTAATGGCGTTACTACTCTTGTAGCAGACGAAAATAACAAGGAAGTAGGAACAGCAGCAAAACATCCTATCACTGGTGGTTTCTACGTCAGAGATAAAGTTAGTTTTGCAGACTTTAACTTTAACGGCGGTGTCAGAGTCGACTTCTTTGACGTTAACGATAAAGTGTTCAAAAGTCTTGCAACAGATATAGTAGGTCCTGACGGACTTGTAGCAACTGCTGATGACTTCACAGACAGTAAAATGGATTTCTTTGTTAGTCCAAGACTTGGATTCTCATTCCCTATTACTGACAAAATTATCTTCGTGGCTCAGTACGGTAAGATGGTTCAGTTACCACAGTTGAACCTTCTTTATGTCAATCAGGCTACAATGCAGAGATTCTTATCTACAGCATTACAGGATGTAATCGAAAACTCATCTTTGAAACCAACCAAGTTAACACAGTATGAAATTGGTTTCAAACAGCAGGTTGGTGATTATATCAATCTTGGTGTAACTGCATTCTATAAAGAAGCAGTTGATCAAATCGGCGCAGGTAGAATAAAAGCAACAACTGACGGTAAAGTACCTGTCGGTTTTGTAACTTATTTAAACAATGACTTCTCAATATCAAGAGGTTTTGATTTTTATTTGTCAATGAGAAGATGGAATAGAATGTCTGTTGACCTTGCGTACACATTATCGTATGCAACTGGAACAGGTTCAGACCCATTCTCAAAGACATCTTTGGCTAATGATGCAACTCAGGAGTTACCACAGTTTGTGTATCCTTTGGATTATGACCAGAGACATACAGGAAGTGTTAACTTTGACTACAGATTTGGCGGAGATGAAGACGTTCCAAAAGGATTCATGGGAAAAGTATTAAGAAATGCTGGAATGAACTTTTTGTTTAGTTTCAACAGTGGCAGACCTTATACTGCAAGAACAGTCTCCAATACAGCAACAGGTACAGCAGGTGATTATGTTCTTTCTGCAAAGAATGAATTATACCGTGACTGGAACTTCAGGTTAGACTTTAGGGTTGATAAAACCGTTCCTGTCTGGAAGACAAACTGGAATTTCTACGTTTATGTCATCAATTTACTGAATACTGAAATCATAAATAATACTTTTGATGGTACAGGTAAACCAAATGATAATGGATTCCTGAATACACCTACAGGTGCTTCCAGGTATGAAAACGATCCGGTGTTCAGAAAATTATGGCCGGAAAGAGTGAATTTCTTGTCTAACTATGGTCCACCGAGACAAGTAAGATTTGGTGTTAACATTAGTTTCTAGAATCAACTTGAAAATTTTTTTAAACAAAATTTGAGTTTATTATGAAATTTTATAAATATAAGATAATAATACTCCTGTTTATTTTGGCAGTAAGTTCTATCAGTATGGCAAAGCCGAGAGTTACAATTGGCAGTAATCCATACCGCATGAGTCCCGATGTTGTTGTATTGCAAAGAATCGTTTTGAATGCTAACAACATTGCGTCCTACTTCCAGAATACGGGTATTTTTGATCAGAATACTACCTCGGGTAATACTGCGGGTCTCGAATGGCCCAAAGGCTCAGGAAGAACTGCAAGTTTTACAGCAGGTCTTTCATTAGGTTGTGGTATTAATGGTCAGTATGCACAGGTTATGGCATCTTACAAAGGTGAGTATGCTCCTGGGCATTATAAATCAGATGGCACCTGGGAAACCACAGGTGACTTTAAAATGTACAGTGTTAGACTCGGAGATGGTCCGTTAAGCAATCCTGATTATGCCAACTGGTATAAAATGGTCCCTTACGGTGCTCCTTATAAAGATATGAACAATAATCATCAGTATGATGATGGTATCGACATTCCGGGAATGTCTAATTCAGGGATGACAATATTTGAATGTATGGGTGATGGTGACGTTTCTCAGAGAAGTCCTGGTGAAGGTTTTGGTGGTGGTATAAACACTCCTTTACTCGGCGCAGAAATTCACCTCACTTCCTGGGCATATACAACACCTGGTCTTGAAGATTTACAGTTCATTAATTATGTAATTCTCAATAAAGGCTTATATCCATGGGATTCAACGTTCATGGGCATAGTTGTTGACCCTGATTTAGGTGATGCAACAGATGACTATATCGGCTGCGATGTAAACCTGAACCTCGGTTATTGCTATAACGGTGATGACAATGACGGTAACGGTGCACCTCCAACATACGGTGCGGCTCCTCCGGCATTTGGTATGGATTATTTTAAGAGTCCGATTTATAAAGACCCTTCATCACCAAATTTTGGTGATACATTGGGTATGACTTCTTTCGTATACTTTACAAATACAGGAAGTTCACCTCCACCTTGCGAATCTGACCCTAACGGCGAACCGATTCCGGCTTACACAATGTTACAGGGGATGAAAAAGGACAGGTCTCCTTTCCTAGACCCAACACAGAATCCACCTGCAGTAACAAAGTTCTGTTACCCTGGTGATCCTGAAACAGGTACAGGCTGGACAGAATCAAAAGGTTCGGTCACAAACTGCGGTGGAATAACTGGTACAACATTAACAACTAACCCGTCAGGCGACAGAAGATTTATCTTCAATTCTGGCGCACTTGATTTCAGAATGATGCCTGGTGATACACAGAATATCGTAGTAGCTCAGTTTGTAGCAAGAGGTTCTTCAAACAAGAATTCTGTTACAAAATTAAAATCATTGAGCAAAACAGCAAAAATAATCTATGATAATAATTTCAACGTAACACCTCCACCTCCACCTCCACAGGTGAATGTTTCTTACACACCTCTGGTAAACGGATTATGTAATGTTACATTGTCCTGGGGTGATATCTCTGAATCTTACAATTATTGGGATACAATATTCTATTCAGCAAACGATTCCAATATTTATAAGTTCGAAGGTTACGAAATTTATGAAATAAATAAGTTTGCAAATCAGTTACCCGACTTTACAAAACCTTACACAGTAGATCCGAGTGTATTAAGACTCGTAAATGCATTTGACGTAAGGAATAATATTGGTCTGGTTATTGATACATTCTCAACAGGAACAATCGTGAGCAATAATGAAGTGTATGCTCCGTTCCCGATTGTACCTCCGTTTAATATGGTCACTCCTACAGGATTCCCGAATAAGGGTCTTCAGAGGAGTATTACTCTCACTTCAACTCAATTCTCTTCTAACTATGCAGGACAGTCAAGTTTTGTCTATGGTCAGGAATATCAGTTTGCAGTTGTAGCATACGGAGTAAGTTCTTCGTCTCATTTAAAAAGAGGATTTAAAGTAATCAGAAACTCTATTGGGACACAGATATTTAAAGTAAGACCAACGGCTCCTCCTGCTGGTACAGTATTCGCATTGAAAAATGGTGATACATTAAATACCAACATGAAAGACCTTGGACTTACACCTGTAATCAGAAACTCAAATTTATTGCTCGATGCAACTTACAGAGTACAGTTCAGTACTGACAGTACTTATAATCTGATGAGAAAATTGGCAGGAGCAACAAAATATGATACAGTAAAAACAAACCTTCTGGCTACAAATTTCAAGTCAACAACTGATGAAGCTTCAAGAACAATCGATGGTGTTTTATTGAATGTTCAGAAAATCAGATTCAGCGGCTCTGCTCCTAACTATGTAGGAAATGTTGGTATCTTAAAAGATAATTCATCGACATTAACTCCCGATAGTATTCAGAACAGAGTTAAAGGCTGGGAATGGTCCAATCCTGTGAATCCTTTCTTAACAGGAAGTAAGTTCCAGAGAGATGCTTCGAGATACTGGCAGTCACGTTCTCAGTCGGTATCCTATCCTATGGCAGGTACATTTACTAACTTAAGATCAGCTTTAACACCTGATCAGTTAAGAAAAGTAACTATTCAATGGACTGCGCCTGGACAAGGACAGTTTGCATATTACTATCAGGATACATCTTTGATTTCTGATAATTATTTTGTTTACAAAGGAATGCAGCCTGTTCCGTTCAAGGTATTTGTTGATACTTTGATAGTAGAAGACCCGACAATCCCGTCTTTCAGAGTTGAAAGACGTCAGGTTAACTGTGCTTTTGTTGAATCTGCGGACTCAATTAATGGTCCAAGGACATTCACAAATGGCTGGAATCCATCTACAGACACTTTAGGTGGAAAATTGTTGCTCTATACTTTCGCAACAAGTTACGATACAACTATCACTACACCATATAAGGTAAGAAACTTATTCTTACAGCAATCACAATTTGATATTATGTTTGTCTGGTCTCCAAGGCTCGTCAGTATTGGCGGCAAAGGAAACCCTGGTGAAGAATTCTATCTGTATCCGTACACAGCAACCAGAAAGTTCTACAACGGTACAGCACCATTAATCTATGAATTTACTACTAAGAAACCTGCGTTTGGTGATATGACTTCAGCCAAGAATGAGATGGACAAGATTAGAGCTGTCCCAAATCCATACTATGGATTCTCTACACTTGACAGGAGTAGTTCCGATAAATTTGTGACATTTACACATTTACCTTTAAATTGTGCTATCAAGATTTACACCCTTAACGGTGATTTGATAAAAACAATTACGAAGACAGGAACAGGAGACCCTACATTTAATTCAACGATTGAATGGAATCTCCAGAATGAAGAGAAAGTACCTGTAGCATCTGGTATTTACGTAGCATTGATCGATGCTCCGAACATTGGAACAAAGATCTTAAAACTTGCTATATTTACGTCACAAGAAAGAATTAATTTCTAAATTAAAATTGAAATCCAATGAAAAAGGATTTAATTAAAAATTTAAGGAGATTTTCAAAATGAAATTGAGTCAAACTAAAATAATACTAATCTTATTGGTAGTTATGTTTGCAGCAAGCATCTCGTATGCTGGTCCCAGAAAAAAATATGGAACTTCGGCTGCTCCTGAACTGCTGATACCGGTTGGCTCAGTCGGAACATCACTCCTAGGCTCGAATATGTCATACATCTCAGGTGTAGACGCAATGTATTGGAACCCAGCTGGACTTGCAAGTATCAATTCCAGAACAGGAGAGGTAATGTTCTCGCATGTTAATTATTTCGCTGATATGAAGCTTGAATACGTCAGTGTTGCATCAAAAGTTGGTAGCCTTGGTGTAATAGGTGCAGGTATAAAATCTTTTAATATTGGTGAATTTGAACAGACAACCGAAATAGCTCCGGATGGTACCGGAACAATATTTAAACCTACCTATATTACCGCAAATTTGAGTTTTGCCCGTCAGATGACCGACAGAATTCGTTTTGGCACGAATGTTAAGGTTATCAGTGAATCTGTTGCAGATGTATCTGCCAGCGGTTTTGCTTTTGATTTTGGTATTCAGTACAAAGGTGGTGAAACCGGTTTTAACTTTGGTATTGCAATCAAAAACTTAGGGTCAACTATGAGATTTAATGGTCCTGGGCTTGATAGAACAATTCAGGGTGTGAACGGTCAGATATCTACTCAAAGAGTCGTGTTGCAGGATTTCGATCTTCCGACAGCTCTCGATATGGGTATCTCTTGGGGTAAAATGTTTAAGAACGATATGGGCGTCACCGTTGGTGCAAGCTTTACAAACAACAGCTTTACCAGCGACGAGTTCAAATTCGGTCTTGATTGTACCTACAAGAATATATTGTACATAAGAGGTTCGTACAATGTATTAGTTGATAAAGAAAGCGGAAAAGAACTCTCAATGTTCGGTCCATCAATAGGTGCTGGTCTCCATTATCCTGTTGGAGGAGTCAATTTGGGATTTGACTATGCTTACAGATTTATTAACTCAGAAGCTAGCGCATTCAACAGTACTAACCAATTCTTTACTGTTAGTTTAGGATTCTAGTATTTGTTTTTATAAATAAAAGGTAATCATAGTCTCTATGGTTACCTTTTTTTGTTAATTTGTTTTCTTGATGAATTAACTTTAACAATAACAGAAATATCAATTATGAAAAAGCAAAAACTATTTTTCGTCGTTTTCTTTATTC